>Ga0210396_10004341_pt1 | contig 13915 bp, 10 predicted proteins | sample IncBWH17OmetaG_FD_155466 | JGI IMG/M metagenome (GOLD analysis project Ga0210396, IMG submission 155466) | Forest soil microbial communities from Barre Woods Harvard Forest LTER site, Petersham, Massachusetts, United States - Inc-BW-H-17-O ...
CCGTTCCACTTTCGGTACGATGATCGCGGAAGCAAAGAATACGACGATGGCGGTACCCACGAAAAGCATAAGGGCCGCGCCGCTGTAATTTCGGCGGGACAGGTTGCGGATACCCAGGACGAGGGCAACGATCATCAGCACGCCGATGGCGCCTTCCAAACCGGTCCAATGAACGTCAGCCTCCATATTGCCACGGGCGAAGGTATCATCCACATAGGGCGCGAGCCGTTTTACGTTCAGGCCGATCACGGCGACGCCCAGGATCAGCAGCGAGATGAGCCCACCCAGTACGCCCAAAAAGATGCCGACATATTTTTTATAGGGCAGCTCTTTGCGTTCCCATTTGTAAATGGAGTAGGCGGCCAGGAAGGTCACGGGGAACCAGGCCATGGAAGAGTAATGGATGATCCGGGACTGGACGATGGTGAACAGCACGGTCACCACCCAAAACAGGATCTCCATCCAACTTTTGAAGTCACGGTCGTAGCGACCGTTGTATTTGGCGCGAAAGAAAGCGGGAATGGCCAGGATCGAAGCGGGGAAACAGCCGATCAGCAGCACGATATAATGATAGCCGAAGAAACCGGCCTGGTCCGCATCGTGTGTGCGGAACAGCCGCCATTGATATTTGAGGAATTCGTTGATGAACCAGGGACCGCGTTTGATGGTCTCGTAACCATACCAAGTGGCGGTGACCAGAAAGGTGACGACGAGAAAGAGCAGCGCATACCACCAGTTGAAATAGATCTTGAAGCGGTTGTAGATCAGGTAGACACCCAGGCTCAGCAGGAACACCATGAGGGCTACCTGGCCTTTCATGAGGATGGCCAGGCCCATGAAGATACCGGACCAGATGACGTAGTACACCTGGCTGTGGGCAAGCTTCTTATCGAAGTTGTTTCTTTTCCAGTGATAGAGGATGAAGTTATACAGCGCGAGAAAGGTAAAGAGGTTGAACCAGGGATCGATGATGCCCGATTTGAAATACATGTTGGGGAAAAGCGAGCCCCCAAAGGCCAGTGCCCACAGGATGCCGAATTTCCGGTCGTAGATGCGCGAACCGCAGAGAAAGACGACGATCAGGGTCACGATGCCGCAGATCGCATTGGGAAACCGCGCGGCAAATTCCGTGACGCCGAAAACCTTCATCGCCGTGCTTTGCATCCAGAAGAACATGGGCGGTTTTTCCCAGAAAGGTTTGAAGTCTACATATACCCTGGTATAATCGCCTAGTTTGATCATCTCGCGGGAGCACTCTGCGAAATTGATCTCGTCCCAGTCGAACAGATGTACGCGGCCCAGGAAAGGCAGGAAAAGAAGGGCGGCGAATGCGGCGATCAGCAGGATAATGGCAGACTTGGTAAGACGCATTTAATTGTTCATTTAAGTTCGCGGTTTATACATCTCTCTTTTCGTAACCCCCCACTTACACAGGCGGTGGACCACGGAAACCCTTAACACTCCCAGGCCATAGACCACACTCCGCTTGAAGTTGATGCTGGACGCTTCTTCGAAATAGCGTGTGGGACAGGTGATCTCGGCGATCTCATAACCCAGATAGATGATCTGCGAGAGCATCTCGTTGTCAAAGACGAAGTCTTCGCTGTTGATCTCGTAGTTGATGCGCCGCAGGATCTCGCCGGAGAAAGCCCGGTAGCCAGTGTGATATTCGGCCAGTTTCTGCCGCAAGAGCACGTTCTCGAAAAAGGTAAGGCCGCGGTTGAATACATATTTATACAGTGGCATGCCGCCATGCAGGGCGCCTTTGCCCAGGGTCCGGGCTCCCAGGACGCATTGATAGACGTCATTGGCGATCAGCCAGGCCATCGAAGGGATCAGCTTGGGGGTATACTGATAATCGGGATGGAGCATGATCACGATATCGGCCCCCAGTTCCAGCGCTTTGTTATAGCAGGTTTTCTGATTGCCGCCATAACCCCTGTTCTTTTCGTGTTTGATCACATGTTGGATACCCAGCTCCCTGGCCACGGCCACGGTATTGTCGCGGCTGTTATCGTCTACCAGCACGACTTCATCGACGATATCAAAGGGGATCTCCGCGTAGGTTTGCCGGAGCGTAAGCTCTGCGTTATAGGCAGGAAGTACGATCACCAGTTTTTTGCCTTTAATCATCTAATCTATTGGTTATGAGGGCAGCTTTTGTTTACCGGGCTGCCACTAATAAGAAAAAATTTGTGGGCAAACCTACGCCTTTGCGGGCAATCGATGAAATTTAAGCGCAGGGGCCCCGGGGCGCGGATGGGCGCCCGAGCGGGGCGCTAGCTTACCCCCGGGCGAAAACCGGCAACGACTGCAGTTTTTGAACGAAAAGCCAGTGGACCAGCACGGCGGTGATGGTGCCGATACAGGAACCCGTGAGTACATCTCCCAGGAAATGTTGCCCCAGGTAGATGCGGGAATAGCCTACGAGCACGGCGCCGAAAAGGCAGGCTATCTTGGCATTGCGTCTCTTTGAAAAGATGGCCATCAGGGTGGCCAGGGCGAAGATCGAGGTGGTATGGCCGGAAGGAAAGCTGGCGAAACCGATGCCGGTGACGTCTTTAATAAAATAGGGATAGTAGCCCGGCGGAAAGAACTGCTTGGGCCGGGGCATGGAGAACAGGTTTTTCAGGATCTGGGCGATCAGCGCCGAGAACAGAAAGGCCGCGATCACCTGGGTGGCCTGCGACCAGTGGCGGCGGATCAAAAGGATAACAAAGACGATGACGGTGAACGTGCCGTCCCCTAAGAAGGTGATCCAGACAAAGATCTTATCCAGGAGGTTCTGATGATACGGATTGAGGTCGACGAAAGCCTCCGCCTTACCCACCCGCAGGAGAAAAAACAGGCCGACTGCAAAAAAGAGGAGCCACAGCATGAAAAACACCCGGTTGCCGGCGATTATTTCCTTCAACGTCTTCATCCGGCGAAATTACATAATCCGCACGTTCGCCGCGCGGGCAGATCACAACCCAGCGACAAGCTCTTCTGCCAACCCAAAGGAGAGGGTCATGCCGGCCCCTCCCACCCCATTGATGACATAGACATAGGGTTCGGGGGAGAAGAAGAGGTCCGCTTCGCCGTCGGTGAGCTTGGCATAGACGCCGTTCCAGGTCTCGGCCACGGACCAGTCTTTGAAACAGGCAAAACGGCGGAGATAGTCGAGGATCTTCCGGTTGATAAAATCCTTGTCGAAGGGGTCGTGGGTGAGACCGTATTCGTGGGAGTCGCCCACGGTGAGTTCTCCGCGACCATTCTGCGAGACCATCACGTGGATGCCCCATTCGAGATAATCGGGCATCTCCGCCGCATAACGCTGGCGAAGACCAGCCAGGGAGGGCGCTGCCTTGAAGCTGTTGTAATGGATCAGCGAAAGTCCGCCGCAAAGGGCCGGGCCGATGCGCCATTCCTGGGGCTGGGCCACGAGCCGCATCATCTGCAATTTGCATTTGGTCACCGGCTGTTCAGCAAACTGTTCGGGATAGAGGGTCTCGAAATCGGCGCCGCTGCAGATAAAGACCAGGTCGGCTTCGTATTCTTCGTCGTTCCCGATATAGACGATCTGATCCGAAATATAGGAGACACATTTGCCCCAGTAGAATTCCACCTCGTATTGTTCGGTGAGGTAGCCGGGGAGGGCGCCGATGGCTTCGCGGGGATCGACGATGACCTCATCCTGGCTATGAAGGCCGCCGAGCAGGCCATCCCTGACTACGGCGCCCGAAAGCGCAGCCACCGCGGCGGCGTCGAGCAACCTTACAGGCCGGCCCTCCTGGCGAAAGACCTCGTAGAGCTCCTGTAACACTTGCCATTCGTCCGGATGATAGGCGAGATGAAGGCTGCCGGCGCATTCGTGCCAGAAATCGGCCCGCGGGGCGATCTCTTTCCAGATATTCCTGCTGCGCACGGCCCGATCGTACATCTTCCCTTGTGGCTGACCGATGGGCCATACCATGCCGAAATTGCGGATGGAGGCGCCCACCGCCTTGTCCGTCCGTTCGAAGACCTTTACGGAAAAGCCTTGTAATGCCAGGGCCCGTGCCGTGGCCAGACCGACAATGCCGGCGCCTATAACGATTGCTGATCGGGATGCCATAAACTCGCTGATGAATTGTTTTTCCTGTAAATTTTTGAAAATAGGACGGATGCTACTAAAACCAGCAGGATGCCTGCGAAGGCGGAGATATAGAACATACCCGTGAAGAAGTCCACCCAGGTATAATGGATCTGTACGAATTCCTTGGCCACGAGTACGACTACCGTTCCCAGGTAGCCAAAGGCGTCGGCTATATAGATCAGGAAGCCTACGTTGCCGCTTATCCGGTAGGCGGCGAGCATCCGTTCGAAATAAAAACAGTTATAGGGCACATAACCCAGATACAATCCGGTCGAAGCCGTGACGACCCAGCCCACCGGCGATATCAGCTGAAAACGATAGGCGACGGTTGCGCCGGCGGCCAGGAGAAAGCCAAAGATGACGATGACGTTGTTCAGCTGAAAGGCTTTGTAGTTGTTACGGATAAGGAAAAAGCCGCCCAACACGGCCAGCACGATCATTCCGACGGTAGTGCTGGTATTGCCAAAGACCTCGGGGTGATTGCCGTAACCCGTCTCCGACCAAAGCTCGTTGGCGAAATCTTCGGTAAAATCGCGCAGGACGGTCAGCATGGCATAGGCAATCACGGTAGGGATGAGGGCAAAGCCGAAGATCCGCAGGAAGTCGCGACGTTCCTGCTTACCCATGGGCAGCCTGACGGTCCGCTGGGCGATATCTTCGGCGGTGGGCGGAGGCGTCTGGCTAAGCATCCAGGTACATACGAGCAGCGGCACGACAAAGACGCCACCGGCGACAAAGGGCATCCAGGTCTCGCTCACGCCGTGGAGGACGAGACTCTTACCCACCGTCTTGCCCCAGCCCGAGGCAAAGATAAAGCTAGTTGAACATACGGCGGCGATGAGCTCGGTGGTCCGCCGGCCCTCGATGAAGCCGACCACCAGTCCCCAGACCATGCCAAGCGGCAGGCCATTGATAAACATGAATACAAAATTATATGGAGCCGGCACCAACGCAAAGAGCAGGAGAGAGGCCCAGGCGATGGCGATCAGCAACAGGATATACCGTATCCTTTTTCCCGGCTGCATGGCCGCGATGATGCGAATGCCCAGGAATTTGCTCAACGTATAGCCGATGACCTGGGAGATCACCAACACCACCTTGTAATGCATGCCAAAGAGGGTATAGCTTTCAAAGGAGGCTGCGGTAAACGGCTTGCGAAAACCATACATACAGGCATAGACCACAAAAGAGCTCAGCGAAAGATAAAGCACGAAGACCCAGCCCGGCGCACGCTGCAAACGGGCTTTCAACGTCACCGGGCCGCCGGGTGGCAGCGTGGCGGAAGTTGGAGTGGCAGAAGCCGGGGGGATTTGCATGCAGATGATGTTAGGCCTTTTCGATAATGGGCAGCAGTTCACTGAGGTCGTCGATGATGAAATCGGGATGGTAGCTCTCCAGCTGTTCGCGGGTATAGGCGCCGGTGGTCACGCTCACGACGACCCCACAGCCGGCATTGCGTCCTTCTTCTACATCGACCTCGGTATCGCCGACCTTGAGGACATGGGATACGGAGCTGATCTCCAGGTCGCGGACGAGCGTCTTTATCATATCCGGATGCGGCCGGCCCAAAGGCACTTCGTCGCTGCAGATCGTCTGATCGATCAGCGAGGACCGCTCGTCCCAGCGCAGGCGGTGCAGGATCGCGTCGGTGATGCTGCGGGTGAACCCGGTGTTGAGGGCGATCTTGATACCCCGCTCGTGCAGCGTTGAAAAGAGCCTTTCCGCGTGTGGGAAGGCGGCCAGGTCCTGGTCGTCGCGATAGAAGGCGATCATCGTATCGATAAAACGGGTGTGGATGCGGTCGATGAGTTCTTCGTCGTCTTTATGCGCGGGCGCGAATTTTCCCAGGAGGAGAGCGATGGCGTCCATCTTGCGGTAACCCATGACTTTTTTTACTTCCTCCGCGGGCATCCCGATACCGAAATCGTGGAAGGCGGCAATAAATGCGTCGGCCACACTGCCCTTGTCACGGACGGTGGTGCCCGCTATGTCGAAAACGACTAGTTCTATAGCGCTCATATTCGTGGTACATTTATGCGTTGAGAAGATGACGAAGGATCATTCGCCGGTAATGTTGCAGATCCGGTAACGGTTTGTGTTCGATCTTCGCCTGCTCATCCCATTTGCGCATCTGGATGATCAGGCTGAAAAGCGGATATTGTTCGAAGGCGGCGGCTTCGTCGCCGGTCATCGGGCCGCCCTGGTATTCGAGGGTCTTTTTGCTGGCTTCGGACAACTCACCATAATAAGCAGGGTCTTTTGCCGTAAGATAACGTTTAGCCTCTACATGCGACTCCACGAGCCGGCAGACCCTTTTGGAAAATCCTTTCTCCCGCAGGAATTCGGCCCCCAGCTCTTCGTGGTCCATGATGCCGAAAGCGCCCATGCGGTGGGAATCGGTGGACCCGGCATGATCAGCGCCCGCGTGCGCAGCGTCTTTCGCGGCTTCGCTGATATGCCCGATGTCATGCAGGAACGCGGCCAGGATCACTTCCTCGTCGAACCCCTGTTCTTCGGCCAGCTGAGCCGCCTGCGCCATATGCTCCAGCTGGGTCACCTTCTCGCCTGCATATTCGTTACCGCCATACCCATTGTATAGCTCCATGATCTCGTCGGTGATCTTTTCGGCCTGCTCCGTGGTCATAAGGGGAAGAAATTTTTGTTACTAATAGTCTACAAAGTATCGAAAACCGGGAATTTCGCAACATTAATTAATGTTTAAAATTCACCGGATGCCGAAAGAAAGAAGGCTCACCGCAAGGACCGTTCTTTCAACCACGAGACCAGGTCGCCGGAATGATCCGTTTGGAGGGCGCGGATTCCTTTGCCGGCGGCGGCGTCCCAATCTCCATCGAGGATATCCGGGTGATATTTTTCCAGGAAACCGGCAAGGCTATCCGCAGAATGGATATGCCCCGGAAGGCTTACCATCAACGGCATATGCGGCGCTACGCGCCGCCAGTCCTCAAACTGTTTCGGCGCGTTGATGTAGACGATCACCTGGTCCTCCATGCCAAAACGCCGGATGGCCTCGTACGCCACGGCCGGGTCGGCATTTTTGAAATCCAGGTAGATGCCGATCTTTCCCCGGCAGAGCCCGAGCACCTGGTCGAAGGTCGGGATCTCGTATTCGCCCCATTCCGGGTGGGACTTGTCGCGTACCCGCAGCAGCCCGAGGGAGTCAAAGGTCATATTTTTGATCAGCCCGGTGCCGTTGGTCATCCGGTCCACGGAGGCGTCGTGCATTATTACCAGCACACTGTCGCGGGTGGGCGCCGCGGTGGGCGGACACGAGAAAACGGTGCGGGGACTTCGGCGCGGGATTCGGCGTCTGGCTGGTGGCCGGGTGGGGTTTCTGTGCGCAAACAGCGCCGCAGAAAAAAAGCAGAAAAGAAAGACTAAACCCGCAAAGGTTTAGTCTTTCAAGAATTGTTGTTGTTTTCATTATTTGAGTAACCACATCTGCTGGTTCAGATCGTCTGCGGTAAAGCCCTGGCTGGAGAGTGCCGCAGTCCAGTTCTTGCCATTTTGTACTTGTTCCGTAACAGGGTAAGCCCAGCGGAGGGGGATCACACCGTTGTTTCCTACGCCGCTGCCGCCCTGGAAGGTCGGTACGCCGACCCTGCGCCAGTTGTAATATGGCTCATAGCCCGAGGTCTCGAACAAGGCAATGTATTTCTGATAAACGATCTGCTGGATCGCGATTGCCTGCGTGGCAGAAAGTTTTACGGCCGTCTGTGCATAATAGGTATTCCAATCGAAGCTAAAGGAATATGGCTGTACCTGGGTAACGGCATTGGCGCTTGGAGGTAGGAAGTAGGCCGTGAAGTTGGTGTTGGCCACATTGATACCGTAAAAAGCCATGGACGTCTTGATCCCATTCGTATAATAGGTCTCGGCGCCGGCGCCGTTCCACCAGCCGCGTTCGATGCCTTCGGCGATATTGAAGAGCATTTCTTTATAGCCGACCAGCACGTCGGGGTCACCCGTGAAATTGCTATAGTAACGGTAACGGCCGATGAAAGAATACAGGCCGGCGCTGGCATTGGCGTACATGGTGCCCAGCGAAAGCCCTGTGCTGGCGCCAACGAAATACTTGTATTGGGCCGGGTTCTGCACGGGGTTGGCCGAATCGTCCTTAAAGAGCGCCCAGGCCGGGTCGCAGGTCATGAATACCCGGGGGTCGTTGATGCTGGTGCAGGCGCTCACATAGGTCGCGGCCATGTTGAAACGGCCAGCGATGGAACCGAAGTTGCTCGGGTTGAACGGATACGTGCTATAAGTATTGGAGCTGCCGGGGTTGTAGACAAATTGGAAATCGTCGCCTTCGCTGGCGAAGATGGGATACTGGACGGGGTTGCCGAGGATGTTGGAAAACCGGGCGGGAACATTGAGCTTGGCATCGGAAGCCTGGTTGCTCAATGCCACCAGCACCCGCAGCTCGAAGGAGTTGACCAGTTTCTGCCAGTTGCTGAGATTGCCGCTATAGTAGATATCCTGGGAGGCGCTAAGCGAGACATCGTTGTTGGCGATCAGCGAGGCGAAATCGGAATTCGCGGTATCCAGTTCGCTGAGCACGTAGGCGAAGACCTGTTCCTGTGTCGTATAGGCCGGCGTGGAGTTCGTCGGCGATTCGAGGGCTTGCGCCTGGGGTACATCGCCCATCAGCGAGGTCAAATTATAGTAGTAATACGCCCGCACGAACCTGCCGATGGCCTCGTAAGGGTTGACCTTGGAGGCGCCGCGGCTCGACTCTTCGCTTTCCATCTGCACCACGTTCTTCAACACCAGGTACGAGTTGAAGGGACCTTGAGAGGTGTTTTGCGCGTTGTCGGTAGTCGCGGAGGCATCCGTCCAGGAATAGATGTTATTGCCATAATAGTTGTAGTTCTGACAATGATACTGGTTCCAGTCGCCCACATTGTCCCAGGAATTGACGCCGCCAAGCGCGCCGATCGTGCCGGCACCATTGATGCCGGACATGTCCGTAAGCACGGTGCCCAGGATCAGGTTGGGTGGAACGCTCGTGGGATTGTTGGGATTGGTCTCTTTGGAATTGATGGTCTTTGTACAGGAGAGCGCCAACAATGAACCCAGGAAAAGGAAACTTATATATGCCGTATATTTTTTCATATCTCTGTTTCTTGATGGATTTAGAAAGAAAAGTTTACGTTCAGACCATAGCTACGCGTCGTGGGCGTCTGTAAGCCGGAAGAATTGGATGGTGTCGAACTGAAGGACCCGTTAGTATTGACGCTGTACGCACCCTGGGAATACTGGTCGACATCCAGGTCTTTATACCGGCTGGGGAAGAAATAGAGCAGGTTCCGGCCTACCAGCGAGACGGTGGCGTTGCTGATGATGGATCGCTTGCCGAACACGCTTTCGGGTACACGATAGGTCAGCGTGACTTCCCGCAGTTTCGCATACGTCTTTGAGATGTAGTTCAGATCCCCGATGGAGGCAGCCTGGTAAACAAAGGGCTGTACGAGACTCTTGGAGGTATTCGTCGTCTGGGTGAGATCCTTCATGTTGGTGATGGCACCGGTGAGGGGGTCCAGCGTGATACCTGTCGAGGGACTTGCGCCATTGGCCAGGTTCACACCCGGTCCGGTGTAGGCGGCCACATTGGCTTCATCGGAAGGCCGGGCGGCACCGATGGCTCCGGTAGCAGCTTCAATATGGCGGCCACCTTGCAACGTTTTGACGCGAACATAGTCTTCCATTACGCCGCCGACCATACCGTCGAACTGAAAGCGAAGCGAGAAGCTCTTATAGCTTACAGTGTTGATCAGGCCCCATTGGAAGTCGGGGTCGGAATGACCAAAGACTTTCTGAGCCGGTGAACCGTTTTGGCTGTAGGTAATGTATTCACCGGTGCTGGGATCGATAACCAGCTGGCCACTTGGTGTCCGGATAAAGCCGTTGTCGACCACCAGGTCGGTGCGTTTGCCATTATAGATCCAGTTCGTGGGATTCGCGTCGCTCACCCATTTCTTGACAAAGGTGAAGAGGTTCGCCGTCACATTCCAGCTCCAGCCGTGCGGGTTGACGATGGGCTTACCATCGACCACAAATTCCCAGCCGTTGTTGGTATAAATATTACCATTCGTCAGATAGCTGGAATAACCGGCAGCGTTGGTAGTACCCTGCTGCGCAATAAGCTCGTTCCAGTAACGATAGTGCGTTACATCCAAACCGATCCTGTTTTGCAGGAAACGGATGGTACCGCCGAGCTCGGTGGCCTTTCTTTCCGCCGTGTGAATATTGGGATCGACCTGCTGGTCGGTATAACGAGCGCTGCTTTGACTGCTATAGGTAGGGTTCAGGCTATAAGTCTTCACGAATTGATAGCTGGGGCCGTTGTACGGCGAGAGCCAGTAATAGCCATAGCCGGCGGCTGGCGTCGAGCTGACGTCGGCCGAGAAAAAGGGATTGGTGCCGCCGTCCTTGCTTTCCGCATAGGAAGCACGGAATTTGAGGAAGGAGATCGCCTGCGGCAGGTGAACATATTCTGATACTACCGTAGCCAGGTTAAAGGAGGGGTAATAATAGCTGTCGTTGTTGGAAGGCAGCGAGGATGACTTATCCACGCGGCCGGTGACGTTAGCCGTGACATAGGATTTATAGCCCAGGTCCACCGAATAATAAGCGCTCAGTACCAGCATGGAGGAACTGAAGCTGCTTCCGGTAATATTTCCCTGAGAGTTGGAGAAGGCATAGATGCCGGGGGCGTTGAGGTAGTTGGTCGATTCGAAGTTAGAGTTGAACTTGAAGTTCCTGTCCGTCACGCCGCCTACAGCCGAGACATCCAGGAAACCGGAGATCTCGTTGCGGTGATAGCGGGCCTGGAAGTCGATGTTGTCGTCGAACTGCGAACGCCGGTCCACGCGGTAATCGCCCTGGCGAAGGGGGCGGCCATAGACGCCGGCGGAATACGGCAGTTTCTCGCTATTGAACATGTCGTAGGTCGTGAAGCTGGGTCGGAACTGGAAATCGATGTTCTCGTTGAGCTTATAGTTCGCGGAGACATAGCCGTATTCGTTGTTCTGGTAGTGACCGCGCAGCCATTCGTAGGACATGAACCAGGGGTTGTTATAGCGGTAATATTCTTCATACTGCTGTTCGATACCGGTACGACCGGGCTGCCAGTAGTTGCGCATGGTCTTCATGGACCAGTCCGCGCCACCCCAGATGATGATATTGTAGATGATGCTGTTCGGGCCGTAGGAGACATCCGGGACATTGGGCGAGGATTGGCGGCTGTAGTTCAGGTAGGTCGACACGGTGAATTTCTCGTTGAAACGCTGGGTGAGATTCAACGTCCCGTTGAGGTTGTTCAGCTGCGTGTTGGGAACGATGCCGCGCTGCCAGGTGTCGCCAAAAGAGACACGCATATCGGTCTTATCCGTCGAGGAACTGATGGAGATGCTGTTGGCGGTCAGCTGGCCTGCCTGGATAAAATGTTTCAGGTTGTCTTTGCCGCGCGCGAGCCAGGGCGTGGGCGCTACGTGTCCCTTATAGGTGCTGCCGTCGGCGAAGGTAGTCGGATACAATACGTTGGCATTGTAGGCGCCGTCGTATTGCGGAAGCGCCTGACCGCGGAATTGCGGACCCCAGACGTCATAGTCGTAGTCGTTGACCCCTACCCCGATGGCGCCGCTGCCGAAATAAGAAGAGGCGCTGGAACCGCCACCGCCGAACGCATATTTGCCATTGTCGCCGGGGCCATAAAGGTCCTGGTATTTAGGCAGGGCGATAAAACCCTTGTTGATCTGGTTGCTGGTATTGAAGGTAACAACGGGTTTGCCTTTAGCCTTGGCGCCTTTCTTCGTGGTGATGATCACCGCGCCATTCTTACCCTGGAAACCATAAAGGGCTGCGGCATTGGGGCCTTTGAGCACCGTAAAGTTTTCGATATCGTCTGCGTTCAGGTTATAGGTATCGGAGCTGATGGGTACACCGTCCACCACAAAAAGAGGACGATCCCCGGGCGAGTTCTCACCCCGCATGATGATGTCTGCCGGATGACCGATCTCCTGGTTGATGTTAATCTCCAGACCCGCGGCCTGACCCTTGAGTGAGTTGAGCGGATCCGGTTCCCTTGCCGTGGTAAGGGTGGAGGCATCGATGGTCTGCAGCGCATAACCAAGACGTTTGGCCTCCTTTTTAATACCTGTAGCCGTTACCACCACCTGGTCCAGCTGCTTGCTGTCGGCGGCAACCTGAATATTCAATTCGTTGCCGTTCACCTCCTGTTCCGTCCGGACGACACCAATGCCGGAGACGACGAGGATATCGCCATCCTTAGCTTTAATGACGAAACCGCCGTCCACTGCTGTGGAAGTGCCGATGTGCGTCCCTTTTACGGTGACGGTGATACCTGGAACCGGTGTCTGATCGACTTTGTTGAGGACGTGGCCTGTAATGGCCTTTTGTGCGATGGAAGCCATTGGCAATAGGAAAAGCATTGCCAATACGACCGTACCATGGGTAAATCGCTTACTCATAAAAACAGTATGTTTTAAGTTGAAAATGAAGCTTAGGAGCAATCTCCCGGCGAAAGTAGCCGGGTTATGTGACTGGAAGGTTAGCGCTGGTTTAAGGAAATGTTAACAGTTTACAAATACTAAACCAATGTTAAGTATTTGTAAATAAGAGTATACGATAAAAAATACAACAGGAAAGGATCTAGAATAAATAGAACGCGAGGAGCAATGCATCGCCGCTGCCGATATTTTTCAGCCGGTGTTTGGTGCGGCCGTCGAAAAAAAGCGTATCGCCTTCATGCAGCGTGAAGACGTCGTCGTCGACCTGGTATTCGATATCTCCCCGGAGCACGTATTTGCATTCGTAGGCATCGGTGCGGATCATCTGTTTGCGGGAAGCGCCTTTCTTCAATTCGAGCAGCACCACGTCGGTGGCTTGCGAAGAGACGCTGCGGGTGAGGATGCGTTTGTAGGAAAATCCTTTTACGGGTTCCTTGGTAAAATGTTTTTCCATTCCCTTGCGGATGATGAGGACCTGGCTTTTGCCGGCGCTATCCTGCATGTCTTCGAAAAAGGTACGCAGGTCTTCTTCCAGGGAGTGGATGATGTTGAATAGCACGGGGAGGGAGGGGACGGTCCGGTTGTTTTCGATCTGGGAGATCAATCCTTTGCTCACGCCGGCGCGGGTAGCCAATTGCCCGAGGGTAACGTTTTTCTGGGTACGTTTGGCTTTTATCTTATCGCCGATGAGCAAAAGGAGTTCTTCGTGCATAGGCCGGCAAGTTAAGGATTCTTGCGTAGCCACGTGGCGAGTTCCTGGATATGGTCCGTGTTGAGGTAATCGACCTGCAGCGCTTTCAGCTGAGACCAGGCCGCCGGGAAGTCGGGTGCGTCCCAGAAACGTACGGGGAGGTGTAAAGCATGCGCGCTTGTTATTACCTTACTGAGGGTATTTCCAGCCGTATCGGGGATACCGGTCCGGTGGTCCCAGCGGGTATAATAGCGCAGGTCGTCGCTCATCAGGGCGATCCGCGACAAGGCCTCCGGGGTATAATGGGCATGAAGGACACCGTCGAAGGCAATAAAAGGGGGATAGCCGGTATAGTACTCCGGCGCAGGGCGGTTGCCGCTGATGACCCACCGGATCGCGGGTGTATGTTCCAGCGCAGGGTATCTGTCCAGCAGGGCGATGAGGGCGGCAAGGGCATTCACGGAGTCTTCCTTCACATCGATGAGGATCTGCAGTTTTCTCGCCGTGTCGGCATAAGGATAGCCGTTGTTCTGCTTGACACAGGCTTGCAGCGGTTTG
>Ga0210396_10004342_pt1 | contig 13914 bp, 12 predicted proteins | sample IncBWH17OmetaG_FD_155466 | JGI IMG/M metagenome (GOLD analysis project Ga0210396, IMG submission 155466) | Forest soil microbial communities from Barre Woods Harvard Forest LTER site, Petersham, Massachusetts, United States - Inc-BW-H-17-O ...
CCAGCCGGCGACCGACGTGGTCCAGTCGCAGGTGAAGCAGGTCGTGGACACTATAGAGGCCATGACCAACGACAATCCCCGGCAGGTGGAGAACCTCGCCGAGCTCAGGAAATATGTCTTTCAGCCGTTGCCGTTGTTGCAGAAGATGATCGATCAGAAAAAGGCCGATAACACGATCAATGCGGAGCTGCTGCTGAAGACCCACGAATATATGGTGGAGATCCGGCGGGTGCTCCAGCGGATGTCGGAGGAGGAGCACCGGTTGATGCCGGATCGGGTATCCAGGGAGCGGAGGTATGCGGGATATACGCCGGCGCTGATCCTGGCGACGGCGCTGTTGTCGCTGCTGATCACCATCTTTTTTTATGGCCGGGTACACCGGGATTTCCTCGAGCGGCAGGGATTGTATGCGGAACTGCAACAAAAGGACGCCGCCATTTCGCGGCGGATCGATATCATCAGCGGTATCGCCGACCAGATCTCCGCGGGCAATTACCAGACGCGGGTGTCGGACGAGCAAAAAGACAACCTGGGGACGTTGTCAGGCGCGCTCAACAAGATGGCGGAATCGCTCGAATACTCTTTCCGGTTGTTATCGGATAAAGAATGGCTGCAGACAGGTATCGCCCGGCTCAACGAGGTGATGGTCGGTGAAACGGATCTGCCCAGCCTGATGAATAATGTCGTGCGGCATATCGCGGAGTATAGTAATAGCCGGATCGGCGCTTTCTATTTGCTGGATAGGGCGGGCGGGACGCTGATGCGGGGAGGACACTATGCCCTGGCGGATCGCGGTTCCCGGACCATCCGGCTGGGTGAGGGGCTGGTGGGCCAGGTGGCCAAAGAAGGGAAACCGGTGGTCATTAAAGATCTGCGTGAATCGGATTGGGTGGTAAGCCTGGCCAGCGGGGAACTCCGGCCAAGGACGATCGTGGCATTCCCCTTTTTCCACGGGAAAAAGGTACGTGGCGTCATCGAGCTGGGAACGATGATGAATGAATATCCGGCCCGGAAACTGGAGTTCTTTGCCAGCATTGGTGAGAACATCGGCATTGCGGTCCACAGCATCGAGAGCCGGCTGAAGCTGCAGGAGCTGCTGGAGAAGACGCAGGCACAGACCGAGGAGCTGCAGTCGCAGCATACCGAAATGGAGAGTCTGAACCTGGAGCTGGAAGTACAGGCGGAGAAGCTGCAGGTCTCCGAAGAAGAGCTCAAGGTCCAGCAGGAAGAGCTGCTGCAGACTAACCAGGAATTGGAGGAGCGGAGCCGGACGCTGGAAGAGAAGAACCAGCTTGTTTTGATCCGGAATCTCGAAATACAAAAAAAGGCCGAAGAGCTGGCATTGACCACGAAGTACAAGTCCGAATTCATGGCCAATATGTCGCATGAATTACGGACACCGATGAATAGTATCTTGTTGTTGTCGCGGTTGTTGTCCGAGAACAGCACTAAGAATCTCACCGACGAGCAGACCGAATATGCGCGGGTCATCCAAAACAGTGGTCAGGGGTTGCTGCAGCTCATCGACGAGATCCTTGATCTGTCGCGGATCGAATCCGGGAAATTGCCATTGGAGCACAGCATCGTCCCGGTGGAGGAACTATTGGGGGATATGCGGATGTTGTTCGCACCGATCGCGAAGGACAAGGGCCTGGAGCTGCATATCGTCATGGACGAGGGGACGCCGGCGCAGTTGGAGACGGACAAGATGCGGTTAGAGCAGATCCTGAAAAATCTGCTGTCCAACGCATTCAAATTCACGCAGCGGGGAGCGGTGACCTTGCAGGTCCGGTCTTCGGCTACACGGCAACATGTCATCGAGTTCGTGGTCCGCGACACGGGCATCGGCATACCGGAGGACAAGCATGAGCTGATCTTCGAGGCCTTCCAGCAGGCCGATGGGTCGACGCGGCGGAAATATGGCGGAACTGGGCTGGGGCTGAGCATCAGCAGAGAACTGAGCCGGTTGTTGGGTGGCGAGATCACGCTCCGGAGCCAGCCGGAACAAGGTTCCGAGTTCACCGTGGCCATCCCGGTATTCAAGATGGAAGGTGTGGTAGAGCCCGCGGCCCCGGGCGGCGGCATGATCCGGGAGGCGTCGCCGGCGGATAGGTGGCCGGCACCGGTGTTTACGTTGAGCAAGGCGCCGATGGAGATACCCGATGACCGCGGTGAACTGCAACCCGGGGATAAGGTGTTGCTGATCGTAGAGGACGACACCTTCTTTGCGCAAGGGCTGCTGGATTTCAGCAGGAAAAAGGGTTATAAGGGCGTCGTCGCCGTGAGTGGGGATGCGGCCATCCGGATGGCCCGGCAATACCGGCCGATGGGCATCCTGCTGGACATCCAATTGCCGGTGAAGAATGGCTGGGAGGTCATGGAAGAATTGAAAAAAGACCCGCAGACGAGACCGATACCGGTGCATATCATCTCTTCATTCGAAGTAAAAAATGAGAGCCTGCTAAAGGGAGCGGTAAACTTTATGTCCAAATCGCTGGCCTTTGATAATATGGACAAGATCTTCGGGAAGATCGAGACCCTGCTCAACAAAAGTGCCCGGAAGGTCATCATCGTCGAAGACAATATGCGGCACGCGCAGGCGCTGGCGTATTTCCTGGGGGCGCATAGCGTGCGGATGGACATCGTGCCCACTATTGCGAAGAGTGAGGATATCCTGCAACAGGAAGGTATCCATGGGGTCATCCTCAGCCGGGAGGCCGGCAAGGAAGAGTCGGACACGCTGGAGATGATCCGGCGGAACCCGGCGTTCGAGAACATTCCGATCATCGTCTTCACGGGAGTGAATATCTCCAAGACAGAGGAGGCGCGGTTACGGCAGTACGCCGACAGCATCGTCGTGAAAACGGCGCATAGCTACCAGCGGGTGCTGGATGAGGTCTCGCTGTTCCTGCATGTCGTCAGCGGGGAGCGGGAGAAAGATACTTCGAACGCCATGAGCCTGCTGGGTGCGTTGGACGAGGTGCTGAAGAACCGGACCGTGCTGATCGCGGATGACGACGTGCGCAATATCTTTTCGTTGTCCAGGGCGCTGGAACAGCATAAGATGAAGGTGGTGACGGCGATGGATGGTAAGGAAGCCCTGGCGGTGGCCGAGGAGAACGAGATCGACCTGGTGCTGATGGACATGATGATGCCGGAGATGGATGGGTTCGAGGCCATCACCCGTATCCGGCGGAACCCGAAGCTGCGGCACCTGCCGATCATCGCCGTAACGGCGAAGGCGATGGCGGGCGACCGGGAGCGCTGTATTCAGGCCGGGGCGTCCGATTATATTTCCAAACCCCTGGATATCGATCAGTTATTGTCTTTGCTACGCATCTGGTTATACGAGAAATAGGACATGGAGCCAAACCCGATACAATACGAGGAACTGGAACTTCTGCTCAATGACCTCTATACGAGGTACGGCTATGATTTTACCGAATATTCCAAGGCTTCGCTGCACCGGAGGGTGCAGCGGCTGTTTAAGCTGGACAATTTTCCGGGTTTTGCGGAATTCCGTTACCGGCTGGTTCATGACGGTCATTATTTCCGCCGGTTTGTAGAAGAGATTACGGTAAATGTCACCGAGATGTTGCGGGACCCTTCTTTTTACCGGACGTTGCGGGCGACGATCCTGCCGGTCCTGGCCACTTATCCGTTTATCCGCATCTGGAGTGCCGGCTGTTCGACGGGTGAGGAGGTCTATTCCATGGCCATTTTGTTGAAAGAGGCGGGGCTGCTGCATAAGGCGTTGCTCTATGGCACGGATATCAATCCGCAGGTGATCGAGAAGGCACGGAAAGGGATCTTTCCCGTGAGCCTGATGCAGAAATATTCAGAAAATTATATCCAGAGCGGCGGGGTGCAGGATTTTTCCTCGTATTATACGGCCAACTATCATCTCGCGAAATTCGATTCTTCGTTGACGGGGAAAATGATCTTTTCGACGCATAACCTGGTGGCGGATTTTTCTTTCAACGAATTTCAGCTGATCCTTTGCCGGAATGTGTTGATCTATTTCGAGCGGGAGCTACAGGCAAAAGTTTTCAAATTATTCGATTATAGCCTGGAGAATTTCGGGTATCTGGCGTTAGGGTCTAAGGAATCCCTTAGGTTTTCGCCGATTGCCGACCGGTATCGCCAGGTGGGAAGGGAAAAGATCTGGAGGAAAGTGAATGAAGCGTGATAAAATATTGCTTATCGGGGGCTCCGCGGGGAGCCTGCAGGTGATCCTGGCTGTTTTAGCGGCGATGGGTAAAGGATATCCCATGCCGGTGTTGATCGTCTTGCATCGCAACAATGTCTTCGGGAGCTCGCTGGAGGACCTGCTGTCTTCGCGGACGCAGCTGACCATCAAGGAGGTCGAGGAAAAAGAGTCGATACTGCCGGGGGTGGTCTATCTGTGTCCCGCGGATTATCACGTTTTAGTAGAACAGGATCGTACGTTCTCGCTGGACTATTCGGAGCGCGTCAACTATAGCCGGCCGAGTATCGATGTCACCTTTAGTTCCGCCGCCGATGTCTTTGGAGCCGGGGTAGTAGCGCTCGTCCTTTCCGGTGGCAATGCGGATGGGGCCGAGGGCATGCGTTATGTGCAGGCCAATGGCGGGTTCACCATCGTGCAGGACCCGCAGACGGCGGAGGTGCCGTATATGCCGCAGCAGGTGTTGTTACGGATGAAGGCAGATCTTGTCGTTCTCACCGGGGAGTTACCCGGGGTGATCAACGGATTGGGGCGCGCCGGGGCGTCGTGAGCCGGGTCCGTTTTACAGATAACTTAACCAGGGTTTTTGCGCCTGGTGCGCGCGTTTGTAACCATCAAACCATTTACAGAGCGGATAAAGGGCGATCACCACGATGAGCCAGACGCCGTAGACCACGCCGAGGTCGAAGCCATAGCCTTTTAGCTGGGGGGCGGAGGTTACCCAGGCGGTGATATTGGTCATATCGGCGGCGGGGTGGCCCTGGAGCATGACGGCGACGACGGCCAGGCCGTGGAAGATATAGATATGGAGCAGGTAATAGAAAAAGGGTACGCGGCCATAGAGCGCGAGCTTCGACGTAAAGGCGTTGAGCGGACGCTCGGCGAAGGCGAGGAAGAGCAGGGCGGGGCCGATGGTCATCAGGATATAGTCGAGCGAAGGCGGATATTTCGTGACGTTGAAGAACGAAAGGAATGGATGGTGCTGCGTCTGCCAGGGATTAGGGTCGCCGTAGTGGTTGATGACGCGGAGGAGGAAGAAGCCGGCGAGAAAGGCGAGGCCGAGCCGGGTGAGCATCTTTTTGCGCCGTTGGGGCGCGATATCCGGGGCGTATAGTCCACCGAGGTAGTAGCCGAGGGTGATGAGTCCGGCCCAGGGTAGGATGGGGTAGCCGATGACGAAGGAGAAAGTGGGATAGCCGAAGAAATGGAATTCGTGCAGAAAGGACCAGGTCACTGCGGGGAGACCGTTGCCGGCGACATGGATGCCGTCGAGCAGGTTATGTCCGCCGATGAGGGCGATGGCGATGAGCAGCTGGGCGGTGCGGGGCAGGTGGATGATCGCGGAAAGGATGATCATGGCTACACCGAAGGCCCAGATGACCTGGAGGATATAGAAAGTAAAGTGTACGTTGAAGGTCCAGCCTACGGACACGATGAACAGCTCCACGAAGATGAGCCAGACGCCGCGGGTCAGGAGGAAGAAGGAGGCCGCTTTGGGGCCTTTTTTTACGCCATAGAGGAAGGCGGCGGTACCGGCAAGGAACATAAAGATCGGCGCGCAGAAATGGGTGATCCAGCGGGTGAAGAACAGGAAGGCATTCGTCTGCGTCATATCGGTGGGGTCGTAGAGATAGGCGTCGCGGTTGAAATAGTCGCGGGCGTGGTCGAGGGCCATGAGGATCATAACGATGCCCCTGAGCAGGTCGATGGATTCTATCCTACGGGGTTTGTTGGCTGTGCGCCTCATTGTTGGCAGCGGGGAAGTGACAGTGGCAGACATATTCGGTGCTATTTAGTTAGCACTGTAAAGTTCGGGAAGATAAGCGAGGGGCTGGTCTACCAGATCCTAGAAAGGGGATAGTCCAGTGGGAAGGCCCTGGTCGAGGGCCATCTGGACGATGCCTTCGAGTTCGAGGATGTCGAAAGGTTTTTGGAGGAAATAGTCGGCGCGGGCGTCGTGGGCCAGCTGGGTGACGTTGCTGTTAGCGCTGAAGAAGATCACGGGGATATCCTGGGTCTCGGCGTTCTGTTTGAGCAGCCGGGTGGCTTCGATGCCGCCGGGGCCCGGGATCCAGTTGTCCATGAGGATCACATCGGGGTGATAATTCGTGACCTGACTGACGACATGGTTCGAGTTGTTCAGGGTTTGCACGTCGAAACCTTTTTTCTTCAGGACGATGCTGCAGATCTGTAAAATATCGATGTCGTCGTCTAGTATCAGGACCCTTTTGTTCATACGCCAATATTGTCCGAAAATTCTGTGCCAAAACTGGTTATAACGGGAAACAGGACGGTTTGCGCCCGTCGGGGGTAGTTTTGAGTAAAAACGACCCCGGAAAAGGGCATTGAAAAGCCCGGATCGATGACGATCCGGGCTTTGGTTGGTAGATGACCGATCTAAGACAGTGCCAGGCTAATTCGTTCTTATAAAGATGGGCTTGAGGGTATACCAGCCAAGCGCCGGGAAAAAATGCATGGGGATCACCATGCCCGGGAACAATTCCGGGGTTTCGATGGTCAGGGGGAGTTTATAAGCGATGGGCAGCAGAAGGCTGGCAAAGCTCAGGAGGGTGAACAAGAGATTGAACACGATCTCGCCCCGCGTTTTGAGCGCCTTGACCAGGATGGTGTAGCCGATGGCGGCGAGGACGCCCCCAAACAGGCTGGATGATATGATCTTGACTGCAGAGGCGACTTTAGAGAAGTCGGCCTCGTTCGCCGTATAATAGACGCGGGCGTATGCCAGACCGGCGATGCCGGCGAGGAGACCCGAGATGATGCCTAGAAATAAAGCTCTTTTGAACATGGTTTGCGATTTTATTATTTGACCGGAACGGAGATATCCAATTTGACCGGTTCCGGAACTTCGCCGCCGGGTTTCCCGATGCCGTAATCGCTACGGTTGACGGTGAAGGTGCCGGCGAATGTGGCTCCGGCGCCCGTGCGTTTGAAGGTAAAGGGGATGGTGACAGGTTTGGTTACGCCGTGTATCTGGAGGTTGCCGGTGACCTGGTAGCCGGCGCCCGTTTTAGCCACCTTGGTGGAAACGAAATGGATGGTGGGGTATTTGGCGGCGTCGAACCATTCGTCGCTTTTCGCGTGTTTGTTCTGGAGGCCGTTGCCGGTGTTAATGGAGGCCACGTTGACGGTCACGTCAAATTTGGCCGTGGCGGGGTTATTCTCATCAAAGGAGATGCTTCCTTTGAAGTCTTTGAAGATACCGCCGGCTTCGTCGTTGCTGAAAGCGATGTTGTAGCCATCGGCGATCTGCCAGTTCTGTGCGGTGATGAAAGTAAATGCGCTGCCAGCCAGGAGCAGAACAGCAACCAGGGGATATAATAGCTTGTTCATGATTTTAAATTTTAGGTCCCCGCCGGAGGCGGGGACCTATTGGTCTTAGCCTTTTACGAATTCGGTGTTCGCATCGAGTGCTACTTCGTCGCTAAGCATAGCGGCCGGGAAGCCGGTGGCGATGCCGAAATCGGTACGTTTGATCGTGCCGGTGACTTTGAAGCCGGCGATGGTCTTTTTGCTCTGCGGATTAACGGTCGTGCCATTGAAAGTGGCGTTGAGGGTGACGGATTTCGTTACGCCATGGAGGGTCAGATCGCCCGTGACCTGGAAGTTCTTGTCGTCGACCTTTTTGAAGGACGTGCTTTTGAACGTCAGGGTGCCGTATTGAGCGGCGTTAAAAAAATCAGGGCTTTTGAGGTGTGCGTTGCGTTGTTCGTTGCCGGTGTTGAGGCTGTTGATGTCGGCGCTGAATTCGACGGACGCATCGGAGAAATCGTCTTTCGACGCGGTGAGGGTGGCGCTAGCGGTGCCAAAGGTGCCGGTGATGGTATTGATGCCCATATGGGTGATACCAAAAAATACCTGGGAGTGGGCTTTGTCCATGCTCCAGGATTGAGCGAAAACGGCGGCCGTGGTGAACAGTAAAGCTGCGGTGCTGAGGATGATCTTCTTCATTTTTTTGGGTTTTTTGTTATTTTAGTATAACGATTTGATGTTTAAACATGGAATTAGAGAAAAAAATTAGTTGTTGTTTTCGGGGTGGGCCGGGTCGGGTATGTCGGCCTGTATCCCGCGGATAAAGCTGCACATGACATCTTCCAACACCAGGAGCGGCAGGTCGGCGTGGTGGTCGGCCGGGACCTCGGGCGACGGACATTCGGCGTTCGAAGCCGCGGCGGCCGGGTCTTCGTCGGACGGAACCGCATGAGGGGTCTCGCCGTTGGTAGGTCTTTCCGGGCTGGTTAGGCGGATCATGTTGATCGACACCAGACCGTGGAGCATAGACCAAAAAGATTGGTATTTGAGCCACGGGTTAAAACCTGGTTCTTGGCCGGCCGGGACCATCGCGACGATGCTGCCCATGATCACCGCAGAGAACTGCTCGAGGGCGGGGATACGGCTGGCGGTTTCGCATTTCGGGATGCCGAGACCGAACATGAGCTGGTAATATTCTTTGTTTTCAAAGGCGAACTTCCAGTAAGCGCGGCCCATGGCCCGGATCTGGTTAGCCGGTTCGGGCTGGCCTGCCTTGGCCTGTTCCAGCGCGGCGGCTAGTAATTGAAATCCTTTTCGGTTGAATTCCAATAAGATAGCATCCTTGTTTTCAAAATGACTGTAAATCACAGGGACGCTATATTCGATGGCATCGGCGATCTTGCGGATGGAAAACGAGTGCCACCCTTCGGTGACGACCATTTGCCAGGCCGTGTCCAGGATGCTGGCCCGGACTTCTTCTTTTTGTCGTTGTTTTCGATCTACGATGCCCATGTTTAGAGGGACCTTTCGGTTCTTTTTAGCCCCGTTACAATTTGTAACAGTGTTAGGCAAAGTTACGGGCTTATTTTTTATATCACCAAATTTATTTTTTCACGAAGGTAACGGAGATGTATAAATTGTTGATAGTCAATTAGTATTTGGAGCTAGCCGCGAGGCGGCCGACGAGGGCGATGGCGTGTTCGCGGGTTGCCAGGTCTGCGTGGCTGTTGGCGAGGAAGACGGTGACGTAAAGGTGGGCGCCGCCGGGGAGGGTGAGGATGCCGACGTCGTTGGTGGCGGCGGTGAGGCCGGTGGAATCGGTATTGGAGGTACCGGGTTTGTGGGCGACGACGATATCGGGTGGCAGCAGACCTTTGAGGCGATGGGGGTAGGGTGTGCTTTGGATCATCCACTGAAGGAGCTGGCCGGTGCCGGTATCGGAAAGGATATGGTGTTCGTAGAAACGTTGCAAAAGGATATTCATGGCGGCGGGGGTACACCAGTTGTCATAGACCCTTTGAGGATCGTCGGCCATCTGGGTTTCGGTGTAAGCGATGTTGATCTCCTTTATCCCGAGACCATGCACATAGTCGTTGAGGACTCTCGGACCGCCGATCCGCTGGAGCAGGACATCGCAGGCGACGTTATCGCTGAGCAGGATGATGTTTGCCGTAAGATCGCGGAGGGTCAGGCGAACGGTGTCACCGGGATACCGGTTGAGCAACGGGCTATACATCTTCCAGCTGGCTTTACGAATGATAAAGGGTTCGTCTAAAGACAATTTCCCCTTGTCGGCCTGGTCGAGAATATAGAGCGCCAGGGGAAATTTGAACACGCTCATCATGGGCTGGTGGTCATGGCCGTGCAGCAAGGTGGTCTCACCGGATCGTACATCGGTAATGGCGACGCCCAGGAGACCGTCGATGGAGTGGGTGATCTGTGTCAGGGAGTCGGACATGAGTTGGCCCTGGGCCTTGGCGGCTGATTTTCCCAGGAATAGAACGGCGAGAAGGGGCAGAAGGGGTTTATAGGAAATCATCGGCTTCACGATAAGCTTTTATCAATGCTTTTTCTCCATCGGCGCCGGAGCCGGCCATGCCGTGTTCCATGCCGAGGACGCCTTTGTACCCTTTTTCGTAGATATGGCGGAAGATATTATGATAGTTCATTTCGCCCGTACCCGGCTCTTTTCTGCCGGGGTTGTCACCGATCTGCAGATAGGCGATATGTTCCCAGGCCCGGTCGAGATTGGGGATAAGGTCACCTTCGTTGCGCTGCATATGGTACATATCGAAGAGATACCGGCACGAAGGGTTGTTGACGGCTTCGCAGATCATAACGGTCTGGTCGGGATGGCGGAGAAAAAGATCCGGTGTATCGCTGAGCGCTTCCAGCACCATGACGAGGCCGTGGGGTTCGAGGATCTCGCAGGCTTTGCGCAGGGCGTGGATCACATGCGTGGTCTGGTAGCCGATGGCCAGCTTCCGGTCGTAATTACCTGGGACGACGGTGATCCATTTGCCATGACAGCGGGTGGCGACGTCGACGGCTTCGTGACATGCTTTAAGGAATTTCTCCAGCCACACGGGGTCGCCGGAACAAAGCGAAGTGCTCACGGGCCAGTGGTCGAAATTGAGGACGAAAACACCCATCGTCATGTTTAGCTGGTGCAGCGTCTCACCGATGCGGGCCTGTTCTTCTGCGGGGCGGTCCATCATACCGTTGTCTTCGATCGCGCGGAAGCCTTGTTCATAGGCGAATTTGATCTGGTCGATAAAGGAGGGGCCGGCGAGGTTCTTGAATAACCCATCGTGGATGGCGTAGTTGAGATGAAAGGGGGCGCCCGCGGCGGCGGGCACCGGCGATCCCGCAATGGTGGTGTCCGATCCCGCGGCCGTCGCTGGAAAATGTTGGCCGGCTAACAGCGATCCACCAGCTAAGACAGATCTGGAGAGGAATTCTTTGCGTTGCATACTTCCAAATGTAGGATTTTCTTATATTCATAGCATTATGTCCCAAACAGCCCCTTCTCAACGATTGTATTCGCTAGATGCCCTCCGTGGATTCGACATGTTTTGGATCATGGGTGGTGAAGAGATCTTTAAAGTCCTTGCCAGGATCACCGGTAGTCCCTTTTGGCAGACTATCGCCGATCAATTTGAACATCCGCTGTGGAATGGTTTTCATTTTTACGATCTGATCTTTCCGCTCTTCCTGTTCATTTCGGGTGTGGCGACGCCGTATTCGGTGGGACGGGAGCTGGAGAAAGGCACGCGGAAACAGAAGCTGTTGCTGCGGGTGATCCGCCGGGGTCTTACCCTGGTGGTGTTGGGTTTGATCTACAACAATGGACTAAAGCTGCATCCGTTGTCGGACATCCGATTCGGGAGTGTGCTGGGCCGTATCGGTCTGGCCTATATGTTCGCCAACATCATCTATCTCTATACCGAACGCAGGGGACAGATCATTTGGTTTGTTTCGCTGCTGGTAGGCTACTGGTTATTGCTGGCGTTGACTTCGGCGCCGGGTTTTCATCACGGCGATCTGACGTTGCCGGGGAACTTTGCCAGCTATATCGACCGGAGCGTCATTCCGGGACATCTTTATGTCGGCTATAAGGGACCTGATGGGCACTGGGTCAATCAACATGATCCGGAGGGGTTGATGTCGACGATCCCGGCCATCGGCACGGGTCTGCTGGGGATACTGGCGGGGCAGCTGCTAAAGAACAGTCCGTTGTCACCCAGCGCCAAGTCGGGAAGGCTGGCGATCGCGGGTGTGATCGCCGTGGCGTTAGGACTGGCATGGAATACGATCTTCCCGATCAACAAAAATCTCTGGACGAGCTCGTTTGTGCTGAATGTGGGCGGTATCAGTCTGCTGTTGCTGGCGGTCTTTTATTATATCATCGATGTCCGCGGCTACAAAAAATGGGCTTTCTTTTTCACCGTGATCGGCATGAACTCGATCCTGATCTATCTCTCCGGGCATTTTATCGACTGGGAGTATATGACCAGGGGCTTTTTTGCCTGGTTAGGCCAGTTGATTGGCGATCCCTGGAATGCCCTGGCGATGGTCTTTGCCTATCTTGCCGTCAAGTGGGTGTTCTTATACATCCTCTATCGTAGAAAAATATTCTTACGGGTCTAGGACCGTACCTCAGGGCGCACCTCGGCCATGAGAATATCGCTGAACTCGCACATCTTTTCCAGCAGCTCGCCCAGCTCTTCACCTTTTTCGGTGAGGGCATATTCTACTTTCGGCGGGATCTCGTCGAAATCCGTACGGGTGATGAGGCCGTATTTTTCCAGGAGTTTCAGCCGGTCGGAGAGGATGGTGTCGCTGATGTATTTGAGGTCGTCCTTGATGAGTTTGAAGCGGTTGTTCCCTTCCTGGATACAGAATAAAACATCGCTGAACCAGCGTTTGCTGACGAGGTCCAGTAATTCATTGAGGCTGCATTTTTCTTCCAGGAAACTCTGGTTGCGATAGTTCGTGGAACTTGTTTTGCGTTCTGTCATAAGAATCAAATTTTTATGTGATGGTGGCAGGGTCCAGGTCGGTGTTTAAACAACTTTTACAAACTTAGTCGATTCGCGCGGGATCATTCCTCCAATGAAAGCATAATTCGACCGGTTGTACTAATTTTTGAAGAAGCATGACAATAAGGCAAAAATTAGTTGGCAGAACTTATCAAAGAACGAAAATTTTGGCAGAGCGGTTGGCTGTATATTAACCAGGTATCACCATATTTTAACCTGCTTTTAATCATGGGGCCGGCCCAGCAGCGGCAGGAAGGGATGTGTCTTCAGGATGCGGACGATTTCCGTTTCCAACTGTTGTCTCGTAGCCGAAGTGATGTTCACGACGGCATAGGGAGCGCCGCCGCGGAAGCAATCCCAGCGCCAGTCGAAGGGGTTGATGGTTTGGCGCGTGCCGTTGTCATACCACCAGGCGGTATAAAGTTTTTCCCGTCCTTTTTCCAGGAAGCCTTCGAATACGGGGAGGCCGGCAAAGGTAGAGACCCGGAGCGTGGTGAACGTGTAGCCGCTGCCCTCCCAACAGATGGAAGGAGTATGATCGGTATAGTAGAATCCAGGGATGGGTTTGATATAGACCATGGATCGGGAGTTATCCAGTTGAATAATGGAGTTCGGGAGGGCTCGAAGGGTATACCCGGGTATGCTGGCGGCAGGCGGATATTGTGGTGGATCTTTTTTTAAGCATTGCAACACACTTAATACGAGCATGCCGGTGGCGACGAGGATATTTCCCGCGAGCACCCACCGGCTGCGAACGATTCCCGGGGAACCGTTCGCAGGGAGGACGGAATGTCCATACCGGTGGATGGCGTAGCGGGTCATAGGTAGCAACGGCAGGAGCACATAGACTCCGAGTAGCAGGACCCCGAATACCGCATGGAGGGGATTGTCCGGGAGGATAAGGAGTACGACCAGGCACACTATGCGTAAGAGGTTGGCGACGATGTTCAGCGCGATCGTCAGCAGGAGCAGTGCTGCGATCAGGAGGATGGACACGCGGCGTTTCAGGGTGCGTTGATAATAATTGATCACGAGCAAGGCGGCTAACAAGGAAGTGACGAGCATATGGAGACCCATGCAGGCGGGATCCACCGAGAACAGGTGCTGGCGCCAGGTGATGGTATTCCCTTGTACGTCGACGGGGCTGCCGGTGAGGAGAAGCAGACGCCCGGCGAGATGGGTTAGTTCCATGCGGATCGGAAAGCTAAAGGTGTCGGCAAAATAGTCGGCTATGGGTGTCAGCAGGGCCAGGATGAAGAGGGTCGTCATAGGGACACGCCGGAAGAACGACTCTCGGTAGCAGCAGACGGCGCAAACGAGGGCGGCATATAGCAAGGTTTTCAGCGGCGCGATGAAGAACAAGGCGATGGCGATGAACGCCGGCCAGCCAAAGCG
>Ga0210396_10004343_pt1 | contig 13913 bp, 13 predicted proteins | sample IncBWH17OmetaG_FD_155466 | JGI IMG/M metagenome (GOLD analysis project Ga0210396, IMG submission 155466) | Forest soil microbial communities from Barre Woods Harvard Forest LTER site, Petersham, Massachusetts, United States - Inc-BW-H-17-O ...
ACGAAGAAAGCCCATCCGGAGAGTTACCGCCCTTGAGGCGGCTGCCATATGAAGGGCCGGGTGGCACAGCGGCGTGGACGGGCCACTCGATGATGATTGGGCCAGGTGCCCTGCGTGCCCGAGGAGGTGGCCAACCGAGGGACCTCACGGCCATCCCCGGACAACACCGCAGGCACCACTACCTGGCTTGACGCACGTGAGCCAGGTCGCTCAGGAGACCTGACTACGGAAGAGGTCACTGGTCCGGCGATCCCGCTACGAATCTTGCACCGGTTTCTCACGGATGACCGGGCGGCACCGGACTATGGCGTAAAGCCCTATGGGCAGCGCGGAAACTACTGCGTATCGGCCGGGGCGCCATGCAGGGCCTCCTGAAGTTCCTTCTCGTCGTCCTTGGACAGGGAGGTCTTCAGGACCGTGCCGCCGTACTTGCTCATCGCCTCGACGGCCTTGTCCGGGGCAGGGCTCCGGCAAAGTCGGTGGGGCTGACTGCGCGAAACGGGATCTGTGCTGAGGTGGCCAGGTGGTTAGGGCCAGACGACGTCATCGAGGAACTGCTCTACCGCCGCTATCACATCGCCGGGGACAGTCTCGGGGTCGGCCAGCGGGCCGGGGAGCAGCATCCTGTGGTCGGCGCCCTGGACCTCAACTATGTACGGCGTGACCGACCGCGCGACATCTCCATTCCACCAATGGTCGGCTGTTCCCCCTATGAGCAGGCACGGCGCGTCAGCGCGCCGCATCGCCGCCACCGTCGCCGGGTCGGTCAGCAGTGGCGTAAACCACACGGCGGCCACCCCCCGGTCAGCCGCCACAGACGCGGCTACCGATCCGAGGGACTTGCCGAAGATGACCGGTGAGCCCATGTCGGCAGCGGCGAGTTCCGTGAGGGCCGCTGCCACCCGGCCCCTCACTGTCTCTGCCACCTGCGCGGGCACGTGTCCTGGCGGCACGGGGCTGAACTCGCGTCGCAGGTCGCCGACGCTGTAGCCCCACTGGATCCGGCGCAGGGACGCCCCACGCTGTCGCGCCGCGTGGCCGGCAGACGTCAGCACCGGTATGTTCGTATTGCTGTTCCCGCCGGGCGCCAGCACCGCCACCCGCCCGCCGGATGTGCCTGTCATCGGCCCACACTAACGAGTGCCCCGGCAAAGCAGGGTCAGCACTTCATGATCGTCCGCAGGGGCCGGCTGGGCTGGCGGGCGTGATAGCGCAGGGCGGCGGCGATACAGGTAGCACCGGTGAGCCGCAGGATGGTGATGGCCAGCTTGCGCAGGGATGCCATGATCCGCGGCCCGCTGGCGGTGCGGATCTGGGAGCGGTCCTCATCGAAGTCCAGGTCGCGAACCCAGTGGAGCCGGTCCTCGATGCCCCAGTGGCCGCGGATGATGGCGGCGAGCTGGGCCGGTCCGGCCTGGGTCACGCTCAGGGAGGTGACGGCGTAGCAGGTTTCGCGGGACCACTTGCCCTTGACTTTGCGGCGCCGGGTGATCTGGATGGCCTGGACGGCCCGCGGAAGGCCAAGCCCCTGGCTACCGCGGTGATCTTGAGGGTGCGCCGCTCGGTGCGGCCGTGGCCGCGTTCTCGCTTGGTCTAGTCCACCGGCACGTCGCGCCAGGGCCGGGCAGCGAGCTGGGCATGCAGGCCGGGGCTGGTTCCGCTTGACGATCAGCAGGTAGCCCGCGCCGCGCTGGTGCAGGTATTCAGCGTGGGCATGCTGGGCGTGCAGGGCATCGGCGGTGATGACGGCATCGGTGATCTCGATACGGTCCAGCAGCGCGGAGAACATGGGAATCTCGTTGGTCTTGGCGTCCACGTCGGCCTGGCCCAGGACCACGCCGTGAGCATGATCGAGCGCCGCGAGCAGGTGCCGGCCGTGCTGGCCGCCGTGCCCGGACCCGCGTAAGGTCTTGCCGTCCACCGCGATCACCCGCCGCGACCCGGGTGCTGGCGCCGTCTGCAGCTGCGCCCACTCTCCGGCCAGGCCGTCGAACGCGTCCGCGTCCAGGCGCTGCAGGGTGCGCCGGAACGTTGACTCTGAGGGCACCGGCCCCGTTACCCCCAGCCTGGCGAGGGTCTGCTCATCGGCGTCGGCGGCCCACTCGGCGATCGCGGTGAACGAGCGTGCTCCCGCCAGCACGGCACACACCGCCAGCCCCAAGATCACCGCCAGCCGGTGGCGGATACCGCGCCGGTGCCGGGATCGGTGACCTTGGCCAGCATCGTCAGCAAGCCCGGCGGGTCTTCAGCGTCGTCGGCGAGATCGGCGAGATGGCCGATAGCAGGGTCAATCGGAGATGATGACAGGGCGGGCATGGTTCCCCAGCAGTGACCTGGCAGGTGTGGTAACCGCCATGATCACGCGCAGGGGCCGTGCCCGCGCTAGGACCTGCCCGTCACCGGCATGCCACCCGTCCTCGCATCACCGCTCGAGGACTGTGCCGGCCCCCTGGCCCAGCGCCCAGCCCCTGCATGCGACACGGTCCCCGTGCCATCCGCGGTGACCTGCAGGCCCGTGGCTAGCATCATCATGTGACTCCTGCGCAGCTGGCTGATGCCGTCCGCGCTGCCGCCGTGGCCGCGCTGCCCGGCCTGGGCCTGGAACCGTCGGTGCTGCCTGATGCGGCGAGCGTGGAGCGGCCCAGGCATCCTGAGCACGGTGACTACGCCTCGGCGCTCGCCCTCCAGATCGCCAGGCAGGCGGGCGTCCCGCCGCGTGAGCTCGCGCAGGCGATCGCCGGCAAGCTCGGCGAGGATCCGGCGATCCAGAGCGTGGCGATCGCCGGCCCCGGGTTCTTGAACATCCGGCTGAGTCCCGCTGCGGCCGGGGCGGCCGCGGGCATCGTCATCGAGCAGGGTACTGCCTACGGGCACGGGTCGGCGCTCGCCGGTCAGCGGGTGAACCTGGAGTTCGTCTCGGCCAACCCGACCGGTCCGCTCCACATCGGAGGGGTACGCTGGGCCGCCGTCGGCGACGCGCTGGCCCGGCTGCTGCGCGCCGAGGGCGCCGACGTGACCACGGAGTGCTACTTCAACGACGCCGGCGCGCAGATCGACCGGTTCGCCAGCTCGCTGCTCGCGGCCGCGCGGCACGAGTCGCCGCCGGACGACGGCTACGTCGGCGAGTACATCAGCGAGATCGCCGGCACGCTGGTCAAGCAGCACCCCGACGTGCTCGACCTGCCGCCCCCGAAGGCGCTGGAGATCTTCAGGTCCGGCGGCGTGGCGCTGATGCTCGATGAGATCAGCGCGTCGCTCGCCGGCTTCGGCGTGCGCTTCGATGTGTACTTCAACGAGAAGGACCTGCACGAACGCGGGGAGCTCGACGCGGCCCTGGCCCGGCTCACGCAGTCGGGCCACGTCTACCAGGCCGGCGGCGCCACGTGGATCCGCACCACGGACTTCGGTGACGACAAGGACCGCGTCTACGTCCGCGGCGACGGCGAGTTCACCTACTTCGCCGCCGACTGCGCGCACTACCTGGACAAGCGCGGGCGGGGCTTCGACAAGGTCGTCATCATCTTGGGCGCCGACCACCACGGCTACATCGGCCGCATGCGAGCGGTGGCCGCCTGCTTCGGTGACGATCCCGACCAGACGCTGGAGATCCTGATCGGACAGCTGGTGAGCCTGCTGCGCGATGGCCAGCCGCTGCGGATGTCCAAGCGCGCGGGAACCGTCGTCACGATCAACGACATCGTGGACGCGATCGGGGTGGACGCGGCCCGTTACGCGCTGGCCAGGTACTCACTGGACTCCACGATCGACCTCGATCTGGACCTGTGGACCCGGCGCAGCAACGACAACCCGGTCTACTACGTGCAGTACGCGCACGCCAGGATCTCATCCCTGCTGCGGAACGCGGCACGGGCCGGGATCACCCGCGGCGACCGGTACGACCCGGCCCTGCTGACCCATGACCGCGAGAACGACCTGCTGAAGGCGCTGGCCGAGTTCCCTGCGGTCGTCGCCGCCGCGGCCGAGCGGCGGCAGCCGCACCGGGTGCCGCGGTACCTGGAGGACCTGTCCGGCACCTATCACCGGTTCTACGACGCCTGCCGGGTGCTGCCCCGCGACGACAGCCCGCTCGACGAGACCGGCCGGGCGCGGCTGTGGCTGGCCGAGGCCGCGCGGATCGTCCTGGCCAACGGCCTCGGCCTGCTCGGCGTCACCGCACCCGACCGCCTGTAGCCGCCGCCACCCGCCAGCCGGGACTTTGCCGACCCCCTGTTATCCGGGGTGACCTTCTCCAGCATCAAGAACAACGCCGACGTGCCGGGCTGCACCATGTCACGGACCTGGTCCTGGAACTGCCGGTCGATGCTGGTCTTGGCGAACTTGCCCATCAGCGCGCCCAGCCCGGCTCCCACCGCCATCCCGAACACCGGGATGAAGAACAGCAGGCCGACGCCGGGCGCTACATGAGGTCATCGCCGGGACGGCGGTCATCTACTCGTGGGACGCGCGGGCGGCGCGGCTGCGGTTCCTGTCCAGAGGCTGATCACACATCCGCGTCTTGTCGTGCCGATTTTTCTCCGGCCTGGTCAGGCTGCTGCTCCACCCCGTCGGCGTTCTCGACGGTGATCCGGGTACCTTCCGGCTTGATCGCGTGGACCGGGACGCTGACCTCGAGGACTCCCTTGTCGTACCGGGCAGTGACGTCCGCGGGATCGACCCTGGCGGGGAGCTTGACCGTGCGGGCGAGCGATCCGTAGCGGAACTCCGAGCGATACGGCCCCTTGTCCTGCTGGCGGCGCTCGGCGCGGATGGTCAGGATCCGGCCGTCGACGGTGACCTCGATGTCATTCTCCGGGTCCAGACCGGGCAGTTCGGCCCGGATCACATAACGGTCGTCCAGGAACGATTCCTCGAGCCGGAACACCTGGCCCGTCAGGAACGGCGGCGGGCCTGTCCACCGGGATTCCAGCCAGTCGGCCAGTTCCGGGAACAGGGCGCGGAACCTCTCGGGCGCCTGAGGGCGCGAAAGCTTAGCCATGACGTCCCTCCACTGCACGTCCGACCATGTTATCTGTTCTGGCCCAGCTAGCCACAGAGACTGAGCCATCCTTTCCTGCGGCTCCACTCTGGCCGACGGCATGGACCTTTTCTGCTCCTCCGGCCCCACCTGCGGCGCGGATCCGGCATGGCCGCCGGCGGTGGCTGGCGGCGCGGATCCGGCCTGGGGAGCCGACCGGGCGCACGCTGGCTGGGGCGGGGCTGGGGCTGCGGCCCGGGCTTGGCCGGGTCCACGTATCCGGGTATCCATCGCAGCACTTCAGCGCGGAAGGGCGCTTCGCATTCGAGCTGGCAGAGCACGCCCAGGCCAGATGCCGAAGCCCGATGGATGAGTACGTAGGAGGACGGCAGGAAGCCGTCTGGTAGCCGGTCGACAGCGCCGAAGTCGAGCACGCCGAGCCGCCCGTCGGCAAGGAGGCAGAAGTTGCCAGGGCGCGGATCCGCGTGCAGGAGCCTGACCCGCGCAGGACCCGAGAACAGGAAACGGATAATCGTGGCGCCCGCCCGGTTCCGCTGAGCGGCCGTGCCCTCGGCGATGATCCTGGCCAGCGGATGCCGTCAAGCCATTCGCTGACGAGCATGTGGTCGCTGACGGAGACCACGCGTGGGACGCAGACGTCCGGGTCCCCGCGTACGCGGTGGCGAAGCCTTTTTGGGCGGCCGCTTCCAGCCGGTAATCGAATTCCTCGGCCACCCTGTTCCGTAGTTCGGCGAGCAGCGGCTTGGCGTCCAGGGCAGGCATGAGCGCGCTGAAAAGCCGGGCGAAGCGGCTCAGCTGGTTGAAATCGCTGTACACAGTGACAGAGAGGCTGGCCCGCGCGTCCGGCCGGTTCGCGTAGTCGCGCCTTCTGCCGTCGGCGTCGCGTCGGTGTCCTCGATGGAGATCCGGGTGCCTTCTAGCTTGACCTCGGGAACGGGGCCAAAGCCGTCACGGCGTGCGGCGCGCGCGCCCGGTAGCCATGACCGCGGCTGCGGGAGCCGCGTAGGTCAATTCCTGCAATTGGCCCCTGGCATAATCGGCATGAATCCCACTGGATTACACGGTATAGATCACTTACGCCACGCCGGAAGACGTGATCTGGGTTGCTCGGTCTTCGCTGTGGCCTTGAGGCGGATCGCGTCTGGTGAGCGGATCGGTCCCGGCGTGCACGGAGACCCGGAAAGACCCGCTGGGCAGTTGCTTTATGTGACCCTTGGCGACCCTCGACGTAACGGGAGGATAGCCCGGAAGGATAGTCCGGATCAGCGTTATTCGTTCCACGGATCGGGGAGGAGGTGAGGTCGATACCACTGCTGAACTGGGAGCCGGTGAGCGGATTCGAACCGCTGACCTGCCGTTTACAAGACGGCTGCTCTGCCTGCTGAGCTACACCGGCGGGAGACTCTGTGCATGGTAGCCGACCGTCCGGCAGTCCGCGCATACCAGTCGCTCACCTGCGGAGTCTCACATCACCGGGTTGCGCCGCGCATGGCTACGAGAACCGGACGTCACGGCGGACGCCAGCAAGCCGACAGGCCAGATCATGAGGACCCTCGGCCCGTCGCCCCGCGGCCTCGTCAGCCAGGCTCGGATTCGGCACTACCCCGGGCCGACGCCGGTGGCGTGGGAAGATTCCGCGGCGGCCTTCATCGCACGCAGGGTGACGATCATGTTGGCCCGCAGCCCGTCCCGCCTGGCAGCGATGATCTCAGCGGCCCGGTCCGGCGCCTTCGCGGCGGCGGTCCGCATGTAGCTGGCGCCGGGTCCGTGGGTGAAGCGCTGCCGGACTCTGCTGCTGCCGCCGGGGAGTGGGTCGATCCGGTACCGCCACGACGAGGACGGGCGGGCGGGGTCACCGCTGTCATCCAGGACCACCCACGCGAACGCGCGGGGCCGGTCCGCCTCAGTGACCACGCATGTCACCTCATACTCGAAGCCATTCGGGAGCCGGTTGTGCCCGATGAACCTGGCGCCGGGCTGCGGCCGGCCAGGCTCTCCGAGCCAGGCCGCCCGGATGCATTCCGGGCTCCACCCGGCGACCCGGGTGACGTCTGCAACCAGGTCCCACACTAGCTCCGGCCGGGTGTCGACCACCTCCTCGGCGGCCACCGTCAGCCCGGTCACGTCGTAGGCGATCTGGGCGCCGTCAGTGCCTGGGAACTTGGTCATGTCTTCCTCCTTCCTCTGTGGACGGTAGGAGCGGACGCATGGGCTGGGCGTCACCCGAAGGTGGCATGTGAGTGGAATCTTGCGGGTGATGGACGCGCCTATTCCGGACCATCCCGGCAGGGCTCGGTGAGCCGCAAGCGGTAATCTACTTGTGGCCGGATGGCGTGACGATGACTCACAGCCCTGAGCCGCCGCCGGGCCGCGTGGAGACACCAGATGACGGACAGCGGCAGGCTTCCGCGCGATACGCCTGTTGGCCTGGGCGGTCGGTCACTGATGGCTGACCCGTCCGCGGCGGCCCCCGCGGGGGTTGCGATGTCCGGGCAGGATGTCCTGCTGGCCACCAAGCTGCATGTACCCCGGCCGCAGCCGGGTTTTGTGCCGCGCCGACGTCTGGTGCAGGCGCTGGGCGTGGGGCTGGCTAGAGGCCGGGTGCTGGTGTGCGCTCCGGCGGGATCCGGCAAAACGGCGCTGCTGGCCGACTGGGTCCGCGGCGGCGGGCGGCCGGTGGCGTGGCTGGGCTTGGATGGCGGCGACAACGACCCGGCGCGGTTCTGGCGCTACGCGGTGGCCGCGCTCGACCGGGCCCGGCCAGGGCTGGCCGGGCAGGTGGGCCCGTTGCCCCCGCGTTCGTTTGAGGGGCTGGTAACCACGCTCATCAATGCGCTGGCCCCCGATCCCGGTCCGGATGAGGTGTTGCTGGTCCTGGACGACTACCACCTGATCGATTCCGGGCCGGTGCACGAGTCGGTGGCGTTCCTGCTGGAGAATCTGCCGCCGGGCCTGCGGGTGGTGGTGTCCGGCCGGTCTGACCCGCCGCTGCCGCTGGCGCGGCTGCGGGCCCGCGGCCAGCTGGCTGAGCTGCGCGCCACGGACCTGCGCTTCACCCCCGAAGAGGCGGCGGCGCTGCTCGGCGAGACGGCGGGGCCGGGGCTGCCCGGCACGGCGGTGGCGGCGCTGGTGGCCCGCACCGAAGGGTGGGCGGCGGGGCTGCAGCTGGCCGGGCTGTCGCTACGAGGGCACACGGATCAGGCCGGGTTCGTGGCGGCGTTCAGCGGCAGCCACCGCTTCGTGCTTGACTACCTGGCCGATGAGGTCCTTGACGGCCAGACCGGGCAGGTGCGCGCGTTCCTACTGGAGACCTCGGTGCTGGAGCGGCTGTCCGGGGAGCTGTGTGATGCGGTCACCGGCCGGGCCGGCAGCCAGGCGATGCTGCAGGACATCGAGCGGGCGGGCCTGTTCTTGGTGCCGCTGGATGAGGTGCGCGGCTGGTGGCGCTACCACCACCTGTTCGCCGACCTGCTGCGCGCCCGGCTGCAGGCCGAGCAGCCCGGCCGGGTGCAGGCGCTGCACCGGGCCGCGGCCGCCTGGTGTGAGGAGCATGACCTGGCCGATGACGCGGTGCGGCACGCGCTCGCGGCCGGGGACGCCGCCTGGGCGGCGCGGCTGGTGGAGCGGAACGTCGAGACGCTACTCGGCCGCAGCGAGGGCGCGACCCTGCGGCGCTGGCTTTCGGCGCTGCCGGCGGAGTCGGTACGCGACCGCCCGCGCCTGTGCCTGGCCCAGGCGTACGGCGCCGCCATGGGCTTCCAGTCCGAAGCACTCGAGGCCCTGCTCGATGACGCCGAGCGCGCCTTTTCGGTCAGCGGCGACGAAGCGTACGAGGACCCCGCCGGGCGCCCGGTGAGCGTGCTGGCCAATGTCCCCGCGGGGATCGCTTTCCTGCGCGCCTCGCTCGCGCGGCTTCGAGGCGACGCCGCCCTTGCGACCCACTACAACCGGCAGGCCCTGGCCCAACTGGGCGAGGACGACTGGTTGATGCGCTCCTTCGTGCGCTGGAACGCGGCGGTGGCAGACTGGCTGGGCGGCCGGCTCGGGCCAGCCGAACGCGGCCTGGCCGAGGTGCTCGCCGAGCGGCGGGCGGCCGGCGAAGCGGTCCGCCGTGCGGGCGGCGAGCCCACGCAGGCCTTCCGCGCTGTAGAAGGCGGCGCCGAGTTCTTCGCCGGCTTTCTCGCCATGCGCGTCTGCTACGACCTGGGCGACGTGCAGCGCGCCCAGGGCAACTTGGATGCGGCGCTGGCGACGTACCGGCACGCGCTCGAGGAGGCCGGCGAGAGCAGCCAGACCGCCTACACGGGCCTGGCGCACGTGGGCCTGGCCCAGGTCTTGTACGAGCGGAACGAGCTGACCGCCGCCCTTGACCACGCCACCCGCGGGGTCACGCTGTGCCGGGCGCTGGCCTTCACTCCGCCGCTGGCTACCGGCCTGGCTGTCGTGGCCCGGATCCGGCACGCGCAGGGTGACGCGGCCGGGGCCCTGGAGGCGATGAGCGAGGCCGGGCAGGCCGGGCTGAGCCCTCAGGTGATCCCCCTGCTCAACCCGGTGCCATCGCAGCGGGCCCGGCTGCTGCTGGCTCAGGGCGACGTCCACGCGGCCGCCCAGTGGACAACGGCTGCTGGTCTGCGCCCAGACGAGCCGGACTACCCGCGGGAGCCGGCGTATCTGGTGCTGGCCCGGGTGCTGCTGGCCCGAAACGACCCCGGCCCGGCCGTCACGCTGCTGCAGCGGCTGCTCGAAGCCGCGGCCAGCCAGGGCCGGACCGGTAGCATCATCGAGATCCAGGCGCTGCGGGCGCTTGCGCTAGCCGCCCACGGCGAACACGCCAGCGCTCTCGCCGAGCTGACCGAGGCGCTCAGGCTCGCCCGCCGGCACGGCTATGTCCGGGTCCTGGCCGACGAGGGCGCGCCGATGCGCGCCCTGCTCGCCCAGCTGTCCGGTGCCCGGCCGGGCCAGCAGCATGCGGCTCGCCGCATCGATCCCCGCTACCTGGCCGCGCTCCTGCGCGCCTGCGGCCAGGCCGACGCCATGCCGGCGCGCAGGCGAGCCGTCGCGGCAGCGCAGGGCCTGGCCGAACCGCTGACCGACCGCGAGCTGGAGGTGCTGCGGCTGCTCGCCGCGGGCAGGTCAAACCAGCGCATCGCCCGCGACCTGGTCGTGGCGCTCGACACGGTCAAAAAGCACGTGAGTCACGTCCTCGGCAAGCTCGGCGCCGCCAACCGGACCGAGGCTGCCGCGCGGGCCCGGCAGCTCGGCTTGATCCCCTGACCGCGCATCCCGGCCTGCCCGGTAGCACCTTCGGGTGAGGGATCGCCCCGCCGCGACATTCCACCCGGCAGGCACCCTCGGGTGACGCCCCACGGCGGCCACGGTTCGTACCGTTCTCCGAAGAGCCGGCTACCCAGCTACTCGTGGAGGATGTCATGTACGACCCGCCTGCCTATCTGTGGGCCATCACCGTCGCCGGGCCCGCCGCGGTCGCGGCTCTGACCTGCGTCGTGCTGTACGGCGGTGCAGAACGCGCGGGCCTGGGCCGGAGACGGGCGGGCCTGCTGGCCGGGGCCGCGGCCGTCGTGCTCGGCGGCTGGCTGACCGCCAGCGCGGTGATCGCGGGACACGGCTGGTACCGCACGCTGCCGTGGTTTCCGGTCGCGATAACTGGCTACCTGGGCTTGCTGCTGGCACTGAGCCGGATCCCGGTGGTGGCGCGTGCCTTGGCGGCGCCGGGCATGGTAAGTCGCCTGGAGCTTCCGCATACGCCCCGTGTAGCCGGGGTGGCGTTCCTGCTCTACATGGCCCTCGGCCACCTGCCGGCGCTGTTCGCCCTGCCCGCGGGCCTGGGCGACATCGCCACGGGTATCGCCGCGCCGCTGGTCGCGCGCCGGCTCACGCAGGGCACGGGCCGCCGCGCCGCCGTGTGGTTCAACGCGTTCGGCATGACCGACCTGGTCGTGGCCCTGACCCTCGGCGCCCTCACCGGATTCCAGCTCCTCAACGTCACCCCGTCCAGTGCGCCGATCAGCGAGCTGCCGCTCGCGCTGATCCCGACAGCGACCGTGCCGGTGTTTTTCGCCCTGCACATCACGTCCGTGGCCGCGCTGGTCAGGGCTCCGCGGACACCACTGCTGCCCGCCGCCCGGAGCCCGCGCCTGCCGAGTCCGGCCTGAGGAGCGAGATGGACGGCATCAGCGAGAAATACGGCCTAGATCAGGCAGCCGCGGACTCGGCCCGGTCCGAGCCGGTGGTCAGCGTGCGCGGCCTGGTCAAGCGCTACGCCAGCCACGAGGCGGTCGCGGGCGTCGATCTCGAGGTGCGACGGGGAGAGATCTTCGCCTTCCTCGGCCCGAACGGCGCAGGTAAGACCACGACGGTCGAGATCCTGGAAGGCTTCCGGCAGCGCACAGCGGGGCAGGTTTGCGTCCTGGGGTACGACCCGGCCACGGCGGGCGGCGCGTGGCGGGACCGGGTGGGCGTGGTCTTGCAGGAGTCGGAGCCCGAGCCCGGCCTGTCCGTCCGGGAGTGCCTGGCCATGTACGCCGGGTTCTATCGCGCGCCGCGGGATATCGACGAGACCATCGCCCTGGTCGGTCTCACCAAGAAGGCGGGCGCGCTCGGCAGCAGGCTCTCCGGCGGCCAGCGGCGCCGGCTCGATTTCGCCCTCGCCCTCATCGGCGACCCGGAGCTCATCTTCCTGGACGAGCCGACCACTGGTTTCGACCCGTCGGCCCGCCGAGCCGCGTGGGAGGTCATCGCCGGGCTCCGGCAACTCGGCAAGACCGTCTTCCTCACCACCCATTACATGGACGAGGCGGAATACCTGGCCGACCGGATCACGGTGCTCTCCGCCGGGCACATCGTGGCTGAGGGCACGCCGCAGACGCTGGGCGGGCGCGACCACATGATGACCTCCATCAGCTTCACGCTCCCGGACCACGTACAAGCGCGTGACCTGCCACCCGGGCTAAGCCCGCTAACCGAGCCAGGGCCCGGAGGATCGACCGTCGTGCACAGCGAGAGCCCGCTCGTCCACCTGCAGATGCTCGGAAACTGGGCGCTCGGCCGCGGCTTCGACCTTCCCGATCTCGACGTGCACCGCCCGACTCTGGAAGAGGTCTACCTCTCCCTTACCGGAGCCGCGAGCAAGAAGGATCAGCGATGATCAGGATGGCCCTGCACCTGTTCGGCTACGACCTGCGCGCCTTTGTCCGCAACCGCCAGTCGCGATTCTTCACCGTGGCCCTGCCGGTGCTTTTCCTGGTCATCTTCGCGTCGGTGTTCGGCGGCAGCGGGAACACGACCCAGGTCGCAGGCGGCCGGATCAGCACATCGGTGCACTACGTGCCCGGCATCATCGCACTCGGGGTTATCGCGGCGTGCTTCGGCAACCTGGTGGCCTCGGTGACCGCGCAGCGGGAACGCGGCGTGCTGAAGCGCCGGCGCGCCACCCCCGTCCCGGCCGCTGCCGTCATCGCCGGACGCGTGCTCACCGCGGTCGTCATCGCGGTGGTCATGGCCGGAGTGCTGCTCGGCATCGGCTGGGCCGCCTACGGCGCCCACGTCCCCGGCCGCACCGCCCTGGCCCTCGCGGTCACAGTGGTGATCGGCGCCGCCTCCTTCTGCTGCCTTGGTTACGCGCTCACCTCGCTCATCCGCAACGAGGATGCCGCGCTGCCCACCACCCAGGCGCTCCTGCTGCCGCTCTACTTCATCTCCGGGGTGTTCGTGGCCGTCACGGTGCTGCCGCACTGGCTGGCGGACGTGGGAGAGATCTTCCCGGTCCGGCACCTGGCCAACGCGCTGCTGGTCGCCTACAACCCGCACACCACGGGGCTCGGGTTCGCCGGCCCGGACCTGCTGATCGTGGCGGCCTGGGGAGCCGCGGGCCTTCTCATCGCTCTCCGCAAGTTCAGCTGGCTTCCGCTCGGACGCTAATCCGGGGAGCCACGCACCCACCATCACAGGAGGAAAAACCATGGCCAAAGAAGTCCAGACCCAAGCTGGACGATGCTCCACGCACGGAACAGTCGAGGCAACGCGTGAGGTCCCGAAAATGGGATTCCCCTTCGTCGTCTACGCTACCTGGCGGGCCGTCGCCCAGCGCCGCCCGTTCCTCTGCCCGCAATGCGGAGCAGCCGTCCAGGCCGACTGAGCCCGGCCGGAGTCCCTTCCGCCGGGCAGCGTGATCGTCACCGAGAACGGACCGCGGCGACCTCGTACAAGGCGATGCCGGTGGCTACCCCGGCGTTGAGGGACTCGGTGGAGGCCGCGATCGGGATGCGGACCAGGACGTCGCAGGTCTGCGTGACGATCCGGGACAGGCCCTTGCCCTCCGACCCGGTGACCAGGACCAGCGGCGCGGTGGCCAGGTCCAGGTCGCGGATCGTGACCTCGCCGGCCGCGTCGAGGCCGGCCACGAACACCCCGGCGTCCCGGTAAGACTGCAGCGCGCGGGCCAGGTTGGCGGCCCGGGCCACCGGGAGGCGGGCCAGCGCGCCGGCCGAGGCCTTCCACGCGCCCGCGGTCACGCCCGCGCCGCGGCGGGCGGGCACGACCACGCCGTGCGCGCCGAACGCGGCGGCCGAACGGACGATGGCGCCCAGGTTGCGCGGGTCGGTCACGCTGTCCAGGGCGACGATGAGCGGCACCTGGCCCGCGTCCGCGGCGCGGGCCAGCAGGTCGTCGGGGTGCGCGTAGTCGTAGGCCCGCACGCGCAGGGCCAGGCCCTGGTGCAGTGCGCCGCCGGTAAGCCGGTCCAGCTCGGCGGGGCCGGCCTCCAGGACCGGCACGCCGCGGTCGGCGGCCAGCTTGATCGCCTCGTCGACCCGCTCGTCGCGGGCGACCCGGGCCCCGACGTACAACGTGGCCGCGGGCACGCGGGCACGGAGCGACTCGACCACCGGGTTGCGGCCGG
>Ga0210396_10004344_pt1 | contig 13913 bp, 13 predicted proteins | sample IncBWH17OmetaG_FD_155466 | JGI IMG/M metagenome (GOLD analysis project Ga0210396, IMG submission 155466) | Forest soil microbial communities from Barre Woods Harvard Forest LTER site, Petersham, Massachusetts, United States - Inc-BW-H-17-O ...
CATGCGTTTGGCGAATTGCACGGCCAAGTGACCAATGCCGCCGCTGGCACCAAAGATCAATAGGGACTCCCCATCTTTTAAGCCCAGCGTTGTATCAAGACCTGCAAGAGCCGTGACAGCATCGACGGCCATGGCAGCGGCTTGTGGCATCGTGAGTTTTCCCGGGATGAGCGCTAAATTGGTTTCTTTCACAACAGCATACTGCGCATAAAATCCGCCCTTCGGATTCAGAAAGGAAATTCCGTAAACGCGGTCCCCTTTTTTAAACCGCTTCACTTGAGGTCCCACGGCTTCAACAGTTCCGGCGCCATCGGATCCCAATACAACTGGAAACACGGGCTTGATATTGAACTCTTTCGCAAATCCGCCCTCCCGTTCAAAGGGATCCCAAACGCCGACGCCAGCGGCTTCCACACGAACTAACACTTCATCGGCGCTGACGGCCGGGATCGGAAGCTCCTGAGTTTTTAACGTTTCAATTCCACCAAACCGATCAATCGCCACAGCCTTCATCGTCTTACTTAGTGTTTGAATCATCGAAATCCTCCTTATCGAATAGTGGGACCGGATCAACAGGTCCTCCTCGTTTGGTCTTTCACCCGGTGGGCACAAGACAACAGCCGGTCAAGTTCATCAACTCATTTAACAATCCGACCAACCGTTGAGGCAACGGCAATCGTTCCGGTTCGTCGCGTTTCGAACGTCTGCGCGTTCGGAATTCTCGGAAACCGCAAACAAGCTTAGATGGCAGCCGTTCTATCCAACTGAGCTGCACGCGTCCAGCTGTATCGAGCATTTCGGCCGGTCCGCGCCGACCATGACGTCGCCAGCGCATGAGTTCCCCCAAAATGGTTTACCTCTGCACTTACCGCGTTTGCTGAATAGAAATAGCAAGGTCTACAACCTTGGCATTCGCTTCTCGAATAGGCGACTCGGATGCCATGTCATCTACCGGCCGGGGCGGTGTCGTGAGGCGCAGCAACCGCATCAGGACAGCAGATGACGCACCCGTCGCGGTGAGCCAGTTAGCGTAACTGCGGCGAAGTGAATGCCAGCCGAGATGCTCAACGGGTTTGCCTGAGATCTTCCCGTAGCCTATGTCGACGCCCGCCTGCTCGAGACGATCTCTCTCCACGCTAGTCGAATCGAATGGTAATTTGCCGCCCCGGCGACGACTAGCAAAGACCAGATCCTCACGACGCTTGAACCGAGTCCGCCGTTTCCATTTGAAGAGAACGTCTGCAAGTCCTGCCGAGAATGGAACGGTGGTTGATAATGCCCAAGGCGTCGGGTTGCACAGGAAGAGCTTGCCGTTTTTCCGATCTACATCTCGCCATTTAAGCATCGACAACTCACCGGGCGTCAAACCGGTGCAGGCAGCAAGTAGAACCATAGTGCGATACGGCTCTGTCCTTATCAAACGATGCTGCAACAAACGACCGAACTGCTCCACTGTCAACCCCTCGCCAGCCCGTATCGCCGGCCTCTTGACACGAACCCTCGCTCTGCTGGCTTTCTGACTATTTTTCTTCCGACGCATCGCTTGCCCTCCATTGCTGTCTTACTCGCAGTTCGGCGCCATACGTGGGCTCGGCTTCATGCCGAGATCGGTAGGCTCGGGTCGAGCACGATGTTCGCAAGAGCGATTCGAGGCAAGATGTATTGCTGAGCAGTTCCCTCCATCGAATTGTTCAGCATTACATCTTCGTGCTGGAACAGTTCGACATCGCCGCTGACTTCGAGGACGGTTCCATTTGGCGTCTGCTTCGGCATCAACACTAGCTGCTTGATCCGCTTCTGGATTTCGCGTTTTGCTACCTCGGGATCGCCAGCTAGCACCTCGCAGAAATCTGTCGATTCCTTGCGCAGGAATTCTCGGATTTGTTCGTCGGTGAAGCTGGGCAGTTTGGCTATTGGTTTTGAACTTAGCCGCTCATCAATTTCTGCCAACCGGGAGTCCACACTCTTGAGCTGCTCTAATAGAAACGGCGAGTGCCCCGTCATCGCAATTGCCTCGCTCAGACGGCGTCCTTGGGTGGTCAGTTCGTAACGCTCTTTTTCGAGCGCGGGTCGGTTCACTTCCGCTTCACGGGCAAGTTCTTCTTCCTCCTCGACTCTGGTCTTCAATTGCGTCACAAATTCCCGGGAGCGTTCTTCTTCTAGCCGAGGATCTAAGAGGTTGATCGACAGAGCAGCAATGAGCTGATGTTCTAGGCGGGTGCGAAGAATCGTCGTCGTGTTGGTGCAGGTATCACGGAAGCGATAATTCGGACAGCCATACCGAACGTTGGGCGCCTTCCCGTTGATCACAGTGTAGGGTCTCCCGCAGATTCCGCAGACCATCACGCCGCTGAACAGATACTTGCGGCTATGCTCAGTTCGGTTCATGCCACCCTGCCTGGTGGCATAGTATTTGTCACGCCCGCGGCGGTTGACCGCCTGCACCTTTTCCCAGAGTTCATCGGAGATGATGCGAAGGTCAGGAACTTCCACCCGCACCCACTCCGACTCAGGCCGGCTGGTCTTAGACTTTTTCCCTTCGGCTTGATTGAATCCGTTCTGGGTGCGGTTCCAGACCCGCCAACCCCGGTAGAGTTCATTCCGGGTGATTTCCTTGATGGTCGATGCATACCAAGCCGGAATCCCTGCTTTGTTAGGATTCCAGGGCGGCACGATCCCCTCGGCTTTTAGAGTTTTGGCGATTCTACCGAAGCTTAGCCCGTTCGCACGCATTTCCATGATCTTCGTTACCACTTCAGCTTGTTCCGGCAAGATTTCTTGCCTTACGCCCTTAAGTGCGGGTCTGCCAAAACTGCTTTTACCGTTTTCGTCTGGGACGGGGACATTTCTGTATCCATAGCAACGGTTCCCTGCGACATACCCGTCACGGACTCGCCCCTCTTGTCCTCGATGAATTTTGTGTCCCAAATCTCGAATGAAATCCTCATCACGGTAACCCTTGAAGATGTGCATGATGCGGAAGCTCTCGTCCCGGGAATCCAGACGGTCACTCACAAAGTAAAGAAAGACGCCGCAATGCTTGAGCCGATCGCTTTCCCGCAGCACGTCCGGCAAATAACGACCGAGCCGTGAGGTGTCATCGATGAGAATGCAATCGAAAGGCTTTGGGCGTTGCTTCGCAAGCCGGATCAGATCGGCTAAGCCGTCTCGCCCTGCCAGTGTTCGCCCCGTCGTTTCCTCGTCGGAGCGAATATATTCGTCCAGAACCAGCCAATCGTTCCGCTCGGCGGCGACTCGACAAGTGCGCTTCTGATCTTCAGTAGAAGTTTTTCGCTGTTCTTCCGACGAATAGCGGGTATAGATGGCGCAGCGAATGATTGGCTGCTCGTCGCTAGCGTTCGAATTGGGAACCTTTGTATTCATTTTGATAGATTGCTGTCGGCATGTTGGCGCCGACCTCCCTCATCAAAGGAGGTCATAGTTCTTTTTTGCGTTCGCCGACATTCGCAAGCACGGTCCAAACAAGTTTTGTGACTGCTGCTCGGCAATTTTCATCTGCTTCTGGACAGACTTTTGACCTTGGTGGTCCTGGTGACCACCGGCATAGACCGCTACTTTGATACTGATAGGCATGACGCTCTTCTCTGGTGACCGATCCTATCTATTGGTCTGGAAACATCTTTCTTCCCAGCGAGGCAGCCTGACGGTGCTCTCTCAACTCGATTCCTTGCTCGCGCAGGAACTTTTCCACCAGTAGCGGCACAAGCCATCCCCGTGTGACTGAACGAAGAGCGTCGAGGTCCGGCCGGCCGATCGGGAACTCCAGCTTGGTTTCTGCACGCCGGCCCGGCAAATGGGCTTTCACAGGTGCTGGGGATTCACCCTTGTCCAAGTGGCCCTGTTCTGTCGCCGAGATTTTTCCATTCGTGCGATTCTTCTTCATAAGGCCTCCTACAGTCCGAATGACGACTCCGATAACGAAAGCGAGTCAAGCGATGCGACGATGAAATCGACTTTGACGAAGGGAACAAAAACAATCGGCGTCGTACGAGAACTCGAAAAGTGAAACTTCTCCATCAGCTGGTTCGTAAAATCCTGGCTCTCGATCCAAATGCCGTGCAGCTCGATTCCATGCAGTTTCACGAGAATCATCCTCTCAGCATCCAGCAGTGGAATTCGGACGATGATTATCTCCCCAATCATACTCGCCAAGCTTCGCATGAACGTAAGGCGCCTTGCCCTCAGGCAAACTTCACATGGAGCGTGGCGAGATCTTTGGCGAAGCGCTCCTTCAGCATGGCCTGAAACTCCTTGGCTCGTTCAATGTCGGTGCGGTCAAACAGTGCTTTACCGTGTCGTGCAGTAACTTCGTTGATGCCTTCGGTGTCGAGAATCCCAAGGGCCGTGTCGAGATTGCGATCCACGTCCAGAATACGGGCCTGTATTACCTTCGCCGGTGTTCCTGGAGCAACGCCCCAAAAATGACCTGCGTCGCGGAAGTGCTTCGGAGAACTTGAGTCTTTCAGCCACGCGCGGAAAACGGAATGAGAAAGAATCGAGTCCACGGCATCCGCGAGTGCGCGTGTGGCCTTGCCACGAGTATCCGGCTCTGCGCCGACAACTTCGGATGCCGCTGCAAGGCCGGCGGGCGTAAGCCGATACATCCGCTCTCGAACCCGCAGCAACAATCCAGCCGACACAAGGCCCGTCGATGGCGTGCCTTCCCGGGCCCCGCGGCTGTCTATCTCTTTGCGAAGCTTATCGACGTCCGGATGGTCTCGCTCGTATCCTCGAAGTCCCCACGCCATGCGGTCTCTTTTCCACGCTGCTACGAGCAAGTCTTCGGACGTGAACGCCTTTTCCAGGTCACCGCCGGAGCAGTCCAGTGCCGCAAGCAGTACTTGCTCCCGCAGGCTTGCCCGTCGCGGCGCCTCGTTCTTTGTTCCCTCACTCATCACGCCGCCCTCCCCGCGATCAGCGGTTCTGTTTCCTCGTCGCCGATCGTGCCGTTCGCGACGTAGGATTCAAGTCTTTTCCACATCTGGCCAACTGTACGCACACGGTGCCGATCCAGTGCAGCCTGGTGCGCGGCCCAAAACTCCGGGCGTTGACTTTCGCCCTTGCGGCTGAATTCATCCGTCATCCACACCTGGACAACCATTTCAATCAGCTTCTCTGCGTGATAGGTTCGCCAGAGTGTTGGTTGAGCACTGCGCTGCTGAAACACAAAGGCCGCTTCCGGACTCTGCAAATTCAGCCACCACACGTTGTGCATGTAATCAGAAGCCTCTTGCCACAGCGCCGGTTGGTCTGGGTCTCCTTCACGAATTTGCCCCGTCGCCGGGTCTTGATCGCGCCCGGTGATGAGCAATTGAGGAAAACCACTGCTGCGTCCTTGCTCTTCGGAATTCGCAACAACCAGGACCTCGACCGGGATACGGGCCCAAACTCCGCCGGCGCCAGCGGTCACCGCCGTACGGCCAAGACGGTTCCCGGTTACCAACCCAGTCCGGTCAACAAGGACGGTCATCTGATCTTCCGCGTCATGCAGCCATTCGAGTAGGACATTCGTCGAGCGGTGTCCTTCGTCGTCTGTAACTTCCGCAGTAATCTGCTCTTGCTTCCCAAGAGGAATGTCGAGGCTGCGCGGCGTGAGCAGAATGTGATCCACCGCCCAGACTTGGATGGAAACGCGCGGACCTTCAATTTTCGCGCCTTTCACTCGCGCCCAGACCTGGCGGGTTCCCTTTGCGAATGTGTCGAGCTTGTCGCCTTTCGCAAAGCCCGCGACGTGTGGATCGCTGCTTAGCCATTCGATCGTGGCGTGGACCGGACGGCCCTTGCGGTCGCGAACACTCGCGCTGAGGATCGCGCGAAGTGACATTGAAATTCCTTTGCCAATTTGGAGACCCTGCTCGGGAACCTCGTAATTCAACACTTCAGGTTCGGTTCCCCATTCCACTGGTCCGTGATCGCGCGTGCGTTTCCGGCGTCCTTCGCCCTTACCATCACCATCGCCGCCGTCGCCTTCGGCAAAGCTTGGCAGAAACCGGTTCTTGAATTCGTCCAGCTTTTGGTTTTCCTCATGCACCTGATCCAGAGCTTTGTCATCGAGTTCCTGGCGGCGCCGAGCGTTGATCTCGTGTGCCAGGACGCGGATTTTCTCGGCGATGAATCGATCGAGTGCTTCAACTAGTGGACCGTCTTTCGGTCGACGCCGGCCATGTTCCACGTATGCCGGTTCGAGAGCGGGGAGCTCAACCGTGCCATAGATGAACTGAACGCCTGGAGTTGCCGGAGCCAATTCGGCGATTGGTTTTGCCCCAATCATCTGGTGGCGCGTGCGATACATAATCTGCCAGCGCGGACGGAGATTACGATATGCGTTAGGCATGTTTTCGAGCGAAGTGTGTAAGATCAAGCGGCCCTTCGGCTTGGTTCCCGCCTCAGTGGTTGATACCGTCTGGCCGTTGTCGAGTTCCAGTTGGTCGGGGAGTTCGTATACGACTGGCGAATCGATTCCCGGGTAAGGAATGATGGGAGGCAGCTCAAGCTTCTTGCCGTCATTTAGCACCCGGCCGTTATGAACCGCAAACACATCAACTTGTTCAAGGCACAGTGTCGACTGTTCGTGGCGCACAACCTTGGCGATGAATTCATCGGCCTCGATTTGCCCCCGATAAAGCATGAGTGGCGCTTCGCCCTCCACAAGAGTGAAGCTCTTGCGAGCCGTAATCGCGGTCCTAAGCGGGGCGGGGAGATCTGTGATAGAGAGTCCATACGGCTCCAATGCTTGGCGAAGCTCAGCCTCAAAGGAGCTGATCTCCACGTCCCGGCCTGCCGCCAAGTTTGGCATCCACCCAGGCGTGCCACGCTCGACGGTCCCGAGCTCACCCTCAAACCCACGGCAGTTACGCCGGCGGTTGTGAACTCCAAGGATGCGCGCCGGCCCGGCGAACAAGCGAAACATGAATGCCTTGCCGCCGTTTCCTTGCGTTTCCTCTTCCAGTACTCCAGACCCGCGATGTGATGCCGAGGTGTCCTGCCAGGTGCTCCAGGCGGTTACGTCCTCAAGTGTCGCACCGCCAACATCGAGCACTCCAATCCGGGCAGGCTTGCGATCCCGGGCATCCTGCAGCAGCAATGCCGCTACACGATGGTTTTCCGCGACATTGGCGCGGTCCACCTGGTATTGACGCCGGACATTCTTCAACCACTCTGCAACACCGTCGTGGTGAGATGCGATCCACCGGGTGACCGCCTCTAACGTGCCCTTCTCATGAAATCGGATCGGTTCGTTCCGCTCTATGCTCATTTTCGAATCCTCCTAGCTATGGCTGCGGTCCATGCTTAATGCTGGGTACATTATATAACGTACGCACGATTTGTAAATAGTACGCTAGTACTAAGACTAGCGCCGGCATACTAGGGGATGACCCTTGGTTTGCGCGGCAGGCAGCTTCTGGACTTATTTTGAGGGCCGAGTAAAGCCGCAGGGGCAGCGGCCCGTGCGAGGTGAAAATCTATGTGAGCCGTAGCGGGAGCCGTACCGCGGGCATTCGGGGTACTTTCGTGGGCGCCCGCCTGAACGAGGTACTAACTTCGACCTCTCGCTCACGGGAACTCTGGCCCACCTTTGCTTGGCCAATTTTGACGCGTAGATGTTTTTGGTCTTTTTCTTCATTTACGAGCTTGATTTTAGACCGGATGGATTGGATCCGAAGTGCATTTGCGCCCGCACTTGTCCATTTGGCTATATATCTCGGTAAAGGCAGGGCCTGCGGGTCGAATATTGGTCGGACTCGTCGGAGACGGAAGCATGTGACGACCCTCCGACACTGTGTATTCAGCCGAAAAACTATGCGATTAAATAAACTGATCGCGAACCTGGCGGGTTTTGCGTTCATAGCCCTGATGACGGTCGTGATGCGCACTAACAGGCATGGTCGATTGGATCACCACCGGCCGCGCCTGCTCACGTCCAACTCGTCAGCTACCAGCGGCTAAGCTCGTGCTTACGGTCTAGCACCGAAGGCGGTTTCTCTGAAACGAAGGGATCTACTCGATCTGCCTGCTGTGTTGCCCATTCAATCCACGCCTTGTATTTCGGCTGTTTTTCGGCAGACCATGAGCTGCTTTTTTCCGCGTAGGCTGATATGAAACTGCGCATCCGTTCTGCGCGCTCCCACGCGTCCATCCAATCATCGAATTTCTTGAGCTTTTCTTCCTCTTCCTGAACGTCCTTCTGTAGCTGCGCCCGCTCTCTAGCGCGTCTTTCTTTGTCGGCCTCATCTCGTTTGCGCTTTTCCTCTCGACGCCGCTGAACGATAGCGGTTCGCATGAGCCCGGCCACGAAATCCGCGATGCGGGATTCGACGCGTTGGACTTTTGCGTCGCTCCAACGCTTTCGTTCTTCCCTTTCTCCCCAGGGTGTGTCCGAATGGATGCAAAGCGCCAGCTTGCCTCCCGGTTCATACGAGATCGTTTCATCATAGTCCCAGCGGTCCGTTGGGTTGGGCGCGCGGGGCGTCTGTACTACTACCTTCCGGATTGGCTCTTCGATGCCGAAGAACACACGCTCACCATCGATCAGGGCGATCGTTCCACCCGTGTCTGATACTCCTACGCCGTGGCCATGTCGCTCCAAAACCGCGACCACCTGAGCCATCACTTGCATCGCGCGGTCGAGCGTGCCTTCGCTGGCCTTCACGTCCAATCCACCGGCCTCTCGGGGCAGCAAAATGCCATGTTCGTCCTTTCTGCTGCGGCTCCGAAGCAGACTGGCAGTGTGTCGAATCAGGGGATGAGTTCGGGCCGTGGAATCGACAGGTTGCGCGTTCAATGCGCCGGATGAGAACAGCTGGTCTACAGCTGCGAGTTCAGGGTCTACTTGATCGGAACTGGGCGGCTTCTTCGCTGCAATTGGAGACCGGAAAATCACCGGTACTTTATCCAGCTTCGGAAGCGGCATTTTCTTAACACCTTGATGTCCATGAGCAAGCTTCGCCCAATGCCCCCGACCTGGCACCGGCACACAAAGTTTCCGACAGGTCTTGCCAAGCGCGACAGAGGAAACGCCATATTCCTCGGCGACCTTCAGCATCGGCTTCTCCCAGACCTTTTCATAGAGTTCCTCTCGATCGTATTGCTCCATGGCGCCTCCTCCAGGATGTCATTTTTAGTGTGTTACCGGCTAAGCGGAGTACTTGTCGGCCTGAGCTTTGTCCTCTTTTCCAAATCAATTCCGAGCCGTAAGAGACCACCTGAGATCGCTTTCAGATGTTCCTTCATTCGAGATGTGCCCAGCAGTTTGTGAACTAGTTCGGCAGGACAGGTGTGATGTTTCCGAAAGAGTTGGAGCAACTCAATTGTTACGCTCGGTTCACACTCAAGCAGCGTGCGGCGCAACGAACTCACATGTTGCGTATCGTCGGGATTCCAGATCGCGCCGTGAGCAACCAGCATGCCTAGGCACTCGAAGGCATTTGAAACATCGTATCTCGACTTCAACCCTGTGCGACCGTACGGGTTAAAACGGCCAAAGTTCAAATCCCATAACGCAGCATCCAACGCCGATGATCCCCCATTCGGTTTGTCATTTGGGGTTGCACCGAATCCAAGCAAGTACTCCAGAGTTGCCTTGCGGCCCCACATCGCCGCTTCACGGAGCAGCACGGGCAAGTTGTCGTGGCTCGGATCCACTTTCAGTTTTTTCAGCAGTTGGGCATTTTCTGAGCGACAAGCCTCCTCCAGCCCGGACGTGTGGCACTCTGGATCTTCTGTATAGTCCTTCCCCAGGCTTGGCCCACGCGATCGTGGGTCGCCTCCCGCCCAAATGAGTAAACTGACCCACTTCAGGTCTCCTTCAGCACAAAAGTGGCGCAAAGCGCAATCGAGTTGCTGCTGCAGTTGTGGCGCGAGTTGTGGGTGAGACTCTTTGCATTCGAGAAAGGGCCGAAGTGCAGTGCGGATTCTCGCGCCAAACGCCACAGCAAACGGCCGCCCTCGAATAGGGTCGGCGCCACGGTCGAGAAAGAACCGGATCATTTTCGGTTCCCAATCGAGGAGAACATCAGCCAAACTAACGGAATTAATGTCGGCCCCATGCTGCACGAGCAATTCAACGAGATCTAGTCTGTGTGACGACACAGCTTGGGCCAGAGCGGCGTTTTGCGAGGACTCGTCGCTACCGCGTTTCGCCAGCAGTTCGACCATGCTGTGGAATCCTGTCTCCACGGCAATTTCGAGCAAACTTCTCTGGCGACCGCGTTTTGTAGCGGCGGAAATATCTAGCGGCCTACCTTCGTTAATCCACTTCTCGACTTCGTACAGCCTTCCCGCACGGCATAAGGTAATCAGTTGCTTCGCTTCGATTTCAGCGCTGCAATCAACAACGTCCTTTGTGTCCGGTCCCATTGGGGCAATCCTAGTCCTTTGCCTTAGGTGATGTGAATCACAGAATCCCTCATGGAAATACAAGGCGTAACGTGAGCAGATGGAGGCGAAAGGGGTTCACCTTACACGTGGGGTAGCTTCCGCAAGTTCTAACAGGTTGGAACCGAAAATCGCGTGGTTGCGCGGCTAGCCGAAGTTCTTTGTGCAAAAGAGTTGTTCATCCACTAACCTCGGCTGTGTTGTTAGAGAGACTAGCGGTCAAGCAACTGCTGCCCAGAGACTACTGAGTGATAATGATGCGGTAAAGTCAAAGCATCTAGAGGGAGCCTCGAATCTTGAAAGCTCTTCAATCAGAAGGTGCTGTCCTAAAGCAATTCCAGACCGAATTGGGAGGGGCTTTCAAGTTCAGCCTCGGAATGGCCTTGATCACAAAGAGTGGCTTGGATTTGATTCGGGAACCAATTGAGCACTGCCTCGAACGTGGAGGGAAAGGCAGGGTGCTGTTTGGAGTGGACCTGCCTACGGAACCTGCTGCAATCGAGGTCCTGGGTGATATCGCAACTCAGTACAAGAGCAATTTCCAGGTGAGACGGTTTCAATCCGGGAAAACTTTCTTTCACCCAAAGTTTTCGATCTTTTTCAAAAAGGCCGGGACGCAAGCCGCAATTATCGGCTCCTCAAATCTAACGGATGGAGGACTGAGCACAAACTACGAAACCAACGTCGTAATCGATGATCGCAAATCCGTTCGCCAACTCCTCGATTATTTTGAAGAGCACTTTGAAGGGGCACACTCGAAGGCGGTCGATCAGGCTTGGCTCAGCCAATACAGGCGACTTTGGGCTGAGCGGCAAAGGACCGAGGAGCGTCAAAGAAAGTTACGCGACAAAGCTCGCCTTTTGGGGAAACCTCCAGAAAATGTACCGCGCCGATTGAGAGGCCACTTTTTTGCCTTCACGGGCGGAATTGCTGATTGGCCTCGTGATCGTAAGCTTTATCCCTACGTGATCAAACACGGAGGGCATATCGTCAAGAGCGCAGACTCGATGGCCGGGGCCGAATGCCTTGTCCACGCAGAAATTTTAGGCGGGCGAAAAACTACAAGGAAGCTCTTGAGGGCCAGAGAACGACGCATCCCGATCATCACGGAGGAACAGTTTTTCAGGCTGGCGGGAATCAGGCGAAAAAAGTAACGCCCGAAACCGATAAGGTTAGAATCGGCCCACTGAATTTTGGGGTAGCCTTTGGAGCCTTGAAAGCGGCGGGGAGCGACGATGATCTCGATACAAGTTGTTCCTAAAAAGGATGAAGATGCGTACAAGCTCCTTCCCGACAAGGTTACCCATGAGGCCGCTACGTGGTATTGGGTGAACGCCGCTAAGTCGCGGCTGCGCCATACTCAGGTCAAGAAGGGATACATTGAGGTGGCCAGCGCCGAGGGCGTTCTTGTGGTTTACATATGTAGTGCTCCCCACTAAAACTGGACACCTCATCTAGGTAGAATCAGGGCCTCCAAAACAGGAGGCATCATGGGCAGGAGACCACGCGTAGATCGAACCCCCGAAGAGAAGTGGCAGATCGTGCAGGAAGGGATCAAGAGCGGGAACGTTTCAGAGACGTGCCGGCGGCATGGCATTTCACCGTCACTACTGTATCGATGGAGGGACGAAGCAGAGGCAGGAGCAAAGGCAGCGCTTGGGGGGAAAAGCGCTGCCGCGGGCGAAACCGAGAAGGACCAACGCATCCGGCAGCTGGAGCGCACGCTGGGGCGGAAGTCGCTGGAGATCGAAATCCTAAAAAACGTCGTGGGGGAGTGAGCTGTGGTTCGATTCACTCCCAGGCACGAGAGATGGTGACGCAAGGCTACACGGCCACGCTGGTGGCGACCACGTTGACCATCAGCCGGTCGAGTCTGTACTACCGGAAGCGGCCACGAGGCAGCCGGGCTGATCGAACCTACGATGAACAGATTGTGATGGCGTGCGGAGAGAAACTGGCGTACGGCTATCGGCGGGTGGCGTGGTGGCTGCAGCGGAAGAAAGGGCTAGCCGTGAATCGCAAGCGAGTGTTACGGGTGATGCGAGAGCGTGGGCTGCTGGTGCGCTCGCGTCGCCTGCGCGCACGACGGAAGAAAGAGTGGGGCCGCGTGGAAGCAGCCGAGCCGAATCAGATCTGGCAGTCGGACATGACGAAGATCTGGGCAGGCCCTGCCGTAGGCTGGGCTTATCTGGTGAGCGTGATCGACTGCTGCACACGCGAGATCGTGGGATGGAATCTCTCGCATCGTTGCCGGACCGAAGACGCGCTGACAGCGGTCGAGCAAGCCGTACTCGCACGGCTGCCTGAGGGCAGTCGTGCGGCCAACGTGACGCTCACGACGGACAACGGAACGCAGTTCACTTCTTCGCGGTTCTTGGAGACGTTGGGGCGGCTCGGCATCACCCATCGGCGCACGGCGTATCATCACCCGGAGGGCAACAGCTACATCGAACGGTTCCATCGCAGCTTGAAGGAAGAGGAAGTCTGGACGGCCGAATATCGGAGCGTGGAAGAAGCGCGGGGCAGCATCGCTCGCTGGATCGAGGAGTACAATCACGACCGGCCTCATCGGGGAGTCGGGAATCGCACTCCGCACGAGGCCTTCTCGGCTTTTGCTGGTGTACTAAAAAACGAGGCCCTGACTGTCTAAATTAGTGGGGAGCACTACACCTCGTCCACAGCACAGATATCGCCTTCACTCAAGATCACGGCTCGCTCGATTACGTTCTGTAACTCACGGACATTTCCCGGCCAGCCATAAGCTCGGAACAAATTGAGTGTCTTGTCATCGATTGCCCTGAACTTCTTGCCGGCTTTTTTTCCGAAACGCCTAATAAAGTACTCGACAAGTAGCGGAAGGTCATCTGCACGTTCACGCAGCGAAGGCACGACAATGGGTACGACGTTCAGGCGATACAGGAGGTCTTCACGGAACTTGCCTTCGGCCACTAGGACATCCAGATCTCGATGAGTTGCAGCCAACACTCTCACGTCAACAGAAATTGCGGTGTTACCGCCGACGCGTTGGATCTCGCGCTCCTGCAGCACTCTTAGGAGAGCGATTTGGATATCCAAGGGCAGGTCGCCTACTTCGTCCAGAAAAAGGGTTCCGCCACTCGCCGACTCGAAGCGACCCAAGCGACGTTGTGTCGCGCCAGTGAAGGCTCCCTTTTCATAGCCAAAAAGCTCGGAAGCTATCAGTGATGGCGGGATGGCAGCACAGTTGACCCCGATAAATCCCCGTGACGCGCGCTTGGATTGCTTGTGAATAGCGCGCGCAATTAATTCTTTTCCTGTGCCGGTTTCGCCCAGAATAAGAACTGTGGAGTCGGAAAGCGCCACCTTCGTCACTTGCCGGAGGACCTTGCGAAGGACTTCGGAGGAACCCACAATATCCTCAAACATCGAGTCCCGATCGATTTGCTCTCGCAATGCTTGGTTCTCGTTGCGTGTCCTCTCTTCAGCTTTAACTCGATCATCTATGTCAGTTCCGGTCGCATACCAGCGAACGACTCTAC
>Ga0210396_10004347_pt1 | contig 13902 bp, 14 predicted proteins | sample IncBWH17OmetaG_FD_155466 | JGI IMG/M metagenome (GOLD analysis project Ga0210396, IMG submission 155466) | Forest soil microbial communities from Barre Woods Harvard Forest LTER site, Petersham, Massachusetts, United States - Inc-BW-H-17-O ...
AACCAAAAGTTCGAAAAATAAAAATTCGGTTTTGAAAAATTTCCGAGCCGACAGCTGACAGGTATGCGACCCCGGTCGCCCGCGAACCCGTGGTGCGTTGACGACATGACGCGAGAGGCCGACTTATTTCTCGTGGGCCATTTTTGCGATGGCCTTTTCGACCTCGGAAGCGAGCACGGTGAAGTGCTGGGCGAGCCGTGCGAATAGTTCCTGTTTCGCTGCGTCAGTCGCCTTAGAGGCGATCCTTGCACAAGCGGCCGCTTGTTCGAGGAGGTTATCTAGCTGCGCCTGCATGTCCCTCATGGGCCTACCGTCGCATGGGGGAACCGCCGCGATCTGTGCACAAGTACACTTAGAAATTTCGAAATCACCGGGAGGCGGTCTTATTTCGGCGGCTGTAGCTCGCTCTTGATCCAATTATCGGCCGCCCTCATGGGATCGTCTTTATCGCAATCATCGCCGGCGAATATCGTACCGACGGCCGTTGTACGGCGCTTCCGTGGAACAACGGGAAAGTTGGGGTCGATTTGGCGGGCGTGTCTGGCGACATCCCAGCCGTCAAACTTGCTGGGGCTGAGATTAATGTCCGTGACAAGCGCATGATATTTCCGTTCGGATGCATCAAGCAACTCGACGGCATTGTCGCCGGACGAAGCTATCACCGCCTCGAATCCACCGTCACTTAGGCAGTCTTCGACGACGCTCTGAACAAGCTGATCGTCTTCAGCGACTAGGACAACTATTTGGTTTTCCACTGCATACTCCTAGTCGCACTGCAAATGCAGCAGGGGGATCACTCGGCAGCGAGACATTCGTTCCCAAAGAATAGGTATAAAAGTGAACTTTAGAAGTTCCCCGCAATTGCGCCAACCGGCACGTCGCGCCATGGCCCGCAATCCCACCATCTGCCGTTGTCCGGCGGCGACCGCAAGGCGCCGACGAAGGAGATCGCAAAATGGCGGGCGATGACTACTGTCTTCGCCTCGCGATCAGCGGAGCTTCGGGAGCAGGGCGCCGCGCTGATCCGCGAGGCCGACAATCTTGCATGCCAAGCTTGGAATGAACGAATGTGGAGCGACGGCGGCCCCATCGATCCGAGCCCGACCGTCGATCAAGCCATCAACGAGGGTTACCCATGGCGGTCCAAACGGACGGCGCACGCGGGCTACCGACTTCTGCTTCGTCGGGGCGCTTAGTGCTTTTGATCTTCGCAGCGATCTACTTGCTTTTCGCTGTCGAAGAAGCGAGGTCCGCAGAGCCTATCCGCGACGTCGCTTTCCGCGATACCAATGTCGGTGGTGGACGTGTCGTCGATAATGTGTCCGGTGCTCGGGTTCGGGGGCCGCTTTAGCGTTAGCCTGAAGCGCGGCGACGTCGACGACATCGACGTGAAATCTCTCGATGGTCACGATCTTCTTTTCGATTTCATCAGCTGACGGCGGATCGTCCATTTCATTTATCAGGCTGACATGCGCGACATCGTCGGCGCCGGTGTGGATCGCCGGCGGCGGCCGCGGCGGATGCGACGGCAGACCAGATCGCAACGCGAACAGGCCGCTCACTCCCAGCACGCAAACTGTCAGTAGACGGACCGCTGTCCACATGTGCTACGCCTCGTTGCGCTAACCCATTAATAGACAAAGGGTATTTCTGGCGGAAACAAGGCGAAACCCTAGAGGTCGTCGCGAAGGCCCTTGAAAAACGGGTGCCGCACCTTGCCCTGGGCCGACTTCGCTCGAAATTCAGATCTCGGCAAGCAGCCTAGGTTCGACCCAGATGCCGCGGTGGGTGATGCGCTTGCTGTAGGGCTGGGTCTTGCGGATCAACGGGGTTAGTCGCTCGCGGAGTGCCTTCGCTCTCGCGGTCAAAACCGTGGTCGACCTGCCGCCTTAAATCAAAGTGCTCCAGTCAATGCTGTAAATTACGGCCACGACCAGACCGACGATCGCAAACAGCGCGGCCATCAGCTCGACCGAAACGGGATCGGTTTCTTTCATGAGAAATCAAACCGCCGAGCGGTGGTCTCGTTCCTGCGGACCTACACGCGAAAAACTTCCAACCCGCATGATGGGCGAACTTCACGAAACGTGCCCCTCGTGCATTCACAGCAAACCGCCCAAATATAGCCCTCTACGCATGTGACTAACTAAATAGTTTTGCCGAGCCGTAGTTTAACGGACAGGCAAAACTCTGATCCAGCGCTAGTCTTTTTGAAGCCCTATGGAGGCGCGGCTGTGTCTGCTCATCTGGGAAAGCCTCACGTCGACAATGTTCGCGTAGTTCTGGTGACCACAGACAATTGCGACCATCAGATTTGGATGACGGCTACTGCACGGAAGAAAGTTGCCGTCGACCGAATTCTTGATGCGATCCCGGAAGGATGGACCGCGTCGCTCTTAGACATCAAGCTGTTACCTCGCGAGCGCTCGCAATTGCGGTTGCAGGCTGGCGAGGTTCGAAAATTAAGCCGACGTTGAGAACCAACGCCCGAACCGTTGTCATCGCTCCCGATTACTTTCCCCTTCCGGTTGCTGCGTTGTGTCGACAACTGGACAGACGACCGGATTAGTGCTCTCCCAATGGAATTAACCCCCGGGCATGCGGGCGAAACGCCGTCGGCGTGCCGGACAGTGTGTTAGGCTGGGATTAGATTAAGGTCCGTTTTTACGGCATCGACGATAAACGCCTGCCTTTCGAGACAGTTCATGCGCTTTTAGCCATCGAGTCTATGACCCTACTGATAGATACCGACATATCTGCAACGCCGAACATGTCTGCACTTATCCGTGCGAAAGACTGGTCGAAGACGACACTTGACGATGCAGACCGTTGGCCACCAAGTCTTACGCTGGTGGTAAATCTCCTGCTCGCTTCCGGCTTCCCGATGGCCGTCCGTTGGGGGCCGGATTTTATCATGATCTACAACGACGGCTATCGGCCGATCCTCGGCGATAAGCATCCCCGCGCGCTTGGCTTGCCCTTTCGCGAGGTGTGGCCGGAAGTCCAGACACAACTCGCTCCGTTGCATGAGAGTATCTTGAGCGGCGAACGCAGCGCCTTTTTCGAGGAAGATTTCCTTCTCAGGATTCAACGGCATGGCGCTCGGTGGGAGGAGGCGTATTTCACCATCAGCTATAGTCCAATCCCGGATGCTTCGGCTCCGAGCGGCGTCGGTGGGGTGCTTATCACCGCCGTGGAGACGACAAATAGAGTTCTGATGGAAGGAGCTCTGCGTAAGAGCGAGGAAAGATACCGATCCGCCATGCATCTGGGCCGGATCGGAAGCTGGGAACTCGATTTTGTCAGGGGTATCCGAACCTGGACGCGCGAAGGAATAGCGCTCTTCGGGATCGATCTAAAAGATGGTCTAGGCCAGGTCGGTGGACAATCGGATGAGTTTCGTCAAGCGATGCACCCCGAAGATCGACACTTACTTGGCGAATATCACGCCTTGATGGACAAGCAAGACTCTTTCCCGGCTGAGTACCGCATCCTGAAATCTGATGGTCAAATCTGTTGGCTCGCGGGTTATGGGCGCGTGCTCGATCGGCAATCGAATGGCAAGGCACATCGCGTCATTAACGTCGCCACAGACATCACCGACCGCAAGGCTGCAGAGACACATCAGCGCTTTCTTTTGCAGGAACTCTCACATCGATCCAAGAACCTGTTGACCCTCGTGCAATCGATCGCAGATCAGTCATTTCGCAAAAGCAAGAATCAAAAGGATTTCCAAAGTCGATTAAGTGGCCGGCTTGGCGGCCTCGCGGCCTCGAATGCCTTGCTGGCGCGCGGTGACTGGCGTGGAAGCTCTTTGCGGGAGCTTATCGAATTTCAGCTTGCTCCATTTATCGACCTGTCCTCCTCGCAATTGGAGATACACGGACCGGAAGTCGACCTGGCGGCCGATGCCGGCCAAGCTATCGGATTAGCCCTACATGAACTCGCCACCAATGCGGTCAAATATGGCGCGCTGTCGTCGTCGCGCGGACGGCTCTATATTTCGTGGACGGTTGATCCAACGCCCAACACCGGCGGCTTGAGGTTGGATTGGCGCGAGCGCGATGGTCCATTGGTGACCACGCCGAAGCAAAAGGGTTTTGGACACGTTGTGATAAAAAGCATGATTGAACAGGCCGTCCGGGGAAATGTCGAACTCAACTTCGCTAAGGAAGGTCTGCACTGGTCACTTCAAGCCCCCGGGAGTATTTTTCAAGATAAGCACTAAGTGGCGAGCAGCTCGTCCCGCCAATTCGGTCGCCAATACCATTGTCTGCAAGGTTGCGCCTATGTCGTACCCTTTCCGCCGTGATGGACTCGCACGAAAGCTTGCCAGCGTGCTTACTGATTAAAGAATAACTCTTCTATCATCAGTCATCGCAACGCCCTGACATGCCGACGCTTTATTTTGGGTGGCTTCGACGCCTCTTAAAGACCGATTACAAGTCTGCAGCTAAATGCAGAAAAATAATAATGAGTCATGTTTGGACTCCGCCTCCGCAAGTACGCCCTTACCCGCAAGTATGCCCTTAGAAGTCACCCAAGCGGTGACTGGGAGTCGAGGGAACCGCGATGAAAGATCCTCTAAAGCGGCGTTGGAACCCCTTCCAGGCTTCGAAAGTTACAGCAAGTCTTGGTAGGAAAGTTACAGCAAGTCTTGGTAGGTTTGGCGGGCCGCTGTGGAAGCTTCACTTGAGGAAACTAATCGGGCGTCAACCGGCATAAGTGGGCTGGACGATATTCTTGGCGGTGGCCTTACGAAGCATCGTGTCTACCTGGTCGAGGGAACTCCAGGCACGGGCAAGACAACACTTTCCTTGCAATTCCTGCTGGAAGGCATTCGACGCGGCGAAACCGGCCTGTACATTACTCTTTCAGAAACCGCGGAAGAGCTCAGCGCTGTCGCAGCCACCCATGGCTGGACGCTTGAGCCGTTATCGCTCTTCGAACTCGTCAATCAGGGTGACCTCAATCCCGAGCGGGAGCAAACGATTTTGCACCCGTCGGAGGTCGAACTGGGTGAAACGACCCGTGAAGTGATGAAGCGCGTGGAGGAGCTCCGCCCTTCCCGCGTCGTGTTTGATAGCCTGTCGGAGATGAGGCTCCTGGCGCAAAACCCCTTGCGTTACCGACGCCAGATTTTGGCTTTAAAACAATTCTTCGCAAGCCGCGTTTGTACTGTGCTGATGTTGGACGACCGGACGTCGGATCCTAACGATCTTCAGCTCCACAGTATCGCTCATGGTGTGATCTCGCTTGAACAGGCCCCCCGAGATTTCGGCGCCGAGCGTCGGCGGCTCCGCGTCGTTAAAATGAGAGGCATCAAGTTCCGGGGAGGCTACCACGACTTTATTCTCGACCGCGGCGGTCTCTCGGTGTTTCCACGGTTAGTAGCGTCCGAACACGGCGCCGAGTACTCCCCACAGGCAACGACCACGGGCAGCAAGGGGCTCGATCAGCTACTAGGCGGAGGTTTGACGCCCGGAACCAACACACTGTTGATAGGCCCTTCCGGTGTAGGCAAGACCACGACGGCAGTCTTCTGCATTCGGACAGCCTTGGATCGGGGCGCCAAGGCAACCTACTTTTTATTTGACGAAGGAATTTCAACGCTTTTGCTGCGAAGCAAGGCTCTGGGGATGGACCTGGCTCCCTATATCGAGCGGGGCGATCTTGATATTCAGCAAATCGACCCAGCTGAGCTTTCGCCGGGTGAGTTTACTAGTCGGGCAAGAGTCGCAGTGGAACAAGGCGGCTCATCGTACGTCTGTATCGACAGTCTCAATGCTTATCTGCAAGCCATGCCCGGTGAGCAATATTTGCTGTTGCAAATGCACGAGCTGCTCAACTACCTTAATCAGTCGGGCATCACCACCATGTTGATACTCGGCCAGCACGGGTTGGTCGGCGACATGCGAACGGATATCGACCTAAGCTACCTTAGCGACACTATTTTGCTATTCCGTTTTTTCGAAGCCAAAGCAACAGTTCGGGCCGCCATCTCCGTGGTCAAAAGCCGAACGAGCTACCACGAGCGTTCGATTCGGGAGTTCAAGCTTGGCGAGAACGGGCTTGAAGTCGGAGAGCCACTACGCGACTTCGATGGCGTTTTGTCAGGCCTGCCATCCTATAAGGGTGATACGACTCTGCTCGCGCCATCGCCGAACGCACGGCCGGCGGAATAACATCGTGCGTGAAACTCTCCTGATCCTTGCGCCGCGCGGAAGGGACGCGGAAGTGATCCGCCAGGCGCTCGAACGAAGCGCCATTTCATCGATGATATGCGACAACTTGGTCGGTCTCCATGACACCCTAGAGAAGTCGCCCGGTGGACTAATAGTAACCGAAGAATCGCTTACTGGGGCTGGACTCAATGCCTTACTTGACTGGTTTGCTCTTCAACCGCCGTGGTCCGATTTTCCGATCATCGCTCTTGCGACAAAACAGGTAGGCCATCGCTCCCCTGGTTCCTCCGATTTGCTTCGACGGCTCGGAAACGTCGTGTTGCTGGAACGGCCTATCAATGCGGAAACTCTCGCGAGCGCGGCCCAATCAGCGTTGCGGGCGCGCAGGCGTCAGTTTCAAGTCGCGTCCTTGTTGGAGGAGCAAAAGCGTGCTGCAGTCGAGCTGAGGGCTCTCAATGACAGGCTCGAACAGCGTGTCGAACAGCGCACCAGCGAGTTGAATGAAGCCCGCGAGACCCTGGCATTTGCGTTGGATTCTGCGGAGATGGGATCGTGGGATTTCGATTTGGTTCGCGACACGGCCCGCCGAAATTTAAGGCACGATCAGATATTCGGATACACAGACCTCCTGCCTTCCTGGAGCACTCGCCAGTTATTGGCCCACATCGCCGATGAGGACCGACAGGCAGTCGAAACGGCGCTTGAGAAAGCTGCTCAAGCCGGCAGCTTCGAGATTGAGTGTCGCATCAACCGTCGGGATGGAAAGGTTCGATGGATAGCCGCCAGGGGCCGCGTAGGTTACGACGCCAGCCGGCGGCCGATCCGCATGGCCGGGATTTTGATGGATATTACGGACCGCAAGCAAACCGAGGCCGCGCTCCATAAGGCGCAAAGGATGGAGGCTATCGGTCAACTCACCGGTGGTGTCGCTCACGACTTTAACAATCTCCTCACGGTCATTGTCGGCGGCCTTGATATGGTTATTCGTCGTCCTGACCAACCGGAGCGCGTAGCTCGCCTTGCGCAGGCGGCGATGACAGCAGCCCGTCGGGGCGAACAGCTCACCCAGCAATTACTCGCTTATTCGCGTCGTCAGATGCTGCATCCCGAAACATTAAACCCCAATCGACTGTTGCTTGATTTCAAGGGTCTGGCTGAGCGCGCGGTTGGGGATTCGATTACCCTCAGATTCGACCTGGACGCCGGAGTTCATCCGATTCGAGTCGATGCGGCCCAGCTCGAGTCTGCAATTCTCAATCTGGTCGTCAATTCGCGCGATGCGATGCCAGAAGGCGGCATCATCTCAATAGCCAGCAAGAATGTCCATCGCGGGACCGAGGCCGTAGCCGGAACGGGCTTAAGCCCAGGCCCGTACGTGCAAATCAGTGTTACTGACGAAGGCGCCGGAATCGATCAGAACACGCTGGATCATGTGTTTGAGCCGTTTTTTACCACGAAGGACGTCGGCAAAGGGTCGGGATTGGGATTGGCGCAAGTTTACGGATTCATCCGTAGTGCAGGTGGCCACGTTGCGATCCAATCGGAAAAAGGAAGGGGTACTACCGTCCAGATTGTTCTCCCTCGCTCGGACGAACGGCTCTCTGATCAGCATTCACCCTCATCCGGCCAGTTGCCGTTGAGACGCGCTGCAGCGGGAGAAACGGTATTGCTAGTCGAAGATGACGAGCAGGTTCTTAACATGGCAATCGAGAGCCTGGAAGAATTGCAGTACAGAGTGGTAGTGGCGCGAGACGCGCGGCAGGCACTGGATCATCTGCACGGAAGCGAACGCATCGACATTATGTTCTCCGATGTCGTGATGCCCGGAGGCATGAATGGGGCACAATTGGCGGTCGAGGCGAGGACCCTTCGTCCCGAACTGAAAGTACTCTTGACATCGGGGTATGTGGGCGACGCCGGAAGCGTTCAACTCGACCAAAAAAATCTGCCCGTATTGAGCAAACCCTACCGCAGGGATGAATTGGCCGAAAAGCTCCGGTTGGTACTTGGATCGCACTGAGCCGAGGCATTTCAAGACGGCGTACCTGCCGCTTGTGCGCCCCTTCTCCGCGGTCCCCGATCTTCTGAGATGCGTGCGAGATGCCGGCGTCCGGGTTGCCATTGCGTCCTCTGCCAGGACGACCCCCGAAAAGAGATCGTTTTCGTTTGATATGTTTCACTCTCGCTTAGCCTTGGTTTTAATTAACAACTGAATGCCTGCAGCTATGGGCTGCAGACATCAGCAAATTGCTTCGCTACTAAGCTTTCTCAGTGATGCAGCAGCATAATGAGAATGATCAGCGGGATCGGAATTCCCAGTAGCCAAAGTAGGATCGGCATAATATCTCTCCTTAGTTTAGGGGTTAATGATTGACCGCGGTGGTCCTGTAGGCCTTCCTGCCCCACGTCCCGTCGCGCAGGCCGCCGCCTTCGGTTGCCGCAAGTGCTGCACAGAAGGCACCGATGAACAGTGATAGCGTCAGCCAGATCGCGGTCTGCATTGCAGCTTTGCGGGCTTTATCAAGGTCCGTCTTGACCTGATTCACGACGTCGTTGACCCGCTTCTCCGCATCTGCCTGGCTTAAGCCGGTGCGGGCTGAGACAACCTTGGCTGCGTAGGCGCGGTCGGCGGGATTGAGATCAGTGCCATCGTGAAAGCTTTTGGTGAATAGGCGGACCAATTCGAACCGGGTGTCAGATGAATTTTGCTGGCCTTGAGCAGACGGATTGTCAGGGCGCAGCAAGCTGTCGACGTAGATGTTCATCGGTGAGGACTGTGAGACGCTCGCCGCCGCTCCTTGTGTCGCGCCGGCGATCGTTCCTCCTAATATCGAGCTTGCGGGCGAAGCGAGAAGCACGGCACCAAGAACGGAGGCGACAGCCCAAGCTAGAAAGCCGTGGGCTGTATCTCGGAAATGCACTTCTGTCGTTTGTACGCCAACCCATTTTGTTCGGAGTCGACCGGCAAGGTAACCTCCCAGGGCGGACGAGATCATCGCCATGACGATGAAATACAGGCCGGTACCAATCTGGAAGGTAGTAGCGGAAATCCCGGAATTTCCCCACGGCGAAACGACCGTGAATCCCATTCCCGCGCCGAACGAAAGGAGTAAAAGCGTGAGGGCCAGCGAGGCCACTCCGCCCGCGAGTACGGCAGGCCAAGAAACTCCCGAGACCGTCGGCTCAACCTCGTTAACTTGAGGGTTTTGACGCAAAGCATTTTCCATGTGGTTCTCCAGGCGGCCAAGGATCGGACTGCCCAGCAAATGCCCAGATGGAACGAAGGTTCCTGTTAGACGATCGAATGAGTTAACATGCCGAATAACCTGCTGCGCAGCATATCGGATAGTCAGCTCCATCTCGGTGGAGAACAGTTCTTGGGCGGCTGTCGCGTAACGGTCGGCGCATTTTCTTTCTCGCCAGTTCGTTGACGGATTAGGAACCACGCGGCTAAGCGCGAATTGGTCTAAACAACAGAGAAATTTGAAAGAGAAAGACCATGAAGAAACTTCTTTTGGCTTCAGCCATCTTCTCGGTATTAGCCGGCAGCGCTCTCGCGGAGGACAACCGCGATCAGGCGTTTGGCAAGCACGATATGGGGCCGAGCCCCGACAGCAGCATGAACAAATCCAATTCCGCGACCGGCACGCAGGGCATGGCAAGCAGCAAGTCTGGGACGACCGAAGCTACCAAGCGTTCGAAGAAGCTGGATAAGTAAAAGGACCACTTAAGTGGTCGAAACAGCGGGAGCGGCAACGCGGCGAGCGCGAGGAAGCCAAGGAAGAGGTGTCCCGGCAGAAGCAGCGCGAACGCAGCCAGCACGCCGTCGACGAGGCGCAATCGGCCCTGGGCAAGGCGGAGCAGGAGCACACTCGACGCGCGGCCGCGCTGCGTTTCGAAATCGAGCCGATCGAGGAAAAGCTGAGTGCCGAAGAGGCCGATTGGGACAAAGAAAGGCAGCGGCTCAAAGCGGCGTTGCGCCGCACGGCAGAGTCGCGGATCGTGCGGGTAACCCTCGCAAGACTACACTGTCGAGCGACCAGCCCGGCACTTCACTCTCCGCTTAGAGGGCAATGAAATCGACAAGATTCTCCGGCCGGAAAAATTAGGCCTCGCTGGAAGAGAGCTTACGCGCCTCTTCTTCATAGTCAGTAGCCAAGCCATTGAGGGTCGAAGTTGTCTGATCGTCATCGACAGAGACCGCAAGACGGCGGCACCGCCGCGCTTGCTCGCGAAGCACTGCGGCGCGTTTGCTTGCGGTCACGTCGATCAGCATATTGACGGCGCCGATGAACCGGCCTGCGCATCGAAAAGCGGGTGTAGGAAACGGCACGAAGTTCAATCGCGTACCATCGGGGCGCTCGGCGAGGGCGGAGATGCCCCGTACGGGCGTTTGCGTCAGGATCGCGTCAGCCATCGGACACTTGTCGTGAGGAAGTAATGCGCCATCTTCGGTGTATAGCTTCCAGGTCACGCACCAACGATCTCGGCCCACCGCTGGCACTCGGCCTGCGAAGGCGATGCACGCAGGATTATAATAGCTAATCACGCCGGCGGCGTCGGTCACGTAGATCGGGGCGGGAAGCTCGTCGAGAGCGCCTAGCAGCGAACGGTCCCCGTTGTTCAGGACGTGAAGGGTCCGGGCGAGAATGGCGTCAGCCGCTGCAAGCGAGATATTCATTCGGGTGCTTTTTTCGTTCGCGTGTTCAACTAGACAAGAATTAACGTTCCGGCAATTGATTCTATACATCGGAATTGTGCCTAAAGCCGCGTTAAGACGGCTTTGTGCCGTCGGGGTCCGGGCCGGCAGCATCCAGAACATCGCGGATCTTGGCGGCAAGGTCGTTCAGACTGAAGGGCTTGGTGATCAGATGGACTCCTTTATCCAGGCGCCCATGGTGGATAATGGCGTTCCGCGCGTAGCCGGTCGTGAACAGGACCTTGAGGCCGGGACGTATTGCGCGGGCTTGGGCGCCGACTTGGGCTCCCGTCAGGCCGCCGGGCAGGACCACGTCCGAAAAAAGCAGATCCACCCTCAATTGCCGTTCCAATAGCCGCAAGGCTGACGGACCGTCATGTGCCTCGATGACCCGATAGCCGATTTCGCGGAGGCTCTCTACGGTGGAAGTCCGAACGTCGTCATCGTCTTCGACGACCAGAATCGTCTCCTCGGCCGACCCCTCGGCGGGCAGCGGGTTCGGCAGGCTCTCTGCCACGACGTGTTCGGCGACCAGTCGGGGAAGATAAATCTTTACCGTCGTCCCCTGTCCGACTTCGGAGTAGATCTTCACGTGGCCGCCGCTTTGCTTAACGAAGCCGTAAACCTGGCTGAGGCCAAGTCCCGTGCCCTTGCCCACGGGCTTGGTCGTGAAGAAAGGTTCGAAGGCCTGGTTGAGCGTCGCGGCAGTCATCCCGACGCCGGTATCGGAAATGCAAATGGAAACGTACTGCCCCGTCAGAACCTCGGCATGGTTTGCCGCGTAGACCTGATCGATGTGGGTATTGGCGGTTTCGATCGTGAGTTTGCCGCCCCCCGGCATCGCGTCGCGCGCATTGACCGCCAAATTCAGCAGTGCTGCCTCGAGCTCGTTGGGGTCCACTTCCACGCGCCAAAGTCCGGCACCGAGCACCGTCTCGATCGCGACCGTCTCGCCAAGTGTTCGGTGCATCAGCTCGGATGCACCTTTGACAAGTCCGTTGATATCAATTGGCTTCGGGTCGAGCGGCTGTCGCCGAGAGAACGCGAGGAGGCGCTGCGTCAGCGCGGCCGCGCGGCGCGCGCCGTTCATCGCCTGATTTGCCGCGCGTTGCAGCCGGCCGGAGTCCGGAGGCAGATGGCGCTGCAGGGCTTCGAGGTTTCCGATAATGACCTGCAGCAGGTTGTTGAAGTCATGGGCGATGCCGCCAGTCAGTTGACCGACCGCTTCCATTTTTTGCGACTGGCGCAGAGCTTGTTCTTTTTCCTGAAGCTGCAGGGTTCGTTCGGCGACTTGCTGTTCGAGCGTTGCATTGAGGTCTCGCAAGGCTTCCTCGGCACGCTTGCGCTCGGCGATCTCACGCTGCGTAGACTGGGTCAGGCGCGCGTTGTCGATAGCGACCGCCGCTTCCGCGGCAAGTCCGGCGAGACCTCTTTCCGATCGCTCCGTGAACATGGCGGTTTTGGCGTGGCCGAAGAAAAGACCGCCCAACACGTCACCCGATCGCGACTTGACCGGAACCGCGAGGTAGCTGCGGACAGGAAGGTGACCTTCCGGCATTCCCTTCCGCGGCGCATTGTGTCCATAGCGCGGATCGCGGGTGATGTCGTCCGAACGGACGATGCCTTCACCACTGAAGGTGGGCGCAAACACCTGAGTATTGCGCGGCATGGGAAATTTCGAGAACGCTTCGAGCGGAGCGCCGGACAGCGTGTAAAGCATGTAACTTTCGCCGGCCTCATCGATCAGATTGTAAAAGAAGGCTCCGAACTCGGCGCCGGTGAGTTCGACACCGGCGTCCGTCACGATCTGAACGAGTCGAGTAAGGTCGGTTTCGATCGCCAGCGCCGAGCCTGCGTGGTTGAGAATTTGAAGCGAGCGCCGTTCCTGCTCGGCGGCGTCTTCCGCGCGCCGCTGCGCGGTACGGTCTCGTACGACCTTCGTGAAACCAACTACGGCTCCCGCTTCGCTGCGGACCGGCGACATCTCGCCCGCAGCCCAAATCCGGGATCCGTCCTTGCGGATGCGCCATCCTTCCTCGCCGCCGCCACGACCATGGGCGAGCGCGTCGGTCATCTCACGCTCAATTTGGCCTAGCTTATGATCTTCCTCCGTGAAAACGCGGTCGAGTTTCTGCCCCAGCATCTCGTCTTCGGTCCAACCGAAGATATGCTGAGCGCCGCGGCTCCAGCTGGTTACAACGCCTGCTCTATCGATACTGATAATGGCTGTGTGGGTCGCGGCGTCGATGATCTGCCGTAGTTGCGCCGCCGAAAGGAGGGAAGCTTCGGCGGCCGGCCCGGGACGTCCTGACATGCTCTATCGCTCGTTTTACCGGCCAGGACCCCAGCCTCAAGCGAGGAATGCACCGATTGATGCCGTGAGAGAAACGGCATCCGATAACCTGCGCAGGGCCCGGAAAGTTCCAATCCGCGAAAGGTTAGACTCGAGCCGAGAGCTAGGTTAATTGCGGCTCAAATGCTCTATCCACCATCGGTGGCCTCGGAGATCCATTCGGCCGCCGGTGGGCCCGCGGCGATCGAAACGGATCGTCGCGGGGAGGCGACGACGTCGCACGCTGCGGGTGGTGCACCGGCTGCGGAAATCTGGCCGCCCACCGACGCTCGAGACGGTCCAGCACATGTCGGGGCAATTTGATTTCATCCATGGCGCATCTCCTGCTAGGCCGCCAGAGCCCTTGACGTCGAACACAGACGATTTGGCTTGCCGCCGGGCGGATTGCGGGGACCGCCATCTAGTTCGCATAGGGCCTCAAGGATCTCGTCGATCGTCACGGGCGCCTTGAGGCTGGCCGGTGCCCGCAGCGCGGGACAGGAAGCGATCGCCGATGCATCCGATGCCCATGACGCCAGAGTGGCGCGCTTCTCGGACATCGACAGAGAAGGATGCGCGACTACGTCTCTTGGATGATCGAAGATCGAGCCGGGATGCAGCAGTGCGTTGATGTCGAAAACATTGTCGTCGAAAGCGGTCGTCGGCCGCATGTTCTCCTCCATTCC
>Ga0210396_10004348_pt1 | contig 13902 bp, 10 predicted proteins | sample IncBWH17OmetaG_FD_155466 | JGI IMG/M metagenome (GOLD analysis project Ga0210396, IMG submission 155466) | Forest soil microbial communities from Barre Woods Harvard Forest LTER site, Petersham, Massachusetts, United States - Inc-BW-H-17-O ...
TCCTGCGCATATTTTGCAGCGTGATGGCGGCCAAAGGCGCCGGTACCTACTACACCCGCACGAAGAACGCCGGAGGGTTTAACCATGGTCAACTCTCGAATCAGCACGCAATTTCAAGCCTCTAAGAGCCACGGCCCGGCCGCCCAGGCGACTCATAAAATGTTTCGCCTTGTTACGCCGTAACGCCCTGCTAGGGTTAGGTTAATTCGCTATCGCCCTACCCCACATCTGGAGACGCCCCCATGCAAAACTTGAAAAGCCGCGAGATCCGCCTGAAGAGCCGCCCCACCGGAATGCCCGGTCCGGCGAACTTCGAACTGGCCGAAACCGACGTCCCCAACCCCGGCGATGGCGAGGTGCTGATCCGCAATTCCTATATGTCCGTGGATCCGTATATGCGCGGCCGCATGATGGACCGGAAGAGTTACGTGCCGCCGTTCCAGATCGGCGAAGCGCTTTCGGGCGGCGCGGTGGGACAAGTCGTGGCCTCGCACAGTCCGTATCTGAAAGTCGGCGATTTCGTGCAGAGCATGAATGGCTGGCGCGAATGGTTCGTGGCGCCTGCCGGTTCGGTCATGAAGATCGATGCCTCGATTGCGCCGGTGCAGGCCTATCTCGGCGCGCTCGGCATGCCCGGGCTGACGGCCTATGCGGGGCTTCTCAAGATCGGCGAATTGAAGGAAGGCGAGCGCGTGTTCGTTTCGGCAGCGAGCGGCGCGGTCGGCCAGATCGTGTGCCAGATCGCGAAGAACAAAGGCTGCCGCGTTGCGGGGTCTGCCGGATCGGATGACAAATGCCGCTTCCTCACCGAAGAACTCGGCATCGATGCGGCGATCAATTACCGGACGGCGGGCGATCTCACGCCGGCAATCAAAGATGCGATGCCGGACGGTATCGATGTCTATTTCGAGAATGTCGGCGGCGCGCATTTGCAGGCAGCACTCAACAATATGCGCCAGTTCGGGCGCATCGCGGCGTGCGGCATGATCGATCAATACAACGCAACTGAACCGCCGCCGGGACCGAACAATCTCATTCTCATTGTGGGTTTGAGCCTGACGGTTCGCGGCTTCATCGTCTCCAATCATTTCGACATGATGCCGGAATTCATCGCCGACATGGCGAAGTGGACGAAGGAAGGCAAAATGAAATGGCGCGAGACGATCGTCGAAGGAATCGACAAAGCGCCGGATGCTTTCATCGGTCTCTTCAAGGGCGAGAATTTCGGCAAGATGCTTGTGAAGGTCGGGCCTGACAAAGCCGTTTAAGATTCGGGACCGACGGCCAAAAGCGATGTAAGTGCTGAAAGGATCAGATAGCACAGCATCAATGGCCCCAAGCCGATGAGTACATTTCCCGGCAGGCTGCGCAATGTGTTGCAGCCGAGCCAGGAAAAGGCCGTGCCCATGAACAGCAATTGAAAGCCGACAAGGGCTGCAATGCCGAGCACGGCGGCATGCACAACAGGGCCGAGCACTTCGGGGCGTTCGTTACGCTCCAATCGCAACAGACCTGCCGAAAGTCTGAGCCGCGAAAGCGCGGAGGCAAGAAACACCAGAGCGAGCAGCCACGCGACCGAATATGCAAACACGCGCCCGCCATCGAGCGAGCATGCCGCAAGCGATTGCGCAAGTGCATTCTGCGACGGCGTGACGAAGGCCACAGCACCTTCAAGCGCATCCACAACGACGCCCGAATGATAGCGCGGGGCAAGCGCGATCTGATCGATGAAACTCATCAACGCAAACGCGACGAACACGGCCGCGTTGAATCCGGGCAAGAGATGATGTGGCTTCAAACGCTCCAGCAACGGCATATTGCCGTCGCGCGCGGAGATGCCGTAGCCGCCCGTGAACAACAAACCCATCGCCGCGAACAGCAGCACGCTCACGACAAGGCCGGGCACCGATTGCAACGCCGCCGGTGTCGCGGTATCCGCGCGCCACAATGCATGCGCGCCCGCGAACAGGCAAAACGCAATCCAGCCTTTGGCAAGCAGACGCGCGATACCCATGCCTAAGCGGAAGCCGCGCGCGGCGCGTTTTTGCGTTCGGCGCGCAGATTATCCGCCATCTGGAACGCGAGTTCGAGCGCCTGGCTTGCGTTCAAGCGCGGATCGCACAGCGTGATGTAGCGGTCGGAAAGATCGTCGTCGGAAATCGATTGCGCGCCGCCCGTGCATTCGGTGACGTCCTGTCCCGTCATTTCGAGATGCACGCCGCCGGCATGCGTGCCTTCGGCGTGGTGGATGTGGAAGAAGGATTCCATTTCGCGCACGACGCGATCGAAAGGCCGCGTCTTCTTGCCGATAGCCGATTTGATTGTGTTGCCGTGCATCGGATCGCAGGACCACACGATCTTCGCGCCTTCGCGTTCGATGGTGCGGATGAGACGCGGCAATTTCTCCGCCACCTTGTCCGCGCCGAAACGGCAGATGAGCGTCAACCGCCCCGGCGTATTCTGCGGATTCAAAATCTCGATAAGCTTCAGCAAATCGTCTTCGGCAAGCGACGGCCCGCATTTGAGACCAAGCGGATTCCTCACGCCGCGGCAATATTCGACATGCGCGCCATCGGGCTGGCGCGTGCGATCGCCGATCCACAGCATATGGCCGCTCGTGCCGTACCAATCATGCGTGATCGAATCCTGCCGCGTCAGCGCTTCCTCGTAAGGCAGCAGCAGCGCCTCGTGGCTGAAATAGAAATCGACACGGCTCGTCTGCTGACGCACCGCATCGGCGAGTGAAAATGTGCGCAGGAAATCCACGCCCTCGTTGATCTTGTTCACGACATCGCGATAGCGCTGTTCGAGATCGGGATGATGATGATCCAGATACCAATGCTGCGCGCGGTTGAGATCGGCATAGCCGCCCGTCGCGAATGCGCGCACGAGATTGGCCGTTGCCGCGGATTGGAAATAGGCATCCATCATGCGCTGCGGATTGGGTATGCGCGCTTCCGGCGTGAATTCCTCGCCATTGATGATATCGCCGCGATAGGACGGCAGCGTCACATTCCCACGCAATTCGGTGTCTTCGGAACGCGGCTTTGCGAATTGGCCTGCGATGCGGCCCACTTTCACGACGGGTACATCGGCGGCAAACGTCAACACCGTCGCCATCGAAAGGAACACACAGAACGTGTCGCGGATATTGTTCGCGGAAAACTCCGTGAAGCTTTCCGCGCAGTCCCCGCCCTGCAACAGGAAAGCCCTGCCTTCCGACACGCGCGCGAGTGCAGACGTCAGATTGCGCGCCTCGCCCGCGAAGACGAGCGGGGGATGCGTGCGCAGCCGCGCCTCCACATCGGCCAAAGCCGCCGCATCCGGATATTCCGGCACTTGGCGGATCGGCATCTGCCGCCAGCTCGACGGGCTCCAAGGCTGGGCCACGGCACACTCCTTATCTCTTCCCGCATATACGCGGCGGGGTCCGGCTTTGCCAGTGCGGCACTTCACGCACAAAAAGAAAGGCGGATTTCGCGCAAAAACCCACCTTATCCGCGAGCTACGGCAGGCAAGGAGAAACCCGAAGGGAAACCACATGCACCTTTGCTGCACCACGGGCCTTGCGGATGGAGGGAGACTTTCCGGCAGCCCCGGCGCGAAAATCGCTTTGGGTTCTCGACGATCCTTCCACCCCACGCGGATGCACGCGAGCTTGCATCCTTGCCCTGTCTGGTCTCGCGTCAGCTTCGCACTGTCATCCGTGTCCTTCTTTCGTCGCAACGAACGAAATAGGAACAGATTTTTGCGTTTCAAGGGGGTGGGAGGAAAAATTTCGAATGAATGATCGGTAATCCAAACTCCCTTGTCATGGCCCGCACTACGGCGGGCCATGACACCGCGGTTAAGCTATGGACTCTTCGAATACGCCTTCGTCCGCATCGTGACGAGTTCTTCCGCCGCGCTCGGATGCAGTGCCACCGTCATGTCGAATTGCGCTTTCGTAGCGCCCATCTTTATCGCGACGGCGACAAGCTGGATCATCTCGCCCGCATCGGGCCCGAAGATGTGACAGCCGAGCACGCGGTTGTTCTTCGCATCCACGATCATCTTGAACAGAGCGCGTTCCTCGCGGCCCGAAAGCGTATGCTTCAGCGGGCGGAAATGCGATTTATAGACATCGATCGTATGGCCGCGTTCGAGCGCCTTGTCCTCCGTCAACCCCACCGTGCCGATTTCGGGCGTGGAGAACACCGCCGTCGGCACATTCTCATGATCCACTTTCGACGGCGCATTGTCATAGACCGTGCTCACGAAACACATCGCTTCATGGATCGCGACAGGCGTCAGCGCCATGCGATCCGTCACATCGCCCACGGCGTAGATATGATCGGCACTTGTGCGAGAATAGGCATCGACTTTCACCTCGCCGCGCTTGCCCAATTCCACGCCCGCTTTGTCGAGGCCCATGCCGTCCGTATTAGGCTGGCGGCCGATGGCGGTCATCACCGCGTCGGTCTCCAGCATCTCGTTGTGATCGGTGAAGACGAACAATTCGTTCTCGCGCTTGTCGATGCGCGTGAAAATGCGATTGACAATGATGCGGATGCCGCGCTTGGTCATCGACTCTGTCAGCGCATCGCGCATGTCCTCGTCGAATCCGCGCAGGATCTTGGGCCCGCGATGCACAAGCGTGACCTCGCAGCCGAGGCCGTGGAAGATATGAGCGAATTCCACCGCGATGTATCCGCCGCCGGCAATGACGATGCGATGCGGCAGCTTGTTCAGGTGAAACGCCTCATTCGACGTGATGCAATGTTCCGAGCCCGGAATTCCGAGCATATCGCGAGAAGGCTTTCCGCCCGTGGCGACGAGGAAACGCTCCGCCGTGACGCGGCGATTGCTTTTCTTCAGCTGCACCGTATGTGGATCTACGAATTCCGCGCGATCCATGACGATCTCCGCGCCCGCCTTCACGACGTTCTCGCGATAGATGTCCGCGATGCGCGCGATCTCCTTGTCCTTCACCGCGACAAGCATGGGCCAATCGAATTTCGGATCGGCAACCGTCCAGCCGAAACCTTCGCTGTCCTCAAAATCCTCGCGGAAGCGGCTTGCATAAACGAACAGCTTCTTCGGAATGCAGCCGCGGATGACGCAGGTGCCGCCGAACGCATATTCTTCCGCGACGGCGACGCGCACGCCTCTCTGCGCTGCAAAACGGCTCGCGCGCACACCGCCCGAACCGCCGCCGATGACGAAAAGATCGTAATCATATTTGCTCATGCTTCGATCACTTTCACGCCTTTCGCGCCCGCGATGATGAGTGCGGATGCAAGCTTCACAAACAATCCATGTTCGACAATGCCGGGAATGCCGGACAGGATGCGCGCGAGTTTCGGCGCATCGTCAATCGCGCCGAACGCGCAATCGTAAATCACATTGCCGCCATCGGTCGCAAACGGCACTTCGCCGTTCATGCGCAAGGTGATCGGCACAGCGCGACCCTTGAATTTCTTCGCGGCCTGCGCGAGGCGCGCGGCGGTGGCAAGGTGCCCGAATTGCGTGACCTCGACGGGCAGCGGAAATTTGCCGAGCTTGCGCACGAGTTTGGAATCGTCGGCGATGACGATCATCTTCTTCGAAGACGCCGCCACGATCTTTTCGCGCAGCAACGCGCCGCCGCCGCCCTTGATGAGATTGAGATTGCGGTCGGCCTCGTCCGCGCCGTCGATCGTGAGATCGAGCGGCGCCTGTTGATCGAGATCGGCGAGCGGAATGCCGAGCGCACGCGCCTTCACCGCCGTGCGCTCCGATGTCGCCGTGCCCACGATCGTGAGGCCGCCGCGAATGCGCGGTGCGAGCACGTCGAGGAACGCTTCCGCCGTCGAGCCCGTACCGAGACCGAGCTTCATGCCATCCGTGACGAAATCGAGCGCGCGCGCAGCAGCGGCGCGTTTGAGGGCGGCAGGATCGGTGTCGGTCATGAATCAACTCTAAAGCAAAATAGGGTTTAGTGTAGCATGTTGGTGTAGCACAATGATGTTCTCCCCTTGCGCACCGCCTCGGTGTCATGGCCCGCCGGAGTGTGGGCCACCCGGGTGAAATAGGTTATATGTCGAAGGAATTTCTCAGTTCAATTTTCGCTGAGATGCGCAAACTTCAACTGGGTGGCCCGCACTCCGGCGGGCCATGACAAGCGAGGGTTTGATTTCCTTCCCATAAAGAGAGGGATTTTATTCTACCGTCACGCTCTTCGCGAGATTACGCGGCTGATCGACATCGGTGCCTTTTGCGACAGCTGTGTGATAGGCCAGCAATTGCACCGGCACCGCGTAAAGCAGCGGCGTGATGAACGGATCGGCATCGGGCACCTCGATCGTCTGCCACACGCCCGCGCCCGCACGCGCCAGCCCCTTCGCATCGGAAATGAGCACGACCTTGCCGCCGCGCGCCATCACCTCCTGCATGTTGGAGACGGTCTTCTCGAACATCGCATCATGCGGCGCGATGACGATGATGGGCACGTCCTCATCGATAAGCGCGATGGGACCGTGCTTCATTTCGCCGGCGGCATAGCCTTCGGCATGGATATAGGAAATTTCCTTCAACTTCAGCGCGCCTTCCATCGCGAGCGGGAAATTCACGCCGCGTCCGAGATAGAGCACATCGCGCGCTTTCGCGATTTCCTGGCCGAGCGTTTCGATCTTCGATTCCTGCTTAAGGAATTCCACGATATGACGCGGCGTTTCAAGCAGCGCGGCGCATAGGCTTTTTTCCTCATCCGCCGAAAGCAGACCTCGCGCGCGGCCGGCGCCAATCGCAAGGGCCGCCAGCGCCGACAATTGGCACGTGAACGCCTTTGTCGAGGCGACGCCGATCTCCGGCCCTGCAAATGTGGGCAATACAATATCGCTATCGCGCGCGATGGAGCTTTCCTTCACATTGACGATGGCAAGCGTGCGCTGATTGTTCGCTTTCGCGTGACGCAGCGCCGCCAGCGTGTCCGCCGTCTCGCCCGATTGCGAAATGAACAGCGCAGCGCCGTCCTTCGCATAGACCGGATCGCGATAACGCAATTCCGACGCGATATCGGCTTCGACAGGCAGGCGTGCGAGTTTCTCGAACCAGTATTTGCCGACCAACCCTGCATAAAACGCCGTGCCGCAAGCCGAGATCATGAGACGCGATGTGTTGGCGAGCGTTTCGTTCAGGCCTTTTTCCCGCAACGCAACGACAGGCCCCGCGGGATCGAGATAATGCGCCAGCGTATGGCCGATGACTTCCGGCTGCTCGTGAATTTCCTTCGCCATGAAATGGCGATGGCCGCCTTTATCGACAAGCGCCGTCGATGCGCTTGTTATAATAACGGGACGATTGGCGCGTCTGCCCGCTTCGTCGAAGATCGCAACATCGCTGCCGCGTATCACAACGACGTCGCCATCTTCCAAATACGAAACACGGTTCGTGAACGGCGCGAGCGCGAACGCATCGGAGCCGAGATAGGCTTCGTGTGTGCCATAACCCACCGCAAGCGGGCTTCCCTTGCGCGCGCCGACAAGCAGGCGTTCCTCGCCCTTGAAGATCATCGCAAGGCCATAGGCGCCCGTGAGACGGCGCACGGCTTCCTTCGCCGCGTCCTCGGGCGTGAAACCGCGATCGAGATAATCCGTGACGAGATGCACGGCGACTTCGGAATCGGTTTCGGACTGGAATTTGTGGCCCCGCGCGAGCAGCTCGTCGCGCAGCTCGCGGAAATTCTCGATGATGCCGTTATGCACAAGCGCCACGCGCGAAGACGCATGCGGATGCGCGTTGAGTTCGGTCGGCTTGCCATGCGTGGCCCAGCGCGTATGGCCGATGCCCGTGTGGCCGTGCAGCGGATGTTCGTGCAGTAGCGTGCCGAGACGGTCGAGCTTTCCGGGCGAACGGCGGCGCTCGATTTCGCCGCCCACGAGTGTTGCGATGCCTGCGGAATCGTAGCCGCGATATTCGAGCCTTCGCAACGCTTCCAGAATGATGGGAGCGACTTCGGAGGTTCCGGTGATACCGACAATGCCGCACATTATTTTATTTCCTTCTGGGCCTTGGCCGCTTTTTTCTTCGCACGGAAATTCTTCGCCCAGCCTTCGATCTCGCGTTGCGGCGAGCGTTCGACGGCAAGGGCATCGGCGGCAACGTCTTTCGTCACGACGCTGCCCGCACCGACATTCGCGCCATCGCCGATCTTCACGGGCGCAACCAACGCGGTATTCGAGCCGATAAACGCGCCCGCGCCGATATCGGTGAAATGCTTGTCGAAGCCGTCATAATTGCACGTGATCGTGCCGGCGCCGATATTCGCGCCAGCACCGACACGCGCGTCGCCGATATAAGTGAGATGGTTCGCCTTTGCACCTTTCTCGATGCGCGCATTCTTCACCTCGACGAAATTGCCGATGTGAACATTCTCTTCGATCTTTGCGCCAGGCCGCAGCCGCGCAAACGGCCCGACAATCGCGCCCTTCTCCACCGCCGCGCCTTCGAGATGGGAGAACGAACGGATCTCCGCGCCGCTATGCACGACAACACCGGGACCGAACACGACATAGGGCCCGATCCGACAATCGGGTTCCAACACCGTATCGGCCTGAAGGAATACGGTTTCCGGCGCGATCATGCCGACGCCTGCCTCCAGCGCGCGCGCACGCAAGCGGCGCTGCATCGCGGCTTCGGCGGCCGCCAATTCGGCACGGCTGTTCACGCCCATGACAGTTTCCTCATCCGCATCGACCACGGCGCAACCGATGCCTTCCGCTTTCGCGAACGAAGGAATATCGGTCAGGTAATATTCCTTCTGCGCATTGTCGTTCTTCAATTGCGAAGCCCAGCGGAAGAACGCTTTCGCATCGGCCGCCAGAATGCCGGCATTGCACAGCGTGACCGTGCGTTCGCTCTCACTCGCGTCCTTATATTCCACAATGCGGTCGAGCAGCCCATCGCGTCCCACGATGACGCGGCCATATGCCTTGCTTTGCGATTGGAACGCGACGAGCGCCATGCCCGCCTTCTCGTGCGCGGCAAACGACTCCGCGAAAATCTCCGCCGTCACGAGCGGCATGTCGCCATAAGTGACGACGACCGCGCCATCGAACCCAGCCAGCGCACCCGCTGCGCAATTCGCGGCATGGCCCGTGCCCAATTGGCGATCCTGGATGACGGCTTCCGCACCCGCGCCCGCCACATAATCCCGCACGGCCACGCCATCGGGCGACGTCACGACGACGATGCGCTGCACGCCCGCCGCCCGCACGGCATCTATAATGTGACCAAGGATCGGCACGCCAGCCACGCGATGCAGCACCTTGGGCAGAGCCGAGCGCATGCGCGTGCCCTGGCCTGCCGCAAGGATGATCGCTGCGCGCTGATCGGTCATAGGGCTTCCACGCTTTGCATTGCCTCTTGCCCCACGCCTCCGATTCTCGGATAACCCCCGGCTTCGTAACGGCAAAATGACGAATTACGACGCATTGTTGCCGCCAAATCAGCATCATTCTACGCCAACGAGACGCATGACCAGCTCGCCCGCCCTTATTTTCGACCTCGACGGCACGCTCGTGGATACGGCGCCCGACCTGCTCGGCGCGCTCAATGCGATCCTCATCCGCGAGGGGCGGCGCGAGGTCGTCTATAACGATCTGCGCCATCTCGTGGGTTTCGGCGCGGGCACGATGATGACCGAGGCGTTCAAGATGACAGGCGATGCCGTGTCGGCCGAGCGCATCACCGAGCTTGTGACCGATTATGTCGATCATTACCGCGCCAATATCGCGGTGGCGAGCAAGGCGTTTCCCGGTGTGGACACGACGCTGACGCGCCTTGGCCAATCGGGCGCGCGCATGGGCGTGCTCACGAACAAGCCGCAGGAATTGACCGATCTGCTGCTGCCCGCGCTTTCCCTCGACCGGCATTTCGGCGCCGTCTATGGCGCGGGGCGCATGAGCTATACCAAGCCCGATGCGCGCATCTTCCACGATGTGGTGGCCGAGCTTGGCGGGCCCGGCGCGGGCGCGATCATGATCGGCGACAGCGCGACCGATGTGGCGACCGCGCGCGCTGCGGGGCGGCCCGTGATCCTCGTCTCCTACGGCTATACGCCCGAACCCGCGCATATGCTGGGCGCCGATGCCGTGACGGACGATTTCGCGGAGATTCCAAGCCTTATTGAACGGCTTCTTTGATGGCCCCGTGCTTGACGTGAAAGCCGGAGGCGCTACATAGCGGGACCGGATCCCCATCCTTGGGCCGGGCGCGTAGCTCAGCGGGAGAGCACTCCCTTCACACGGGAGGGGTCACAGGTTCAATCCCTGTCGCGCCCACCAGCCTTCGCTCGCTGCGCGAGCTACGGCTCGGCAAGCCACTACTCCGATATCGATGCGCGGCGAGCGAAGGCTGCCGCGCCGAAGCCTGAAAGGCGAAGGCGGGCCGGTCGCCGCGAGCTACGGCTCGGCAAGCCACTACTCCGATATCGATGCGCGGCGAGCGAAGGCTGCCGCGCCGAAGCCTGAAAGGCGAAGGCGGGCCGGTCGCCGCGGGCCACGGCTCGGCAAGCCATCCTTTGCCGCAAGCCATCCTTTGCCGCAAGCCATGTCCTATTTAACTGCCTCATTTGCATTGCGCATAGCCCAACGCACGACTTCATCCCACACCGATGCGCGGTCGAGATCGCGCAGGAGCATGTGATAGCCGTTGGGATAGAGATGCACTTCGGCGCGTGAGCCGAGGGCGGCGATAACGGCCTCGGTGGGTTTGGCCGGAATAACCTGATCATGCGCGCCGTAGAGAAACAAAATCGGCGGCACATGATCGAGATGCGATGGTGCGTTTCGCGCGTCATCCATGAGATTGACGAGCCCCCACACCGCATCGACGCGTGTTTCCTTCTGGAACAGGGGATCGCGGCCGATCGCGCGCAACATCGGAATGTTGTCGGACGGCCGGATCTTGAGCGTACGCGGCGGCGAGACATGCACCGATGGAATCGTATGCGCGCCGGTCCACAACGCCGCGCGATAAGTAAACGGCATGTCCTCGCGCGACCACACGGCGGGTGCTACGAGAATGACGCCATCCACATGCGGCGGCGTGCTGCTCGCGAGCGCCGTCAGCACCACTGCGCCGCCCATGCTTTCGCCAAGCGCATAGACGGGAACGCCGGGATATTTCGCGCGCGCGGCATCCACGCAATCGTCGAGATCGGCGCGCATGACATCCGCACCCGCCCATTCGCCTGCGTGGGGACCGGCGCCAAAGCCGCGCTGGTCATATGCGAGTATCGTAATACCATGCTCGGCCCAATAAGGCCCCGGCATCGCGAACGCATTCGAGTAATCGCTCATGCCGTGCAGGACTACAATGACCGCTTTCGGCTTCTCAGCATCCCAGTGGCGCAGAGGCAGCCGCAAGCCATCACGCGTGACGAAAGCGTCGTTCTCGATATGTGGGATCGTATCGCCTGTTCCGCGTGGCGCTTCCATCGGCGCGCAGGCAGCAAGCATCAGCCCGGCGGCAAAACATGCCGCAGAAGCAGGATGAAGCCATCTCCAAAGACCAACGAGGAAATCCATCCTATTCCGGTCGCAAACAATGAGGTCCAAAGCAAGCGGGCGTTTTTCATACAATTTTTTAATGTGCAGATTGCAGAGTTCGTCTTATAGTTGTATCAAAGTTCCAATATTCATCACTCCAATCTCGAACGAATTCCAATATTCGAGGGGGCATACGATGCGTAACTATTTGACTGTATTTGCTTTATCGATCTTCGCTTTGAGCTGCGGCGGTTGCACGACCTTCGGCAACTTGAATTCGATCCATCGCGAATTCAACCTATCGGACGGCAAAAGCCAATGGGTGGACGCCAAACAGCGCGCGGTCTTTGTAGGCAAAGACAACATCGGCATCTCACCAACAGGCGAGATTGTCTGCGCGGAGCCAAGCCCCGATGCTCTCGCGGCCTATGCAGCTTACCTCGACGCACAGGCAAAAGCGCCTAACGGGATCAATATTGGTGTAACAGGCGGAACAAGCGAACAAGCAGCCACCATCGGTATCCGCACACCGAGTATCCAAGTTTTGCGCGACGCCTATTATCGGTTTTGCGAAGCCTATGCCAATGGCGGCATCAAGCGCTGGGTTTATGACGTCATGCTGAGACGGATGACCACAAATACGCTGGCTTATTTGGCGGTCGAACAGCTTACGGACGCTGCGGGCGCGAAAAATGACGCGACCCCTATCACGGTCACTCCTCCTACGCCTAAGCCTGCCGACGGCGGCAACCAGAACGGCAATTCCCAGCAAGGTAATAGTGCTAAAAACGCAAAGAAAATTTCGCGCAACGAAATAAACGGGACCAATTCGAATCCTGAAATCATACCGGCTGATTTCGTTGTTGCAGCAGCGGCGACTGCAACACAAAACAAGTCTCAAACTCCGGCTGCCCACAATTCGCCCGGACATAACGGACAGAATCAACCAACCTCTCCGGACGGACAGAACAACCAGAACGGCGGAGACTCACAAAATGCTAAACCCAGTGATTCGCTGTCGGCTGTAGCCGATGCGGTAAAAGCGATCACGATGGGAACAATCAATGAGGATAATACTCTATCCATCTGCTTCACATATATTGCCGATGGCGGAGACACTTCCACTGATGGACATAGTCCGGCGAGTGGCGTCCCTGCACAACAGAACGGTAAATATCCACGTACCGGAAATGCCGCGACGGATTTCTGCAATGCCGTTCTGAACTACAACATGGAAATATTGGAAAATGAAAAACAGTGCGCGTCGTTAGCTTTTTATAAAAGCAACGATGCCTATTGCAAATCCCTCGCTTCCGCGAATCCATCGAGCGCGCAGCAAAATCCGCCAAGCGCAGAATCCATGAACTATGACGCCCATGTGAGCATCCCAAATAGCAGAGTGATTCTACAGAGCGCTCCGCCGAAACAAAATCAATCGCTGCAGGGCCTATTTCACGGCGGCGCTACAGGCACAAATCCGACGATGTAGCTCTAATCGCCCTTGAGCATGTTGCGCGCGATGACGAGTTGCTGCACCTGGCTTGTACCTTCATAAATGCGGAAGATGCGCACATCGCGATAGAACCGCTCGATGCCGTAATCGGCGACATAGCCCGCGCCCCCGAAGATCTGCACGGCGCGGTCGGCCACGCGGCCTACCATTTCGGAAGCGAAATATTTGGCGGCCGCGCATTCGAGCGTGACATTCTCGCCCGCATCGCGCCTGTGCGCAGCGTCGAGCACCATGCAGCGCGCGGCATAAGCCTCCGTCTTCGAATCCGCGAGCATCGCCTGGATGAGCTGGAAATCGCCGATGCGCTGACCGAATTGCTTGCGTTCGCGTGCGTAAGTCACGCATTCGCGGATGAGCCGCTCCGCCACACCGACGCACACGCCGGATATATGCAAGCGCCCGCGATCGAGCACCTGCATCGCGACCTTGAAGCCTTCGCCTTCCGCGCCGAGGCGCAACCGCGCCGGCACGCGCGCATTCTCGAACACGACATCATGGATATGCGCGCCCTGCTGGCCCATCTTCTTTTCAGACTTGCCGATATGAATGCCCTTCGTCGCGGCGGGCACGATGAACGCGGAAATGCCCGACGCGCCTTTCTTCGACGTATCGCTGCGCGCCATGAGCGTGAACATGCCCGCGCGCCCCGCATTCGTGATGAAACGCTTCGTGCCGTTGACGACATACTCGTCGCCGTCGCGGATCGCGGTGGTGCGCAACGACGACGCATCGGACCCCGCTTCCGGTTCGGTGAGCGCGAAACTCGCCACCACTTCGCCGCTCGCCAGTTTCGGCAGCCATTCGCGTTTCTGCTCATCGGTGCCGAACATCACGACACCCTGGCTGCCGATGCCGACATTCGTGCCGATGACGGAGCGG
>Ga0210396_10004350_pt1 | contig 13899 bp, 8 predicted proteins | sample IncBWH17OmetaG_FD_155466 | JGI IMG/M metagenome (GOLD analysis project Ga0210396, IMG submission 155466) | Forest soil microbial communities from Barre Woods Harvard Forest LTER site, Petersham, Massachusetts, United States - Inc-BW-H-17-O ...
GGAACGAGTCGATGTCGTTTATTCACGGGTCGCAGATCCCTGGCTAGACCCGTTGGTTTTCAATACCGATAGTCATTTGGGAGTACCCGGTCTGGTGCATTGTCTACGCAAAGGGACCGTTACTCTCGTAAACGCAGTTGGGTCCCAGCTGGCCGATGACCGAAGCCTGTTACATTTCGCCAGCGCTATTGTCCGGTTTTACCTGGGAGAATGGCCCATCTTGCCGACCCTGACGACCTACTGGCTCGGGGACCTGGATCAACGGGAGATGGTCCTGGAGAACCTCGATTCATTTCAAATTCGGTATCTCACCGGCGAGCGTTTCCTCTCTTTACAACAGTCCGAGAAAGGCGCTCTGGAGATCGGGAATGAAGTGCGTAAGGCCCCTCACCTTTATGTGGCCCAACCGATCGATGACACCGCCCGAACGCTTTGCTCGGTTAAAGGGAAACTGGTTGAACGACTTCAGGACCACATCGTTTACGGGATGCGTGACGGCACCGGGTTCAATGTCTTCCCGGGCGCGCTCACTCGTCTATCGTCATCGGCCAAAGGGCGTACCGAGTCTGAGCACGGTGGCGGCGGAAAAGACACCTGGGTAATAAGCGCGCATCCGACGGAGCCGGCGGTGGCGCCCTCTTTTCGGCGCCCTTGGATCTTGCCGACTCGACAGGTTACTAGCCGGGTCGCGGAAGGGTTTTACTGGCTGGGGCGTTATCTCGAACGCGCTTTGCACGTCTCGAAAATGATCCAGTACATCGAGACGATCGAAATGGAAGAGCTTACCCTGGCCGAACGGAAACTCTATCGTCCGATCTGGAATCAGCTGTTGCCTCCCTTGGAAACCTCGGGACGCCGCGGGCGCCGCGGCATCAATAGTGTTAAGGAGCGCTACTGCCTCATGCTCGATCCGGACCAAGCCGGCTCTGTAACAACCATGATCCGACGCGCCCTGGCTAACGCCAGCTCCCTCCGCGAGGTGATCAGTCCGGAGGCTTGGTCCGTCCTTTCGTTACTCCGAGGCCAGTTTCAACGACGGCGCTTCCAAGAGGAACCACCCGAGGCGGAAGCCCGAAGAACGACTCGCCGGATCTCCGATGCGGTTCTCGCTTATATCCCTCAGTTTTTCGCGACCGCCCAACAGACGATGTTGGCTGACGACGGCTGGCGGTTTTGTGAGCTCGGGATGTACGTCGAACGGGCGATCACCACGGCCAACGCCGCCTTCAGTGTGGCTTCTTCCGTCCGCCGGGCGCGTGAGGCTCGTCCCGCGCTGGATATTGAGCTTTCCGTCTTTTTACGCCTGCTCGGTTGCCGGGACGCCTATCGCCGCATCTACCAGACTCGCTCCGAACCGGCGCCGGTACTGGAATTCCTTTGGCAAAACCCGGCGATGCCGCGCTCGGTGATGTATGCGCTCGAACGCTGCACCACCCTCCTAAGCGCATCGCTCCCGAAGAATTCTGCCCAAGCCGGCGTCGCGCTCAATTTTCTGCAAGACTTGGTTCGTCAGATCCGCAGACTCGACTGGTATTCATTCTTCCTGGAATCGGAAGAGAGCCCGGGCCGGGTACTTCAAGCCGACGAACTCGTGGCCCTGACCAATCGTTTGTTCGATGAAATCGAACAGGTGCATTTCGTCATCGCCGACAACTTCCTCACCCACCAAAGTATTATCTCCGAGCCGGAACCGACGCTGTTTGGGTAAGGGCGAGCGGGTGGACGTAGCGGCGTCATGGAGACGTAAGGGCGGATGGGGCGGAACGACGGATGGGACCTATAGGACCTATGCGACTTATAGGACCGCTCTTCCGCCCTATCTGTTCCCTAAGACGCGCCCCCTTTTCCAGCGCGTCTGAGTACGGATGCTTACTCAATTAGTCCTATAGGTCCCATAGGTCCTATCCGGTCCCTACCCAGAGCTCCGTTTCGCACTGCGCACCGTACACACCCAGACGCTCACACGCACTCCACGCTTCTCCTAGATTCTAGCTCCTGGCTCCTGTATCCTCTCCCATCCCTCCAAAATGAGCACCAGTCTTCGAGCGCAGGAATTCTGCCAGCGGGCTTTAACCGATCGCGACAGCTTCTGGAGCGAACAAGCCAAAGCCATCCACTGGGAACACCCGATCGATCAGGTTTGCGACTTTAGCCGGCCGCCTTTCTCACGCTGGTTTGTCGGCGGCAAGACCAACCTTTGCTATAATGCCGTAGACCGGCATTTACCGGCTCGAGCCGCGCAGCCCGCTCTCCATTTTATTTCTACGGAAGTAGAAACGGAAAGAACGTTCACATTCCAAGAGCTTTACAACGAAGTAAATACGTTCGCCGCGGTTCTCCGATCCCTCGGTCTTCGACGCGGTGATCGAGCGGTCATCTATCTCCCGATGATCCCTGAAGCGGCGTTTTCGATGCTGGCTTGCGTCCGGGTTGGCGTCATCCACTCCGTCGTGTTTGCCGGTTTTGCGCCTGCCAGTCTGGCTACGCGGATCGACGATGCCGGGGCTACGGTCTTGATCACGGCGGATATTGGGTTGCGAGCAGGGAAAGTGGTTCCTCTTAAACGGCTGGCTGATGAAGCTGTGGCTCTCGCCAAACTTCCTCCAAAAAGCGTCCTGGTTTGTAATCGCGGACTGGATCCGAAGATCCCGTGGACCGAAGGTCGCGACGTCGATTACGCCACCGTTCGGAAAGCTCACGAAAAAGAGGTCGTCCCGGCCGAATGGCTAGAGTCCACCGAAACCAGCTATCTTCTCTACACCTCGGGGACAACCGCCAAGCCCAAGGGAGTACAACGCGATACCGGCGGTTATGCCGTCGCCCTGGCCGCCTCGATGCAGTATCTGTTTGCGGGTGAACCCGGCGAGGTCATGTTCACTGCCGCCGATGTCGGTTGGGCGGTCGGCCATTCCTACGGAGTCTATGGGCCGCTAATCCATGGAATGACCACCGTCTTCTACGAAGGTCTACCGATCAAACCAGATGGCGGCATCTGGTGGAAGATCGTGGAGCGCTTCCGCGCCTCGGTCATGTTCACCTCACCCACAGCCATCCGGACCCTGAAGAGGCAAGACCCAGCGTTACTCAAGAAATACGACACTAGCAGTTTGCAACGCCTTTATCTGGCTGGAGAACCGCTGGATGAACCCAGTTGGTCATGGATCAGCGAAGCACTCGGGATCCCAGTGATCGACAATTATTGGCAGACCGAGACTGGGTGGCCTGTTCTGGCTCTCCTGCCCAAAATCGAGCCACCAAAAATCAAACCTGGCTCCCCCGGTATTCCTATGCCCGGGTATGACGCCAGAATCGTAGATCCGATTACCGGCCAGACCTTGCCGCCAAACGAAAAAGGGATCCTCGCTCTGGGGTTGCCCTTGCCGCCAGGATGCATGCCAACGGTCTGGAGGGACGACCAAATGTTCTCCCAGCATTATTGCGGTCGGTTTTCTGAGGTCCACCTGTACTCTACCTTCGATTACGCCATCCAGGACGAAGACGGCTATTTCTTTATCTTGGGACGTTCAGACGACGTTATCAACGTTGCTGGGCACAGATTGGGAACCCGCGAAATTGAAGAGACAATCTGCTCGCATCCGCAGGTCGCCGAGGCAGCAGCAGTGGGGGCAATCGACGAGCTCAAAGGCCAGGCGGTTCACTGTTTCGTTGTGGCTAAACAGGATTTGCCGGACTCCGACAGCCAGACCCGGTTACAGAAAGAGATCGAATCGGTCGTGGTCTCTAACCTTGGCGCTTTCTCCCGGCCAGCGGCCATCCACATCATCCGGGCTCTTCCTAAGACCCGATCAGGCAAAATCCTCCGTCGAGCGATCCTGGCCGCCGCCGAAGGCCGGGAAACCGGAGACCTGAGCACGCTCGAGGACCCTGTGGCGCTGGAAGCCATACGGGAGATTATCCGACAGCGAGCCGCCGGATAGTTGCGACTGGGTAATGGACTAAGTGGACCGAGTAGACGTAGTAGGCTAAGCGGACGCCTTGACCTAGTTCGGAGCGTGCAAATCGGATATCTGACTCCGCCCCACTTTGTCCACCCCGTCCACTAAGTCCACTTAGCCCATTCCCCCCGCTTGCGTTCCTCTCACCGCATGGCATATCACCGTCCAGGGCATGCTCTTCCGCGTTTCTCACGTTACCGATTACCATTACACGGCACCGGTTGCGGAGGCGTATCTAGAGTTGCGGCTGAAGCCGCTCAATCGGCGGGACCAGGCTATCAAGCGGCATACATTGACTTTGGAGCCGACCGTGCCCGCTTCCGATTACGAAGATTATTTTGGGAATCAGGTTTCGGTTATTTCACTGCCGTTCCGGCACTCTCGCCTCGTGATCGAGAGTGAAGCCGTCGTCAGTACAACCCGGTTATCTCTGCCGGAGCAGAGCCTGGGTCTTAGCGTTCAAGAATCCCGTCAAATTCTGAGTTCGACCCTGCCTTTCTCGTTCGATTACTTGCAACCAACGGAAATGGTCAGGATCGGACGGGATGCGACTCAATGGGCAAAACGGTATCTGCGCGGAAACGCGATCGTCCGGGAAGGCTTAGAAGAACTGAATCGCAATATTCACCAAACTTTCGAGTACGAACAGGGTTCGACTCAATTTTCGACCGATGTCGGGTTCGTTTGGAAAGCTCGGAAGGGAGTGTGTCAGGACTTTGCCCACGTCATGCTCAGCGTGCTTCGAACCGCCGGTCTCCCCGCCCGTTACGTTTGTGGTTATATCGAGACTTCACCACCACCTGCGGCGGGAAACGGCTTGCCGACGTTAGTTGGGTCAGTAGCCACCCACGCCTGGGTCGAAGTGCTAGTGCCCGGACAAACCTGGGTTGCCTTGGATCCAACGAATAATTGTTGGTGCGGTGAGCAACATATCGCCGTTTCCTTTGGACGAGACGCTAGCGACGCGGCCCCTGTCCGTGGCACATTTAAAGGAGCCGGCAGCCAATCTATGAAAGTCAAAGTCCGAGTACGCCGTCTGAAAACCTCCCCTCCCGCGACGGGCGTCGCCTGAAGCTCCACCTATGAAAAAAATCCGAAATGGCGAAAGTCCAGATTGGTGGGGCGAGGCTCCCGAACGTTCTGGGACGTCATCAAAGAAAATCACTGTTTTATTGCTAATCGGTGCTGTTAGGCCCGAAAATGCGCCGAGCCGTAACCTTGCGCGGATCACGGCTCGGCGCGTTTTCAGGACTCATACGTCGATAGTAGTTCCCGTCTCTTTGCTCTGGCGGAATCTGCGGTCGTCCGGGAGCCTCGCCCCACCAAGTTTGTCGCCCATTCGGCCACTCGCCAGTTCTTCTCCTTAACCATGCGTGTCCAAATCGAAAACTGTATGCGTTACAGTTACGAAAAGCCGGTCGGCTTTTCGCCGCACCGAATCCGTCTTTATCCGCGGACTGACCAGTCAATCGTAACCCACCGATTGGAAACGCTGACTAACGTCACGGCTGATATCCATTATCGCCGGGACCTTTTCGACAACTTAGTGGCAAATTGTTTTTTCCCGCAGCCGGCCGAGACGCTGGAGATTCGTAGCCGGCTCGAGATCGAGCTCTGGCCGAAGAACCCGTTTCACTTTCTCTTAGCACCGCGCGCAACGGAAATTCCCTTCGAATATACGGTCGAGGAAGCCAAAGTCTTGGGGCCCTATCTTGCCGTAAAGCCAGAAGAAGACTTCGACCCTGACGATCTCTGGCGCTTTGGAAATAAACGGAACACGGTCGAGGCGTTAGTCGATCTCGCAAAAGTTCTGCATAACGAGATCGCCTATGAGGTTCGCGAAGATGGCGATGCTCGGTTACCAGCGAGAACGGTTGAGCTTCGATCTGGTGCGTGCCGGGATACCGCTCTCCTCTGCGCAACTATCATGCGGAAACAAGGCCTGGCGGTGCGGCTGGTCAGCGGATTTCTATGCGATTTCCAAGTCGATGTGCCGGATCGCCGTCCCGATAGCGCTCTTCATGCCTGGATCGAGGTGTTCCTGCCAGGCGCCGGCTGGGTCGGCATCGATCCGACGAACGGTACCTTTTGTGACCATCGATTTATTCCTACCGCCGTCGGAGTCTCGCTAATCGATGTAGCACCGATCGAAGGCAGCTACTTCGGCCAGGAAAGAGTCCCCGGGACGTTCGACTCAAGGCTTAAGCTCGATCTGGTCACCGAGGAAGATCGGGACCAGATCGCAAGCCACGTTGAACAGGTCCTAAAAGCCAAAGGTGTGCTGCTCACCATGGGCGGTGAACCGACCTATGTACCCGAAGATCCAGAAGGACCGGAGTGGAATTTCGCCGCGGTTGGACCCACCAAACTGCTTTACGCATACTCTTTTGCCCGAGCGGTCGACAAAGAGATTTGGCCAGGCTCTCTACTGCTGTATTCGCCGGGGAAACTTTACCCCGGCGAAGTGAATCCTCGCTGGGCGCTACATGTTCTACGCCCCGAAAAAGCATTCGAGCTTTCCAGCGAAAATCGGGAAAATAAGCCGGACGAGCGGCTGGCCAAACAGTTTCGAGACGGTTTTGTCCAGAAGCTCGGTCTCGAAGATCGCTGGGTGAAAGCCTTTGACCCGAAAGAACCAAAGAGGCCGATCTGGGTTTTGCCGCTAGATCATCAGGAAGATCGCTGGCGAACGGACAAATGGAACCTCCGCAAGTTCGAGCTCACGGGAGCGGACGGGCCGAGCGGCCTGCGTCTTCCGTTGCAGGACTTGCCTCCGGAAGCCTTACGGCGAGCATTGGTACTCGACCTTGCTGCAGACCACGTCGATTTGTTTCTTCCGCCTCTGTTGGCCGCGCCTTTTGAACAGGTGATTCGCGTCAGCTCAGAACTCCTGCAATCGGCTACCGTGAATTGGCAGGGGTACGCACCGATCGACACTCCACCCACCTGGTCACACGTGATTTTCTCCGCCGATCCTGGTGTACTGGAAGTCAACTTACCCGCGTGCTCCTCCTGGAGAGAATATGCTGACTGGGTCGAGAAATTGTCACGCATCGCTTCCTCCATCGGATTAAGAGCTCACAAGGAGAGCACTACGATTTTCGGAACCGGCGGCGGAAACCACGTTCTGTTTGGCGGCATCACGATTGAACAGAACCCATTCCTCTCTCGCCCAAGTTGGCTGGCTTCAATTTTGCGTTATTGGCAGCGCCATCCGTCGCTCTCCTATTTGTTTACCGGGGCATACGTTGGGCCTTCCGCGCAAGCCCCGCGACCTGACGAGTGCGGCCAACGCTTGCTCGATCTAGAACTCGCTTATCGCCAACTCGAAAAATTATCCACGGGAGATCAACGTGGAGCGATCAGCGAAATTGTGCGGCATCTCCACACTGACAGCAGCGGGAACCCACACCGAAGCGAAATCAGCTTCGATAAGTTTTGGAGTCCACCCAATGGATTTCTGGGATTGATCGAATTCAGAGCGGTCGAAAGTTTGCCGAAGACAGAATGGGTCGCCGGGGTTGCTCTCCTGTTTCGCTCGCTACTGGCTTATCTTCTCGAGGAGCCCTACCAAACGAGTTTAAAGGATTGGGGCGACCATCTGCACGACCGCTATTTTCTGCCCACCCCGCTGTGGATGGATCTCAGCGATGTGCTCACCGAGCTGGCGCAATTCGGGTTCGCTTTGGATCCCGCCCTCTTCCGACAGATCTGGGAATGGCGTTTTGCTCGTCTACTCAGCTTTGAAGGACTAGCCGTAAGACAGGCGTTAGAAGCCTGGCCGCTCCTTAGCGATACCCCGACCGATGGTGGCACCACGAGCCGATTTGTGGATACCTCGATGGCCCGCTTAGAGTTCGCCATCAGCACGGACGCGCATCGTAACTATGCCGTTTACATAAACGGCAGGGAACTCCCTTTCCGCTCGCTTTCCCCACGAGAACTCGCGGCCGGGTTACGCTACCGAGCCACCGCCTTGTATCCGTCGCTTCATCCCAAGATTCCAGTTCAGTTGCCTCTCGAGCTCACCGTTATAAACCGCGAAACGGATCAACCACTCCGCAGCTTCAGCCTCAGCGCAGGCCAAACCGGCTTCGTTGAACAGGCCGTGGGCGAGTTTACCCGCAAAGCTCCTCTCGAACCCGGTGTCCCCGAACTCATGACCTGCGACCTGCGGATCGAGGAATCGTTGTTCCGAGAGACCTAAAACCCCACGGAACCCCGATTAAGACAGAAAAATCTCACGCAAAGACGCAAAGGCGCAAAGGGAAGAGGGTGAGAGGTGAAAAGTGAAAAGGTAAAAAATCAGCCTGCTCGGAGGTGGCGATTCCTCCTTTTTGCGTTCTTTGCGATCTTTAGCGGCTATTTCTGCTTTGGTTTTAACCTTTGCGCCTTTGCGTGAGATTTTTTCCTATCCCTCAGAGCTCGACAGCCCCACCAACGCTTGCAACCCCAGCACATATCCTGCAGGTCCTAACCCACAAATAACGCCGGTTGCCACTTGAGAGACATACGAACGGTGCCGGAACTGTTCCCGCCGGTGAATATTCGACAAATGGATTTCTATCACTGGGACTTTGACCGCGCTCAATGCATCCCGGATCGCGATAGACGTGTGCGTGTAGCCGCCCGGATTGATCAGAATTCCTTGGCTCTTTTTCCCGGCATCCTGAATCCAGTCAATCAGGTGACCTTCGTGATTGCTCTGCAGAAACTGGATTTCCAGGTCATGGTTCGCGCCAAAATCGCGGCACGATTGTTCGATCTCAGCCAGCGTCGTTTTTCCGTAAACCTCCGGCTCACGAGTACCAAGCAGATTCAGATTCGGACCATTCAAGATATAAACTGTCTTCACACGTATTGGTTAACCAACCTTATAGCCTACACAGAAGACCACAAAGATCGCGAAGACAAAAAGAGGAGCCAGGAGGCGGCATCGCGCGGCCGCCCGGGACGAATCCGAGCTGCGCCGTGTGATATGTCCCCATGCTTCGTTCGCGGATAGCGCGTGCTCTCCTGGCTCCTGGCTCCTCTCCCTATGCCACCATTGCTATTCTCCACACCCTCAACTAGAAGAGACATTTCCAACTCATTTATGAATGACCTGGTCAGACACGCAAATCGACGCGCTTTTCTCGCGGCTTGCGCCGGTATTGGCGTAACTTCCAATTTCTTTGCCGGGGCTCTCTGCGCACTGGCTTCGCAAGACGCGCAGGCTTCGGAAAACCCAACATTCAAAATCGACGCCACCATGATCGACGAGGCCGCCTTTCTTGCCGGGGTCTCCATTACGCCGGGTCAGAAGAATGACATGCTGATCATGCTGAATCAGCAGCTTCGGGGCATCAAAAACGTTCGCAAACTGAACCTGCCGAACAATGTGCCCCCAGCCTACCGGTTTGATCCGCTTCTCACCAACCGATTCCCAACTGAGCCGGAACCAGTCCGCACGGAGAAAGCGATTAGCGAGGCGCCAAATATCGCGGATTCAGAAATCCCCAAGAATCTGGAGAGTCTCGCCTATTCGTCCGTACGAGAACTTGGAGAGCTGTTAAGACGGCAAAAAATCAAGGCAGTCGACCTCACGGAGATGTATTTGACTCGCCTTAAACGCTTTGATCCGAAGCTTCATTTTCTCATCACGCTCACAGATGAGCGCGCTATGGCACAGGCAAAAGAGGTCGACCGCGAAATCGCCACCGGACGTTACCGCGGACCGCTTCATGGTATTCCTTGGGGTGCGAAGGACCTGCTTGCCGTTAAAGACTATCCGACCACTTGGGGAGCCGGCGGGTTTCAACAACAGGTGATCGATACTGATGCGACCGTCGTTAGACGTCTGGATGAAGCGGGCGCGATCCTGGTTGCAAAACTGACCCTGGGTGCGCTGGCTAGCGGCGACAAATGGTTCGGTGGCCGGACCAGAAACCCATGGAACCCGGATCAAGGCTCAAGCGGTTCATCTGCCGGATCAGGATCAGCAACCGCAAGCGGCTGCGTCGCCTTCGCGATCGGATCGGAGACGCGTGGTTCAATCTCTTCTCCTTCAACGCGCTGCGGCACCACCGGTTACCGGCCAACTTTCGGTTTTGTGCCTCGGACCGGCGCGATGGCCCTGGCTTGGACTATGGATAAACTCGGACCGATTTGCCGTTCGGTAGAAGACTGTGCGCTGGTCATGCAAGCGATCTACGGTCCGGACGACTCTGATCTTACGGTTCATCCCGCCCCTTTTTCCTGGGACGCAAAGTTGGATTGGCGCTCGCTCAAGATCGGATATGCCAAAGGCGCCTTTGAACCACCGAAGCTGCAGGACACACCTCCGGATGATGCCAGCCCCGAGGAATTAAAACAATGGGAGGATCAAAAGGCTGATCGGGCCGGTGCTAGAACGCGAGCCGAGTACGATCGCCAATACGATATGGCCGGCCTCGAACGCCTCAAAAAGATGGGGATCGATCTTCAGCCGGTCGAACTCCCGGATTTTCCAGTCGACGACATGGCTAACCTTCTCACTGCGGAAGCAGCAGCAGCCTTCGACGATTTGACGTTGAGCGGACGCGACACCCTTTTGACGGAGCAAGGCCCGGAGGACTGGCCAAATGTTTTCCGGGTAGCCCGTTTCTTTCCGGCGGTTGACTACATCCAAGCCAACCGGGCACGAACCGAGCTTATGCGGGCAATGGCCGAACTCTTCTCCAAAATTGATGTGATTGTCGTTCCGACGTCATCGGATGCGCAACTAACCATCACGAACCTAACCGGACATCCCGCCGTCATAGTTCCAAATGGTATCCGAGGGCAAGATGCTCCCAAGCCGCCGACCATCGATACTGGCGACGACGACAGTATCGGCGGCCCTGGCACACCAGTTAGTCTTACGTTCCTCGGTAACCTTTATCAGGACCCGAAGCTCCTGGCCTTCGCCCGCGCCTATCAAATGGCCTCCGGGTTCGTGAACCTAAGGCCGCCGGGATTCGAGTAAGATTCGGCGATAACCGGTAGGGATGACCTTCTGCCCATCCGTGGGTTCAACGGGTGCCGGGAATCACGGATGAGCAGGAGCTCATCCCTACCGCCTGATTTGTCATTGCAGGTTAGGAGCTCTAATGGATTGTTGCCGGGCGAACTGCCGTTCCCGGCGGCGCTCCCCGAAGGCACCTAAAGATGGCGGGGCAATGTACCCCCGCTTTTCTTCATAAGCCCGCCTCCGAGATCCCAAGACGGCTAGCATCGAACTGAGCTTGGTGAATCAACTGTCCCGAAATAGCGGCCGTCTGCCGCCCGACGATTGAATAGTCAACTCACATACCCGTAGCGCGAGCTTTCCCTGTGTAACACCTATAACAGGTCATTTCGTACTGTAACCATAGCCTTCTCATCGAAGGGCCAATCTCTCCGCCCCATTCCACCATACAAAAATTCGCGATAAAGGCACCCGGTCAGGGAGCCGGTGTGTATACCAAAATTTTAGCCGCTTGAGAACCACGGTGCGGGACGGCGACATAAAGGTGATTAGCAGATGGCGCGAATAATCCGGTTCGAGCTCCGGGCGCCGTTAGTTCTTTTCCGATGCTCTGGTAGTGCTCCGGATCATGCTGGAAAAAAACCTCCACCATACCTTCCCCCCCAATCACGTAGACTAAGTGTTTGCTAGAGTCATAAAAAATGTCGTCGGCATCGCCAACGGCCGGCAATGTAGAAATTTTTTGGCCCGAATTCGTATCCAAAACTACCAATCGAGCCGGCAGCCTGCATCCCACGAAGAGTCGTTTGTCAACCTCATCCAACGCCATCGGAAAATTGGCTAGTGAGGGAGCCAACCCCCACTTAGTGATAACCGCTCGCTTCTGACGGTCGATAACGCTGACCCCTAGTTGCTTAGGGACGTTGGCGTAGATGTGATCTCCGTTCTCCTCAAACTGGAATGATTCGGGATGCGTCCCGAGCTCGACCGCACCGATTTTTTTGCCCATCGAATCCACAATTCCGAGTCCTCCGTCTCCGTAACCCACCCACACATCGCCCGTGCGCCGGTCGTATCGCACATTGTCGGCATCGTCACCGAACTCGACGGTTTTTTGCAGCTCCAACGTTGTCCCATTGTAGATCCAGAGCTTGCCGTCTCCTCCTGTGGCCACGTAGAGCTGGTCTGTTTTTGTGTTGTAGAAAGTGCCTTGTGGTTCTTTGAGCCCTTTAATTTCGGCGGTGCGTTCGCCTTTACGCACATCGACGATCTCGACCGAGCCATTACCCAGAGCAGCAACAAACAAGCGTAGTCCAGTGTCATCTGCCGCGAAGTGGTCAATGCGCCCTTCGACCCCTGGCAAAGGAATTTCTTTCTCCAAATGCAACGGATCTTTTCCGGAACACCTGAGCGAGATCCCGGTCAGAACAGCAAAGGCTAAGAGCAGCCTGCAAGAGCTCCTAGTCATTAACAGGTTGTCCCTTCACGGTAGTCCGGACTCGTCCGCCGAGAAAGTCCGCGTCCCACACGATGGGCAGTGACCCTTCATCGATCTCGAGCATCGCAATCACCCGGGCGTCCACTCTCATCTTCAACTCGTCATCAATTAGTGGCTAATTTACGAAATAACAGATAGTTCGGGCTAGCTGCCGCCCTGTTTTCCCTTGCCTCCTAGCTGATCAAGCGCCGCGCGAAATCCTTCCGCTAGGGTCGCAGCTGGGCCGCGCCCATAGTAGTGCAAGAAGATAATACGCGGTTGTTCCTCCAACATATGTTGATGAACCGCAACAACCTCCAAATTGTGCTTACGCAAAGCGCGAACAACCGAGTTAACTTCGGTCTCTAGCATGGCTACGTCGCCAGCGATGTGGGCGGCCTCCGGGTCTCCGGCAAAAGCCGCCCAAGTGTTCAGACCGATGGCGGTGGTGACCTCGGTTCCCATCGCAATCACCTGGAGGTCATCGCGCCCAACCACATACTTGTAGACTGGTCCGTTCACCTTCCCAGTGAGGCCCATCAACTTATCCAGGGCGGTTAAATCAAAGACCTCATTTGCCGTGCGCTGACCAGACGCGCCCCCCGCGGCGGGTTGGTTAGATGGATGAAGCTTAGTACTCCGGATGGCGGCGCCGTAGTTGCTTGCGAGCTCCGCTGCGTCGCCCATACCATGCAGGTGCATATAGAAGATCCGTGGACTCTCGTAAAAGAAGTGATTGTGAATTGCGGTTACCTGCAAACCGTGGTCCTGGGCCGTCGAGAGCAGAGGGTTGACTTCTTCTTGCAGAAGCACGGTATCACTCATCAGCATCGCTCTTTCACCATCCAGGGTTCGTTTAAGAGAAACCCAGCCGCCGAAACCAAACGCAATGGGGACTGGCTCTCCTTTAATCGTGACTTCCAGGTCGTTGCGCGGCAAAGGTGTTGTGTAAACCCCCTCGTTTTCAACGTAGGTACCCTTTTTCCCACCCAAGGCCGCATCTAAGGCAGCCATCGCTTCTTTGCTTAAGGGCGGTGTCTTACTTTCCGTGGGAGATGCCAAAGCCGCAGCGACTCGGCCAACACCGCTCAAAGCGGCTAAAGTACTTGCACTGCCCAACCACAGACCAGTGTGCCGAAACATGGCTCGGCGACTCAGAAGAAATTGGCTATTCATAGGCGCGCGGTCTTACGTTATTCGTTATACGTGTTTCATCTGGCACTACCTATGTCAAGATCACCCTCATTCCGAAGGCAGCCACCGCGTTTTAAAGCATTGACAGCCAATCAGATTCCCTTTACCAGTGGCTGATCTACCGTTACACGTGTCGCGTCGAGAAACATCTATTTCTCAGGCATCCGTCTCTTGGCTGTTCTTGCTGTTTAACCTGCCCGCACAGCACTCGAGCGAACGGGTAAAGGTGTGGCGCCGGCTAAAGAAGTTCGGCGCCGTTCAGCTCAAGACCTCCACCTATGTATCCGGATGAACCGGTCCATTAC
>Ga0210396_10004351_pt1 | contig 13898 bp, 17 predicted proteins | sample IncBWH17OmetaG_FD_155466 | JGI IMG/M metagenome (GOLD analysis project Ga0210396, IMG submission 155466) | Forest soil microbial communities from Barre Woods Harvard Forest LTER site, Petersham, Massachusetts, United States - Inc-BW-H-17-O ...
GCCAACTACTTGAAAAGATTCACGCCTGCGGTTCGATCTCGGCCGCGGGCCGCGCCATGGACATGTCCTATAAGCGGGCGTGGGATCTGGTGGACGAGATCAATCGTATCTGCAGGCGTGCCGCGGTCGAGCGGCAAACCGGCGGCAAGAACGGCGGCGGCGCGATCCTCACGCCGTTTGGCCTGTCTCTCGTGACACGTTACCGGAAGATTGAGCGCTCCGCGGAGAGCGCGGCCCGCAAGGAGCTGCTTGCGCTGCGGGCCGACATCGGCGTTCGCCGAAAAGCCTGAACCAAGCTGATTCCGAGCTTGCCTGACCACCGGTCGACGGCGCGGCCACCCGCGTCTCCGCTTCATGCGTGAGACATTTGACCGGACCCTGTGACCGGACCCTGCTGATCCAGACCCCCCTGGGTCGGTTGTAAGCGCTCTGATACCGTTAGGTCCGTGCAAATACACCGCCGTCGACATCACGGGTGATGACAAAAGCGGCGAAACAGCAATTTTAGTTCCCAACTGTTGCCCAATTGCACTTTGTTGCCCGGGCCGGCTACGCTATGTCCAATGGTATACAGCGAAAATCAGGCGGTTTCGCGCCTGTTTGCGGCTATTTTCGATTGGGGAGAAGTTGAAGATGAAAAAAACGCTAGTCCTGGCGCTCGGCTTGGCAAGCCTGGCAGCCACCGCCCACGCTGCGGATATGAATCTGCAGCCTCAGCCACCGGTTCCTTTTTACGACCCGCTTCCCGATAGTCTGACCTGGCACGGCATCACTTTCTACGCGACGGTCGACGTGGGTTATGCCTATCAGACCAACGGCCGCCCGACCGGAGCCGTGGTGTCGACTTTGGAATTCATTCCCTTCACGACCACGAGAAATTACACCGGTCAGGCGATCTCGACGATCGCTGCAAACGGCCTGCAGCAATCGAATATCGGTATAAGGGTCAACACCCCAATCGGCGGGGACTGGAAAATCGTCGGCCAGCTCGAGACGGGTTTCGACCCGCTGACGGGCCAACTTGCCGACGGTTGCTCCTCCTTCGTCCAAAACGCCGGCCTTACCTATACCGCACAAAACTCGAACGCGGACAGCGGTCGCTGCGGCCAGGCTTTGAACGCGGTGGCCTATGGAGGTATCAGCAACCCGTTATACGGCCAGTTGACCGTCGGCCGTCAGCAATCGTTCCAGCTCGACCAGATTGCCGTTTATGATCCGATGAATTTGTCCTACGCGTTTTCGCTGCTCGGCTATTCCGGCACCAACGGCGGCTCAGGCAGCACGCAAGCCGCCCGCTGGGATAACTCCGCCAAATACGTCTATACCTATGGGGACGTGTTCCATGCTGGCGCCATGTACTCCATGGGCGGCCAGGACACCGGGATGTTCGGCGACGCCATGGGCTTCCTGATCGGCGGACGCTACCAAGGGTTTTCGATCGACGGTACTTACACAAAGGAACATGGCGCCGTGAACCTGCAGTCCGCGGTGAACGATACGATTGGCAGCACGACTCTCGCTGCCAACATATCGGACAACACGGCCTGGTCCATTATGGCCAAGTACACCTTTGATTTCGGCGGACATTCGGTGAGCCCGATGTATACCAAGGCTGCAAAAGCTCCTGAGGCTCCGGGCGACAAGCTGACATTCTTCGCCGGCTATACCAATATCGTTCAAGCGAACCCGAACACTCCCATTTTGTCCGGAACCACGGCTGGCGGATATATACTCAGCGTCAGCGGATCGCTGCCTGACAACAACGCCTTCACGACCGACAAAATCCTGCAATTTTACTGGGTAGGTGCCAAGTATGAAATGGCTGATGGTCTGAGCTTTACCGGCGCCTATTACCACGTAAACCAGAATTCTTATGAGGATGATGGTGCAGGGTGTCCGCTTGGGGGCGCCAGCACGAACCACTGCGCCGGTACGTTCGACCAGGTATCTTTCCTGGCGGACTACATTGTCACCAAGCACCTCGATGTCTACGCCGGCATTACCTATGGCGTGGTGGAAAACGGACTTGCCTCGCAATTCCCCGGCACCCCCGGCGCCAAATTCGGCTTTGCCGGCACCGGGACCAGCGTCAACACGACGTCCATGATGACCGGCTTCCGCCTGAAGATCTAAAACGATCGACTGCGCTCTGATGCCAAACCCGCCGGTTCACCCCGGCGGGTTTTTTCTTTGCAACCGCTACTTGCCGAACCCGCGCCGCGCTGCGTAGGCTGACGCCTCATCAAAATGGGGGGAAGGCCGAAATGAAAGCTTCAATTTTATGCTTCCGTGCCGCTGTGCTGCTAGCTATCGCGGGCATGATCTGGGGTATCGTCATGGGTATCAGCCAGGATCACGCGACCCTGCCGGCCCATGCCCATCTCAATCTGCTGGGCTGGGTGTCTCTCTTCCTGTTCGGCGTCTATTATCACCTGCACCCGGCAGTTGACCGCAGCGCTCTGGCTTCCCTGCAGGTCTGGATCTGGATTGCCGGCACCATCATCATGACAATCGGTGTAGGTCTGGTGCATTCAGGACATGAGATCGGCGATCCGATCGCCGCGGTATCCTCGCTGCTGGTTCTCGTCGATATGCTGATCTTCGGCTGGCTCGTTTTTCGTCCCGCGCCGGCTGAACTGGCCGGCCGCAGATCAACTCTGCCGGCCGAATAAAGGGGAGGGGGAAAGAGGCCGTCGATTGCTGCTCGGCATTCCCTGCGGAAGGATTCGCAGAAGATTCAACTCGATTGGCTGTACTTGAACAGGGCGACCGTGCGCAGCAGCAGGAAACTCGGCATGTTTATTTCTGCTTCGCCTTCGGCGCCGGCTCTTCTCCCTTCACCCAACGCCAAACCTCTGCGCTGTTACGCATAAGTTTCAGGCCATGGATATCCTCCACGAACGCCGCGTTTGTTGCGTAGACCATGGTTTGAGCCCGGGCCGAGGCGAGATCCTCCGCTCGGAAATTTATCGTCAGAAGATCGATCTCGCGCTGATCCGAACCCATCCGAAAGGGTTGGATCGTGTAGTTCCTGCTGGCGGGCTTCCGAGCCATTCCAGTTGTTTTCCCAATTGTTTCCCGACGTCCCTTTGCCTTCAACCCGACAGGCGCGGATAGCTTGCATGGCGTCACGCTTCTCCAGCATTTCGCTTTTGAAAGGTGTGGCGATGTAGTGTTACAACGGTAGCGAGCGCGTCTTCGGCGCGGCAGATCAATTCGGCACCGGCAACCGCGAACAGAGATTACAGTCAGGACCATCATTAGTCATCAGCCTTATAATGCCCACGGCGGCGCGCCGATCACGGTGCTGCAGGTTTCGGCGCGAAGCGGTGAGGGCATGGAAGGCTGTTCGTCAGAGTGAATTCGGAGAGTGCATGTTCGGAGTCCTGGGATTGGGTTTTTTGCTCGGAATGCAGCATGCGCTGGAGGCCGATCATATCGCGGCGGTGTCAAGTATTGCCGCCCGCAGAACCGAGGTCGGCGATATTGTCAAGCACGGGCTGACATGGGGGCTCGGTCATACGCTGACGCTTTTTGTTTTCGCGGGCGCCGCGATCCTGCTAGGGCATGCGATCCCGGAACATCTGGCGCGGCCGCTGGAGACCGCTGTCGGCATCATGCTGGTTGGGCTCGGCACGCACGTGTTATGGCGATTGTGGCACGACCGCGTGCACTTCCATTCGCATGAACACGGCGACGGAACGCGTCACATTCATGTTCATAGCCATGCGAATGAAACGATCCCGCATCAGAAAAGTGCGCATTCGCATCGACACGGCTTTCGCTGGCGTTCGTTGCTGGTCGGATTGATGCACGGCATGGCCGGTTCAGCCGCCCTTCTTGTCCTTGCTGTATCGCAGGTCGCGAATCCCGCCTACGGAATGTTCTATGTCCTGTTGTTTGGTATCGGGTCGATGCTCGGAATGGGCGCCCTGTCGATTGTCATCGCGGTGCCGCTCGCGGTTTCCGCGCGATGGCTCACCTGGGCCAATCGCGGCCTGCAAGGGGCTGTCGGAGCAGTCACTATTGCCATCGGCGGCATGACGATCTACTCAACCGCCCTATCAAGTTAGTTTGAACTTCCTGCGGATTGCAGCGCGGCTTTCCGAAGCCGATCTCTGGGTGAACCACGGCAATCTGCCGGAACCCGCAAATTCGCCCAAGCCTGTTGAATGGATTCTGGTTTCTGTAAAGAGGTTCGACGCCGGCTCCTCTACCGCCGGCGAACGAGTACGACATTGTTAATTATTTCGAAACGAATCCCGGCAAAGAGCTGCCCGGGAATCGAATGAAGAGCGAGACAATGCCCGCTAAAGACGAGCGTCGAGAGTTGGTCCCGGTGATCATCGCCACCATTGTGGCAGCCTTGGGCGCGTTTTGCCTGTGGTCCGACCTTCGAAACGATTCGCTGGGTCGCGGGGACGGCATGATCACCTCCGCGACTGCGTCACGGGCCGGCGTGATTGTGACCCCGACCGAACCGCCGGCTCATCTGGTTGTGCCGCCGACAGTGCCTGTCTCCGAGCCGGAGACAGTCGGCCGCGTAAGCCCCTGAAAGGTATCCATCGCTTTACGCTGGCTATGCGATGCCGCAGACCACCACGCCACCGCGGCATCATGGCTGACGTGCGCCGACCTTAGATCCACCGATGCTGATGCCTGACTAAACCGGCCATGATGCTCTTGCAGGATTGGTCGTAAACCAGGCTGATGATGAGTGCCCACATGACCGAACCTCGTTGTTGGATCGGGGACAACTAAGCAGGTCTCGGTTTCAGGCTGGCTTCGTCGGCCCCTGAAAATGGTTTCGTGGGCCGGTTTGGGGGAGGGGCAAAATTAGTCCCGGCCAAGCGGCACAGTCTGCACCCGGATGGGACTACGGCAGCGCCAGTAATCCACCGGCGATCGCCATCGTGGCGAGAGCCGACAGTGCCAGAGACCAGTGCACGCCGATCAGGCTGCCGACCAGGCCAACGGAAATGCCGCTGAAGGCGCGCAAGCCGAGGCTCGACATGTTGAACAGACCGATGACGCGTCCGCGCTTGTCGGGCGGAGCATCCAGCTGGACGAGGCTCTGCGCCATCGCGTTGAACGACAATTCCAGGAATCCCGCGGCAAACAGGAAGCCGAAAGCGAGCGGATAGCTTTTTGCCAGCGAGAAGATCGCCAGCGCCGCGCACCACAACATGGCGAGCACGATCGCGGTGCGCGGCCGCGGCGTCAGCAATTCTCTGCTGCCTTCGAGCACCACGCCAGCAAGCAACGCACCGGCCGCATCCGCGGCCAGCAACAAGCTGTAGGACACACCAGGGTCGCCATGGCCGAGATCGTTCGCGAAACCCGGCATCTGCGAACTATAGGCATTCCCTACGAAGAACGACGCCGCGCCGGCGAGCAGCGTCATCGAGATGATGACAGAATGATCCTTGATGTCGCGTACCGTCTGGACGATGTCGCCAAGTCCGCGGACAGCGCGGCGCGGCGCGGGCGCGCCGGCGCGGTAGCGCGGGCCGTACGGCGCATTCACGAGCCACAGCACCAGCGGCAAATAGAACAGGGTGTTGAGTATGATGCCGGGGGCCGGTCCGAGCGCCAGCAGGATGGCGCCGCCTACTGCCGGACCAATCAGAACGCCGAGATAACGCGCCATCGCGTTGAGCCGCACCGCGCTCTCCAGATCCGACGGGCCAACGATGTCGTAGAGCAGCATCTGGTTCGGCGTCTGCCACAGCACCCCGGCACAGCCATGAATGACCAAAATCACCATGGCCTGCCACATCTGGAGGGTGCCGGTGACAAAGAAATAGCCCCAGCTCAGGGATGCGATGATGAAGAGGGTCATGCCGATCTGGATGATCTGGCGCGGATCGAAGCGGTCGGCAAGCGCGCCGGAGGCCACCGAAAACAGCAAGAACGGCAACCAGTGCGACACGATGGCGAACCCGCCCAAGGCCGGCGAGTGAAATTTCTGATATACCATCCAGTAGCTGATGACGTGCTCGATATTGTCCGCCATCATGGCGACCACATAAGTAACGAACTGGGCGCGGAAACCCGGGTGGCGCATCGCCGCAAAGGACCGCTTGGTGGAAAGCGACGCGGTGGCGGGAGCAGATATCGTTTCACTCATCAAAGAACTATCCATCTGCAAAGAACTATCCATCTGCTGCGCATTGTTAAGAAGCCACGTCCGGCAGCGTGATGTTGCGTTTGTAAGGGTAACCTGACGCTGCGAGTAGTCCTTGCCGCGCATGGAGCGCTCCACTTCGTGGATGGGGCGCCGCCGGCCGGCGGACGATATTCAGCGCTCGGCCATTGACGGGACCGGACCAATAGCGAAGCCAGTTTGCGGGTTTTCTGCGCCAGCGCAGGGCAAATCGAGGACACGCGATCGCTATGGCAAAATCCCTGATACATTCGCTGTCGCTTGCTGCTGACTGGCGGGCCTCGGCGGCAAGCGCAGCGGAACATTCAACGCGACCCCATCGATACATTCGCGCAGGCATTCGAGAAGCGAGAGATCGAAGCCGTGCTATCTGATTTGGCGAGGCGCGTTCGACGCCCCCGCTCCCCCGAGTGACAATTTGTCCGTTATGAGCTAGGATGAATTCATCTGCTCTCGCGGAGTTAACGGCGTGATGGAATCAGTGAAGAGAAAAATTGCCGACAAGGTAGGTCGCATTTTCGGGGTCTCGATCATGCGTCCCGCAGTCATGCAACAGACGATATCCGGAAATTTGCAGGAGGCAGTCGAGCAGTACAACCTGTCACGCTTTCTTCGCCACTTCGATGTTGACTGCGTGTTCGACGTGGGGGCTAACGCAGGTCAATACGCGGAGAAGTTGCGAACAAAGTGCGACTATCGCGGCCCAATCATCTCATTTGAACCAATTCATGATTTGGCCAACCCACTTCGGCAAAAAGCGAGCAATCAAAGCAATTGGTTTATCGAAGAAACGGTGCTTAGCGAGAAATCGGGCCCGATCACGTTCAACGTCATGGCCAGCGATCAGTTCAGCTCTATTAAAAAGCCACGGGACGAAGATGAGCAATTCGAGGGAATGGCAGTTACCGCTGCCGCGACATTAGAGGCAACCACTCTGGAATCTCACTTTGAGAAATACCAAATGAAGCTGGGTTTCAAGCGGCCTTTCTTGAAGATGGATACACAAGGCAGCGATCTTGATGTAGCCAGGGGCGCTGGTAGGCGGTTGAAGAAGTTCGTCGGACTGCAAAGCGAACTTTCCTTCAATCCTCTTTATGCCAATGCACCGACAGCATTCGAGGCAATCACTTTCTACCGAAGCCAGGGCTTTGAGCTGACCGCACTCATTGCAAACAACGGGGGGTATTTCCCGAGGCTCTTTGAGATGGATTGTATTTGCTACCGGAAGGATGCGCTTCGCTAGGCCAAGCCCACCTTACGGATCACTCACATAAAGGACGCGGGACTTGCAGGGATGGCCGGCGAGAAGATTAGCCCCTGCCTTGCCATCATACCAACTCTCCCAGCCCTCCATCTTCTGGCGCTCAGAGGTAGTAGGGATGAACCGCTGCCGGTTTGATGGACACCAGGATTGGGGTGTTTCATGCAGCCGGAGGCGGGTCATGCAGAGACGAAGCTTCAGTCGAGAATTCAAGGTAGAGGCAGTCAAGCTGCGCGACGACCACACCGGACGCCTGGCGATCTGGCCGCATTGGGCCGGCTAGCGTCCGGGCCGCCCGCCGCTGGCGACCCAAGCGCCGGTGCCGATCGGTCAGAAAGCGTAACCGGCAGCGGTTGGCGGCGCACGCGAGGCGGCTCAAGCGATAACGGCTGATTAATTGTTTGCGCGCACCTTCGTTATGACCTTCCGGTCACTGTGCGCATATCGAAAAGCCGTCGCTGATCTCAACCCAGCGGCGGCTTTTTCGTAGGATGGGGACCGATGAATTATCGAGCGTTCACGAACGACAGCCTCACCATGATGTACGAGGCCGTGCGTGGCGCCCTGGCGGCCGACGACGCATCGAACCGTCAGGGTATAGCAACCCAATTCCGCGTTCGAGAAACATCCGAATGGAAAAAGCACGCCGCCGATCTCGAACAGGAAATGCTCAAACGCGGAATGCTTTTTGAGGTCATCGACTGGTCGGAAAAACAGGCAACCTTGCCCTTCGACGAATGAGGGAGCGGGATCAGGTTCGCGCCGCGCTTCGTGCCACGCTGTTCGAAGAGTTTTCCCATGCGTGTGTGAATTGCGACACATAACGCTCCCGCGAATCGATTTACATTGCTTAAGCGTTACCTCCCTAGACTGACACCCGTCGCCAATGGCGGGTTCTTTTTGAGAAATGCCGCCCGCGGCCCGCTGGGCTGGCGTGAGCCTGTGCTGGTGCCGATGCGCCGGACAACACATGACAGCCCGCCAATCACGGACCCATCAGCGGCCTTCCCGGCGTCATGCAGGGCCTATTCGGCGCCGACCTTTATCTGGACGCCGCGGCGCAAACGGTCGACCGCGACGAGGACTGAGGGCCGTTCAAGCACCTCCACCAGCCTGTCGAGAAGCATTTCGTTGTTGTGATGTCTTGGCTCAAGATATTCTTCAAGAATGTGCTGGGCTTCACTGATGGCTTGAACGGCCAGTTCTTGATCGCTCATCGGCTTGGAACTCCATGCAATTGAACGCCTATTCAATTCAGACCTCCGAACCTTGTTCCGTAATCAGAACAGGCGCACGGCACAGGCGAGCCAAGACGGACAACCGATTTGCAGACACGGGCGGCTAGTGGCGAAGGGCGATAATTCGAGAAGTGCCCGTGAGCGGCCCGAGACACGTTCCCAAGCACAGTCTGTCGGAATCGTCGCTGCAATATCTGCTCCAGACGCTGGTTTTGAAGTTCGAAAACAATGAACCTCTAACCATCGTCCGTAGTTTTCTTAGGGACCCGGGAAGCAATCCCTCAGTTCACAATTTCAACTGGCCCGTCACGTACCCGAAGCCCGTCCGCCTGGGCCGATCAGGTCGTCCTGCCAAGCTCATTTCGCAAGCAGCTACGTTTAGCTTGGGGGGCGAGCCCGGCGGCGGGCAGGGTCGGACATCCGATAGGCTCGCATGATTGAACGCCCGCTGGCGGCGGCGGCTTCGGCCGGTCAGCCGCGACCAATTCCGGCGGCCGGCCCCGGCCGGAACGGCGTCTAGGGGTCCAATCAAAGCGAAAGCGGCAGGTGGCTTAAAAGCCGTACTGGCACGGTTGAAAAAAGGCAGTCCCTTAGTGGATCCACGCGCTGAAACCGGGCACCGTCGATGCGAAGGAAACCATGAGGGCACAGGCGAAACCCACCACCAATATGCCCGACATTACGGCCGAGACCAGATCAATCGACTTCGGGTGCTTGCCTCCGGTGATCAGGTCGAAGTGCCTGGAGCGGCTTTCATCCCGATAAGTATGAAGGTGCATGACAGCTCTCCCCGTGCTGTTCGCCCCTCAAATCAATGCGCCGCTGCCAAAAAAGTTCCATGCATAGCAGGTCCAAGGATGGCGCGGTCTCGCCGCTGGCTCGACGATCGCGTTCGGCGATGTCGGGAGAAAGCCGTAGACCAGGTGAGGGCCGGGGACAGGCTTGGACTTCGTGCCGCAGATGCCGGCAAAGGCCGTTAGCGGTCAATCGCCATTCAGGGCAAACCAGACCACGTCCTTTTTCTTCGTCTCCGGATAGGGCTCGCGCGCATGACCGGCGGACCACCGGACTGAACTGGCGCACAATGCCCTGTATCAGTCAGGATAGCACCAAAGTCTATCGCAGGATTTAGTCCCATAATCAGGCTTGGAGAGCCCGCCACCTTCACTGTAGCCGTCGCGCATTTGTGGGGCTGCATAGGAGGGTTCCCTCAACTGGTTATAGGCTCGATCCCACCGGTGATGGCCTCGACCAGCGCGCATGTGATGCTCTGACGCTGTGGCCACTTGCACCGCCGACCCGGCAATCAGCAACGCGCCGATAACAGTGAAAGCTGCTTTTCGCATCCTGGTCTCCTTTGGTGGACGCTCCGGCGTGGCAACGGCGTCTCGCGCTGTGCGTCAGGTCTCTCGGCAAATAACGTCGGAGGATGCTGTTGCCAGGTATGCTGAGGTGCCCGCCCCTTCACATTTTGGTATGGTCACTACATTCTGGCCGAGACGAACAAACGCCTGTCGGAATTAAAGGATTTTGGAGGGAGCAATGGAGCACACATCTCCGGTTCCAGTAGTGGTAGCCCTGATCGTCGCCATCATTGGCTCGATCGTCCTGTACAAAATGGATTTCATCCCCAACCACGCTGTTCGCAACGACGGAATCAACAAGATCAGTCGCGCGGCGCTGGCCCGAGCGGGTGCAATGGCCACGCCGACATTGCCGGGCGAATAAGTGCCCTGCCACAGCAAGCCGACACGCGCGAAATAGAACTTCACAATGTCCGCACGCGATAGTGAAGGCGTGACCGTGGAAATCGGTCGTGACGGCCTTAGTTGTTGTGGTGGCTGTCTCGGATCGCGCCCCCTCCGGATGGCTAGCACGGCCAGCAACCCCCACGTCCACTGACGCGCTGGCCGTGCTCTTTACCTTCCGCACCTCACGCCCGTTACGCCATGCGGCCGGGCATCGCGTGCTTATCGCACGGTGTTTGCCGCCCATTACGCCGGCCGGGTATCATGAGATGCAGGGGCGGCGAGCTTGACGCCGCCAAAAAGAGCTCGCCGCGTTCAAAGTGTTATTCACTGAACGCGACGACACGGAATTTCCAGGATGGATGTCGGTCGCGCCAGGCTAGCGCCCGCCCTTGCGCTCCCGCCCGACCACACACAAACTGACGTCCGATAAAAAATCTACCGGGCCTGGCGCCGACCGGATGGGGTTATTTGCGACCCCTTAGCACCCACAGTGAATAGGCCCCTACAATCGCAATTACTGCGCCGCCAACGGCGGCACCGGCATAAAAATCTTGCATTGGAACGTCCGCGCTTCAGTTCGAAAGGTGCCGCGTACCGGCACCATGCTGATGTAGATTTGCAGCGCGCCGATTCCATTAAATTCGTTTTCAGTGGTGCCTCGACCTCATCCGCGCGACGTCACGCCGCCCGCCATCGCACATTCTTGATACCCCTCGAACAGCCTCGCCAGCGCCGCTGGGACGAGCAAACGCCTGTCGGAAATTAAAAGATTGGCCGGGGCGCCTCATCCGCGCCACCAAGCCGACGGCCATCGCGCTATACAGTCCGCCTGACCATTGGAGGGAGCAATGGAGCACACATCTCCGGTTCCAGTAACGGTAGCCCTGATCGTCGCCATCATTGGCCCGATCGTCCAATGCCGGACAGGTCTTTATTGGTGAGCGCGGAGGGACTCGAAGCCTCGATCCCATGATTAAAAGAAAAGGTGTCGGGCTTTTTTGTATGTGGATTCGCGACATAATTTCACTGGGCGGGCGCGAAGCCGATTCTCCGCTTCGGATAACGCTGAAACAAAAGTTGATGGGATAATTCCAAAATTTGACTTGATCTTTCTTTCGCTTGCTGTGGGGCGACATTGAATGGGTAAGAAGGGATGACTGATCAACAGTTGGTTCTTCAAGCCGTCAACGAAGCGCAACGCCTATTGGAGGAATACCTCGAGCCGCGACCCCACAACAACGAGCGCATTCTCGACGAATTGGTCGAAGTTCTCGAACGGCCCGATTTGGTTGTCGCCGTGAGTAGATTGCAGCAACGAGTAATCTTTGAAGATGAGGAAACAGATTAGATCAGTTGCGTTGGCCGCTTGCGTTGTCGCCGCGTTCTCACCGGTCGTGGTGCCAAATGCACAGGCGAAACAACAATGCAGTCCGGCGATGCCATCAAATCCGCAAGGATACTGGTCTTGGCGTCTCATCGATGGACGCAAATGCTGGTATGAAGGCAAACCCACGCTATCGAAATCATCGTTGGAGTGGCCTGCGCTTGCATCGGCGCAATTGGATTCCAACGGTGAAATTGCAAGCGCACTGACAGAGAAGTCTCGCAATCCATTAGATTCACAAACGTCGGCACCGACTGATTCGATCACTTTCGACGTGCTTTGGCGCGCTAGGGTGGAACAGCGTTAGAACCCACGCACGTCCAGCCCTCTTTGTAGCGGCGGGGGCTGTCATCGCTCCCTTGCCAGCTTTCGCCGTCCCCAATGCGGGTCTTTCCAGTCGGGATTGAAAACGCGCTTGATGTGGCGGTTTGGTCTAACGCCCTCATGACGCCGATGCGCGCCATCATGCGTCCTCCAGAGTGACGAGCCCGCCCCCGCGGTAACGGGATGGGGGTCCTTCGAACGGTCGTTCCAGCCAGTGAGATTTTTGCCACGAATCGTTCTCACTCTTCACGTGGCCATGCGTCGGTTCGATCCAACGGTTTGGTCGGGCCCGACGCGTGTCGTCCGGAAATCGTCGCGCGTCGGGTCGCTTCTTCTTCCGCCCAGCCAAAATTCGGGCGGACATCGGCCCCGCGGTGGCCGCAGGCCTGGCATTTGAACAGCGGCTCAATATCCTGACTGCCGAACGTCATCAGGCACCCGCGCCAAGTCCGCGATCGTTTCGTTGATGGTCGATGCCACTCGCTGCCGTCGCAATTCTCGTTGCTACCTAATCTTGGCCACGCACTCCTTCAGGCGTTCAAGCTCCGAACGGACTTGCGTTTCCATGGCGGAGATCGGCGGCGGGTGAGTTCAGGCATGCGCCATTGAAGCGCGATCGAGGGCTGCAGGTAAATCGCCCGCGCGGAATGTGTGGTTCCCGCAGTGTTGGACGGGGGGCCGATTGGCGGTAATCTCGCCCGCCACAAAAAGACTGACATCTCCGTGGATTGGGAGAAATCAAATGTGGATAATGACGAACAACAGCTACCTGTCCATCGTAAGCAAGGATTGTGACCCGGCTGAATTGCTGGTCAGGGCTCGGCGTGCCGGGGATATCGAGCAGGTATTCCCGGATGCCAAGGTAACCCGGAACACCAACCGTGATTATCTGTATCGGGCGGTTCTGCCACGCGATGTCGTGAAACAGGCCTTAGCCGCAATGATCGACCATATCGATTACCCGAACTTCAAGGATAGTGTCGAAGACAGGTCGTTGCATGCTGCCTATGTCGGTGTCTGGTGTGCAATGGCAGGACTACAACATCCGCCGCCAGACATAGAGCGGGCGACCCATGCAAGGTCAGCTCTAACCTCGAAAAACACACTGTAGCGCCAGCGAGCCGGACCAGCATCCCGCCGGCGCGCTTCGCACGCAGAAGCCGCCCGAGCTCAACAGACGAGTTCGGTCTGACACCGAGCACGGCCCTAGAAAGCCAAACCAGTGAGGACGAACAGCGAAGCGTGGGCGCGCCGACGCGAGTTCAAAGAGGCGATGCGGCAGCGCATCAGGGACACAGCCGCATCGCGTGATCTTTCCGACGAAGAGATCAAACCGGTCCTGAAGCTCAAGCATCGCGAGATCGCCGAGTTCACCGATAAGCACGGCGTAAATCTTGAATGGCTGCTGGGAGGCAAGGGCCGGATTTTCTAGAGCTGAGCCGATAACGACGGGCGCGCGGGCGCAGGTCCGCGCTCTCTTTGCAGGCGGGGAAGAATTGAAAAGGCCGCCAGGCAATATCCAGCGGCCTCCCGGGCTCAAAATCTCTTGCTTTCGGAAATGCCCCGTCCGCCCCGGGTGCAGGAGATTTGCATTGGCTAGCGATCGTGGCGAATCGAAATTGCTGTTCCCTTCGAAGGAACAAACAAGTCGTTGCGCTTAGGACACACAACAGCGGATTTCATAGAGTCGCAAACGGGCACGCCCGAATTGGTCTATTGCCGGCGAGCGCTTGTTGATAAACTCAAACCGCACTGCTGCTGGGGGCCGAACGGA
>Ga0210396_10004352_pt1 | contig 13898 bp, 9 predicted proteins | sample IncBWH17OmetaG_FD_155466 | JGI IMG/M metagenome (GOLD analysis project Ga0210396, IMG submission 155466) | Forest soil microbial communities from Barre Woods Harvard Forest LTER site, Petersham, Massachusetts, United States - Inc-BW-H-17-O ...
CGTATGCGGGAAAAGTTCGAAATGCTGCGCATCCGGCCCATGTCGCAAATCAGGGAAGCGATGGTCGAAGAGGCACAGCGCATGCACGCGGAAGACATTGCCGCGAACCAGGCGATGGGGCGCCATGGGGCAACTCTGATGCCCAACAGCGGCGGCGTCCTTACGCATTGCAATGCAGGCGCACTGGCCACGGCAGGATACGGCACGGCTCTGGGCGTGATCCGGGCAGCCGTGGAGCAGGGCAAGAAAATCCATGTCTACGCCGACGAAACGCGCCCTTTTCTGCAAGGCTCGCGCCTGACGGCGTGGGAGTTGATGAAAGATGGCATCCCGACCACGGTGATCTCCGACAACATGGCAGGGGCGATGATGAGCCAGGGGAAGATTGGAGCCATCGTGGTAGGCGCCGACCGAATCGCCGCCAACGGCGACGTGGCCAACAAGATTGGGACTTACACGGTGGCGATTCTGGCGAAGGAGCATGGGATTCCGTTTTACGTGGCCGCGCCGACTTCGACGGTGGACCTCGCCTGTCCCGATGGCAGCAAGATTCCCATCGAGCAGCGGAATTCCAAGGAAGTCACGCACATTGCCGGGAAACAGATGGTTCCGGACGGCGTGGACGTAGAGAATCAGGCGTTTGACGTGACGCCTGCGAAGTATGTGGCGGCCATCATTACGGAAAAAGGAGTTGCGCGAGCGCCCTACGATGAGTCTCTGCGGCAGTTGGCTGGGCAAGAGGCTGAGGTGCATCCTTAAGCTCGGCAAGGCTTTTCGGACATTCGTAAAGTGATGTAAAGCCTCTAAATATTTCTCTCTCCGCGCTACTTATTCTTCAGGTTCGGGTTGAATCTAGCGGCAACTGAATCGTGCTAACCTGAGCCCAGAAGACTCAAATTCTGCGCCACCAATCGTTGAGGGGGATGTTATGTCGTTGCGCAATCGTCTTGTTCTGTCCGTTATTGTTTGCAGCCTGGTGGTTTTAGCGGGCTGTGGAGGCAGCAGCTATAACGGCTCTACACCGCCGCCCACCGGAAGTTTCAGTAACAGCGATCTGAATGGGACGTATATTTTTTCAGTAACCGGAAGCGACGTAAACTTCGCCTTCTTGACGATGGTTGGGACGTTAACCGCCAATGGTTCAGGCGGAATCACAGGTGGAACGGTCGATATCAACGATCCGCTGTTTTCGGCTCCGGTGACGGCCCTGCCGATTACCGGCGGCACCTACAGGATCACTTCGGATGGACGTGGCCAAGCCACGCTTTCCGCAGCGACTCCATTTGGAAGTTCCATCACCGTTGTTTTCGTCCTGGCGTCGAGCGCGCACGGTCTGATCATCGAATTCGACGGCAACGGCACGGGCAGCGGCACTTTGGATATGCAGTCAACGGTAACGCAAGGCCAGATCGCCGGGTCCTACGCCTTCAACTTTACGGGAATTTCGAGTTACAACAGCTCGACTGGAGCCGAGCCCGTCCTCGCCACAGCCGGCGCATTTACTCTCGACGGCAGTGGCAACGTGACGACTGGCGTGCAGGATTTCAACAATAACGGCGACTCCGTGGGCGAAACGACGCTCGGCCTCACCGGCACGGTGAATCTATCGACGGTCCCCGGGACTGCGACTCTCACATCTGCGAGCGGAGCGTTCTGCGTGGCTGGCTGTCACTTTGACGTGTATCCAGTTGACGCAACGCATTTAAAGTTCGTCGGAACCGATGCCTTCCCGATTCTCACGGGGGACGTGTTCACGCAAACATCGTCGATTCCTGCGACCAACGTGTTCACGATGGCCGGTCTCGACTTTGCCGCGCAAGGAGCGCCATTCACCGCCGCAGGTCTGATCGTCACCAACGGTAGCGGCCAGGTAACGGGCGGAGCAGAAGACATCAATGACGCGGGTACGCCCGCTCAGTTGACCACGTTGTCGGGTTCGTATACCGCTGTGAGCGGCGGAAGGTCTGTGCTTTCGCTGAATCAATTTCTCAACGGAAACGGCGGGCTCCCTGGCAACTACAGTTTCGCCGCTTATCCTTCCAGCGGAGGCTTGCAGTTGCTCGAAATCGATAGCGCGGGAGTTACCAGCGGCGTCGCTTATCCACAGACCAGCACCACTCTCGCTTCGACGCAAGGGTATGGAATGAACTTGACCGGCATCAACGCTGGAAGTGGGACTGGGAGCTTTGAGGAAGACGACATCGCTGAGTTTACCAACACCAGTGGGAGTTTCAGCGGGCTGCTTGACACGAACGACCAGGGGACGCTAACCCCGGACCAGAAATTCGGAGCCACCTACGCTGCGGACACAACGATCGCAAGCCGCGGCACGGTTACACCCACCACCAACGGATTCAATCTGGTCACCTACGTCGTCGACGGTTCTACAACGGTATTCGTCGAAGTGGACGCCAGCCAACTGGGCCTCGGCACATTTGGGCTGCAGACCCCTACCGCCAAGTCGAACATAGCTGCGATGCACTTCGCCGCGTTGCATCTAAGACCAGGCGCGAAGAATGCGTGGCGACCCAGGCAGCAGAAGTAGAGTCTGAAGTGGAATAGGGCGCGGCGCGTCGATCTTTGACGGCCGCGCCTTTTACTTTCGTAAGGTCGTCTGCGGCACTCGTGGACACCTTGCGCCGCTCGACAGCCGGCGGGACGCCGGCGCTGCTCACCCCTCCGAGACGCTGACGTTCGCGACGGCGGGGCTTCGCGAACCGATCCACACGATGACGCGGTAGAGCATCAACGCTCCGAGCACGGCTGCGTATTCCAGCGGCTTCCTTAGATCGGCCTTCACCAGCCAGATGTAGTGGATGACGCCGGCGGCGGCGCTGAAGTAGATGAGTCGGTGCAGTGCCTGCCAGCGCTTGCCGCCTAATTTTCGGATCGACCACTTGGTCGAGGTGAGCGCTAGGGGAATCATAAAGGCGAAAGCCGTCATTCCGGCGGTGATGAACCGGCGTTTGGCGATGTCGGCCAGCATTTCGTGGACATCGAAAAACTTGTCGAGCCAGACGTAGGTCATCAGGTGCAGTGTGCCGTAGAAGAAGGCGAACAGGCCGAGCATGCGGCGCAGGTTGATGAGCCAATATTGGCGCGTAAGCTTGCGCAGTGGCGTGATGGAGAGCGTGATCAGCAGGAAGGTGAGCGTGCAGTCGCCGGTGGTGTGCGTGATCTTTTCAATGGGATTCGCGCCCAGCCCAGCGTGAAGCGCTCTCCACACGAGCCAAGCTAGCGGGGCGAGGCATGCCAGAAAGACCACGGGTTTGAGGTAACGGGTCATCTTGTCGGCTTCCGGCTCTCGGCTTTCGGCTCCCGGAGAAAACACATCAATCCAACGGCAATCACAAAGCTCCTGCATTCCAGACTTGAAGGACCGGAAGCCGAATACCGGAAGCCGACTAGAAATTCTTCTTCAGATCCATCCCGGTGTAAAGACTGGCGACCTGGTCGTAGCCGTTGAACATCAGTGTGGGACGCTTCGAAAATTCGCCGAGCCTGCGCTCTTTGGCCTGACTCCAGCGCGGGTGGTCCACATTGGGGTTCACGTTGGAATAGAAACCGTACTCCATGGGGGCGGAAATGTTCCAGGTATTCAGCGGCTGCTTGTCGACAAAGCGAATTCTCACGATCGCTTTGGCGCTCTTGAAGCCATACTTCCAGGGCACGATGATGCGAATCGGCGCGCCGTCCTGATTGGGAAGGTCTTCGCCGTACATTCCGAAGCAGAGCAGCGCCAGAGGATGCATGGCCTCATCCATTCGCAGGCCCTCGACGTAGGGCCATTCGAGCACATTGCGCTGCTGGCCGGGCATCTGAGTCTTATCGAGAATGGTAGTGAACTCGACAAACTTCGCCTTGCTGGTTGGGTTCACCCGCTTGATCAGTTCGCTGAGCGAGAAGCCGACCCAGGGGACAACAATTGACCAACCCTCGACACAACGATGACGGTAGATGCGCTCCTCGGGGGGCGCCATCTTGATGATCGCGTCCACGTCGAGTTCCTGCTTCTTGTCGACCAGACCATCGATTTTTACTTTCCACGGGCGCGTGCGGAACTTCTGGGCAAGCTTGGCAGGCTCGTCTTTTTCGGTGGAGAACTCGTAGTAGTTGTTGTAGTTGGTAACGTCTTTGTAGGGAGTGACGGTCTCGGTCGTACTCAAAGGACTCTTCTGGATGCCGTTAATCTTATTTCCCGCAAATACGGTAGCGGAAGGGGAGACGATTTCGCGCAGTCCGATGCCCGTTGCCGCCGCGGCTCCTGCAAGCGCCGCACCGGCAAGGAACTTGCGGCGGTTCAGATACAGGCTCTTGGGAGTAATCTCCGATGAACGAATGTCTTCTGCTTTCTTGATCAGCATTGAACCCCTATCATTTATACGCGCATGCGCCACAGATGGATTTAGTCAGTCTCTATCTTCCAATAGATAGGACGCAGAGGTTGGGAAAAAGTTGCATGGCTTGAAACGCGTTCGGTAGGGGGAAGCGAACTCAGGGGCAAAGCCCACATCTGTTCTGGCCTCTGGCGCGGCCCTGAAGGGCCGCTCTTCCACGGTGGCCCCCACGTTTTTCACCGCGGGCCACGTGTTTGTCGCCGCGGCGGGCACTCTTTGTCGCTTGTCCACAGACGCTTCAAGCCGCGCGGTTCGCAAAACTATGAATGCGGTCAGATGCGGAGAACCGGAACCGGATACTAGCCCAGCACTTCCCTGACTTTGCGCGAGAGATTCTGGAGAGTAAATGGCTTTTGCAGGAATGCGGCGCCCTTCTCGATGGTGCCTTCACTAAGGATCGCGTCCTCAGTATATCCGGAGAGATACAGGACCTTTGTGCCGGGCCGCAGTTGCACGAGCTGCTTAACCAGCTCGCGGCCGCCCATGCCCGGCATAACCACATCGGTGATCACAAGATTGATTTCGCCTTCATGCTGGGCAGCTGCGGTCATGCCAGCTTCGCCATTTTCGGCTTCCACTACCCGGTAGCCTTTCGCGGCTAGGGTGTCACGCACCAATTGACGAACCGAATCTTCGTCCTCCACGAGCAACACGGTCTCGGTTCCTCCCAAGGCAGCACGAGCGACCGGAGCCGCATGCTTCTCGGCGACGCCGTCGACGCGAGGCAAATAAATATGAAAGATGCTTCCACGGTGTTCCTCGCTCTGCACCATGACATATCCACCGCTCTGCTTCACGATGCCGTAGACGGTGGAAAGGCCAAGGCCGGTGCCCTTGCCCTTCTCTTTGGTTGTAAAGAACGGCTCGAAAATTCGCGACTGGGTTTCTTTGTCCATGCCCATGCCGGTGTCACTGACCGCCAGCAGCACGTAGTGGCCGGGGCGGATGAAAGTCTGGCCGCGGCGATGATTTTCATCGACTACGATGTTACGCGTCTCGATGGTGAGTTTTCCGCCCCGGGTCATGGCGTCCTTGGCATTCACGACGAGATTCATCAGAACTTGTTCCAGTTGTCCAGCGTCGGCCCGGGTGTGGGCGGCGTCGGTAGCCAGGCTGGTGGTGAGCTCCACGTTTTCACCGATCAGGGGCCGCAGCAGACGCTCCATATCGAGCACGATAGCGTTCACGTCGACGACTTTGAGTTCGAGCAGTTGCTTGCGGCTGAAAGCCAGCAGTTGACGGGTCAATGTTGTAGCGCGGTCCGCGGCCAACTGAATGGCGCGGCCCTTCTCGTGCAGGCGATGATCGAGCGGGAGTTCCGCCAGAATCACTTCCGCATAACCGCTGATCACCATCAGCAGGTTGTTAAAGTCGTGGGCCACGCCGCCGGCGAGACGGCCTACGGCTTCCATCTTCTGCGCCTGGCGCAACTGGTCTTCGAGCACGCGGCGGTCAGTGACGTCTTCGGCGATCGCTTCCAGGACATCGGCCGGTTCGTCCGCGCTGCTCACGGCGCGCCCGCTGATGCGCACAGTGATGGCGCTCGCGTCCTTGCGCTTCCATTTCACCTCGATTCCATCCAATCGTCCGGTGCGGCGGTACTCTTTGATCAGACGCGCGTGCTCTTCCGCGTATGCGAAGACATCCTTCTCGGGATCGAGAAGCAGAACTTCCTCCGCCGATCCGTAGCCCAGCATGGTGATGAGAGCGGGATTGACGTCGAGGAATCGTCCTTCCAGGCTGGAGCGGTAAATCCCGTAGACCGAACTCTGCACGAGAGAGCGGTAGCGCGCTTCAGAGCGCCGGAGCGCTTGCTCATTTCTCTTGATCTCGACGGCGCTCGCCAGTTGCCGCGCTACGAAAATGAGGACCTCTTTGTCGCGTTCGCCGTAGCGGATGTTTTTGGAGTACGTCTGCACCACCAGGGCACCGAAGGTATGGTTGTTGACCTTCAGCGGGACGCCCATCCAGTCGAGGGAGCGCGATCCATTGCGCGCCACTTCGCCGCGTTCCTCCATGGCCTGCAGCACTTCAGGCGTTGCCAGCAGGGGTTGTCCGACGCGGATCAGATAGTCGGTCAAGCCGCGACCCAATTTTTTCGGAGAGGGCGCGGAGTCCTGTTCGTCGACGAAGTAGGGAAAGGTCAGTAGTTCAGTAGAGGGATCGTAGAGCGCGATGTAGAAGTTCCTGGCATACATCAACTCTTCGACGATGCTGTGCACGGCGGCAAAGAACTGTTGCAGGTCATGGGCGCTGCTGCTCTTTTCGGCGACCCGGTAAAGTGCCGAACTCAGTGCTTCGACGCGCTTGCGATCGGAAATGTCGTGGTAGCCGGCGTAGAAACCCGCCATCTTGCCATCAAGGAGCAGGGGCGCGCAGGAGACGGAAACATCGAGCAAGGTTCCATCTTTTTTTCTGCGCTGCGTTTCCAGAGTAATTCGTTCACCGCGGGTGAGGGCCTGGGTCACCCAATGCGATTCCGCTAAGCGCTCGGGAGGGACCACCAGATTTTCCAGCGGCTGTCCCACAACCTCGGTTGCCTGGTAATCGAACATGCGCACGAAGGTCTCATTCGCCCAGAGCACGCGATGATCGGTATCGGCAATGCTCAATCCATCTGGCGATGCCTGGAACATCTGTTCCAAAAACTGCAAGCGGGTCGCGGCGCGCGCGGGATCGCTGGTGGAGGGATCAGAGATCGGAGGCAGAGGGCAGGAGCGTGTAGAGCACGATCCGTTGGCGGGAGCCCCGCCGTTCTCGGGCAGTACAAACGCAGGGGGGGCTCCGCTCTCCAGGGCCTTTTTCAGGCGACTGGCGCGCGAAAGATCCGTTCGACCCGATTGGGTGACACGTTCACCCATCCGCGGATTCCCCCCTCGAAATACGCAGTCCAAGGGCATGGTAGAACGCTGAGTACCGGGTCGAAAGTTACGGGGGTAATCCGGAAATGGCATGCTTCAAAGCGGGAGAGATCGAGGCTATTTCCTGAGAAGAGTCAGTTACTTTAGTGAGTCACCGATGTATCGCGGCCCCAACCGGCGTGGCACAATGGCCTCACTTATCTCACGCACGTACAACCTGGAAACTCAGCAAGTGTAGCCCGGTGCGGGGGAAATACTTGGCAAGAGGAGTTTGCGGATGAACCGTTTTGGGGCGGGGTCTATCGGTCTGCCTGCGCGCGTTGCGCTATGTTTGCTTTTTACCTTACTCATCTCCATCTCTTCCGCTTCTGCGGAGACACCCGGCGTCACTGAAAACAGCATTCTGATCGGGTCTTGCTCTGCGCTGGATGGTCCGGCGCACGTGTTGGGCCGACAAACGGTGCTTGGGGCTTCCGCCTACCTTCACATGATCAACGATGAGGGTGGGGTGTTTGGCCGCAAGATTCAACTGCAAGCATTTGATGACAGCTACGATCCGGACAGGGCTCCGGCCTGCTTCAAGCGCATGACGAAGGAGGGAGTCTTCGCGTTGGGTTTTTTTGTTGGAACGCCGACGGCCAAGGTCTATGTGCCGATGGCGCAGGAAGAAAAGATTCCGGTGGTGGGACTGTTCACCGGCGCGCAGATGCTGTACGAACCGCTGAAGCATGAAATCATCAACGTGCGGGCCTCCTATTACGACGAAACGCGCGAGCAGGTGGACAAGTTATGGGAGCAGAACGTCCGCAAGATTGGCGTCATCTATCAGGACGATCCTTTTGGCAAGGCGGTGCTCGATGGCGTGAAATTGGCTCTGCAAAGGCACAACGCAGTTCCGGTGGGCTTGGGCACCTTCGCCCGCGGCAGTGTCGAGATCGACGGAGGGCTGAAGGAAGTGATGGCGGCGCACCCGCAGGCAGTGGTGATCGCGGGACCGTACGCGCCGACGGCGGCGATCGTCAAGCAGTCGCATGCGGATCGCTGGAGGCCACAGTTCCTCGCCGTGTCTTTCGTGGGCACCGAGGAATTCATCAAGGAAGCGGGAACTGATGCCGAAGGCACCATCATCACTCAAGTTATGCCGCCTTACGACCGTACGGATTATCCGACTGTCGCACTTTATCGCAAATGCTTGTCGAAATATTCTCCCGGCGAACCACCGACGTTTGTAAGCTTTGAAGGGTTCGTGGACGCGATGGTAGTAATTGAGGGACTGAAGCGGGCGGGTAAGGATGTCACGCGGGAAAAGTTTATCAGCGCGATCGAGTCCATTCATGAAATGAATTTTGGCCTGGGTCCGCGACTCATCCTCAACTACAGCGCAAGCGACCACAAGGGATTCGATAACGTCTATCCGACCATGGTGAAGAGCGGGCAACCGGTGTTGTTGACAGACTGGTCGTCGGTGGGCAAGTAGGCAGATCACTCCCACGCACTTTTCTGACGACGATTCCCTTGCCGCGGCAGTCACACATCTGCGTGGCACTTGTACAAACCCACCACACCGCAAAAAGTTTCTCTGGCACGTCCGCCTTATCGCTATTGAGGCGCTTCCCATACTGCCAATGCATCTCACGCTAATCCCTCCGCATCGAATCAATTAACCAGGCAGTTAATTCGTAAAGATTCGTCAATGGGTCGGAGGTGACCTTTATGACTGCAGCAAGGAAGAATGCAATTGGGAGGCTGGCGGGGACGGTTCTGGCGGTAGGGCTAATGGGCGCAATGCTTATGGCCCAGACGCCGGCTGCGTCCCGCTACGACAATCAAATTCAGACAACGGTGACGCAGAAACTGGCGTCCAAGAGCCAGTTCAGCAATGTGAGGGCGAGCGTGCAAGAAGGGATCGTAACCCTAACAGGCACGGTCGATCTTTACCAGAGCAAGCTGGACGCTGCGAAGGTCGCGCGCAAGAGCGCGAAAGCACAGGGAGTGCGCGACTTGCTGACCGTGGCCGGTCCCAACGTGCCGGACGCGCAACTTGAGCAGAAACTGGCCAAGAAGCTGCGTTACGTGCGCGTGGGCTATGACAACACGTTCGATTACTTCGCGCTGGGAGTAAAGGACGGAGTGGTTACGGTCGAGGGTCAGGATCGAACGGGCATTGGCCGCGATGAAGCGCTCTTTGACATCGCGAACATGCCGGGCGTGAAGGACGTGATCGATAACGTTTCGGTCGAGCCGGTTTCGCGGTTCGATGACGGGCTGCGCTTGCGGGCTATGCGTGCGATCTATGGGGACAACGTGTTGAGCAAGTATGCGATGGATCCTGCGCGTCCGATTCGCATCATCGTGACGAACGGTCATGTGACGCTCTACGGCTCGGTCGACAGCTCGATGGACAAGACGATCGCCGGACTGAAGGCCAACCAACTCTTCGGCGCCTTTAGCGTGGACAACAAGCTGCAGGTGGAAAAGAAGACGGGACAACAGGGCTCGTAAAGTTGATGTAGCGGTGACGGAGAGGGCGCGGCTCGACGCTAAACAGTGACGAGCAGCGCCTTTTCTTTGTTGCTCCGAACTAGAGCCACGAGGTTCCTGCGGCTTTCGCTCGTGCTTTGGCTTCCGATACACGCCTATATTCATCCGCGGTGGTTCCGCGCGCACGGCGCCACTCGACGTACTGGCGCCAACTGGTCGCGTAGTCGGACAGAATGTTATCGCGAGTGGGGCGACGTCTCACGCCCTTCGGCCGGTCGCGACGCGCATGCTCGAGAACGGTCTCACCGCTTGCATCCGACCCGAGGTACACAGTCTTCTTCGTTGGGTGGGGATCGATGGGCACTGGCTTCTTGTTGGCCACGCAGAATGAGGACCAATCGTCGTAACGAGTAGAGACGCTCAGCCACATGCCAGCGTTGGGATATTTAGGGATCGTAGCCGTCAGAGCCTCTTCGGGATGGAACCAGTAGTCGGCGAGCACCTGAGCCTCCGGGATCAAGAATGTGCCCAACTGCTGGAATCCCTCGCGGCGAAGAAGCTCGGTCCATGCCGCGTACTTCTCGGGCTCAGGCCAGTCGATAGACGTCGGAGTGAACGTGATGTCGAGAGGCATGAGAAGGTTGGGCTTGTTAGTCCTCTCGAGCCGCTTGTAGAACTTGTCGCGCTCGGGGGAGCCAACTGGTTGTCTTGCGGGCCGGGTCAGCCGAAGAACTAACCGTCGTCGTCCGAGTTCAAAAAGAAGCCTTCCCGCGCCCGCCAGGAGCACGCCTGCGAAGATGAGTCCATTCAGTTCCTCGGGTGAGGTGCGATCCCAGAGCAGAGGTTCAGTGCCGAACCAGTGCGCGGAGAGCACCGACGCGGCAAAGATTACCAGCGTTCCGAAGAATGCCCACAGCGGAAGCTGGAACAGCAGCCAAGCGAGGCCCAGTCCGGGGTTGCGACGGTCTTCGCCCTCGCGCGACATGGTGGCCAACCAGCGTCCACGCTTGTCGTATAGAACTGTGATCACATGCGGATGGATTCTGACCCGCCCTTTGGCGACCATGCGCGCCCAGTACATGCTGCGAAACGCGCTGCAATATTCACTGATCGGGGTTTCAGGCACTTCGCACTTTGCCGTAAGAGGCTGGCTGGTCTTCGCATCGAAGGTAAAGAGTGCGATCTCACCAGAGCGCATGTATTGCTGCCAGAGAGTTCCGCTAATGTCTTGCCCAGGCTTGGGAAAAGCGCCCGATGCGGGCAGCAGACGCGAATCGATGAGCATGGCAGTGATTCTAGATGCCTTGAATGGAGAGCCAAGGTTACTTCGGTGCAGCAAGTCACTCGAGTTTGTGACGCGAAACGGGCGGCGTTATTTAGGCGGCGTGTGCTCGAACGGGAGCTTGGTATAGCGCACTCTTTCCACTTCAATGACCAGAGCGACTCGCCCTTCGAGAGCGCGGAATGGAAAGGGCTTCCCAGTGTATTTGTGCGAGACGGCGTCCATTATCTTGAAGTCCGAGTCGGGACGGCGTTCAATGATGCGGCCGCGGACCTGGACTTCCTCGTACGGATTGGTGAAGTCTACAATCGACAGCGCCACTCGCGGATCGCGGCGCGTGTTTTTGGCTTTGAGAGAGCCGTCGCCAGTGCAGATGACGATATGCTCGCCTTCGCGGCCAACCCATACAGGCACGGACTGCGGAGAGCCGTCGGGCATTAGCGTGGCGAGGTGAGCGAAGTTCGGACGGTCGATGAGCTGTTTCACTTCCGGTGAGAGCGCGGTGGGCATAAATTCCTCCTTGCTTACGGCAAGCGGTTGATGAGCGAGGCAACGTAGCCGGCGCCGAATCCGTTGTCGATGTTGACCACGCTGACGTTCGAGGCGCACGAATTCAGCATGCCGAGAAGCGCGGCCATTCCCTTGAACGATGCGCCGTAGCCGATGCTCGTAGGGACGGCAATGACGGGAACTCCGACTAGACCTCCAACGACGCTGGGTAGGGCGCCTTCCATGCCAGCGCAAACGATCACGACTCGGGCTTTGGTTAGTGCTTCGCGATTCGCCAGCAGGCGGTGAATACCGGCAACGCCAACATCATAAAAATGCTGGACCTCGTTGCCCATCACTTCGGCGGTGACGACGGCCTCTTCGGCCACGGGGATGTCGCTGGTTCCGGCGGAGACCACGGCGATGATGCCCTTGCCGTATTTCGTGGGATCACGCTGCAGTACGATGGCGCGGGCCGCGTCACGATATTCGACGGCCCGAACTTTCTTTTTTACTGCGGCAAATTGCTTTTCGGTGGAGCGGGTGGCGAGGACGTTGCCTCCGTGTTTGGCGAGGCGGGCAAAAATTCCGGCAACCTGCGCGGGCGTCTTGCCTTCGCCGAGAATGACCTCGGGCATCCCATTGCGCAGGGCGCGGTGATGATCGACCTTGGCGAATCCGAGATCTTCAAAAGGCAGATAACGACGGCGCGAAACGGCGTCGTCGGGCGTGAGTTTGCCCTTGCGTACTTGTTCGAATAATTGGCGGATGGATTCGGCGTTCAAGAGGCACTCAGCATTCAGCGCGCGGCATTCAGCCCAGCGCGAAGTTAGATTAGCACTTTGAGGCCGAAGAATTCAGGCGTGGGAGTTCAGGCGTGGGCGGCGCGTGACTTTGCATTTGCGACCGTGCGGAGTTTGGCGATGACGGCCGCGCAGACTTTGCGGGCCAGTCCGGGCTCATCGAGGTGAGCGAGGAACAGGCGGCGCAGGCCACTCGGCGTGACTTTGCCGGCCAGATAGGCGTCGTAGATCTGGCTGCCGATGCGATAACCGAGGTCTTGCGCGGAGGACTCGACCTTGCTGATGTCGGCGCGAACGGCCACATGGGCGGCTTTTTCGCACGCGGCGCGCGACGGCAACGATGAGTCGTCGGGAATTGTCCGCGAGGGATCGAGTACTCGCGAGCCGAAATAGGCGACCGTGTGTTCGATTACGCGGGCGTAGAACTTGTCGATCGGGTTACGCTCACGGTTACTGCTTCCATTTGCGGCACCTCCCTCTTCCATTTGTCCGTTGAGCCGCTGCGGCAGGCCCCGACAGGCCTGGTGCAGGAAGCGCGTGGCATCTTCGGCGGCGTGGATCATCTGGAATTCGCGCACGTAGAAGGCATTTACTGGCGGCAGATAGGCGCTGCCGTGCTGCTCGACGCTGCTCAACATGGAGTCGCGTTCCTGCTCAGCGATGCCCTTGCGAGAAAGCAAGCGGCGCATCATGGCGTCGGAAGGGCCGCCGTAAACCTCCGGCAGCATGTCGACCAGAAATTTTGGCTGCGTGCCGTTGTGCGGCGAGTAGCGGTTAATTTCGAGGAAGCGAGCCAGGCTGTCGATCAGGTTGTAAATTGTTGGCGCGAAGTCGGGACCATCGTCGCAGCGGCTCCACTGGTCGAGGAACAGGCGATAGCTCTCGTATTTCTCCAGCGGCGTGGAGTTGAAGACGCAGAGAACGTCATCGTTGACGCGGACGGCTTCCACCTTGTCGGCGCGCTCTCCGGCAGCGCGCCAGTACAGCGCGTCGACATTCTGCAAAACGGTAAGAACTCTTGCGCCGGGAATCTGATCACGCAATGCACCAGGTAAATGTCCGGGAGCGAGATGCGATTCGCCGAATAAAACGAAGATGACGGCGTTGGGATGGCGCTCGCGGATTTCGGCAATCTTGGCGGCGGCGTGACGGTCGCGGGCACCGATCTTGCGCAGATCTTCACGCGGCATGCAGTCGAGTCCATAGACGGCCTCCGCGTGATCGCGCGCGGTGACCAGCAATTCGTGAAATGGGGTCCAATCGTATCCCCAGTCGAGATCGAAGCGGATGCGCTGGCGGAGTTCGCTCTCGTCGATTTCGCGGCGCCACCATTCGTCGAGAATGTGCTGATCGCGGGCGAAGATGGTTTCGACCCCGAGCACCACTGGACGATCCCCGGCCAGCGCGCGCTGTTCGATCAGCGATGCGGCGTAGCGCTGCGCAGCTGGCAGCGCGTGGTAGTCGCCGACCAGGACGACGTCGGCGGAATGCAAAGCGGTCTGAACCTGTTGCGAATCGAGAACAGATTCGTAGCTGGGATAAGCCTCGTTGAACTCGCGAAGATATTTGCGGCGGTTATGCGAAT
>Ga0210396_10004353_pt1 | contig 13895 bp, 10 predicted proteins | sample IncBWH17OmetaG_FD_155466 | JGI IMG/M metagenome (GOLD analysis project Ga0210396, IMG submission 155466) | Forest soil microbial communities from Barre Woods Harvard Forest LTER site, Petersham, Massachusetts, United States - Inc-BW-H-17-O ...
GGTTCTTGCGTATCGGCGGTGAGCCCGGAGTGAACGTTCTAAAGTTGAATCTCGCCCTGGACAATCTGCCCTCTGCTTCCAGTTAAGAATCACAGTTAAGGGGCTCCATTTTGACCTGTGGTCCCACGAGGTTTTTAGAAAATTGTGAATGGGCCTTCTAGCGGGCGACTGCGTTTGACGGCCCAGCACCTTCCGCTCGAGGTGCAGGGAACCTAAACGAGCTCCGGAAGGTGCTGGTGTCCGTCCACCCCGCCCAGGTTCGTGCGCAAAACTCCAGGTTGGTTACACTTGAACAAGTAGGTCGCCCGGATGGAACGCGCACACCGCGGGATTGCACCGAACTTTTAATACCAAGTTCTGCGTTTATTTAAACTTACTTTTATTTGAGGCGGTCTAGACCAAGATGTGGAAGCGGACCGAGATAAATTTTCCCCCGGAGACTAACAACGACCAAAATAGGCGCGCATTTTCGGTTATTGCAGGCTAAACATACTGGAGTCATGGCAACGGTCGAAAATGACAGCCTGCGCCCAAGTGCAGATGAATTCCTGTCGATTATCCGGCAGCAACAGACCGGGAAATTGAAGATCTATCTCGGACCTTGCCCGGGCGTTGGTAAGACCTACCAAATGCTAATCGAAGGGAACCGCCTGAAACGGCGCGGAATCGATGTGGTTATCGGGTACGTAGAGCCGCATGACCGGCCGGAAACCAGAGCGCAGATCGCTGATTTGGAAGTCGTACCACCGCTGGTCGCGCAATATCACGGCATCACTTTGAGTGAGATGGATCTGGATGCGGTTATCCGGCGGAAACCCACGGTGGCGTTGGTTGATGAACTTGCTCATACTAATGCTCCCCAAAGCCGGAACCGAAAACGGTATGAAGACGTGGAAGACCTGTTGCGAGAAGGGATAAACGTCATCACTACAGTTAACATTCAGCACTTTGAATCGCTCTATAACGTGGTGGAAGATGCCACTGGGGTCCGGGTAAAGGAGCGGGTCCCGGACGAAGTCATCGCTCGCGCAGATCAAGTTGTGAATATCGATCTGCCCGCCGAAGACTTACAAGAGAGGTTACAAGCGGGAAAGATCTATCCGCAAGAACGCATCGAGGCGGCGCTGGCTAATTTCTTCACCACGAAAAACCTTACGCGGTTGCGGGAGATGACGCTGAGCGAAACCGCCAACTTACTTGATCGCCAGGAGCGGGTAGCGGCCGAGCAGGGACCAAATGTAAACGCACTTGGTCAGGTGATGGTGGCCGTTAGCAGTCAAGGGCCGGACCCTGGCCGATTGTTGCGTAAAACGGCTCGACTGGCGGCTCAGTTGAACGCGGAATGGTATGCGGTTTATGTTCGGACCCCCCAAGAGTCAGCGGTGCGCATTGACGCCACGGTCCAACGGAGAGTGGCTGACACTTTGGAGACAGCCCAAAAAATGGGCGGACTGGTTATTTCGTTGAAGCACGATAATGTCGCCCAGGCCTTGGTATCTTTCGCTAAAGAATACGGTATTACCCACGTGGTTTTGGGCCGGCCGAAACCGAAAAGACTTCATTGGGTTGGCTTGTCGATGCACGAAATCCTGATGCGTGAACTACCCGACGTCGATCTCATAATCGTATAAGCTCGGTAGGGACGAGCTCCCGCTCCTCCGGAGCTTTGCTGGCGGATGCGTAAAATTCGCGGAAGAGCAGGCGCTTTTCCCTATCGTTTCTGCTATCGCGCTTCTAATCTAATGGTGCCGTTTGTGGTCTTTGCTTCCAAATGATGAGGTCCGGCGCCAAGTTTTGCTTCGAGAGTTTCTCCCACGATTCCTTTATTTACTTTGCGAGCTGATAGGTTCGAATTGATTTGGCCCACGGTCGTAGTTGCTTCGATTAGAGCGTCTGCAGACCGTGGCAACGCCAGGGTAATAGATCCGTTCGTGGTGTGAAGAAGTCCGTCTCCGGCTAAATCAGTACAGTCGGCGTTGATGGAACCACTAGTGGTGGACAGCGAAAACGGACCCTTTAGACTGGTCGCGGTGATAGCGCCGTTCTCCGACTTAATCAATACGCTGCCGCTCACATTTTGCGCTGAAATACTTCCATTCGCGGTGTGCCGGCTAGCGGATAGTTGAATTTCTGGATTTGGACAACTTCTTGAGCCAGTAGCGCCACCGGAAAACTGAGGAGGGTCATGATGAGCTGTGCAAAAATGGGTCGGTTCGCCATAATGATTCCTTGTTTCTTCAACTACACGGGAGACGCGGCAAAAGTTGGCAAGAAATTTCAAGGTGCCGTATTTTAATCAGGCTTTTTTTGCCTGAATGCCGCCGCTATGACTGCTGACGATGAACCGATCCGGATAAGCCTAAAACAGGAGGTGGTGTGCCCTGAAGACAGTGAGCACCGCTTCCCGCTACGGGAAGGCCTGGCCGAATCCACGATTCACCGGATGCAACACGATTGGCTCGAAGAGAAGGAACGCGAGCTGGCTCGAGCCCGGGATCAGATTGGACGCGAATTTTCGGAGCGAGAAAAAGCGCTTGAACAGCAACTTCAGCGGTCGGCCGAGGAGGTTATCAGTTGGCGGAACCGGGAAGCAACGCTGTTGGCCGAGCGCGCCAAGTTCGAGAAGGAGAAGGCGGAACAGGCAATAAACCTGGCCAAACAGATCGAAGCTGAGCGACAAGCAATCAGCCAAGCAGCTCGCACCGAAGAAGTGCAGCGGGCAAGAGTCCGGGAGCAAATCCTGAAAGACCAGATCGATGGCCAGACCCAACTGGTTCAGGAGATCAGGAACCAGCTAACCGAGAAGAATACTGCTGAGATCAATCTGAAGCAGAGTATCGAAGAACTAAAACTGAGCCATCAAGAAGCCTTGCTCAAGACCGCGAATGATGCTCGCCAGGCTGCCGCTGCGGAAGCCCTGCAAAAAGCCGAACAGGAGATGAAACAACGGTTTGATGAAGAACTGGAATCATTGCGGCTGAAACAGCGCGAACTGGAGAAGCAACGAGACGATGCCAAGCAAGTTGCCGAAGAGTTACGCCGGAGAATGACCCAAGGTTCGCAGCAAACACAAGGCGAAGTTCTTGAGCTGATTCTGGAACGCGAGCTGGGTAACCGATTCGGTTCGGACCGGATCGAACCGATCTCTAAAGGCGTTTTTGGTGCTGACGTAGTTCAACACGTTTTGTCGCCCGATGGCCGCCTTTGCGGCTCAATAACCTGGGAGACCAAGAACGCGCAGAATTGGAACCCGCGCTGGTTGGAGAAACTGCGAACCGACATGATCGCCAACAAATCGGAATTTGGAGTTCTGGTTTCGACAGTCTTGCCTGCAGGGGTGAATCATTTTGGCTTAGTCGATGGACTGTGGGTGTGCGACCTCACGGTTTGGCCGATTCTCGCTTCCACCCTACGGCAGCAATTAGTGGCCCTAACCTTTGCCAGGCTATCCGCTCAAGGCCGGGATACAAAGATGGAGATTCTTTACCGCTATCTAACGGGCCCGGAATTCCGAGAAAGGGTAAACGCCATATTGCGGACCTTTGTGGGGATGCAAGAACAGTTGGAAAAGGAGAAACGCGCGCTGATCAAACAATGGGGCGCGCGAGAGAAGCAGATCGAGACCGTCATCGACGGCCTTTCCGGTATGTATGGTGATTTACAAGGGATTATCGGCAGCGCATCCCTCCCTGAAATCTCCAACCTGAAACTCGAAGACGAGGATCAGGAACCCAGGTTGTTGTAGGCGGAGGTAGACGGTAGGGACGAGCTCGTGCTGGTCCGTTTGGTTCTACTTTCGAAGTCCGCCAGTTCGATATTTCACAAAATTCTGCGGTCGAGCAGGAGCTCGTCCCTATCGTCCCTGGCGTTCCCGCTCGTTGTCATTTGTCATCTGTCATTTGTCATTCATCTTCCCGTCGTGACAAGAACACGGATAGGCTTGGCCTGCTTCTTATTCTTAATACTGGCGGGTCCAGCGGTAGCGCAGGAGAAATCGCTGCCAGATCATTACGATAATCCCCTCGGAACCTGTTTTGAGGACCTGAAATATCCGTACCCGACTGCTTTCCTAAACCTTCATGTGGAAGGGCAAGATGTGCGGATGTGTTTCATGGATATCCAGCCGCCTAAAAACCCGAATGGACGAACGGTTCTGTTGCTGCACGGTAAGAATTTTTGGGGAGCTTATTGGAACGACACCATCAAGTTTCTGACCGATCGCGGCTACCGGGTCGTCGTTCCGGACCAAATCGGATTCGGAAAATCATCGAAACCGGACATTCATTATAGTTTCGATTTTCTGGCGGAGAACACGGCAGGTCTCCTTGATCTGTTGCAGATACCGAAAGCCGTGGTTGTCGGCCATTCGATGGGCGGGATGCTCGGAATCCGCTTTGCTCGCCTCTACCCGGGGCGAACTGAGGCGCTGGTCCTGGAAGATCCGATCGGTCTGGAAGACTATCGATTGGTCGTGCCACCGGCTCCTTTGGAAGCTCTTTATCAACAGGAGCTCAACACGACTTTGCAGGACTATCGCCGGTATGTGCAGGGCTACTTTGTGCATTATCCGCCCGAAAAAGCGGAGGTTTATGTCGAACCACGGCTGCGGGTGACGTTGAGCGGTGATTTCCCACGTTGGGCTCGAGTGGCCGCATTGACGGATCTGCTGATCTATGAGCAACCCGTCTGCTACGAATTCGCTGAGATAAAAGTCCCTACCCTTCTAGTCGTCGGTCAAGAGGATCACACCGCGGTCGGAAAGGACCGAGCGCCGATCGACCTGCGGCGTAACCTGGGAAATGTGGCCGAATTGGCGAAGAAGGCCGCAACTCAGATCCCGGGTGCGAAACTGGTAGAAATCCCAGGGGTCGGCCATATCCCGCATCTGGAGGCGCCGGACCAATTTCATCAAGCGCTTGACGATTTTCTACACAAATAAGTATTTCGCGACGATGCGCGCTACTAATATATAAAAGGGGGGGTGAAGCCGGCACCGAGTGTGAGGGCTCGCACGTCGAAACCGGTACAGTATGGTCTTTCTTTGTTGCGCGACAGAAGATGCGGCGGCTGGAGAAGCCGTTCGGGCCAGCTTGGAAGGCAACGGCCTCAAATGCTTTTTACAGAATCCTGGCTTAGCGCCAGCTCAATCTTCCGCAAACCGCATTAGCGAGGCTATCCGAGAGGCTGAGCTGTTTTTGCTGATCTTGAGCCAGCAATCGAACCGTTCACCAGACGTTCGACAACAGCTCGAAACCGCCGCTCATTTTAAGCTTCCGGTCGTCACTTTTCGGATCGAGCCGGCCCAGCCGACCGATGATCTCTCCTATTTTCTGTGGGAGAAGCATTCTGTTGATGGATTCGAAGGTCGCTTAGATGCGCACATTCCCGCTTTGCTCCAGCAGATCCAGGCGCTGTTGAAGTCTGAAGAGGAAGACCGGGCATCTCCGGTCGAGGCAGCAAGCTCGGGGCAGGCCCATTCGGCGGACTCTCGACAGACTGAGAGTTTCGCCAATTTTCGCATCCTGCGCCGGCCCGATAACTCCCTCTATCGGTTGGGCCAGGGCGGCATGGGCGTCACGTACAAGGCGATCGATACCACCCTTGATCGGCCCGTTGCCTTGAAACTGATTGCCGCCGATTTATTAAAAAGCGGCAAGGCCAGGCAACGCTTCCTTCGCGAGGCTAAAGCGGCTGCCAAAATCGTGCATCCAAACGTGGCCACAGTTTTTCAGTTTGGGGAAGAGGGAGACGCTTATTTTTACGCGATGGAATTCATCGAGGGCGAAGACCTCGAGCGCTACGTCCACAATCGCGGTCCTCTGAGTCCTCGGGACGGGTTGCTGGTAATCCATCAAGTCGCACAAGCCCTGGAGGCGGCTCAATCTCATCAATTGATTCACCGCGATATCAAGCCGGGGAACATCATGACCCGAGCGAATCGTTTAGGCGACCTCGAGGTCAAATTGATCGATTTTGGTTTAGCCAGGTTAACGGATCCGTCTGACTCTAATGCGGGCCAGATTACACATTCTCAGGACTTCGTGGGCAGTCCGGCCTTCGCTAGTCCCGAACAATGTGAGATGCACGGCACGCTGGATACCCGATCGGACATCTATTCGCTCGGGGTGACCCTCTGGTACCTGCTGATGGCGAAGCTGCCGTTTACGGGTACGGTCGGCCAGTTGTTGGTGGCGCACGCCGTGAAGCCCCCGCCCTGGAGCGAACTGCAAAGTCTCCCCGTGGCCGTTGTAGACCTCCTGCGGCAAATGCTGGCGAAGGATCCAATGGAGCGTCCGCAAACCCCGGCTGAGTTACAAGAAGCGATTGAGAAGGTGATTGCCGGTCTCACCGGTCAGCCGATTGCGACGAGAATCGGGCGGTCCCTTTCCACAGGCGCAACGGTACAATCCGGAGCAGAACTGACTTTCATCCCGGACCGTTCGGCAATCTCAGGTGAAGCCCATTCGGCAGGCTCCGGGCAGGCTCATGCGGGAGGGTCGCCACCGATTCACTCCCCCGGAGAAATGGTACGCCCAAGGCAATCCGACAGCTATTGGCAGGTTGGGGTTGGCGCGATCTTGGCGGAGCGCTACCGGATTATAACTGAAATTCGCGAAGGAATCGGTGGGCGTCTTTATCTGGCCAAGGATGAGAGAGCGACCGGTCGTCAGCCAGCCGCAGTAGCGCTGAAACTGTTGCATCCAACCATCGCATCGGACTTCGCGCTGCTGAACCGCCTCGAGAACGAGATCGGTACAATTCGCAGTGCCGTCGATCCGCACGTTCTCCGCTACTTCGGCTTTGAACGCGAGGCTTCCGCGCCATTCCTAGTGAGAGAATGGGTCCATGGGTTTCTTCTATACGATCTGCTTCGCTGGAGACGAGCGTGCCGAATCACGGAGGTCATGAAGCTGCTGCAGCCAATCCCGCCCACCTTAGACTTTATCGCCGATCACGGTCTCGGTCTCGTAGATGTGAGCGCCCGAAAGATATTTGTGTGCTGCCCTGGAGATGTTGATCCCGCCACCTTTTCCACACTTGGTCAACACAACATCCAGGATTGGGATCGATGCGAAGTGAAATTAAACCCGCTGAGCCTCGGCCCCTTGATCCAGCATAACCGGCAGCTGCGGGGCAATCAGACGATCATCCCATCAAGCCGAATCTTATCGTTAAGTCAGGCGGAGACCGGGATTCGCGGGGTGAAGGCAGTCCGCTTATTTGCTCGCCTCGTGTACGAGTTGCTCAGCGGCCATCCCCCGACTGATGCCGAAGGAACGAAATACACCCCGCTCTCCGGTTTGAATGAGGGCGGTAATCGCGTCCTACAGCGAGCCTGTGCAAGTTCCGGCCAGCCGTTCAAAGACTGTGAAGATTTTTGGACGGCTCTCCGGGAGAGCCTCGAATCTTCCAGCGGCCCGACGCGAACGCCGTATCCGGAGCCAGAACGAGTAGTGACGCCAGTAGGGCGTATACCGCCGATAGCACCCGAGATAGCAATGAAAACACCGCCACCGGTCAGCATGCCGCCTGCTCCTAGCTGGCCGGTAGTGGTTGAGCCACCGCCGGTTGCGCCGGTTGCGGCCTCGCCGACAGGACCGCCCAGAATGGATCGTCATCCGATCCAAACCGCAACGAAAGAAAAGTCGTGGGAGAATAGCCTCGGTATGAGATTCGTGCCTGTGGCCAGAGTTTTTTTCTGCATCTGGGATACGCGGCTACAAGACTACGAGCAGTTTGTTCAGCACAGCGGTTACTCGGCTTCCGACAAGTGGAAAGAGCCTGGTTTCAAGCAAGGTCCGGATCACCCTGTGGTGAACGTGAGTTGGGACGATGCGATCGCTTTCTGTAACTGGCTAACCACACGTGAACAAGGCTTAGGACTTTTGCCTGCTCGAATGAGCTATCGATTGCCAACCGATCTAGATTGGAGCGGTGCGGTTGGATTGGGGACCGAGCCTGGAAACACGCCGGAACAGAAGAAGGGAAAAATCAAAGTGTATCCCTGGGGCCTCGGTTGGCCTCCGCCGCCAGGTTCAGGGAATTATTGTGGAGAGGAGACCAAGGGCGGCCGTTCCAGTTGGCCGGTGATTTCGGGCTATAATGATGGTTACGCCAGAACCAGCCCCGTCGGGGCTTTCCCGCCCAATCGCTATGGCCTTCATGATATGGGAGGGAACGTATGGCAATGGTGTGAAGACTGGTCCAATGCTAGCCGGTACCGCCGGGTACTTCGGGGCGCTTCCTGGCTCAACGAACATCCCGATGATCTGTTGCTGTCGCATCGCCGCGACGATACGCCTACCAGCCGCCGGGATAATTACGGGTTCCGGTGCGTGCTCGGGTAACGGTAGGGACGAGCTCCCGCTCGTCCGGAGACCGTTTCTAGATGACATCAGAACAGAACGCGGACGAGCGGGAGTTCGTTCCCTACCGTGGTTGTTGACGGGAAGCGGCCTCAGAGCCAAGCTAGGGCCGTTATGGCCCGGCTTAGCTTAATCTTGTTGGTCGTTTGTGTTTCAGCCTCCGCCGCGCTCGCGCAGAACTACGATGAACACATCGTCGTGACCGGCGGACCCTCAATCATGGAATGGGAAAAGTATAAGATCGAACCCCACGACAATTGGTGGATGAACTTTGTCCGAGCCAGCCGAATCAGGATCGCTCAACTCCGCGAACAGTACGGTCCCTCCGCTTACATCACTTGGATGGTGTACGGCCCAGGGTACAAGCGTCGGCAAGCTCAGGAGAAAGAGAACCTGTTCAGTATCATCGATTCCGTACGGACGACCTATAATCTGAAGCTCATCTATTTTAAGACCGCGGACGAAATGTGCGATTATTTGAACCGGGGCGAAGATCGAAGCCAATACAAGATCGCCTCCTTCGATTATTTCGGCCATTCCAACCGCGCTTGTTTCATGTTCGACTACAGCAACGAAATAGGCAGCGCGTCCAAGTGCTGGTTGCACGAAACCGAGCTCAAACAAAAACTGCATCGCGGGATATTTGCCAAGAACGCTGCGGTTCAATCCTGGGGATGTTACACGGGACAAAGCATGTCGAATCTATGGAGAGATGCCACCGGAGCGAAAATGATTGGGGCAACCTGTAAAACCCAATACATGACGAACGAACTTCCGGTGCTGGTTTCCAGCACCGGCAAATGGTCGACCGGAGAAGCAGGCGTTTGGTAGTTCACTTTCGTAGTTCGCAGTTTCCTTAGCTCCGTCACTTCATGACTCGATCGTTCTAACCGTCTATCACTACGCGCAGCACCGGCATGATCCTCTCCGATTTACAGAAAATCTATTCTCAACCTTTTTTCGATCTCATCTCCCGGGCGCGCTCGGTGTATCTCGAACACTGGTCGCGAGACGAGGTGCAACTATGTACCTTGTTGAGTATTAAAACCGGCGGCTGCAGTGAAGATTGTGCCTACTGTGCACAGAGCGCCCGCTACTCCACCGGTGTGGATGCCGGCCGCTTGATGAAGACCGAAGAGGTTCTGCAGCTAGCGGAACGAGCCAGAGAAAATGGTTCCACTCGATTCTGTATGGGCGCTGCCTGGAAGGGTGTTCGAGAAGGTGAGGCGAAATTCGAGCATGTCTTAGATATCGTCCGAAACGTCAGCCGGCTTGGCATGGAGGTCTGCGTCACCTTAGGCCATCTCGGTTTATCTGAGGCAAAGAAGCTGAAGGAAGCAGGAGTGACTGCCTACAATCATAACCTCGACACGTCGGAAGAATTCTACTCGGAGATTGTTTCCACTCATACCTTTCAGGATCGGTTGGATACCATCAGCGCAGTTCAATCCGCGGGTATTTCTGTCTGTTGCGGCGGTATCATCGGAATGGGAGAGACTGAGACCGATCGTCTGAAAATGTTAGAAGTACTAACTAACTTCGATCCGGCCCCGGAAAGTGTGCCGATTAATTGCCTTATCCCGATGCCGGGAACCCCGTTGGAAGATCAACCACCGGTGGATGTTTTTGAGTTGGTGAGATTAATCGCGACCACCAGGATTGTTCTGCCAAAAGCGCGAGTCCGTATGTCCGCCGGGCGGACCCGGCTGTCGCGAGAAGCACAAGCGCTTTGTTTTTTTGCGGGAGCGAATTCGATCTTCTACGGAAATAAGCTTTTAACCGCAGCAAATCCTGGAGTAGACCATGACCGCGAGCTGCTCAACGCGCTAGATCTTGCGACTCACTCAAGTGGTCAAGAATGTTAAAAATGACGAAACGGGGCTGGGTTTGAGATCGTTTGTTCGGCCTGACATAGCGACTAAGCCATGTCCCGAGAAAGCTTAGGAGCTCTGTCGGATTTTACCGCGAAGCGGTTATACAGATTAGCCCAGGGTTTTAACCCTGGGTCCGTTGGTTAACGAGATGTGCCCTGAAGGTGGCACCGGATGTTGGCGCTATTTCTCGAGTCAACGCATGAACACACTGAAATCCCGTCGGACGCCACTTTCAGGGCGCATCTTCCGATCCGCCTCACCCAGGGTTAAAACCCTGGGCTAATCTCTTGTAACCGCTTCGCGGTAAGAATCCGACAGGCTCCGCGCTATCGTCAATCGCAGCTCGTGGTCGATTTCTGCGGCACCGTCCTCCGTCGAGCTTTGTCATCTGTCATTTGTCATTTGTCATTCTTCGGGGAAGTTATGGCCGCGATGGTCAACTTGATCATCCCAGACAAGTGGCAACAGGATGCGGTTAAACTGTTGCGCGAGGGAAATGATGTAGTGGTTCACGCCCCCACGGGGGCGGGGAAAACTTATATCTTCGAGTTACTCTACGAGTCGCTCAAAGGTCAGGCGGTTTACACCGTGCCCACACGGGCGTTGGCCAACGATAAGTTGGCGGAGTGGCGAGCCCGAGGCTGGGACGTCGGTATTTCGACTGGCGATTTGGCCGAGAACCTCGACGCCAGAGTTGTGGTAGCGACATTGGAGACCCAAAAGGGACGTTTTCTTCGCCGGGACGGCCCAAGACTTTTGGTTGTCGACGAGTATCAGCTCATAGCGGATCCGATTCGGGGAACTAGTTATGAGATCATTATTTCCTTGGCGCCGCCCGAAACACAGCTGCTTCTGCTGAGCGGCAGTGTCGGCAATCCGGGTGACGTGGTGGAATGGTTGCGCCGGATCGGGCGATCCGCGGAATTGATCTCTCATCAACAACGGCCGGTCCAGCTGGACGAGGTGATGTTAAGCGATCTACCGGTCTCGGCGCCGGGAACTATCCGAGGTTATTGGCCAAAGCTAATTAGCAGAGCGTTGCTCGCCGACCTCGGACCAGTGTTGATTTTCGCGCCCCGGCGTCAGATGGCGGAAGATCTGGCTACCGCCCTATCGTCGACCCTGCCTCTCGATGAGCCGTTAACACTAACCCAGGAACAGCACGCGTTGGTCGGTGATCGGCTGGGTAAATTGTTGCGGAACCGGGTCGCGTTCCACCACAGCGGACTAAGCTATGCGGTGCGCGCCGGCATCATTGAGCCCTTAGCAAAAAGAGGACAGCTGCGGGTGGTGGTGGCAACGATGGGGCTGGCGGCGGGCATCAACTTTTCGATGCGTTCAGTCCTGGTGACGGGGACACATTACCAGGCTGGCAACTTTCAACGGCAAGTACGTCCCGATGAATTATTGCAAATGTTCGGCCGGGCAGGGCGCCGCGGACTGGACGACTTCGGTTACGTCCTGGTCACGCCGGATATCCCCCGGCTGCACGACTCGCACCCGCTGAAATTGAGAAGGGCAGAGCCGGTAGACTGGCCCACCATGATCGGCGTGATGCGCGAAGCAGTCTTGCGCGACGAAGATCCCTTTTTGAAGGCGAAGGAGTTAATTGCCCGATTATTTTGGTCGAAACCCCTGACAGTCGGGGTTGAACGTTTTTATGGAATTAAGGCCCATTCGACAAACACAGGGCAGGCGAATTCGCCAGGCTCGGCACAGTCCCATTCGCCAGACTCAGGGCAAGCCGACTCGACAAGCACAGGGCCGGCAGATTCGACAAACTCTTCACCCATAAACGATCCGCTCTGCGGTTTGCCAGTCGATGGTGAGCGGGCGCGGTTGGTGCGAAGGCATGATCAGGAAATGCTCACGCCAGGAGGGGTGTGGGAACCACAGCCCCTGGCAAGCGATGCTCGCCTGGGAGAGTTGCTGGTTCGAACGCCCAGGGGCCATTGGAGACCTGCTTTGACCGTCGCCGCCATCGCCCAAAAGCATGGCTTCGGAGCTCTGTGTAAAATCAGATTTGGTCAGCCCATTCGACAAGCTCAGGGCGAACCCGTTCGGCAAGTTCAGGTCGGGCCTATGGGGCGAACTCAGGTTCAGCCGGCGTTTGAGTATGGCAGGGAAATTCCGCTAGCAGCACCCAAGAAGGAAATCTGGGTACCAGCAAAATGGCTTCGGAAGCTCCTTCGTGAGCGGTTCCCTTTGCTAGCCGCGGTCAACGGTTGGCGGCCAGAAGAATTCTTAAAACAGGCGCTGCCGGTGGTGGAAGCTGAGATGAGAGGCCGGCTCTATGAACAGTGGGTCCGGGAAGGTATGGTTTTTGGCCGGTTCCGGTTTGATGACTTTCCAGCGACCGGTTATCGAGACAGTCACGGACGTACCTTGGAGAACCCTGAGACCCGGCGGACATATCCAGCGGTCTGTCAGCCCTGCGCGCTGAAACGGGATTGTGAGGCTCTCGAGCCTTCAGTTTCGCCGGCCTTAGCTTGGCGACAGCTTGGTCTCGTAGATCAGAAAGGGGTTCCGACTCGTCGGGGTATTATCTTTAGTTTTTTCAATCAGGGCGAAGGTCTGGCTATCGCTGCTGCGCTCGAAGAACCCGATTATCCGGTCGAGGATCTGATTTTTGATTTAGCGAATCTTCGCGTTGGGCATCGGTTTTCTTTAGATGAAACCTATTCCCACGGACGACTGGGTGCAGTTTGCCAATTAGTCTATCAGCGAGGCGAGTATCCTGGCTATTTGGAGCTCGGGCTGCCCATTGCCTATGGACCGGGAGGGTCGGAGGTGGTGCGGGATGTGGTAGCGCATCAGGTCCCTCGGCACAGATTGGTGAGCGAAAGCGTGCGCCACGGGGATATCGAACGGGCGCTTACCGAATGGCGAAGTTTATTGCGGCAGATCTCGCTGGCACCTGCCTGCGATTGGGACCGCTGGTTGCAATTGCGAGAGATGGCTTCGAGATATGTCCATTCTACGAGAAGCCCGGCCCGTGATCCTTTGCCTCCATTGGCCCCCGCTCAAACTCAAAGATACGTCGGCCGCTTTATCTCCAGACTAGCAAGATCAGCCTAATTCCTCAGACCCAATGTCAGAAGAAAACAGCTCGGAGCACAGGTACAGTTTTGCCTACGGCGTCTGCGCCATTTTTTTGGTTGGCTTCCTCCTGGTGACCTGTGCAGTCGTTAGCGATGCCCTTCATCGGGGTGATCTGGAGCAGGTGGTGCCTCTGGCGGTTGCTGCTCCGAGTGCGACACCGACACCGGGTCCTTGAGCGGGCGACAGCTAATCGTCCTCGTTCTCGTCGTCGTCCTCGTCCTCGTCCTCGATAGTTGCGTTGTTCCACACTGCGCGTCGTATTTGTTGATCGCTTGGTCTGGAAAATCAGGCCAGTCGGCGCCTCTACGCCCCAAATTCGAGGACGAGGACGACGACGAGTACGATTGGCTGTCGCCTTCATCAGCTCGCTGGCGTTTTCCTATGCCGGAACGCGTAAACCAGGAAGGCAATTCCGACCAGGAACATAAAGAGAGACAAAAATTGTCCTCGAGTGAACGGTCCGGTTAGCGGTGCGTCCGGCTCTCGGAACATTTCCCCGATGATCCGCATCGTCGGGTAGAGCAGAAAGAAAGAACCGGTGGTGACTCCGTTT
>Ga0210396_10004354_pt1 | contig 13895 bp, 14 predicted proteins | sample IncBWH17OmetaG_FD_155466 | JGI IMG/M metagenome (GOLD analysis project Ga0210396, IMG submission 155466) | Forest soil microbial communities from Barre Woods Harvard Forest LTER site, Petersham, Massachusetts, United States - Inc-BW-H-17-O ...
CTTCGGCACCGGCGTGATCAGCTCCGAACGCCGCCGGGTCTCGATTATCCGATTGGTCGGCTGCCCGTCCTGGTCTAGCTCCCAATGGCGGGGCGGACAGGCATAGGGCGAATTGAGGATCGGCCGGTCAAAAAAGCTCTCGTTCACCCGCCGTCCCTTGTCATTGCCGTGCTCTCTCAGGCAAGAATGCTCAGCTCAAGATAAACCAATCGTTGCAGCCTCGGGAGTCTTAGAAAAAATTAATGGTAGACGAGCTATTGCGAGCAGCGGCTCCTTGTGATGATGACGACCCTAAAATTGCCTACTTCGTGCTGCATAGCTTCATGACGGGCCAAGAACGGGCCGCCGGTGTACGATGGGGGTGCCGATAGGTGATGACGTTCCGCAAACCGGCACGGCGGGCCCACGGGGCTGGGCAGGGCCACAACCTTGAGAAGAGTTGTCGCTGTAGACTGGCTGCAGATACAGCGACGGGTGATCACAGACACAATCTGTGATTGTAATGTCGACGCGCGACCTCGATCGCTTTCTTGCCTCCGCGATGACCTGGGCACGGGTTGCTAGCACGAAACGGGAATTTGCGGCAGCGCTCCTCTTCGATGTTGCTGAACCTGACCCCAGCAACGCACCGGCAACAACCCTGATGCTTAATAGAAATTGAAGATGTGTCACCGGCCGGCTACCTGCCCCTTCGAGTTTGCGATGCCGAGGATCAGAGGGCAGTATGTTCAGAAGATCGCAAGAGTATTCACTTGAAGAGCTGCTCGAGCATCCGGTACTCGGTGTGCAGATGACAAGCCAAGGTATCGATCGCCGCTGCCTCGATCTGATGTTCGACGCAACGGGTGGCCATCATCGCTTCACAGAAGGTGAGTTTGGCGAGCCGGCCGCCCATCCATTCGTGCCTTGAAGTTTCGCCGAAGCTGATTCCCGGTTCCTCGCCGGCAATTCCGGAACGGGGCGCCGAGCGGGGGTGTTGGCAGGACCTGCCAATAAGCCGACACGCGATTGATCCGAACGTCAAATCTTCATTGGCCGTCAAGCTACACTGGCGGGTGCCCTTTCAATCGTCAGCAGGGCGTCGATCGTAGTGACGGCGTCGCGCAAAGAGAATGCCACAGCCTGTACGGAAATAGCGCGCGCCATCTCCTCGGACACTGCTTCTCTTGTGCGCGATCCCCAAAATCCGACCAATATGCGCGCCCGAGGAGCGCGCCGGCGGATACGTCGTACCAAAAAGCGCGCGCGCGCCGGTGAACTGGTGCTGATCAGCGACAGACAAACCACCGAGGCGTCCTTGAAAAAGGGAAAATAGGCTGTGTCAGCTGACAGAGCATCCGCCGACAAAGGCGCCCCGATGTCTATACGGCGCTCCAGACGGAGCACATTTACCAGTAGCAAGGCTGCAGCTTGGTCGAGTTCGTTGCGGCCGGCCACACAGACTATACCGGAAAAACCCTCCGGCCTCGGGCCTGCTGCGTGCTCCGGCGCGGCAGCGGCATCTTCATCTTCCAACAGGTTTTCAACCATGCACTCGATCGCGCTTGCAAATGTGGCGCGGTCTTCGAAAGACAGCGCACCGCGGTCGCTGTCGGCCTGCGCTCTCGCCAAAGCAGGTATCGCAACCTCGTCGAAAAATTCGCTCAGCAAGCTGTTCTTCGCGAACTCTTCGGCTTGCTCCGTCGCTTCCTCGGGATCGTTCGCCAGAACGCGCTGGTAAAACGTTTCCACCGGCGTCAGCACCGGCTCGTTGCCGAGCATCACATTGAGGAATTGGAGCTGCGGAACGTGCCGGCCGAGGACGACCAGACAAACCGTCATCGGGGTCGAAAGCAGCAGCCCAATCGGCCCCCAGAGCCAAGTCCAGAACGTAGCCGCGGCAATCAGCGCCACCGGAGAGAGACCAGTCGTGCCGCCATACACCAGCGGCTCCACGAGGTTCGCGACCACAAGCTCGATGCACACGATCAGCAGAGCAGTCCAAACAAGCAGCATCCAGCCAGGATCAACGGCGATAGCCAACGCCAGCGGGAACGCCGCGGCGATGACAATCCCCAGATATGGGATGAACCTCAGCAGAACTACCAGAATGCCCCACAGCGCTGCGTTCGGAATGCCGATCAGAGTCAGCCCGATCCCGATCGGCAACCCGCAACTGATGTTGACGACGAGCTGAGACAGCAGATAACGGCTGATCCGTTGAGCCGCATCATTCATTGCTTCGGTGGTGCGGTGCAGGTCCCGCCTTCCGGCGAGCCGCAACAGCCGATCCCGCAAATCCTCCCGCTCGAGGAGGATCATGATGACGAAGACGATGACCAATCCACCCGCCGCCATTGGTTGGAGCAGCGGTCCGATGATGCTTTCAACGATCTGCAGCGGTCCCGGCTCAGCCTCTACGACCTGGACAGGCATCGGCTTGACCGGTTGAGGCTCGGGCGCGCCGGTAGCGGAACGCGGGCTCTCCGCCGCACCCTGGGTTCCCACCCTGGAAAGCTCCGTGCTGAGCTCCCGGAACATCTCCGTCGCCCGACGGTAAACCCCGCCACCCGGCACCATTCCGGGAAGCGAGCGGATTTTGGTCTGGAGGTTGTATCTGTATTCTGGGAGCTGTTGCGCCAGTGAAGATATTTCTCCCACCACGACCGCGGCGAATCCGGCGATTGCCATGAAAGCGAGCATCGCAGTAAAGCCGACCGCGGTGACCCGGCCCACCCGCAACCGGCGAAGCCATCGCACTGCCGGCGCCAGCAGAAAGCTCAGCAGGATTGCCAGTGTAATCGGGACGAAAACTTCGCGGGCGAAATAAAGAATGGCTATGACGGTCGCCGTGACTAAGACGGCCATCATCCCGAACATACCCCGCGGCAGGTTGGCGCGCGCGCGGCCGTCAAACTCTGGGGCTTGATCGGCCATTTTCGTCACCCGCGATCGCGTCAGGGCGGCACGGCTGCCCGCCCTGGTCTCTCATATCCGCCGTCCCGCACCCAAAAACACTGCCATTCTGGCGTGCTTACCACCCCAATTGGAACATAGTTCAGCGGCGGTGGATCAAATAGGCCAGCCCGTAACCAATTGCGCCGGCGACGAGCAAAGCGGTGACCGGTTGCTCGGCCGCATATCGGGTGATGAAATCGCCGGCTCGGGAGCCCTGCTGATAGAGATTTGTCGCCGCTTGCGTCGCCTGGGTGCCGGCCTGGCGCGCGGCACCTTGCACCAGCTCCCCGGCTTGAGCAATCGCTTGTTTGCCGGCTTCGGAAGCCTGGCGGGCCAATGTGGCTGCGCTGGCCTGGGCGTCCTGGATCATCGCCTTGCCCTGATCGAGCTTGGCTTGCATGGCCGCCCCCGCCTGCTTTGTCGAATCGCCGGCCATCGTGCCGATCGTTTCGCCGACTTTTTCGGCCGCCTCGGACACGCGGTCCTGAATCCGCTGCTCGTCCATTCTCACCTCCAACGCGAATGACACCTTCGATATCCAACACTGGGCGCGGTGAAACGCTCCCCCGGCTCCAACTTATTCGCAGCTCAAACTAGTTTAGTGCAGGGCGCGTTCGAGCTCCTGCTTGTTCATCTTCGATCGGCCCGGAATGTTCCGCCGCTTCGCCTCTTCATAGAGCTGCGACCGCGTAGGTTCCCGCTCGCTCCCGTGCTCGTTGCGGTCCTTCTCGGTCGCACCGCGCCGCTCGCGAGCCTTGGTACGCTTCAGGTTCTGGCGGTTCTTCTCCTTGCTCTCGTATTTTGAGGCGCCCGCCTCGTGCAGCCCGATCGCGATCGCCTGTTTCGGATTCTTGACCTTTCTGCCGCGGCTGGTTTTGAGCTCCCCATGCTTGAACTCGTGCATGACGCGCTCGACGGTTTCCTGTTGGGCGTTGGATTGGTGAGTAGCCATTGTCGACCTCGTCTACTGGATCCTTTGCAGAAATCGTTGTCCGGCAATCATTAGTTCCGGGATTAGTTTGAAAAACCGCCCCGACAGCTGTTTGGGGGAACCGGCGCGTAACAGGAGTTGTTGGCAGGACGTCAATCAACCAAAGAGGAGTAATACCGTGGCGAAAATCCATGTAACAGCAGCCGTCGCGCTGGCACTGGCTGCCGGGGCCCCGGTAGTGTGCGCACAAACTGCGACGACCCATGACGCGCTGGTGGCTCACAGCATTCAAACGGACGAGATCCGCGCCAGCAAGATGATCGGCAGCGCGGTCTACGACGTGCAAAACCGCAAGATCGGCAGCGTCGACGATGTGATCCTCAACAAGGACGGCAAAGTCGACGCGGTCGTCATCGATGTCGGCTCCTTCCTCGGAATGGGAGGCAAGGACGTCGCGGTATTGCCCAGTGACATAAAAACCGACAACAACCGGCTGACGCTCGACCGCACCAAAGAGCAGTTGCAGCAAATGGCGGCTTACAACCTCGAGAATAAGAATACCGGTGCCGGCACTTCGACGTCACCAGTGCAGGGGGGCAATCTTCACAACGGTACTTCCACCGGTCGTTAACGCCTGCAACGCACCGCATGGACCGGGCAGATTCCTCTGCCCGGTCCATGGCTTTTGTAGAGGCAGGGAACCGGGTCCGGGTGGCCACGTTATCGCCTTGGCCAATTAGCAACGGCGAGATATGTCGAGCGAGAACCTGCACGCACCGCGCGACCGTCTATCGCCACAGACGCTCAATTTGCATTTCGCGATTGTCTCGCTGATGGAGGAACTCGACGGTATCGGCAGCGCGCCAACGATGCCGAGGACGAAACGCTGAAGGGGCTGCTGCTCCATAATATGTGGGAAGAGATGGAGCATGCTTCGATGCTGCTCGAGTGGATCCGGCGCCACAATGGCGACTTCGAACGGTTTCTGATGACATATCTTTTTACCGTGGTTCGATCCTGCAGGAGGAGAAAGCCGCGACCGCCGAGAGTGTCGGCGAGGGCGGGTCGGAGACGAGCCGACGCGGTGCCGAGCCCGGCTTCACGATCGGCTCGCTGAGGGCTGTGTAGGCGATGGACTAGCTCAATCGCGGTCAGTCGCATCTGCCGGATGCGATCTGGCGGAAAATCGACTACGCCGCGGTCGAGGCCCCGCGTGACCGGCTCGCCGGCCGGCGATATGTTGCACTGCAGGGATTACGGGCAGGCTACATCGGACAGGACGGAGTGCATTATCAGCTCTATCTGACCAAGAGCATCGTATTGCGGATCGACGAGCCGCAGGCGATCTGCACGATTTCGGCGAGCTCCAGCAGCCTGCGCGCCGGCACCATTTCGACGCTAGCCCCGGCTGAGTAACGAGGGCGACGATGCGTTCGAAATTGCTCAACGCGACCCCCGATCACTTATGCGGTGGTGCTCGACACCGGTGACGAGGTCATCGGTGAACTCGGCAAATTCGTCCGGGAGCAGAAAGTCGAGGCCGCCTCTCTCACGGCGATCGGCGCATTCAGCCGCGTCGTGCTCGGGTATTTCCATCGACATCGCCTGATCGATATTGGGCGGGTAGCCGCAACAGGCGTTGTTGCGCGTCCTGCCCGTGATAAGATTCGTCGAACCAAGCTGCGGCGAAGGAGTCGGCCAATGGCGAAGACGCGGGGGACCGGACTGCTGATGGTGTGGACCGATATCGATCCGGAATTCGAGGCCGAGTTCAACAATTGGTATGACGAGGAGCACTTGCCGCGCCTGCTCGAAGTGCCGGGCTTTCTCAGCGCCGGGCGCTATGTCGCGGTCAAGGGGGCGCCGAAATACCTCGCGATGTACGAGCTGGAGGACCACAACGTGCTGCGCAGCACGGCCTATCTCGATACGGTCAAATACCAGCCCTCGCCGCAGCGAACGAGGATCGGGACGAGCCGGATCGGGCGCAATTTTCTGCGGAACGCCTACCGGCAGATTTTCCCGGTGCACACCGACCCGATCGAACAGACGGTCGAAATGGCTCCGTTCCTGCAGATGGGGCGGATCGATGTATCGCCCGCCATCGAGGAAGAATTCAACGCCTGGTACAACACCGCTTATATTCCCGGTTACCTGGCGGTGCCCGGCTGCCTAGGCGCCCGACGGTTTGTCGTGGTCGAGGGCCAACCCAAATACCTGACCGTCTATGAGTTCGAGCACGCCCGGGTGTCGGAGAGCGAAGCCTGGAGCCGCGCCCGCCTCAGCAACCCGTGGACGAGGAGGGTGCACCCCCATTTGCAGCACGACGAAGGATCACCCGGCGTATATCGGCGCGTGTACCCGGGAAAGTAATGCTATGCGGGATCTCCGGTATCGGGAGCGAGGCCGGCGCACCCGATGCCGTAGACCGCGCAGGTCTCGTCATTGTCCGAAGTGTCGCCGCTGATCCCGACGGCACCGACGACCTCCGCGGCCTTGTCGCGGATCAACACGCCGCCGGGCACCGGCACGATGCGCCCGCCCGAGGCGACACTCAGCGCCTGAATGAAGGCAGGATTGCCGGCGACCCGGCGGGCGAACTCGCGTCCGCCGAACCCCATCCCCAAGGCGCCCCAGGCCTTGCCGCCGGCGATCTCCGGCCGCAACAGGCTCGACCCGTCCTCGCGCTTCAGCGCGGTCAGGTGACCGCCGGCGTCGAGCACCGCTACGGTCAGCGGCTTCAACCCCAGTTCGCGGCCCTTCTCCAACGCCTTGTCGACGATGATCGAGGCCTGTGCGAGAGTCAGCGACATTTTTGTTGCCAGTCTCAGTGCGCGGTGTGGCGGATCAGCTCGGCCCAGCGGTCGAGAACCGGGAGGGTCTCGTCGCGGTTTGCCGAAGGTAGGCTGACCACCACGCGGGCGATCCCCTGATCGCGGTAGCGCTTCAGGCGGTCCAAGTTTTCCGGGACGCCCCATATCGTCACTGAAATCGAGGCCGGGTCGCGGCCGCCCGCGGTTGCCATCTCCCGGAACTCCCGCAAAAACTCGGTTACATCGGCGTAGTGCGCCCGGCTCGCATTGGGGATCCAGCCGTTACCGTAGCGGATCGCGCGGCGCGCGCTGTGCGGGAAGGCGCCGCCGACGATGACCGGCGGGTGCGGCTTCTGGACGGGCTTGGGCCAGGTCCGCATTTTTGGAACCTGGACGATCTCGCCATGGTATTCCGGCTCGGATTTGGTCCAGATCTCCTTCATCGCCTCGACCTGCTCCCGCATCTTCTTGAAGCGGGTCGTGAAGACGGTGCCGTGACTCTCGATCTCGTCCTGGTTCCACCCGCCGCCGATGCCGAACAGAAACCGCCCGCCCGAGACCTGGTCGATCGAGGCGACGAGCTTCGCGGTCTGGATCGTGTCGCGCTGAATGACGAGGCACACCCCGGTCCCGACCTTCAAGGTCTTGGTGGCCATTGCCGCCGCGGTCAATGTGACGAACGGGTCCATCACGTCGTAGTACTGCTTGCCGAGCTCACCGCCGCCGGCCGGCGGCGTCTTGCGGGTGCTGGGAATGTGCGAGTGCTCCGGCGCCCAGACCGACTCGAAGCCGCGCGCCTCCAGCGCCTGCCCGAGCTCGGCCGCTGTCATCGAGTAGTCGGTGAAAAACATCGCCGCGCCAAAATCCATCATCCCTCTCCTGTACCGGTGATGGCGCAAGCCTACCCGCTATTCCTCACCTCCGGCCAGCATCACCTTGCCCCGTTCAACGCGCTTCCGTCCAGCTTTCAGAAAAGGCGAGCGCGCAGGTGCTGAAGGGACGGCCTTCGCGCTCCCTCGGCCACGGCCGGCCGGCTGCTTCGAAGCCGTTTCGTGTGAGGCGGGCGCCGAGAGCCGGGATCAGCAATGTGCATACGCCGTAGGGGCGGCCCGGCTCGGCGTTGGGCTGGGTATGGATCAGCAGCGGCTCGCCGATCTGATACCAAGTAAGGCCGATTTCCTCGTCTCTCGACTTCACCATCTCGGTCCAGAAATACCGCGGGTCGCCCGATTTGGCGAATTGCGCCTCGGTGACCGGGATCGACGTGTCTGCCGTTTCGGGGTTGAGCATCCCCTGCACCGTCGACTGCAGCCAGCGCGCCATCGCAATGTTGTCGGCGTAGATGCGCCAGCGGTTCCCGGTCAGCTCGCTGTTGAGATAGAGGACATGTCCCGGCCCTGCCGGGCAGGTAACGATGCGCCAGAAGCTGGCATTGGTGGTAAAGGGATCGCCATCTTTGACGCTGAGGCGGATGAATGGGTTTTCGCCCGTCAAAATGACGCGGTTCGGATCGGCGGGCATTAGGGTGCCTCCCTGCAAAATGACGGTGCAAGGTAACCCTAATCTGCCAGTCTCGAAAGGACGACGACATGACCAAGATCATCCTTGTTCGCCATGGCCACGTCGAAGGGATCTCGCCGGAACGGTTTCGCGGCCGCGCCGATCTGGAGTTGACGCTGGAGGGCCGCCGACAGGCGGAGGCGACCGCGCGCCGCATTGAGGCGAGCTGGACCCCCGATGCCCTCTATGCCAGCCCGCTGAGCCGGGCTCGGACGACCGCGGAGGCGATCGGAAGGCCCCTTGGCCTGACACCGACCCCGGTTCCCGGTCTGGTGGATATCGATTACGGCGAGTGGCAAGGACTGACCCCGGACGAGGTCAGACTCAAATGGCCAGAGGCGCTCGACACCTGGTACCGGGCGCCGCATTGGGCGGCGATCCCGGGCGGCGAGAGCCTGCAGGATGTGCTCGCCCGCGCAGTTGCGGCATTACGGGACGTAGTCGGGCGGCATGCGAGGGAAACGGTCGTGGTGGTCGGGCACGACAGTGTCAATCGCATCATCCTGTTGAACGCGCTCGATCTGCCCCTGTCGCGCTATCGGCGCCTCGGCCAAGATCCCTGTGCGATCAACGAGATCGACTTCTTGGCGGGCGAGTTTACTGTTCGCGTGGTTAACGAGACTTATCATCTCAAGGAGCAGCAATGACAAACCCGCTGCTGCTCTGCCTCACGGCGGTCGCAATCGGCCACTGGCTCGCCGAACTGTTCGGCAGGGCAAGATTTATGTTCAGGTCTTCTCGACGTTCCACAGCAGGTAGGCGGGCGCCTGGATGACCCCCTTCAGGTTCTTGTGGTAGGCGGTCACCGGCTTCCATTGTCCGGTCGGGAGGTAGGGCACGATCTCGAAGGCGCGCTCCTGGATCGCGGCGGCGAGCTTCTTGCGTTCCTCAGGTGTCGCCGCCTTGAGCCATTCGTTGCGCAATGCCTCGATCTTGTCGTCGCTCGGCCAGCCGAAATGCCCCTTCTTGCCGTTGGTGCGAAGCGTCGGGTTTACGGCCGGGTCGAGAAGGTCGGCGCCGACCCAGCCGGTCGGGAAGATGTTCCAACCGCCCTTGTCAATCGGCTCCATAGAAGCGCGGCGGGTAACGAGCGTGCCCCAATCCATCGCCTGTAAGTCGACCGTAAGGCCGAGCTTCTTCATCAGATCGGTGACGACCAGCGCCTGCGTATGCGCTACCGCCTGATCGACGGCGTCGAGCACCACGATCTTCTCGCCCTTGTACCCGGCCTCGGCGATCAGTTTCTTCGCCTTGTCGAAATCGCGCTTGCCGGTCAGCGCGGTCGACCCCGCGTCATTCGCCATCGGCGCACCACAGGTGAAGAAGGAGGGGCAAAGCTCCCAATTCTTGGCATCGCCAGCCAGCGTGCTCAGGAAGTCGGCCTGATCGGCCACCGCAAGGATCGCTTGGCGCATTTTGACATTGTCGAACGGCGGCAGCAGGTGGTTGAACTTGACCATGATCGGGCTGGGCAGCGGGTCGACCCGAGTGATGGTGATGTCGGGGTTCGCGGCGAGCACGGGGACGACATCGAGCGGCGGGTTCTCCCACCAATCCGCCTCTCCGGCGTTGAGCGCGGCAACCTTGGTCATCGCATCGGGGATGTTGAGCCATTCGACGCGATCGACCTTGACCACCTTGCCACCCGAGGCCCAGCTCGGCGGCTCGTTGCGCGGCACATAATCGGTGTTCTTCACGTAAACGACCCGGTGGCCGGGCTCGAACTCGTCCTTGACGAATTTGAACGGTCCCGACCCCACCATCTCGGTGACCTGCTGGAACGGGTCGGTATTGGCGAGCCGCTCCGGCATCACGAACAGCGCCAGGCTCGACACCTTGCCGATCCCGTCCAGCAGCAGCGAAAACGGCTCCTTAAGCTTGATGGTAAAACCTTTGTCGCCGTCCGGCTTGATCTCGTCGAGCACCGCCGCGATCGACTGTCCGTGGCCGTCGCGCGCCATCCAGCGCTTGACCGATGCGACGCAGTCGACGCCGCGGACCGGCGAGCCGTCATGGAAGCCGAGCCCATCCCGCAGCTTGAGTTGGTAAGTGAGCTTGTCGGGCGACACGCTGTAATCGCCAACCATCTGCGGATGCGGCGCGAACTCGGCGTCGATCGCGAACAGCGTGTCGAACACCATGTAGCCGTGATTGCGGGTGATATACGCAGTCGTCCAGATCGGATCGAGAACACGCAAATCCGACTGCGCGATAAAGCGCAAGGTTTTGGTGTCGGCCGCGCGGGCATATTCGCCAAGCCCGTAGCCGGCCAATGTCGCCGCCCCGGCGGCGACCCCGAATTCGCGACGCGTAAGCCGGTGAGCCATCCCTATTCTCCGCTGTTCCGAGTTGATCTCGTAACGATACCAAAAACTGCGCAAATTTTCTTCCAGCGTGGTGAGCTGGGATCGTGTCCGCCCGGCTGCTTCAGTAATATCGGAGCGGTTCCGTAAATGATGATCTGGCGCCTTTCGCACAGCTGATCCAAGGCGTCGATGGGCGGAACGCACGCGAAGTATTCAGCATCGAGATGGGGACCGAGAAGCAATCTGAGGGCGAGGCGGTAACGCGTTTTGACGCCACGAGCGTAAGTGAAATTCGCGACCTCGGCTCAAACTGAAAAAGTCCCAGTACACCGCCCCCTTGCCGTGATTGGCTGGAGCTGTTCGACGCGGATGGCGCGGGTGGCGACCTAACAGTCGTAGAGGTTAAGGGTCGGAGCGCATTGGCGGGGACAGGGCCGCTCTTGTCGCCGATCTGGAGCCGGTTCGTGGCGCCCGGGATGCCGAGCCCTCTGTGCTCGGATTGGCTCGCACACAAGTATTTCTGAAGCTGGCGCGGGCTAGCTTTTGATGAACGCTAACAGGTCGGAATTGATGATGTCCGCTTCCGTCGTGGGCATGCCGTGCGGGAAGCCCTTGTAGGTTCTCAGGGTTCCGTTCTTCAGCAGCTTGGCGGAGAGCGGCCCGGCGGCGACATAGGGCACGATCTGGTCGTCGTCGCCATGCATGACCAACACCGGGACGGTGATCTTCTTAAGGTCTTCCGTGAAATCGGTCTGGGAAAAAGCGACGATGCCGTCGTAATGCGCCTTGGCACCGCCCATCATGCCCTGGCGCCACCAATTCTGGATGACGGCTTCCGAGACTTTCGCGCCGGGCCGGTTGTAGCCGTAGAAGGGGCCTGCCGGCACGTCGCGATAGAATTGCGAACGATTGGCGGCAAGTTGCGCCTGCAGGCCATCGAACACCTCCTTGGGGAGGCCCTGCGGATTGGCAGTCGTCTTCACCATCAGCGGCGGCACCGCGCTGATCAGCGCCGCCTTGGCCACCCGGCTTTCGCCATGCCGTGCGAGATAATGCGCCACCTCGCCGCCGCCGGTGGAATGGCCGACATGGACGGCGTTTTTCAGGTCGAGATGTGCCGTCAGAGCCGCCAGGTCGTCGGCATAATGGTCCATATCGTGGCCGTCGGCGGTCTGGGTCGAGCGGCCATGGCCGCGGCGGTCATGAGCGATAACGCGGTAGCCATGATGCAGGAAGAACAGCAGCTGCGCGTCCCAATCATCGGCCGACAGCGGCCAGCCGTGGCTGAACACGATCGGCTGGCCCGAACCCCAGTCCTTGTAAAAGATCTCCACGCCGTCCGTAGTGGTGATCGTGGGCATGTAAACTCCTGTGAGAGGGGTGGCTGCCGTTTCGATTAGAGCACATCCGAGCTATCGCCGCCGATCACCTTTTCGCCATCATGCGCGCGACTTTCGGGATGGGGCTGTCCTAAAATTGGGGACTGATCAAGGCCGCTCGGAGGGTTCGTCGGCCACCGATCTGGCCCCGCGGGCCCAGCATCAATAAACCGCGCCGCGCGCGGTGATCGGCCAGAGTTGTTCGACGCGGTTGTCGCGGATGCCGACATACAGTTGTAGAGGTTACAGTCGGGTCGCAATGGCCGGGGATAAGGCGGATCTTGTCGCCGAGGCCGAGGCGGTTGGTGGCGCCGGAGATGCCGAGGTGGCCGTGCTCGTCGGTGACGCGCTCGTAGGTGGCGGCGGATTCGTTGCAGACGAGCGGAGGGCCGGGAATCGAAGGCGTGCGCCTTGAGGCCGGCGTCGACGATCGCGGGGTCCTCGGTCGGGGGGCTCATCACCGTCGCACACACGAAGAGGCTCGGCTCGAAGGCCTTCGTCGGGGCGCCGTCGCGGTCGCGGTTGCGGCCATAGTCCGCGTCCATGAAGATGTATGAGCCGCATTGCAGTTCGGTGTAGACGCCGCTTGCCGATTCGAACTCGAAGGTGCCGGCCCCGGTGACGGTCGGGCAGTCGATGCCGTGGCGCGCAAGCAGTTCCCGAGTGCGGCCGGCCTTGTCGGCGGCCCCGGCGATCGCCTGGCGGCGCTCTTCCCAGCCGCGCAGATGTCTCAGTACCAAAGTCCGAAGGTGGCGTTAGCTGACTTTGGCAATTCCATAAGCGCGACAAATTTGGGGGGCGTCTCTTTGACCTCGACCCTTACCAGGTGGCTTCGAGACCGAGATGCGCGAACACTTCATGGCGAAGCTCGGCCAAATGCGGGTCGCCGCGGTGGCGGGGATACGGTCTTGTATTAACGATCTCGGCCCTGATTTGTGCCGGGCGATGACTCAACACGATGACCCGGCCGGCAAGGAACAACGCCTCTTCGACATCATGTGTCACCAGCAGGGCAGTAAAGCCCGCTCGCTGCCACAGCGACACGAGCTCGCCCTGCATTGTGATTCGGGTCAGCGAGTCGAGCTGGCCCAACGGCTCGTCGAGAATGAGCAGCTGCGGGTCGTTGACCAGCGCGCGCGCGAGAGCCGCGCGTTGCGCCATGCCGCCGGAGAGCTGGTGCGGATAGGCCTTGGCGAAGCCGGTCAACCCGACCAGGCGCAATGCATCTTCGACGCGTTCGCGATGCGCGTGGAGCAGCCCGCGCGCTTCCAAGCCGAGTGCGACGTTGCTCCACACGGTTCGCCATGGATAAAGAGTGGGGTCTTGAAAAACGACGACACGCGACGGATCGGGTCCTTCGATCGCTTTACCCTCGGTGAGCAGGGAACCGGCGCTCGGAAAGTCGAGCCCCGCCACGAGCCGCAGCAAGGTCGACTTGCCGCACCCGCTCGGCCCCAGGAGGGCGACGAACTCGCCGCGGCCGACCTGCAAGCTGATGTGGTCCAGTACCGGAAGCGGCTGCCCCTCGAGGTCGAAACGATGGCTCACGTCGCGGATCGTCAGCGTTGTCCCGCGAACCGGATTGTCGCTCGCGGCTGCCGCTACCACCGCACCAAACCCTTCTGCCAGGACAGCAGCCGGTCGCGCAAGCGGAACAGGAGCGTGATCAGCCCGGAGCACAAAAGGGCCATGATCAACAGCGCGGCATACATGTTGGCGTAGGCGGCCCAACCCTGCGCCCATTGCAGGTACCAGCCGAGACCCGCCTTCACGCCCAGCATTTCGGCGACAACCAGAACAGCAAACGAAGTGCCGAGGCCCATGAACAAGCCGACAAAGACATGCGGCATTGCCGCTGGAATGGCAACCTTGAGCACAAGGAAGCGCTGGCCTGCGCCCAATGTCCGCGCAATATCGTAGTAGGCGCTGTTTACGCCTGCGACACCCGACCAGGTGAGGACCGTGACCG
>Ga0210396_10004356_pt1 | contig 13889 bp, 11 predicted proteins | sample IncBWH17OmetaG_FD_155466 | JGI IMG/M metagenome (GOLD analysis project Ga0210396, IMG submission 155466) | Forest soil microbial communities from Barre Woods Harvard Forest LTER site, Petersham, Massachusetts, United States - Inc-BW-H-17-O ...
CTTTGATCTTAGAAACGTCCCAACCTAAGTACACCCGTTCTGTTGCGCCTGGTATTGTCGAAGCGCTTTTCCCCTCGGTGGTCGGGTCCTGCGTGAACTTCTCCTTAGGATCAATGAAACTGGCGGAAAGAATCGCATGGAGGCTGTGAGTTAGGTCACCTGCGAAGCTAATTTCCAAGCCCTTGTTGATTTGCCGACCATCCTGGATAAAGGTTGGCGGGTTCGTCACCGCACTCTCCACGCCGTTTGCCTCGCTGATGCGATACAGGGCGAATGTCCCCAGCCACGCGCCCAAATCTGCTTTGGCGCCAAACTCAATCTGATTGCTGAAGTATGGCGGCAGAACCTGTCCGGCGTTCTTTGTACCAATCGGAGCAATCCAGCCCGGCTCCAGAGCTTGAATGAAATTGCCATAGAGTGAGACATGTGAGGTCAGCTTGAACAGACCAGCTACAGATGGTGTCACCGCACTCTCTCGATACGAATCTGGCGGAATATTGTTATCGCGTACGCTGTCTTTGATAGTTTGAGTGACCAGGCGAAAACCACCTGTAACCATCAACCTGTCACGAAACACACCGAGTGTGTCGCCCAGGTACCAGCCCTCAGTGCTTTGATCGTCGATAACGAAGTCCGTTGATAGCTCAGGAAGGATGAAGTTCGGTGCAGTGGGCCGATAGGGCAGGTAAAGGTTGTAAGGTTGCGATGGTCCAAAGTCGTGGAAGGGCCCAAAGTTGCTCGTCTGGTGGATACGATTCCATCCCGCCATAAACGAGTGCGAGAAACTACCCGTATTGAACTTGCCGCGAATGCCTACATCGTTACTGTAATGATCATTGCGAGTTGCCTGGTTGATCTGCTCGCAAAGAGTGGTTCCGGTATAGTCCAGGATCACGACAGGGCAGTAGGCCGGGTTAGCGCTTCTTTCGTGGGAAAACCCCGAACCGCTCGTCAGCGTCCACCTTGGGGACAGCTGGATGTTGGCTCGCCCCAGAATTATTTTTTCGTAAAGCGAGCCATCCATCCAGACTGGCTCAGTAGACAGATTGGTCGGCATCGCTGGAGGCAAACCGGTCAGTCCCGGCCCCAGGAGAAGAACGTATGGATTGGCCTTGTTGTAATTGCGCAGGTATTGCGTATCGAGCGAGACCAGAGCAACCTTCGATCGAAAGTCGAACCCGGCTGAAGCACCGCCGTTCAGGAGCCGCGAATTGCGAACTTCTCCCGCGCCGTCGCGATATGCGCCATTGATCCTGGCACCGAATGCGTGGTGAGAACCGAACCTGTCGGATGCGTCGGCATGTCCGCCATAGATACTTTTGCCAAGATAGTTGGGTTCGAGCAGAAGAAACGGCTTGTCTGCAGCGCGCTTTGGTGCGAGATTGATCACGCCGCCAACGGATGCGGGTGAACCCATGATGAATGCACTTGGGCCGTTAAAGACATCGACGCGGTCAATGAAATACAAGTAAGGCGCTTCATCATAGAGCCCGAAAAGTCCGTCGACTGCCAGACTGTTGTTGGGCAGGATCCTGAACCCCCGAACCAGAAACACATCGGTCTCCTGATTGGCTTTTGAAGAGGGTGAGGGCGAAGCAACGGTAGCATCGCTGTTGAGGATGTCTGTCAAGGCCACGGCCTGCTGATTCTCGATAAAGGTGTTCGTATAGGACCGAACATGAAAGGGCGTATCCTGGACCTCCAGGTCGCCGAGAATACCAACATGCCCCACGGTTGCGATTTGGCCGCCAGCCACCTCCAATGGTTCATTCACTTCGATGGTCTCGGAGGCGCTCCCTATCTGAAGCATTGCATCAGGTAGGTTCATGACACCACCTGACAGTTGGAGATTGTTGAACACACCGGTCTTGAAACCCGCGGCCGTGATCGTTTCACGATAGATCCCCTTGATTGGGGCGATCAGAGTGTAGTGGCCTGAGTGATCCGTGGTTGCGCGAGCAATCGGCTTCGTATGACTATCTTCGAGAGTGACGGAGGCATTCAGGATCGCAGCGCCTGAGATGTCAATCACTGTCCCCTGTAACGCAGTTGACTCATGACCCGGTTGACCAGCAGGGGCCCGAGGCAAAATCGGAATGCTGAACAAAAGGGCAGGGTAGAGCAGCAATCCCCGCGACATACCTCGAATGATTCTTTTTCCCTGTAGGACGGGCAGAAGACTTGCCGTATGGACCTGATGCCACGATGCAAGACGCCGAACTACACCCGAAATCAGAAATTCTCCAGCAGGGATACATTCGAATAATCCGTATGTGCCAGAACAGCAAGCCGTCGCCCATCCGGAGAAGGAATCGCAAACCATACCGCTATGCTCGATCCCTGAAGAACCGTCGTCGCATGCCCTGCAAGATCCACCCTTACAATTCCCGATCGCGTGCCGCCGGACCGCCTCCCCATGTAACCACCCACCCACAAGCTGCGGCTGTCGGGCGCCCAGTCTAAACCCATGATGAGCAGCACATTGGGTACCGCAATCTCCCGTTCTTTGGCCGTTGTCAAATCAAAGATTCGGACCCCTGGCGGCACATACTGACCTGACGACTTGGGGCTCGCCAGATACCTGCCATCCGGCGAAAGGCTCCAGGCGCTCCCGGGCCCATCATCGGACCGCCTCTTCGCAGCCAGAAGTTCCTTCACCTTTCCTCCGGCTGGATCGAATGTAAAGAACCTCTGCACTCCGTTGTCGACCCGGCTGTAAATGCACACAGTCGATGGCAGGCGAGCACATTTGTATCCTCCAATTCCCGGCTCTTCTAGAACAAGGTCGGAAGGACCACCGGAGAGTGACACATGCATGAGCCGCGAATTATCGGTCGCCTTGCCCGAAGAAGGGAAGGCCACATACAGCGCGCTCAAACCGTCGGGGGTGAGCTGAGGGGGATCCAGATTGTCTGTCCCTCCTATCAGTAAATCCGCGTGTGTGGCTTCCACGGCTTGCCTGAAAATATGATTCAGGCCATCTCGATTCGAAACGAACAGAACCGCTTTGCTATCCGGAGTCCACGCAGATGGCCAATCGTTTCTGTCATCCAGGGTGAAGCGTCGAAGCGCTCCCAATTGTTTGCCTTGCGCCAGCACCTCCGCCAGGTAAACGTCAGTCTGAAAGTCACGCCGGAGCAAAGCCAGACGCTTTCCATCGCTCGTTACGCTGATGTCAGCGATGGGGGTTTCATCATTAGTAATGCGGGTGCCAGGCCCAGCAGACCGGTTTGTGTGCGGATCCAGGCGAACCCACCAAAGGTTAAAGTTTGCATCGTTCGGCGGAGCCTCCTGCAATGCATAGATCAGGCGTCCGATCTCCGGCCACGCAACGGCATTACTGAGTCGAAAATCCGATAGGATCGTCTCGCCGCGTCCCGTCGTCGCATCAAAAACGTCGATTCTCGAGCCGAGTCCTGACCTCGAGAAACGATCAGGCACTCTGACCGTCGCAAACCTATTCCCGTCAGGCGCCCATGCAACCGGCCCAAAGTGATCCCCGCCACCATCTACAATCTTCCTGGCGACGTTCTTGTCCGTCTCAAGCAGCCAGATCTCCTCGTCATTCCATCTCCCTTTGAAAAAAGCAATCTTCGACCCATCGGGCGAGACCCTCGCCGACAGGCCCTCATCCGCAAGCTTCCTTGGCACTCCACCCACAATTGATATCTTCCAAAGGCTGGGTGGCTTCTCTTCTGAATCGTGGAAATGCGAAGCGACGAGATGAACATTATCGGGAAACCAGCTCTCAGGCATCGCATCCAGATCTTTCGGCAAGGGCACAGGAATGGTCTCCCCGCTGTCCACATGCCGCACATAAAGCCCAGTAGGATCCGAATAGGCGAGAAACTTGCCATCCGGCGAGATCACGCCACTGGTCAGCGGAGCGTCGTGGGGGTTCGCAGTCAGCCGCCGTTGGCTCATGGCCGGGGGCGGAGGAGGATGACGCACAACGAATCGGCGAAGCAACAATATAGAGGGAACGACAAGAAGAGCTGCCGCCGTTAGCAGCACGGGCAGCTTCCAACTCCGCGCCCGCGGGACCCCTTGAAAAATGTCGACTGTCTCCGGCGTAGCGATCGGAACAACATTTGGCCGGGGGCTCGCGTTGTGTCTGCTGAGTGTCCATTCCACCGGAGCTATGAAGCGGTATCCGATCCGCGGCAATGTTTCGATGAACCTGGGCCGCTCGGCTGAATCCTCGAGCGCCTGCCGCAGCTTTTTCACCGCGGTATTGATTCCGTGTTCGAAATCAACAAAGGTGTCTTTCGGCCAAAGCGCGGAGCACAGCTGCTCGCGCGTAACCACTTCTCCTTCTGCCTGCAAGAGCATGCGAAGTATTTGGAACGGCTGTTCCTGGATGGCTAAGCTGGCGCCCTCCTTTCGCAGCTCACCTCGATTCAAATCGACCTCGTAACGGTCAAAGCGCCCAAAAATCGGATACGAACGTTCAGTGACCAAGAGAAGCCTCGCTTCGTGGTCTCGGATTCTACTCCAATCCCATTGGAACGGAGACAGAGCACAGTTCACCTCCGCCCTTAAGCCGCACATTAGGCTGACGTTTTTGCGGTTCACCATCAAGTCACCTGCGGTGCATTGATCGCTCCTGCACGCGGTGCCATGGTGCTTCCAACCCGGGATGGGGATCGCCTTCCGGCGGACTTCACGACCCGCCAAAACTCGGATTGCACGCTTCTGGATATCAACCCGGGATTCCGGTGTTTTACGCCCTCGGTTGTCGGAAGCAGTCCGGCGCAAACCTATGGAAGTCCACCTCAGACCTGAAGGAGGTCTCGAATGAAAACCAAATCGGCTCTGAAAATTTCGATGATTACGGTTTCAGTCATGATCGGCGGTTTGCTGGCCACTGGCGCCTCCGCCATAGCCCAGTCGAACGACGGCATCTCGGCTCTCAGCCAGTCTGGGTTCACGCACTGCTCCGATCGGACGCTCTACGGCGACTACGGATCCAGCGCCCAAGGTTTGATCCTCCCGGCGCCTGGCGTCTCTCTGCCATTCGTCTCAGCGGGGATGACTCACTTCGACGGAAGAGGCGACATTTCATGGACGGAGCACACCGTGGTCAACGGCGTATCTCTCTCGCCAGGCTTCACGGTGAGGGCTACCGGTACTTACAGCGTCAACCACGACTGCACAGGATCGGCCACAGTCAACACCCCCAATAGCCCCGTGCCACTGAAACTCCTCTTCGCAATTGTGAAACATGGGACCGAGATCCATGCCGTGCTCGACACGAATGCAATTTCCACGGTTTTCACGAAAGTCGATTGACCACTGGATCACGTGTCCGGGGTCTCGCTTCTGAGACCCGGGATGCCAATCCATTTCGTCACAATTTCATGCCAACCCGCTCGGGCTTACCACAGCAAACGCAACCAGCTGTAGCTATTGAGCCGCAAATCAGACCGGAGGAGGTCTCTATGAAACGTAGATTGCTTGTGAAAGTTTTGATGCTACCCGTAATGCTTGCTGGTTACTTGCTGATATCAGGTGTTCCCGCCGTGGCGCAGTCCGAAAGCTGCTCGAACAGAACGCTGGTGGGCGACTACGGATTTACCATCGAAGGCACACTCCTCGACGCGAGCGCGCCGTTCCGCGGCTTGGCCTTGCAGCATTACGATGGCCGGGGTCATATCACGCAGGTTGATCATGTGGTCGTCGGCGGCTACCCGCCGCCCCAGGAGTGGACGCCCGGTACCGGGACCTACACAGTAAATCCGGACTGCACCGGATCCGCTGTCATCATCAGTCCGTCCAGCGCGCCTCCCGGTTCTTCCGGGCCTCCACCCCCGCTCAACATACACTTTGTAATCGTCGACCATGGCAAACAGATCAAACAAGTTGTAGACGCGAACGCGGTCGTCGCCACTGGCATCAAGGTCAATTAACTCTTGCCGCAACGATGGGTGCCCCAGGTCTCGCCTCTGAGATCTGGGATTCTCCTACCGCATTCATCGATCATCGCGATTCCTTCAACGCTGTATCTTCGTAGTTATCATCCTTCATTCATGCCAAACCCAATCGATCATTTCGAAAACCCACCGAAGATGTACTGCGCGCCTAGAAGTTCTACGAAGAAGCCTTGCCTTTGTGGACGCGGCGCTGCTGGAGCCGCTTCCGTACGCGAGCCCCAGCCGGTTGATGTCGGTGAGCGAAAGCGATCCCGCGTATCCGGTATGGCCACTCTCATATGCGGATTTCCTAGACTGGCAGCGGCTGAACAAATCCTTCAGCTCGCTCGATATTTACGCCGGAGCCGGATATCTTCCGCGCACGCCTTCTGGCACGGAGCAGGTGCAGGGCGAGCGTGTGAGCGGAGGCTTTTTCAAAACGCTTGGCCTGCAGCCCATGCTTGGCCGCGATTTCAATCCTGCGGAGGACCGGCTGGGTGGACCAAATGTTGCGATTCTGAGTTATGGCGCCTGGCTTCACCGTTTTGGAGGACGGCGCAACGCGGTGGGGCAGACGGTAGATCTGGACAATGCGGCGTACACAATCATAGGCGTGCTGCCGCGCTCGTTCTCGTTCGCGCCGAGCGGCAACGCAGAGTTCTGGGTACCTTTCAATACCCTCAGCCCTCATGAGCATTCGCGGAATTTCTATAACTTTTTCGGCGTAGGCAGGCTGCACGACGGTGTTGCCGTCCGGACGGCGCAAGCCGAGATGACCGCGATCGCAAAACAACTCCAGCAGCAATATGCGATCCAGGGCTTCAACCTGAGCGCTAGTATTATTCCGCTTTCTGAGGTCATCGTCGGCGATGTGCGACCGATTCTTCTGACGTTATTGGGCGGCGCCGTGCTGCTATTGCTGATCGCGTGCGTGAATGTAGCTAGTCTCGTGCTGCTGCGGTCGGAAAGTCGCCGACGCGAGATTGCCGTAAGAGGCGCACTGGGCGCAACGCCGGCACGCCTGATGTGGCAGTTTGTCAGCGAGGGGCTCTTATTCGCCGCATGCGGCGGCGTGGCAGGCTTGATCGTTGCCGGCGGGTTAATGCAACTATTAGCACGCCTGGTGCCAAAGGATATGGCGTCGAACATGCCGTTTCTGGAAGGCGCGGGCTTGAATGCACACACCGGAGCATTTGCCGCCGCAATTGTACTGATGGCCGCGCTACTGCTGGCTGCGACGCCGGCGTTGCGACTCTCCTTCCAGGATGTGCGTGAGGGGCTGAGCGACGAAGGCCGTGGTGGCTCCGGCCGGTTGTGGCGGAGGCTGGGAGCGAACCTGGTGGTGGTGGAATTAGCAGTGGCGGTGGTGCTGCTGGCGGGCGCGGGATTGCTGGGCAAGAGCCTTTTTCACCTGCTGCATGTGCCAATTGGCTTCGATCCGAACCATTTGGCGACTGTTCGAGTAACAGCTCCCGAGACGATCTACAAAGCAGGCGAACAAACTGTTGCACTATATGGGGAAATTGTCCGGCGCGTCTCGGCCCTGCCGGGCGTGGAATCGGCAGGCATCACCAGCATGCTGCCGGTGCAATGTAACTGCGCGGTCGGCAGAATTCAGTTTCCGGGAAGACCGTACCACGGGGAACATAACGATGTTGACGAACGCCACGTGAGCGCAGGCTATCTGCCAGCACTGAAGGCGCGCTTGATACGTGGACGATTCTTCACCGACGCCGACGATGCTTCAAGGCCTGGAGTAGCCGTGATCAACCAAACGTTGGCGAAAAAATATTTTCCAAACCAAGATCCCATTGCGCAAAAGATCGCGAATGGCGAGGGTGGGCGTCCGTCCGTGTGGGAGATTATCGGCGTAATAGATGATGTTCGCGAAGGGCCGCTCGATGTCGAGCCCTGGCCTGCGGAATATTTTCCACTTAATCAGACGCGAGACGGTTCGTTTAGCGTTGCGGTGCGCACCAAACAGGACGCGGCGGCGCTGCTTGGGTTGCTGGTGAGCACGTTGCACGAGCTCGATCCAAACCTTCGGCGTCTCTGAAGAATCGACCATGAGCGCAACCATTGACGTCACACGGACGGCACTGCTGCACCGGTTTGCAGCATGGCTGGTGGGCGGATTCGCCGCGATCGCGCTGGTGCTGTGCGTGGTGGGGCTTTATGGAGTTGTTGCTTACTCGGTGAGCCAGCGGACGCGGGAGATTGGAGTGCGCATGGCGCTCGGAGCACAGCGTAGCTCGGTATACAAGCTAGTCATGCGAGAGGCGGGGCGGCTGACAGCACCTGGCCTGGCATTCGGGCTGGTCTGCTCGCTGGGTGCATCGATATCGATTCGCAAAATACTATTCGGTGTGCAGGCATGGGACGCGATCACTCTGGCCTGCGTGGCCGTCTCGCCTGGGCTGGCGTCTCTAGTGGCGAGTTTCCTGCCTGCCCACCACGCGGCCTCGGTGAATCCGGTTGACGCGCTTCGTTCCGAATAGCCTCGGCCATTGAGGATGGCTACTTCAACCGTTGCCAAATCGCTGATGCACTCACTAATAGCGGACTAGTCGGACGATGACGAAGCAGTGCTTTGCTCCCGAATAACGGGCACACCGGAAACTAACTCACTGACCGTTCGGAACGCGCGTAAAAAGCGCTGGGCGGACGGACAGACACGTCGTGCAATTCATCGGTCCCATCAAACAATCGTGGTAAGCCAAATCCGCGAGGTCGGAGCTAAGTTGCGCGAACCCATGGGGAATTTCACCTATGTTGCATCGGCAAAGGCAAAAATCGGCGCTGGTTTTTGTGCGGTCCGGTGCCCACTTAACGCACGACGATCGGATTTCCTCCGACCTCACTGGTAAGAAAACGCCCGCAGGCGTCGCCGTGTACTTCCGGGAGCCTATCGGGTCGAAATCTTCGCACCTGAGAATTGGAGTGGCCAGTTGGATCACGGTACACAGTTCCAGAGCCGGATGCAGTAACGCGCGGGTGAGTGATCGACGACGCTGGGTGGAGCAGCGATCTGATTGAGATCGGCGACCGGGATTTGTGAAGACACCTTGGTGAGCACGGCTCGGAGGGAGGAGATGTCTCCCTTGAAGGAGCCGTCATCGTCGCCGAGATCGCCATCCTGATCCAACCTGTGACACGCGTCAGGGGTCTGGCGATACAAGAGGCTTTCGAGGGGTACGTGGACGACGGCATCGTTGAAGTTCACATAACGAAAGATGCCGCGGCCAGGGTTGGAAAGGACGCGGTCACGGAATGCGGCGTCGCCGACCCGTGGACAACCGAACGTGTAGAGAGAGAAGTCCTTATCGGTGAAGCGACTGAAGGCAAGGACCGCCAATGCCGCGCCGAGGCTGTGGCCGGTAAAGCAGATTTCTGCGTCCGGGTTCTCGTGTCTGTATTCCATCACGGCAGCGTGTGTCTTTGGCCAGACGCGGTTGAGCGCCTTCTGAAATCCGGTATGGACGAGGCAGGGCGGATCGAAAAGATGGGTTACGAAACTCAGGTGTCCGAGGACGGGAGCGGGATCTTTCTCGTTGAGACGATAGTTGGGTTCAGGCGAAAGCGCGAGGTCGGCATCGGAGATGATGTCGTGCGGATCATCGCGCTCTGTGCCGCGGAAGGCGAGGATCGCGAAATTATCGCCCGTGGCGAAGACCGCCTGAGTGCCGGGGGCGTTCCAGTCGTCGTCGTTTTCTCCTATGGTCTGGATATCCAGGCGGCCGTTGCGGAAGTTGACCCGTAAATCATCGTCTGTCATCCGGTCCTGACCGTATCGGGCATAAGAGAGCATGGAGGCGTCTGCAGCCCAGGCCGCTTTAGCGATGTTTCTGGCACCGATGAGGGTTTCTGAGGAACGGACGTCCTCTGGGGCGACGAATGAGACCTCTTGCGCGCGCTTGAAGTACATGTATTCTTCCCTGCATGGCGGATAGAAGAGGTTTTGCAGAGTACCGGGCAGAAGTGATGTGTTGTGAACGGGTTTGATCATGGCGCCCTCGCTGGTTCCGCTGAGAGGAGTTCCGGGCATGAAGGCGGAGGGTAGCACACCGCGGGTGCGCGAGCAATAGCCGTGTCGGTCTTATCATTCGCACACATCAATGAGTGTGTTGTCTGCTGTCGTTAACTGAGAATCAATCGTGTATCCCACATGGAAATAGGCGTACTCGCCATGGTCTGAGACCACCCCTTCTCTTATGTACAAGTATATCTTTCTGTCTATATAAGCTGTCTAAGGTAGCGCCTCGGCCTGTTCACTGCGACACTTCAGCTCGGCTCGAGAGCGCATTCCCGTTGTTCACACAAGTGTGAGATTCCAGAAGTGGATGCGACTGGTTTCCCTGGAAATACCAGAACCTGGTGCGACTAGGTACCAGAACCTAATGCGACAAAATCCCTAATTGACCAGAAGTCGTGCGACCAAATTTCGAGGGCGCCCTAAATCCAACAGCAGAATAGCGTGCTCGACGAGCGGCGCAGGAAGACGAGCGCGGAGACCGGTGCAGGGAAGCGCGTTCGTTGATACAAATCTGGATGAAGAACGGATTACATCTGGATTGCCCGTGACTCAAGTTACTTGCAACGACTCACTCCACGAAAAGGCGATTTAATTGGAACTGAGGTCCACGATCATCAGCATAGCTTTCTGGGTCGCCTCCAGCGTTTGGATAGTACTTGCGGACGGCCACGCCGCCTCGCTTATTCCGTCTGACAACTTTCGCAATGTGAAGCCGGAATGTCGTCTCCTATACCTCAAGGCCAGCTTTGCTGAGGCCGACGATCAGGTGTTCGACCATTTCAGGTTGCCACCAGATCGCTAACTCTTCGCGAGGAAGTGTGGCAATGTCGGGCCTCTGAATTAGAAGAGTCTGCAGGGCCTCGTTCGCTGCCGCTTGTTGGCCGAGTTGTCCGGAGTTTGCGGCGATAGCAAGTTGAGTGCGCCAGAAGCCGGGCATATTTACCTTGTAGGCAAATTCCAGTGACACCTTGTACTCGCCTTTGCGATATGCATCAAAGCACGGTACAAACCAATACCAACCAGGATGGTGAGGGTTCAAGCTTCGAGCCTTTGCTGATAGCACGCCGCCGCGTTCCCAATCGCCCGCATAAGCAGTCAGAAACCCCAGGTACGCAAGCGTGAATCCATCCATCGGATTCAGAGCAACAGCCCGCGCCGTCGAGATTTGAAAGGCATCCAGCTCCTTGCGAAAGAACTGCACGGACGCCAGTGCGTGATAAGCGAGATGATTCGAAGGCGCTCGCTCCACCGCACGCTGCGCGGCCACAAGAGCCCGGTCCAGCGGATCCGGAAGGAGGTTGAATCTGTGCGTGAACTCCTCTTTGTAGATGAGGGACAGCATAGCCCAGGCATCAGGATAATTGGGCGCTCGTTGGACCGCGCGTTCCAGTGCCGCTCGTGCCGGCGCATGTTCCTCGGCAGTGACGCGCTGAAAATGTGCAAAGCTGCGAAGCACCGCTTCGTACGGGCTCAGCCTGGACGGATCCCTGGTACGGAGTGCCTCGCTCATGCTGCGCGGCAGAACGCCATGCGTATCTGCGATAGTCGACACAATCTGCGGAACGACGTCATCAAACAAATCAAACACAGCCTCATTGGAAAAGGGCCGATCATACGTTTCGGCCCAGAGATGAGCTCCGGAATCAGAATCAACCAGCTGCACAGCGATGCGTACTCTCGCACCAGCGTGACGAAGGCTGCCTTCGATGACATAGCGTGCTCCAAGTTCTTTGCCAGCTGTTCGCACATCGACCGGCTTGCCGGCATATCGCGAAGTGGAGCTGAGCGAAATCACGCGCAGATAGGAGAACCGCGATAGCCCGGTAACGATCTCCTCGACCAGTGCCATGGCTCGGTCAGCGAGGTCAGCATCAGCGTCGCTCAGCTTCAAGGGCAGCAGTGCAATCCAGAAACCATCGTCGGTGCGAGCGCGCGAAGAGTTCTTCACTCGGCTCATGGAGTGCACCGTGGCTTCAGCGGATTGCGCCTTCGTCTCCGAGTCAGCTCTTTCTATAGGAGCGATGAATCGGTACCCACGGCGGGATAGCGTTTCAACAAAACGCGGCCTCTCTGCGGAATCGGCTAGCGTCTCACGAATCTTGTTAATCGCGGTGTTCAGACTGTGATCGACATCGACGAACGTGTCCGGCCAAAGCTGTCGTTGCATTTCCTCGCGACTGATCACTTCACCCGGCCGTTCAAGCAGAATGGCCAGAACGGAAAACGGCTGACCGGTCAGTTTCAGCTTTCGCCCCGACTTCCAGAGCTCCCCCGCGCGGAGATCAACTTCGAAGAGGCCAAAGCGGACGCGCCGAGGAGGTTGATGGGAATCGTTCACAGTTCGCGCCCTCACCCTCAGTCCGGGCTGCGCGCCGGCATTACAACAGTCTACCCTGAGCGAAGGGCCACTAAGTCTCCTGATTACAACCCTTTGACAACTGATTTTCTTTTGACCTTCCAACGACCCGCCATGCATGGAGCCGACTGCATGGGATAGCTAACGTTGCTACAGATTGCTGAAAGACGCGACTGAAGACCGATGAGGTTTCGGCGTTGCTTGGCTGAATAGAGGAAATAGCGATGAGGTACTCAAGAACTGGATCGAATCGGATTCGAAACACGATAGCCATTCTGGCCGCAGTGGGCATGCTATGGGTGGGATCGACTCAATTTGTGCAAGCGGAAACCGTAACAAATGCTGAGCGAGATTATTCGCGTGACGCGACCTGCTCAAACGCCGCTGTGGCAGGAGAGTGGGCATACACCGAAACGGGGACGGTCATCCCTTCGACCGGCGCGGTTCCCTTTGCCGCCGTCGCGAATTACACGCTTGCCGCCGATGGGGATTTGTCGGGAACGGCGACGAGCAGCTCGGGCGGCGCCGTCTCCAACGTCACGCTCCATGGGATCGGCACGGTGAACGCTGACTGCAGCGGCACACTCACGGTCGGCGTGTACGCGTCTGGAGCCCTGGTTCGGACAGCGACGTTCGGTATCGTGTATGTGGATAACGCGCGAGAGGGTCAAGCGATTGTCACATCGCTGGTGCTAGCCAGCGGCGCCAGCGTACCGGCGGTGTTAACTGCCGACGCCAAGAAACTGGACCACGGATTGCACCGTGAGCCTTGAGGGACACCCAAACTGCTCTGCGATCATTAGGAGCCTGTCTGACTAAGGCAGGCTCCTCTCGCGGATTGGGAGATGAGCCAAGTGGTGTCTCGTTCTTCCCAAAGATGAGGATGACGTGCTCAGGCGACTGTTCGGGCATGCGCCACGCGATTGCTATCGACAAGCTGCGCATCGGAGAGAGTCGCCCAGTCTTCACCGAAGTGCCCGCCCCCGAATCTCAGTTGCGGTGGCGGGAGAGCGCGGGGAACGCTTTTTAGGTGGAGCTCGGATCACACCCAATCTTTTAGATGAGCTCTAATGGACTGCATTCGCACAACTTCTGGTCATTCTCATCCACTTCTGAAAATCACAGCTGCTGCTACTACGAATGGCTGCAGCTGCTGTGAGATTCCAGAAGTGCTTGCGACTGCCCTCCCTGGAAATACCAGAACCTGATGCGACTGGGTACCAGAACCTAATGCGACAAAGTTCCATTTGGCCAGAAGTGAATGCGACAAGATAGCGCCGCATGATGCTTCTCCTTTTGGCCGTGACTTTCTGGGCGTGATGCCAAAAATGATGACGGGCCCTGGAGACGTTCCAAACTCAGCTGGGAAATCCAGATCAGGAAATGATCTGTGCCTTTTTTTTTAATGTGTGGCGGAATATTCGCTAGTTATCGCGTCGCACCTACGTTGGCCGTGCATCCACACGATGCCTCCACGATGGAGGCTGGGCAGGCGCAATTGTACTCCTACTCAGGTTGTCCCGGAGTCATTGCCGCCGCTGTTCCGGAGCAATGACGCGCAGTACCTTATCGATTGACAGCCGGGATG
>Ga0210396_10004357_pt1 | contig 13889 bp, 12 predicted proteins | sample IncBWH17OmetaG_FD_155466 | JGI IMG/M metagenome (GOLD analysis project Ga0210396, IMG submission 155466) | Forest soil microbial communities from Barre Woods Harvard Forest LTER site, Petersham, Massachusetts, United States - Inc-BW-H-17-O ...
TTCGTAAAGAGTCGCGATCGCTTCCGGATCGGAAACGTCGCTTTGAAAAGTGTGAATTTTTGGAAAGGCCGCTTTCGCACGGTCCATCTTAGCCTGATCGCGGCCCGTGATAAGAATCGTGTTACCAAGCGCCGTGAGTTGTCTGGTGAGTTCGTAACCGATGCCGCCGGCGCCGCCGGTGACCAAAATCGTATTGCTTTTGAGTTTCATGGTTAAATACCTTTCCAAATTAATCGGCAACGGTTTGGCGGATTTCAGCGGTGGTCATCGGTCGGGGAGCAACCTTTATCGGTTTGCTCGGCCCCCTCGATGAAGCGGCGGGCGCCAGCGATTATTAAGTCAGTTGACTAACTAGATGAGATATCCGAACCTGTCAAGCCTTGCGGTGCGAGCCCGGCATCGCGAAACGAGGAGCTTTCCGATGCCCGACACAGCCATCGATCCGATCCCTATGCAGGAAAAATTTCGCCGCGCACTCGCCGCCGTCGGCGCTTGGCTCGAAGCGCTCGACTACACAGGCTTCGACTACACTCTCGACCGCACCGCATGCTTGGAGCGGGAGCTGGCACAGCTAAAGGAAGAGTTGCGCCAAAGCCGGGAGGCGAGTTCCGGCGATGCTCACCCCGGTGGCGCCGTCAATCTCGAACATTAAGCTTGAGCGGTTTGAACGCACGATGGAGGAATTCAAGGAATTCGTCGCATTGGGCGCAGCGATGTGCTGGCCGGTGTCCAAGGCAACTCCAGAAGCTGACGCTGCGGCCTCCCCGCCTCGCCTTATCCGGTCGTGACGGCTTGATTTTGCTGGCCGCGCTTCGCAGGCGCGGGAACCCCGGGAACACTTTCGATTGAATATCGGAACGTCCTTTCTGATCGGCGGTTTCCTCCCGACAGCCATGCGGAGGAAGCCAATGACCAGAATGAAAGCACTAAGCGCCGTCGCTATTCTTTCCGCCGTCGTCGCCGCACCGGTGTTCGCCCAGGACGCTGGCATATTGGGCCGGGGAGACCGCTACGGTTTGGAGCCGAAGCCGTGGCCGTACCAAAGCAGAAGCTGCCTTCAGGGGCCGGGCTTCGGGCAACCTTGCCCGGGAAGGCTCTACGGCTGGAGCATCGGCAGGGACCGATCGAGGGTGGGCGGGATCGCACCATCGCTGCGGCCTTCCGGGAGCTAGTCCCCTGTTTCCAATACGGACTTCAGAGATACCCCGGCAAGGACATCACCGCCGCAGAGCCATGCCTCACGTCCCCTCTTAAGCGCAGCACGGACTGAGGCCGACATCGCGCCACGTCCATTATGTCCTAACAGCATCTCCAAGCAGCGGACTCATCCGATGGACCGCTGATGAACGCCGACGGCAGCTCACGGCCGGGGCGATCCCATGGATGTAAGCCATGCTGCGGCGACGTCGGCTGAACCTTATCCTGTCACGGTGCGACAAAGGCTGGCGCGCGCGACAACGGGGCTCTGCCAATGGATTGTTTGTTGCGAAAAATGGATGGGAGCGACGATTGATGCCTGCAGGAAATTCCGCCTTCGCCGCTGACGTCGCGGTTTGTGCTGCGGACAAGAAATGCGTAACACTGCCGCAGTTCGAATGTTCGTGACGCCCTTAAGCAGCCCACCTTCATCAAGCGTTTCATCGGACGGCAAAGCGGAGACTTCCTGTGGATCGCCAGCAACTCATTGACCGCATCTATGAATGTTCGTTCGCGCCGGAACACTGGCCCGAGGTCCTGGCCGAACTCTCGACGATGGCGGACGCGCGAGGCGGCGGCCTTTTGGTTACCAACCAGGGGATCCAGAACTGGACCGCATCATCCGGTCTTTATGAGGATGTTGCGGCCTATGTCGATGAGGGCTGGATCACGCGATCACCAAGGAATCCACGCTTGTTCGCGTCCCGTCATGCCGGGTTCATGACCGAACACGATCTCTATACCGACGCCGAACTCGCGCTTGAACCGCATTATAACGACTTTTCTCGTCGTCGCGGTCTTGGCTGGTCGGTGCGAACCGCGCTTCCAATGCCGACCGGCGATATGATCGCGATCATTATCGAGCGAAATCACGTTCGCGGACCGGTCGAAAGTATCGTCGTTCAGCAGCTTGACGAGCTGCGGCCCCACCTTGCGCGCAGCGCACTGGTGTCAGCCCGTCTCCAGCTGGAGCGCGCCCGCGCTGCCGCCGAGACGCTGGCGCTGATGGGCTTGCCCGCGCTGCTTCTCGACGATCGGGGAAAGGTCATCGCTGCAAACCGTCTCATCGAGGCTCTCGGCAGTCAGATCCATTGGCGCACGCAGGATCGAGTATCGCTGACGGACTCCAACGCCGATGCCATGTTGCGCCAGGCCTTTGCTACCCTCGACAGAAGTGAGAGCGCGCCGGCGCGCTCTTTCGCGGTGCGTGCTACCGGCACCGATGCGACCAAGGTAGCGCATGTTATCCCGATCCGCGGCGAGGCACGCGATATCTTCGTGCGCTGCTCATGCGTGCTGGTGATGACGCCGGTTACGCTGCCGCAAGCGCCTGCGGTTGAGCTGGTCCAGGCGCTGTTCGACCTCACTCCCGCTGAAGCGCGCGTTGCCCGCAGTTTGACCGCGGGCGGCACGCTCGATGAAATCGCCGCTGCCGGCGACGTGTCGCGCAATACCGTCCGCACCCAGTTGCGCGGCGCGCTCGAAAAGACCGGCTGCCGCCGCCAGTCGGAACTGGTGGCGCTGCTGGGCGGGATCACGCTGCGGCACGCGCCGCCGGAAGAGTGAAACTCCGCCCTGGATTGTTATGCCCGCACCCGTTGCGGGCACCCGCGCCTTGACAGCATCGCCGCGCGAAAAACGTTGATGCAAAAATGCCTCAACTGAGCCGGCAAACGCACTGGCATCATCCATTTGGATGAAGCCATTGCGGCTCGCCTCCCTACAGTCAGAGCCGGGTTGAGCGGAGAATCGAACCGGTCTCCGGTTTGGCACGTAATTTTGAGAGGGCGCGGCTGTGGCATTTGGTTTGGTGAATTTGAGCCCGAGGCGACGGCCGCGGGCGTGTTGGGCGCTCGCTGTGGCTTGCCTGGTAGTCGGTTGTGCCGAATCCGCCTTGGCCCAGCCCCTCCCCCAACCACCTGTCTACAACTGGACCGGCTTTTATGCGGGTTTGAACGGCGGACTTGGCGGCGGTCGGGTGACCCCGGTCAACTCCGTGGCGGCTGCCGAGCCCATTTTCGGCTATATCAGCACCGACAACCAAACTCACCGGCTTGGCGGCGCCTTCGCCGGCGGCCAGGCCGGCTACAATCATCAATTCGGAAATCAACTCGTGCTGGGCGTCGAAACCGATCTGCAGTGGAGCAACATCGGCGCGTCGAGCGGCATCGATAGGATGTATGCGTACAATACTGGCTCGCCCGTCCCCAACAGCGGATTGGACACCGCCAGCATGAATATCCGTCAAAACTGGTTCGGGACCACACGGCTGCGGCTGGGATACCAGGTTGCCGATCGCTTTCTGGCTTATGTCACCGGTGGTGTCGCCTACTCGGAATTTGCCGCGGGCAACAGCGGCGCCGGGACCGAGCTATCCCCGACTCCCCATATCTATTCACTAACCAGCGGGGCGGCGACTTCGACGCGGATCGGCTGGGCGGCGGGCGCCGGTCTCGAACATGCGCTCGGCAACAATTTGAGCATCAAGGCCGAATATCTGTATTCCGAATATTCGGGGATTGCCGCCCCCTATCTCAACGTCTCAGAGAGTACGCCTCCGGTGATCAGCGGAACGTTCTCCAGCGGCACCCTCGGGATTCATCTGGTTCGCGCCGGTCTGAACTATAAATTCGGCGACAGCGGCGCCGCGGCAAGTTCGGTTGGATACCCCGTCAAGGCCCCCGCCCCGCCGATGTTCGCCTGGACCGGCTTTTACGCCGGCGTCAACGGCGGCTATGGCGGCGGCGGCGCAAACCCGGCGCGCTCCGAGCAGGAGGTTGACCAGATCTTCGGTTTCGGCCCAGCCCGCACCGAAACCGACACCAACAATGTCCATGAAAAATTGCGTTTCGGCGGCGCGATCGCCGGCGGGCAGTTTGGCTACAATCGCCAGTTGGCGAACCGGTTCGTGATCGGCGCCGAAACCGATCTGCAGTGGAGCGATATCCGCGCGGCGAGGCAGAGCAACAGTGGCGGCGCCTACACCGATCCTTCGGGGGGCGTGTTCTCGGGAAACTCGGGTCTGGCGATCGGCCAGCACTGGTTCGGGACGACACGACTGCGCCTCGGCTATCAGGTGTTCGATCGCTTGCTCGCCTATGTCACCGGCGGCGTCGCCTATACCGGCATCAGCGCCAGCATCGCGGGCGCTTCGACGGACAATTTCTTCGGCCCATACACAACGGCCACGAGTGGTTCCGGGTCGGCGACCAAGGTCGGCTGGACCGTGGGCGGTGGGTTCGAGTTTCCGATTATCGACAACCTCAGCCTGAAGACGGAATATCTTTATACGCAGTATAGCGGCATGACGGTTGCCTACCAGACTGTCGCGGTGGAACCCTTCTTCTTCACGGATACGACGCGGGGCTCGCTCTCCACAGGAACCATCGGGCTTCATATCGTGCGCGCCGGGCTGAACTGGAAGCTGTGAGCCAGCGGCAAGCTACGCCATTGCAGGGAGCACTTGCGACGAAACAATCCGGTGTAAGTTGCGGCCCGGCCGGCCGGCGGGATTGCCTGGCGGAGTTATACCAGCCTTCGGAATTGCTGACACTGTGCCGGTCGGCCCGGCCAACCATCCTGCCTCGCGGCGCGAAACCCGCTCGGGTGGCGCGGCATCCACCCCGTATTCGTACGGCCCGCCAAATTAACCGGCGCGCCAACGGCTGGCCCTAGAGTTGGGCATCCGACTCCCATCCCAGAAAGGATCAGCTGCCATGTACGCTGAACCCATTTGCATCGCATGCGACGTCGAAAGGAAGCTGACCGACGTTACGCCGGTCAGGAACCGGCACGAGATGCTGAAATACGAATGTCCCCAATGCCAGAGCATCTTCAGGCTGGTGGTTCGGCGCGAACGACGCGAACCCGCCGAAACGAACCCTGGGCGCCCCATGTTGGCGGCGGCAGAGCAGGCTTGAGCAGCAGAGCCCGCCGGCGGCTTTGTCCGACAGGCAACGCAACCGGCCTGCTCTATCTGTCCGGCAAAGGCGTTACCCGCGATTACGCCGAAGCGCGCCGCCTGTTCGAACAAGGTGCTGCGCTGGGCAATGCCGCCTGCATGAACGGACCGGGCGCCATAACGAAGGCGACGGCGTTCGCCGCGACGTCAAAGTCGCCCGGCAGTGGTTCGAGAAGGCGGCGGCGATGGGCAATCCCGAAGCGAAGCAGAATTTGCGAGGAATGCGCAAGTGACGGTGGCGCGGCGGATATAGCCGCCGCTGCATGCGCTATTGGTGGCCCACCACGAGATCCTCGATCCTGATCGGGAAACGGCGAACGCGGACACCTGTGGCGTGCCAGACCGCATTGGCGACGGCACCGGCGCTGCCGGTGACGCCGATCTCGCCGACGCCCTTGATGCCGAGCGCATTGACGTGAAGATCGTGCTCGTCGACCAACAGGACATCGAGCGACGGCACGTCGGCGTTGACCGGCACATGATACTCCGCAAGATTCGGATTCATTATTCGCCCGCTTCGCCGGTCCATCACGGCTTCTTCGTGCAGCGCGAACGATACGCCCCAGATCATGCCGCCAAAGAGCTGACTGCGGACAAGGTGGGGATTGATGATGCGCCCGGCGGCGAAGGCGCCGACCGCGCGGGTGACGCGAACCTGGCCGAGATCGGGATCGACCTTGACCTCGACAAAAACCGCGCCGTGGGCATGCATGGCATACTCCGCTTGCGCCGCGGGGTTTGCGGCCGCCGTCCCGCTCGCGTCGATTTCGGCAAGGCCCGCGCGGGCAAGAATATCGGCATAGCTGTCGCTGCGGGCTTCGTCGTCGCGACGGAACAGCCTGCCGTCGCGGGCGATGACGCCGGCGTTGCCTGCGCCGAACAGCGGCGACCGCCGGTCGCTGGTCGCGAGATCGGCGAGCTTGGCAATGACGGCAGCGCCGGCACTGTGGATCGCCATGCCCGCGGTCGCGGTATGGGCCGAGCCACCGGCGATGCCGGCATCCGGCAGGTCCGAGGTGCCGGACCTGAACTCGACCCGATCGAGATCCAGTCCCAGTCCATCGGCGGCGATCTGGGCGAGCGCGGTCCAGGCGCCCTGCCCCATGTCGTGGGCGCCGGTCTCCATCACGCCGGACCCGTCGCTTCGCACCACCGCGCGCGCCGCGGCCTGAAACATCAGCGCCGGAAACGTCGCCGTGCCCATACCCCAGCCGACCAGGAAGCCGGCGTCGTCTCGCATCTGTCGCGGCGCAAGCGGGCGTTTCGACCAGCCGAACCGCTCGGCTCCTTGCGCGTAGCATTCACGCAGGGCTTTGGAGGAGAACGGCTTGCCAGAAATCGGCTCGACTTCCGCATAATTCCTCAGGCGGAAGTCGAGCGGGTCGATCCCGCAGGCCGATGCCATTTCGTCGATGGCGCTTTCCAGCGCGATCGATCCGGTTGCCTCGCCCGGGGCGCGCATGAACAGCGGCGTGCCGGTGTCGACGCGAACCGCCTCATGCGAGGTGCGGATGGCGGGGCTTGCATAAAGCGTATGCGAGGCGTCGGCGGCCGGCTCGAAGAAATCGTCGAACGTGCTCGATGTCATCTTCGCGTGATGATCGAGCGCGGTCAGCCTCCCCTCGCCGTCGGCACCGACGCGAAGCCGCTGCCGGGTCGGCGCGCGATGGCCGACGGGGCCGTACATCTGTTCGCGGCGGAGCACGAGCTTGACCGGCTTGCCGACCAGTTTGGCCGCCATGATGCCGAGAATTTGCGGCCCGGCAACCAGGCCTTTGGAGCCGAAGCCGCCGCCGAGGAATGGGCTGCGGATATGGATCCTGTCCGGCGAGATTCCGAACAGTCCGGCAATTCGCCCCTGCGCCATCGCCAGGCCCTGGCTCGGCGTATCGATCGAGAGCGTGTCGCCGTCCCATGCCGCCACGATCGCGTGCGGCTCCATCGCATTATGGTATTGCGCCGGCGTCTCGAAGGTGGCCTCGATGCGCTTCGAAGCAGCCTTCAGCCCAGCCTCCACATCGCCACCCTCGATCACGGACGGATTGCCGATGCCCACGGCAGGCGGCACGAAGCTCTCGTTCGAATCAAACCCGACGCGGGCGGGCTCGATGTCGTATTTCGGCGCAAGCAGCGCCGCCCCTTCGGTTGCGGCTTCCAGCGTCTCGGCGATCACCACCGCAATCGCCTGGTTGGCGTAGCGCACCTTGTCGTTCTGCAGCACCTCCATCCGGAACATGAAGGGGTTCGTCTTCGCGTCGGGGTCCTCCGCAAGCGGAGGTTTGTGCGCAGGCGTCATGACATCGACGACGCCGAGATGAGCTTTGGCCGCCTTAACATCGAGAAACGCTACGCGGCCGCGCGCGATCTGGCTCGTCGCAATCACTGCATAGAGCATGCCGGCAGGGTGGTGATCGGCCGCATACGGCGCCTCGCCCTTGACCTTCAGGATACCGTCGCGGCGGGTCAGCGGCTGCCCGATGTTCGAACCATGTCGGGCATGACGAGAGGATTGGGTGAGGCTGATCTCAGGCGTCATGCAACGCTCCTGCTGGAGATGAAAAAGGCGAAGCCGGAAGGGCGGCAATCCGCTTGGGTGTTCCCGCTGCCGCGAGCGTCAATGCGCGCACCAGGACGCGCTGCGCGAGTTCGATCTTGAATTGGTTGTCGCCCGAGGGTTTGGCGTCAGCGAGCGCCGCCTCCGCCGCGCGGCGGAAGGCAGCGGCATCAGGTACGCGGCCTTCCAAAAGCTTCTCCGCCGGGCGCGCCCGCCACGGCTTGGCGGCCACGCCGCCGAGCGTAAGCCGGGCCTCGCCGATCGTGCCCGCCTCGATCCGCAAGGCGGCGGCTGCCGAGACCACGGCAAAGGCGTAGGACGTTCGTTCCCGGACTTTCAGATAGCGCGCATGGGCATTGAACTTGCGCGCCTCGCCGGGCAGCCGCACGGCGACAATCAGATCGCCGGGCTCAAGCACGCTTTCGCGTTCGGGCGCATCGCCGGGCAGGCGGTAAAATTCCTCGAGCGCCACCTCACGCCTGCCGGTCTTGCCCTCGATCTCCACGGTCGCGTCGAGGGCAACCAGCGGCACGGCAAAATCCGACGGATGGGTAGCGATGCAGGCGTCGCTCCAGCCGAGCACGGCATGCAGGCGGCTTTCGCCGAAGCGGGCATCGCAACCCGAACCGGGTTCGCGTTTGTTGCAGGCGCTGGCGGTGTCGTAGAAATAGGCGCATCGCGTCCGCTGCAGGAGATTGCCGCCGACGGTCGCGGCGTTGCGCAATTGCGCCGATGCGCCGGACAACAGCGCCTCGGCCACGGCCGGAAAGGATCGGGCGAATTCCGCGTCGTGAGCGAGATCGGCGTTGCGGACCAGCGCGCCGATCCGCAACCCGCCGTCCGGCATAGGCTCGACGCGGTCGAGCCCCGGCAAGCGCGTAATATCGACGAGGCGGTTCGGGCGGGTCACGCCGCCCTTCATCAGATCGAGCAGGTTGGTACCGGCCGCGAGAAAAGCGGCGCCTGGCTGCGTGGCGGCCGCGACGGCGTCGGAAACGCTCGCGGGCCTGACATAGTCGAAGGTCTTCATGCGGAGCGCCTCTGGTTGGCCTGAAGGAGGCTCTGCTGGACATCGAGCACGGCTTCGGTGATTCCCGAATAGGCCCCGCAGCGACAGAGATTTCCGCTCATCGCTTCGCGGATCCGCTCCGGGTCGTCGCCCGCCTGCCCTTCATTGATCAGGCCGATCGCGCTCATGATCTGGCCCGGCGTGCAGAACCCGCACTGCAGGCCGTCATGGGCGATGAAGGCGGCCTGCAGCGGATGAAGCTGGTCGCCGCGTGCGACGCCCTCGATGGTGAGGATATCGGCGCCGTCATGGCTGACGGCCAAAGCGAGACACGAATTGATCCGCCGGCCGTCGATCAGGATGGTGCACGCGCCGCATTGGCCGCGGTCACATCCCTTTTTGGTGCCGGTCAGGTGCAGCCGCTCGCGCAACAGGTCGAGCAGCATGACCCGGGGGTCCTCAAGCTCGACGTCACGCCTCACACCGTTAACAGTGAGGCTGATGGAGTGGTTCATAGAGGGCTCCGATCAGTGCTAGGGTCAAACGGAATCGCGAGCCTGCCGCCACCGCCGTGGTCGCCGGAGTCGTTTCCGTCGCCGCCTGGTATCGCCGGCGGTGGGGCGCATATACGGAGGGTCCCTCCGCTTTACAAGGAAGGCCCCCGCTTCAGGAAGCACCGGAAAAGTGACAACCCGCTTTCGCCAAACATCATGCGCAAACAACGAGATGAGATCGTGACCCGGTCAAATCTCGAGGGATTGTGCAAGAAATTGTGATCGATCAGATGGCAGATCAGGCCGCCGAACAGGTTCGAAAGCCCCGTGCCGACGCGGTCCGCAACCGCGAGCGCGTCCTTCAGGCTGCGAAGGCGGTATTCAGCGCCGGCGGCGCCGACGCAAGCCTGGAGGCCGTGGCGAGACAGGCCGGCGTCGGCATCGGAACGCTCTATCGGCACTTCCCGACGCGGGAGTCGTTGTTCGAGGCCGTCTATCGGCGCGAGGTGCAGCAACTCGGCGAGCTCGCGGAACAATTGAAGGACGAGGCTGAACCGGTCGAGGCCCTTCGCCGCTGGCTGAGATCCAATGTCGCGTTCGTCGCGACCAAGAAGGGCATGTCGGCCGCGCTGGCGCTCGCCGCGCACAAGCCGTCGGAACTGACCGCCTATTCGTTCGATCGCCTGACAAAGGCGGTTGGCGCGCTTTTGGACCGCGCCGTCGCGACCGGCGAGATCCGCACCGATATCGGGCCCGAAGACGTTCTGCGCGCGCTGGTCGGCATGTGCTACATGCACGACCAGCCCGGCTGGCAATCGACCGTGCTGCGGCTACTGGACGTGTTCGTCGATGGTCTGCGCATGCAACCGAAAGCCGACCGCCGGACAACCTCCCCTTCACATCGCGGCGGGCCCCGCAAGCCGGCAAAGCGAAGCCGCAAGCGGTAGACTTCGCGGCAAAGTGAAACAAGCGTGCGGCTGCGCCGATGCGGCTGGCTTATTTTTTGCTTGGATGATGTCCACCGGGATCAGCATGGACCGGAGCCGATCATGCGCACCGTTTTTTTGCTTCTCAGCCTGCTCTGCGCCCTCGCCTCGCCCGCCTTCGCCGCGGACGATGTCGCCGCCGCACAGACCGTGATCCGTTCCCAGGTCGAAGCTTTCAGCCATGACGATGCCGTGGCGGCCTATTCCTACGCGGCGCCCGCGATTCAGGACATGTTTCCGCAGGCCGATCTATTCCTCGGCATGGTCCAGCACAGCTACGCTCCGGTCTATCGCCACAAGAGCTTCGAGTTTGGCGAAGCGCGCGTGTCCTCCGGCAAGATCGCCCAGCAGGTCCGCATCATCGATACCGACGGCGTGCCATGGGATGGGCTGTATACGCTGGAGCAAGAGCCTGACGGCAGCCTCAAGATCAGCGGCTGCGTCCTGATCAAGGCCGGCCAGGGAGCGTAGAGCGAGGCGAAAGCCCCGCTCGCGCTATCGCCGGTCGTCCCCGCGCCCGGATCAGCAGCGTCACCACGATGGTTATGTTGAGCGCATTCCACAACAGCCCGTTCAGGAACGCCGCGGCGTAGGAGCCGGAGGCGTCGAAAATCACGCCGGACACCCAGCCGCCGAACGACATGCCGAAAACCGAGGCGAAAATCACGAGGCCGACCCGGGTCCCCGCTTCGCTGGCCGGCATCGATTCACGGACGATGATGGCGTAGCTCGGCACGATGCCGCCCTGAAACAAGCCGAACATCGCCGAGATGATGTAGAGCGAGGCAAGGCCGTCGAAAAACAGATAGAACAACAGCGCAAAGCCCTGCGCCACCGAGCCGATCAGCAGCGTGCGGATACCGCCGATCCGGTCGGCGAGAAATCCCGAGCCGATGCGGCTGACGACGCCGAAAGCCATCATCAGCGACAGCATCTCCGCTCCGCGCGCCACGCCATAGCCAAGATCGCCGCAATAGGCGACGATATGAACCTGCGGCATCGCCATCGCCACGCAGCAGGCAATGCTGGCGATGCACAGCATTGCCGTCAGCGTATTGGTCGAGAGCTTGAGATCGATCCGCGGCGGGGCTGCGTTCTCGTGACTGCGCCGGCTCTCCGCGCCGATCTGAGCGCGAAGCAATGCCAGCACGATCGTCATCGCCACCGCGCAGAAAATTCCGATCGCGATATAGGTGGTGCGCCAGCCGGCCGACTGGATGCCCCAATTGACAATCGGCGGCCATAGGGTGCCGCCGACATAATTGCCGCTGGCGACGATGGAGACGGCGAGACCGCGATAGCGTTCGAACCAGTGCGAGGCCTCCGCCATCAGCGGCGCGAAGGTCGCCGAGGTCCCAAGCCCTATCAGGATATGCACCGCGATGAACTGCCACAGCGTGCTCGAAAGCCCGGCGGCAACATAGGCAAGCCCGAGGAAGACGATGCTGAGCCCCATCGCCACCACGATGCCAAAGCGATCGGTGATCCGCCCCGTCGCGACGCCGCCAAGGCCGAAGCCCAGCATCGTGAGCGTAAAGGCCAGCGATACGGCCCCGCGCGTGGCGCCGAACTCGCCCTGCACCACCGGCAGCACGACCACGACCGACCACATGCCGACGCTGCCGATCGAGCCGATCACCAGCGCAAGCGCCAGCCTCACCCAGGCCTGGCCGGAGTCCGGGACGAATGCGGAGGAAGCTCTGGATGAGTCGGGGGGCGCGTGCACGGGCGGCAACTTCCTCGGCTGCAGCCTTCGGGTCAAGCAACATGGCGCGATATTGGGCATGCAGATGCACTGCAACAGAACCCGGGTGCAACACAGCATTATTCCGGGGCGCCGCGCGCGCGGCGAACCTCAGATGTGCAATGGCACGTCGGGGAATCCCAGGATTTCAGATCTGCGCCATGGACTGCTTTTGAACCATGTCAATTGAGTGCACTGTCACCGTAATTCTGAACTCAAACGATTCCCGGGTAGCGAACCTCGGTCATCATGCCCATCATCATGTGGTAGAGATTGTGGCAGTGAAACGCCCATCGGCCGGGATTGTCGGCGTCAAAAGCGATGGTGACGCTGCCCATCGGTGGTATCAAAACGGTGTCGCGCACGGCACCTGCGAGCGGCGCACCATTTATCGCGACCACCTGGAAAGCGTGGCCATGAAGGTGCATCGGGTGCGACATCATCGTGTGATTCACCATCTCAATCGTCACGCGCTGCTCCGGCGCGACCATCAGCGGGGTCACGTTGGGCCAATATTCGCCGTTCAGCGACCAGGCATACGGCGCCATGGCGCCGGCGAGGATCATGCGGTGCCTCACGTCTGGCGCGCGCGGTGCCAAGGGCGTGACCGCTTCGAGGCGGTGTTCAAGCGAGAGATCGACCGGCGGCGCATTTTCTTCGGCCTCGGTGGCGAGGGGTGACACAGAGGCGCCGGACGCTGCGAGAACGATCCCCGTGCGTGCCCGCTTGCCCTCGACCTGGGCGAAGATTGGATAGACACCGTTCCCAGGAAGATCAATCAGCACGTCGAGCCGCTGGGCGATCGCGAGCGGGAGACGGGTGCCGCGCACCGGCCGAACAGGATGGCCGTCGACGGCGACGACGGTGCCGCTGAGCGCACCGAGATCGACCCAGAACTGCGTCGAGGCCGCAGCGTTGATCAACCGCAGCCGGACCCGCCCGCCCCGTTCGGTGCGGATGACCTCCGGATCGGCGAATGTGCGGTCATTGGCGAGGAACGCGTCATAGTCGATGTCGTTAAGGTCCTGCGCCATGCCGGACCCCATGTTCATGGCGGCCATGCTCCCCGAACCCATGTTCATGTTGTCGCCCATGCCGCTCTTCGTCATCGCGCTCTGACTGCCGTTGGATTTGGTCAGTCCGGCGAGCAATTCGTCCGGCGTGCGGAAGCTGAAATCATGCAGCATCAGCACCACCTCCTGCCGGTCGGCGCGCCCATCCTCGGCGCTGCGCACGATCAGCGGCGCGCTCATCAGGCTCTGTTCCTGCATGCCCTGATGCGAGTGCATCCAGTACGTGCCAGCGATAGGCGCGTAATCATAGGACTGGGTGTCACCCGCCGGGATCGGTGGCGTTTGCGGCCAGGGAAAGCCGTCCTGCTTCCAGGGCGGCAACTGGCCGTGCCAGTGAATGATGGTGGGTGTGCCGGCCTGATTCACGAGATCGACGTCAAAGCGCTCGCCGGGCAAGAGCGTGATGCCGGGGTTTCCGTTCGGCCCGATGAGGCCGAATACTCGCGCCGGTTTGCCGTTGACGGCCAAGGTTCTGGTGCCGGCGGTCAGGCGAAGTTTGCCGGTGCGGGGTTCGGGTGCGGCAGCAGCGCGGGTTGTCGGCAGGAAGGGGATCGTGCCGGCCATCGCAGCGCCGGACGCAAGCACCTGCCGGCGGGTTAGGAGCATGGGCTTTTCATTCTCTCTCAATGGACTTGTCCATGTCGGTCCCGTTAGGAGCTAGCCACCAATTCAACTTGATACTTGTTCGGGATTGCCGCGATTTGCGCGCTATTGCCGGAATATCGGACGGCGGCGCGCCGAGATGGCAGGTGATCGCATCGAGGTCGATATCCTGGCGCGATCTACCCGAGAGCTACGGGGTCACACAACCAATCGCTTCGTCCGCTTTCGAAAGGCGGGGAATCTGGCAACAGATTTTGAACTTGTTCGC
>Ga0210396_10004358_pt1 | contig 13885 bp, 15 predicted proteins | sample IncBWH17OmetaG_FD_155466 | JGI IMG/M metagenome (GOLD analysis project Ga0210396, IMG submission 155466) | Forest soil microbial communities from Barre Woods Harvard Forest LTER site, Petersham, Massachusetts, United States - Inc-BW-H-17-O ...
GATCTTGTTGAATAGCTTGTTGGGGAAATTGGTGATCTTGTCGAGGCTTGCGTTGGCATCGCCTGTTTGGTCCTGGCTATGACAAAGAATGGGCATGGCGCAAAAAATGGCCAGGAACCCAAGGATTGGGGTTCTCATGTGAAGGGCAGTTAAAGTTTAAAAGTGAAGAGAGGGTAGGAGTCGATTTCGAAGAGTCGCACGAAGTACTTCGTCTAAAGTAAGCGACTTATTTTGCTTTTCGAAACCTCTTTACAGAAATCTCGCGGTGCTTAACAAAATACCGTTTTTTCACCTGAAATGTTCCTTACTATTGGTAGGTTCATTTAAAATAATTATATCTATTGCGTTTAAAAGTCAGCCATTGTCGAAATAAGCCTGGGGAGCGATCAGCTTCCTCCCATATGTGCAGGGTGACATTGATGAGCTATATGTCTTTACACCGGGGGGCATTTCCCTTTTGTACGAGTGGGAAGAAATGGCCGCTTATCTGCCTGCAATAGATGATGAACGCTGGTATCTTCGGCCGGCCGAAAGATACGGTCGTTTGCCGATATCCATTTTTGGAGCAATACTTCATTGGGAACTTTGAGCTTGCGATCGGGCGGTGTCGCCGCCGGTAAGCGAATTATTAGTGGCGGCCACGACGTCTCCTTTTTAGATCTGTATGCAGCTCTATGCGGCTATCAAGCAGGTGTTTGAGCTTTTTTTCGGGGATCGAGGTAAGGTTGGCCAGATAGTGAAGGGGTACCCGGTGTGCCAGGAGTGGAAACCGACTGCGAAGGTTTTTGAGGTTTTCCAAACCTCCCGCGGGGTGCGAACAACGGTACACGTTCCTGACGGCTACCAGTTCACGATCCAGTATCTCCCGAAATTGGAAACAAAAGCGGGGGTACTTTTCGATCAATTCCTCGGACAAGTCACCGGCGATACACCATACCGTCGAGTCCTCCAATGCTTCTATTCCGTCGCAAGGTCCCGTTTTATCGCCGTAAACTTCCTTTAAAGTGATGATAAATTGGTCTTCCCATCGGAATGCCAAGGTCATTTTATGGCTTTGCTGATAACCAAAATAATGGAAAAGCCCTTTTTCGATGAAGTAGAGATTGTTGTTGAGGGTTCCAGGTGATTGGAGCACCTCGTCCTTCCGGAGATGTACCGGATAGACGTTCGCCCGAAGGGCTTGTTCGAGCTCCGGATTCATCCTTTTGATGGACTTCAGGATCATCATGTAACGTTCCATAATGGATCGGGTTTTTTGGTAATCGGCTGTTTGCGAATAGGATGATCTACTTTTTGTTCTTTTCCATCCACTCTTTACGCTTCCGGCTGAGGGTTCCAGCGTGGATATTCATCAGGCTCGCCAGGTCTTTGCCCTCGATGCGCAGCAGCAGCTCGGGCATCCTCATCATGACCTGCTGGAACTTTTCGAAGGGGGACTTTTTACGGATCAGCCTGGCGTGCGTATGAAAGACCTTGAGATATTTTTCCAGTAGGGTGCAGGCGATGTTGGCAAATTCCAGGAACGTCCGCTTGAGATATTCATAGTCTTCTTTAGTGATGTAAAAGACCACGATATCTTCTACGGCCTCGATACAATCTTCGCTGGGGACCTGGTCGTAAAAACTCCCGATGGAAACTACTGTTTCGTTTTCGAAAAAGAACCAATCGGATACCTCTTTGCCTTTATGGTAATAATAACATTTCAAAGCGCCTTTTTTGATGAAATATAAAAAGTGATTTATCTCGCCGATCTTTAGCAGGGCTTCCCCTTTGCGGAATTCTTTTCGTTTGATGACTTTTTTTACATAGCTCCGGCACGGGTTGGATAGGGTATGGATAGAGGAAAGGAATTCGAGGATCTCTCCGATCTCTTTGAGTTTTTGGCTTTCGTCCATGGTAACAGCATTTGCCGATCACTCAACAAAATAACTGCCACATCTACACGAAGGGGAGAAATAGTTCACCTTTTCGGCGCTTACTCTTATAGGATAGTAATAGATTCCCTGGCCCAGGCCAGTTTCTCGGCAAGGGTCGGTAACCGGTGCAAAAACAGCGAATACCCAATCTCCTTGTTAGCTGCTTTATCCCAGCAGTGGAACCGGAACTCGTAACAATCGTCGAGGATCTCCGCGCAGCGGATGAATTGCCGGAGCTCGTAACATTCGGCAAGGATCATGCAGAGCTCCAGCTCCAAGGCCGGAAGAATGTCTTCCTCCCGGGTGAGGACATACAGCTGATCGATGGGGCCGGGATCCCAGCCAGGATCTTTTTCAGCGCAGAAGACGTAGAAATGGCCGGGCAGGATGATGCCCGTGACGGGGATAGGTTCCAATACTGGGTGCATAGACAGTTCATTGTAAGGTTTAGAATGATTGCCTTATAAAGCTAGGGTAGGGTGATAGATAGTCGATTGATCCTGGTCAATTTCGGTGATCGGCTATTTAAATACCCTGTTAATCAGCGGTTTTGGGCGGAATTAAAGAATTTGTTAATTTGTAGGGCCGTTAAACTGATTTCCTTGCATGAACGACTTTTACGACGACCGGGCGAGACTCGCCGAAAACAAACAGAAAATATTTAACAATCGCGTGAAGGTGATCATCTTTTTGATCACGGTCGGCACTGGAGTAGCGACGATATGGGATAAATGCTCTTCTTTTTCTCATCCAAAGATATTTGCAGCCGATTCCACCAGGCGGCGGGCCGAAGATTCGGCGACGGGAGCCCATCGGGTGGCAAGTATAACGCCCTCCCGCCGGCGTCATGCCAAAGGTGATACAAAAGCAGCAGGGAACGGAGTGAAAACGCAGGACGATAGTAAGACTGCAGGTGGCGGGGCACCCTATGGAGGTAATAAGCCCCAAGAGGTGACAAACGATGCGCCACCGGCTGCCGCACCCCGGGTCGTCCGTCCACTGCAGGTAACCGAGGTCGAAGACATACAATTTAAATTGCTGAGCGCAGAAGGGAGTAGCAGGGCCCAAACGATCCGCATGACCGTGGTGCTGACGAATCATGCGGCCAACCGCTTTATCTGGTCCGCAGTGGAATCCATCAGCGATGCCGATGGAAATGAATATCTTGTCAAGTCGTTTACGAACGGGGCTTCAGCCTATGACACACATATTCCGCTTGACACCGAAGTGCCGCGGAAATGCACCTATACGTTCGGGGGGATCTTGCCTTCCGTGAAGACGATCCGCTTGTTCAAATTCCGCTACCGCCATAAGTCGCTGGATGATCCGAATTCGGTGGAATTCCGGGATATTCCTATTGATTGGCGGTGAGGTGGTGTAACGGAAGGGAAACCTCACAACACCAAATGCGCCAGCTCCGGCGCGTTGCGGATGCGGTCGAGCTCGGACTGGACGATGCCATCGACTTCAGCGCGGATGAGCTCGAAATGGGCAAGAAGCGCTTCGGGGGTGATTTTGCGGACGAGGGGCAGGTCGGTGAAGGAGGCCGCTTCGGCGGCGAGGGCGGCGGGGTCGTTGACGAGGCGGCAGCAGAAGGTTTTGGTGGGGATGGGTTGGACGGGAGTATCGGCGACCATGCCGACGAACTCGCCGGAGCTGAGGGAGGCGATGCGAGAGATGGGGATGACGTTTTCGAGCTGGTGGGACTGCGTGATGTGCAGATCGCTGGCGGTCGTCGTGAGGCTTTCGCGGTCCTGCATGGTCTTGCCGAACCGCTCGGAGAGCAGGCGGGCGGTGTCGCCACCGGTTTGGCCGGAGAGGAAGTTGCCGCAGCTATTCAGGACGACATCCGCGAATTCCTTGCCGTAGGACAGCCGGAGCTGACTGGCATCCTGCATACACAACGTGATCGCCATCTTGTTGCTTCTCCCCGTGGCGATGGACTTGTCGATGGTATGGATCCGCACGGTGCTGAACTCGTCGAAGATCTCGGCCAGGGGATGCCGGTGTTTTTGGTTCGCCAGCCGGTTGATCGTATTGATATAGGCGGCTATCATCGGACCATAGGTCTCCGTCTTCTGAGGGTTGCTACCGATGGTCAGGAGCTTGGGGGCGGCGGGATCGTTGAGGTCCAGCGAGAAATCATCTCCCGACATTATATAATAGATCGCTGGGGAGGAAAGCCGGGCCAGCTTGATGGACGCCGTGGCGATCTGGCCGTCCAGCTGCTCCGGCGCTTTTATATAGGCGTTGATAAATGGTGTGACCAGGGTCACCAACTGCGGTTCGGCCCGGAGTACGGTAAAGAGATCCTTATAGGGGATCTGTGCCAGCTCGATCACATGGGGCCAGGTACAGTATTCCCCATTGTGGTACAGCCTCAGGAACCAGATCAAAGCCCAGACAAAATTGATGGCGGACTCGAGGAAAAAGCTTTCCTGGCCTTCGCTGCCATTCGACTGGATGCCCAGTAGCACGGCTCGGGCGGCTTCGCCGGCATCCTGGAGATCGAAAAGTGTCGAGGGGTGCAGCGGATTGCAGCGGTGCGACCTGTTGAGATCGCCAAAATGGATGTTGTAATACGCGGGTACCCCGGGATAACGGTCTTTATAACGCCCGAAATGGTTATAGGCGAGCTTGGACAAGTCGTCGTATTTGAAATCATACACCAGTAGCGCGAACCCCTTTTCGATGTATTGTTTGATCATGGGTTCGATGAGGTACCAGGTCTTGCCCGACCCCGGGGAGCCCAGGATCAGGGTCCCGCGAAATGGGTCGACGAGGTTGATCCAGCTTTCGCGTTCTTCCTTGTTGTAAAGATAGGTTGCTTGTAAATTCACGGAATGAGGGTTGGACAACAGCCGCTGTTCTTGTGGAAATGACTCGTGCAGGCGGTTGAAGAGATCGGGTTCTTCATGCCGCCAGACCACGCGGGTGAGATAGGTGCCGCCGTACAGCAGGAACACAAAGCCGAGGGAGCAAAGCAGACAATAGAGCAAAGGTGAGCCGCTGAGCAGGATACTGGCGAAATACAGGAACAGGCCACCGAAAAGCCAGGAGACGGCGTTTTCCAACCGGTATTTCGGATCTTTCTTTCCGCGTGCGCCCAGTAGCGAGACCGCCAGCAGTAGGAGCGCGATGAGCCTGGCCCGGATCGCCGAATCGAAGAGCCCTGTCTCTGAAAGGGCTGTCAGAAGCCGGTCGGCTATAGGGTTGCCGGCCTGCCAGAGTGCGCAAGGCGGACAGGCCGCATAAAAAAAGTGTAAGCCGAGGATCACCAGGCTGCCGATGCGGACAAGATCGAGGATGTGGTGAAGACTGCGTTCGTCCTCGCCTGTGAGCTGACTCATACAATGAGTTTATAGATGACGGTTGCGTTTTGGCTGTTGTGTCATAATGCGCTGTTGCTTCTTTTCCTGCGCTGGCTTGACAAAGGGATCGAACCCTAATGTTTGTCTGATCGTTGCCGGATCGTATGGTCTGCCGAGATCGCCGGGCGACAGGACCCATTTAGTAGCGAGGTCGACGAAGAAAAGGTCGTTTAGTGTTCCCTGCCGGTCGTGGAAGGGGACGGTGGCGAGCCGGTCGCGCCGCAGGAGGTCGGTAAACTGGTCCGCGTTGGCTGGGGTGTTTCGTATCGCGTCGTCCAAGGTCCGCCGGGGGCGGCTGGCCTCCGAGGGCGGCAGGATATGTTGGGTGAAGCGTTGTTCCAGGTTGTCAAGGGTTGGTTTGAAGTCGAAGTCGCTGGCCTTGATGGGTGCGTTCATGGCCTTTCCGTGCTCATTGGTGATCTGGTACATCAGTCCCCGGTTGCGATACAGCCAGCTATCGGGTTTGCCACTGATGACTTTAAGATTATAGAGCCGCAGGGCGGCATTCAATTCTCCCAGTGACCGGTAGTGATAGTTGTCGAGTACGTATTGGAGCGTATCTGCTATCGCCTGCCGGGTAAATGTTTTTCCATATTGGATCTTTTCCCGTGGGTCGTGGCGCTGCAAGGATGCTGGCGGGCGATTGTCGAGACCATATTTTTCCATGATGGTCTGGCGGACCGGTTGCATGACATACTCGCCGAAGTAGTGATCGGGTATGCGGGCTCCGTCGTGTTGGATATTGGTGGTGATGATGTGCAGGTGCTGGTAGGCGGTATCGTCATGGCGATATACCAGGTAGGGCTGGCTCCCGTAGCCGATGTCCCGCATGAAATCCCAGGAAATATCTATAAGTGTATCCTGGTCCAGTGTCTTTCCAGGGGCGAATTCGAGCAATAGGCTTATGCCGGAAGAAAATGGACGTTGGTTCAATTCGATTCTTTCGCGAAAAATTTTTCTTTTTTCGCGAGGCGAGATGTCGGCTACATCTTGTACAAAATTGCCGGCATAGATGCATTGGGCTTGGTTCCTGCCGATCTTTTTTTCATTATAATAGAGGAGGTTTTCCGTCCCCACGCAAGTTTTGATCGTGGCGCGCATGTTCGTAAATTTTAAGGAAGAATGTTTTGATCTCGTTGATGTTAGCTGTCACTTCAAACTGTGCGGACAGCAAAATGGTCAGCGTATCCGTGATGTCTTGTCCGGCGGGGCGTTCCTGCAGGTCCTTGACGGCGCGGGTGAAACTCCGGCGGATGGCGTCGAGCTGCCCCTGGACGCCGCCGGCGAGGACCACGAATTCGTCGAGGGAGCAATTATGGTAGCGGGTGATGATCGGTGTGTTGAACAGGACGGCGCGGATATAATCGGAAAAAACCCTGAAGGTGGTGGTTTTAAACTTTTCCAGCAGGAGATCTTGTTCTTCCGGCGTCAAGGCGATATTCATATGACGGGTCCGTTGTGCCTGTTTATTTTTCATAATCCTGGCTCTCCGGTACTAAGTTAAAAAAACTAGAAAAACAATAGTAGAGTACACCTTTTATTGATTAGGATCACTTCGACTTTTAAGGAAAAGTGCAAACTTCGGGTATGCGTGGTGATTATTCCAAAAAGGTACGATCCCGGAGGGATGAACTACTGCAGAAAAAGCGCAGTGGCGACGACCTTTCGAAATACCGGGAGTGTCAGCGGGAGCTTGGTCAGCTTATCGGGGAGATCAGGTCGTACTTGCAAGCCGATCCCTTTGGGGACACGGCGGAGGAGATCGCGTTCTATAAGGAGGAGGCGCCGTGGATATGGGGACAATACTTTTTTTACGAAAAGCTGGTGGAGATCGAGGCTTATCGGAAATTCCAGTCGGAAGATACCTTTCGGGTTGGCCTGAGAGGCAGGTTGCAGGACACGGAAATGTTTTTTCAAAAGCATGCCCGGATCTGCGGGTACTATTATAGCGGGAGGACCGATGCGGACGAGCGGTTGTTTACCCGCCGGGGTGCGCAAAACGTCGACGGTGCCGCCGTCGATATGCGGATCGATCGGGATTTTACGAAGGGTGCGCTGGGGGTGTCCAGGATGCGGCAGCATGAGCTGTTGCGGGACTGGTTGACGAGGGAGCTCGAGGGGCCGCCGGAACCCGGGCGGATCAAAAAACTGGAATGGCATGCTTCGGCCACGGAGACCATCGAGCTCTTTAAGGCGCTGTACCTAACCGGTTGTTTCGGGGACATGACCTTTAAAGATGTCATGGAATGGGTCCGGCGGGTGTTGGGCGTGGATCCGGGGAACTTCGATATCACCCTTCAGAATATCCGGTACCGAAAGGGTGGTACGACCATGTATTTAGATCTGCTGGCCAAGGCATTCAAAAACTTTATCGACTCGAAGCCATAAATCTTACTTAAGTTAAGACTTAAGTTAAGAAATCATGACCATGCGACGCAGGAGCTTTGTCTTGTTAATCGCAAGCGCGTTGGAGACAAGTGTAAAAGTTCATTTGTTGGATTTCTTTAACCGGTTTAAATTTACGTTATGCCAAGAAAAATTGTCATAGGGGAATATCCCGATCCACCTGCCGGTCAGCTGCAACCTGATCTGCCCAAGTGGCTTTTTTGGGATGTCCGGTTTGACAAGATGGACTGGCAGTGGAGTAGCCAATATGTGATCGAGCGGGTGCTCGACAGGGGAAACGATAAGGAAGTCGCGGAGTTGGTACGCTATTATGGTCGCCGCAAAGTTCTGCACGTACTTAAAAAGAAACCGATCTACCTGATGGATCACTCGATTCAGCGGGCTTGTACTTATTTCAAGTTAAAGCCTGAGGAATTGAGATGTTACATACGCAAACAGTCGAGGCCGGGACACTGGCTTTGATCAAACGGCTGTCGGGTGACCCTGTGTTTAAAGACTTCGTTTTGGTGGGCGGTACGGCCCTGTCCCTGCAGCTGGGACACAGAAAATCCATTGACATAGATCTATTTTCGGCTAATGCTTTCGATGCGAAGGCGATAGGCCGGCATTTGGATGCCCGATACAAAGGGGAAAGGATCGGAGTACTCAGTAATGGTGTCTTTTCCCTTCTGGACAAGATAAAAGTGGATATGATTGCGCACCAATATCCCTGGATCGATGCCATAAAGGAGGCGGAGGGGATACGCATGGCCTCAACGAAGGAGATTGGGGCAATGAAATTACATGCGATAGTCCACAGCGGAATTCGGTTGAAGGATTATGTCGACATGCATTTTCTTCTCGAGCGGCATGCGTTGGGTGAGCTGACAACCGCTTATTCAGCAAAATATCCGGAATACAATGCTGCCATGGCAAGAAATGCGTTATTGTATCACGGGGACATCGATTTTCGAAACGGGGTTGATCTGATGCGGGGAACTTTCAACTGGCCGGTCATCGCCAAACGCCTTCGGAAGGCCGTTATCGATCCGAAAAAGATCTTTCAAGGCATCGAACTCGGCGGGGGGGTCGAACGCAAGAATGAACCAGATGAGGCTAACCTTCGCAAAAAGGGGAGAAGGCTATGAAGCAAAAAAATCTTCCTTAAGTTAAGACTTAACTTAATAAATCCTTCGAACGTCCGGGTCCATCTTGCATAAGAAAACCGGACGACTATGTTACAGACAATCTCCTGGAAGGATTATTTTATCACGATTGGTTTGGGCACGGTGCTCTATTACGGTTGGTGGCTGATCCGCTACTATCCCGGCTGGCAAATACGTCAACCCGATCCGCCGGAAGGCAAGACGGCGGAAAGGGACGCGGTCACGGAAAAAGCGGGCCCCATAGAAAAAACGGTAACAGGTGCCGTAGGGACGAACAAACTACAAGAACAACAGCCAGCGGGGCTAACGCAGGCGCCACAGCAGCTGCGGGCGGGCCAAGAGCGAACGTTGCTGTCGCCGCAGCCGGCTGAACCTTCGCAGCCGCCGCAGCCAGCGGAACCCCCGCAACCCGAGCTGCCATTCCCCGCCGGCACGGAGCGGCCCGTCTTCCTTCCCGCCATCGCAGCCAATTGCAAGAACGATCTTTTACGGCTTCTCGAAAAGGCCTGGATGGCCAATGCCACGGAAGAGGAATGCCTGGACCTGCTGCGTTACCTGCTTACCGCCGATCCGTACTCTAAACTAAAGGGAACAATTTTCCAGGAGAACATCGATGTGCTGATCGTCCGGGAGCTGAATAGACATGGCTCCATTCTTCCTGACCCCGAAATGATCCAGAAGCTGTGGACCACGGAAGGTTAGGCGGATGGAGCTTTTTTGTGAACGGTTTAAATCTTTGACAATGGAAAAAAGCAAAAGAGCCGCCGCCGGCTGGTGTTTCCTGATCGCCCTGACGGTATCGCTCGCGGCCCGGGCACAGGACGGCGACGCCGGGATCAACCAGGCAAACACCATGATCCGCGATTATTTCAACACGGGTGTAAATCTGCTGTATGCCGTAGGCGGCATCCTCGGCCTCATCGGCGCGGTCAAGGTCTATCAGAAATGGTCGCACGGCGACCATGACACCTCGAAAACGGCGGGCGCCTGGTTCGGCAGTTGTATTTTTTTGGTCGTCGTGGCGACCTTGTTACGCAGCTTTTTTGGTCTATGAAAACAAACGGGTATACGATCAACAAAGGGGTGAACCGGCCCATCGAATTCCGCGGCCTCAAGGCCCAATACATCTGGTGGCTGGGTGGGGGAGTGGCCGGCCTCCTGGCGGTGTTCGCGGGGATGTATATCGGCGGGATAAACCCCTTTGTTTGTATCGCGCTCGTGGGGATCGCCGGTCTCATCCTATTCCGTACCGTGTACCGGCTGAGCAGACGGTATGGCCAATATGGCTGGATGAAAAAGCAGGCGGCCAGGCACCTGCCGGGAACGATCAGAATAACCACAAGAAAATTGTTTTGTACATGGAAAAAGAACTGAGTCAGCTGTTGCCGATATATGGCATGGAAGGAGATTGTCTCCTCTCCAAACAAGGAGATTTTACCCTGCCGTTCCGGGTGGAGAAACCGGAGATCTTTACCCTGAGCGCGGAACAATACGACGGTCTGCAACAGGCCTTCGTCAAGGCCATCCGGGTGCTTCCGCCGCAGTCCATCCTGCATGCGATGGATTGGTTTACCTCAGAACGTTATAACGTGGATCACGGCGGCAAAGAAGACTCTTTTCTTGCGGCCAGCAGCGAACGCTTTTTTCACGAACGTCCCTGGCTCCGCCATGAATCTTACCTGTTCGTGACCAGGAAGACCGGTAACCACAGGGATTCTACGTCCGCCACCTCCAGCCTGCTCCGGAGAACCCTGGTGCCCCTGGAGTCCATCAGCGGGAAAATCATCCGGGAGTTCCGGGATATCGTGAGCCAGTTCGTACGTATCCTCCAGGACAGCGGTCTCGTTCGCATCGAACCCCTGGGCGCGGAGGACCTGTGGAGCGCGCCGGGCCGGGCCGGTCTGCTGGAACGCTATTGTACCCTTAGCCGCGAAAACCAACCCGTATTACAGGATATCCAATGGAAAAACGGGCTGCAGATCGGCAGCCATCAAAGCGTACTGTATACCATGGCCGACGCCGAAGACCTTCCCGGCATCTGCAGCAGCCGGAGCGACTACCCGGTGTATGCTACGGATACGACCCGCTACCCGGTGGGCTTTGCCAGCGGGCTGGGTCCCCTGTTGAACTGCGACCATATCTATAACCAGTATGTGTTCATCGACGACGCGCAGGAGGCTATCAAAAAACTGGAAGCCCAACGGCTCCGGCTACAATCGCTGGCCGCCTATTCCCGGGAGAATGCGGTAAGTGAACAAGGGGTCAACGCCTTTCTGAACGAAGCGGTAGAACAACAGCGGCAACCGGTATTGGCCCATTTTAACGTCTGGGCCTGGACGGAAGACGAACGCGGGCTGGCGGATATCCGTAACCGCATCGGCAGCGCCATCAGCCGCCTGGATGCCAGCCCGCGGCAGGAAACGGCGGGCGCCCTACAACTCTGGTGGGCGGGTATCCCCGGCAACGAAGGCGATTTCCCGATCAACGAGACCTTCCGCACCTTTAGCGAACAGGCAGCCTGTTTCTTTAACCTGGAGACGAACTACCGCAGCTCCCGCAGCCCATTTGGGATACGGCTCGGTGACCGGCTCACGGGCAGACCCGTTCATGTGGATATCGATGACGAACCGAGGAAACGCGGGCTTACCGCCAACTCGAATATGTTCGTACTGTCCGGCTCGGGCGGCGGCAAGAGCTTTTTCATGAACCACCTGGTCCGCACCTATTACGAGCAGGGCGTCCACGTGCTGCTGATCGATATCGGCCATTCGTATGAGGTCCAATGTGCGTTACATGGCGGATATTATTTTACCTATCGGGAGGAATCGCCCATCCGGTTCAACCCGTTCCATGTGGGGCCGGACGACGTGCTCGATACGGAAAAACGGGAGAGCATCAAGACCCTGCTGCTGGCCCTGTGGAAGAAAACGGAGGAGGGACACCACCGGAGTGAATACGTCGCCTTGTCGAACGCGTTGCAAGGATATTTCGAGAGGCTGGAAAAGGATACGACCATTTTCCCGTGTTTCGACAGTTTTTATGAGTACCTCAAAGGAGAATTTGCCGCGATACTCAAAGCAGACAATGTCAAAGAAAAGGATTTCGACCTCCCCAATTTCCTGTATGTCTTACGTCCCTTTTATAAAGGCGGGGAATTCGATTACCTGCTCAATGCCACGGAAAACCTGGACCTCCTGCACCAGCGATTCATCGTCTTCGAGCTGGATAACATCAAAAGCCATCCCATCCTGTTCCCCGTGGTGACGCTGATCATCATGGAGCTCTTCGTGAGCAAGATGCGCAAGCTCAAAGGCATCCGGAAAATGATCGTGGTGGAAGAGGCCTGGAAAGCCATCGCTCAACAAGGGATGGCCGAGTACATCAAATTCCTGTTCAAGACGGTCCGGAAATTTTTTGCCATCGCCGTCGTCGTGACCCAGGAAGTGGAAGACATGGTCTCCTCCCCAATAATCCGTCAGGCGATCATCAGCAACTCGGACGTCAAGATATTGCTGGACCAAAGCAAATTCGCCAACAAGTTCGACGAGATCCAGGCCCTGCTGGGCATCACCGAAAAACAAAAGGCGGAGATCCTCTCGATCAACAAGGGCCATGAACCGGGGTCGGCTTATAAGGACCTGTGGATCGGCCTTGGTGCGACGCATTCCAAAGTGTACCGGCTGGAAGTATCCCCGGAAGAATATTATACCTACACCAGTGACCAGCGCGATAAAGTGTTGATCGGCCGGTATGTGGAAAAATATGGCGATGTACGCACGGCGATCCAACGGCTGGTCGCCGATCAAAAGGCCAAAAAGGAGGGCGGGCTATGAAAAAATTAACGATCGTGGCATTGTCGATGCTACTCGGCGTCGGGGCCGGCGCCCAGGATATCACTTCGATCATCACGGAGGCCGTGAGCAAGGTCGTCCGCGCCGTCGATCTCCAGGTGCAACGTATCCAGACCCGGACGATCCTCTTGCAGGAGGCCCAAAAGGAACTGGAGAATACCATGAGCGCCTTGCGCCTGGGCGAGATCCAGGATTGGACGGAACAGCTAAAGGACCTCTATGCGAATTATTTCCAGGAGCTCTGGCAGGTCAAGGACGTCTTGTCGACCTATCACAAAGTCGCCAGGGCGATCCAACGGCAGGAGCAGATCCTGGCGGGTTGCCGGATGGCCACGCAGCTTTTTGAGGGCCATTTCAGCCCCACCGAGCTGCAACAGATCGCCGGCGTCTATACCGGTATTCTCACGGAAAGCGCACAAAACCTTGACCGGCTGACCAAGGCTATCCAGCCCTATGCTTTTCAGATGACCGATCAGGAACGGCTGACCATGATCGACGCGGCGGCCGACGGGATCGACCGCAACTATAGCGACATGCAACGCTATACGAACCAAAATGAATTGATCGCCCTGCAACGGGCCAGTGATGAAAACGATTATCTCACCTTAAAAAAAATGTACGGATTATGAAAGAACTACTGGTATTAATGGCCTGCCTGTTCTTCTATCAGGCGCTAAAGGCCCAGACCTGGTCGGAGTGGTTCCGGCAAAACCACACCCAGCTGTTATATCTGCAGGAACAGATCGCGGCCCTGCAGCTGTATAACACCACGCAGCAAACAGGCTACGCCGTATCCGAAGAGGGGCTGGTGGAGATCGACTCGACGGAAGAAGCGGATCACGCGGAACACGAGGAACATTTTGCGGCTCTTGAAACGGCAAGCCGTAACGTGCTGGACGATCCCCGGATCGATGACATCCAGATCCTCTGCGAACGATGCGATCTTATAGCTGACGCCGTCTCGACGCTGGGCCTTCTTCGTTCCTCTGAATCGACCGACTGGGCAGCCTTGAGCGAAGATGCGGCGGATGCCATCAAGGAAGCCGCGGGCAAGATCACCAATCGCCTCTACGATATCGTTCTACCAGGGCGAATGGAAATGAACGATGGAGAGCGCGAGCAAGAGATCGGCAGGCTCCAGGCGCTCGCCAAAAAGGTTTATAAAAAATCGGCCGATCAACTCGAATTAATGACCA
>Ga0210396_10004359_pt1 | contig 13880 bp, 16 predicted proteins | sample IncBWH17OmetaG_FD_155466 | JGI IMG/M metagenome (GOLD analysis project Ga0210396, IMG submission 155466) | Forest soil microbial communities from Barre Woods Harvard Forest LTER site, Petersham, Massachusetts, United States - Inc-BW-H-17-O ...
CTTCAACCACCACAATTGCATCGTCAACCACCAGGCCGATTGCCAGGACAAGGCCCAACATCGAAAGCGTGTTGATTGAGAAGCCGAATAGCGGGAACAGGACAAACGTGCCGACCAGCGAAACCGGGACTGCCAGCATAGGAATCAGCGTGGCCCGCCAGTCTTGCAAGAAGAGGTACACCACAAAGATGACCAGTAAAATCGCGATCACCAGAGTTTCGACAACTTCCCTCATGCCTTCGCTGACCGGCAATGTTTGGTCCAGCGATATCGCATAATCGACATCTTCGGGAAAGCGGTCTTTCATCTGGGCCATCAGCTTCCGGATGCCCTCTGCAGTTTGAAGCGCGTTAGATCCGGGCAGCTGGTAGATGGCAATGATTGCGGTGGGCTTCCCATTTAGACGGCTGATCGTGCTGTAGTCCTGCTGGCCCAGCTCTACCCGCGCCACGTCTTTCACGCGCACGGTTCCTCCATTCGGGGATTCGCGAACAACGATGTTGCCGAATTGTTCCGGAGATCTGAGGCGCCCCTTCGCCAGCAATGCGTAGGTGAACTGCTGGTTCTTCTGGGCTGGCTCGCCACCTATCTGGCCAGCTGGATTTACTTTGTTCTGGGCCTGGATGGCGTTCGTAATATCCGTGACGTTAATGCCCAGTTTCGCCAGCTGATCGGGCTTTATCCAGAGCCGCATGGCATACTGGCCGGCTCCGAAGACCTCCGACCGGCCGACTCCATAGGAGCGGCCGATGGGGTCGTTGAGGTTGATGTACGCATAGTTAGAGAGAAACGCAGCGTCGCGAGTGCCGTGGGGCGAGTATAGGCCGACCAGCATGAAAGGAGCGGTGGCCGACTTTCGCAAGCTAATCCCATAGCTCGTTACCTCGGGCGGAAGTTGACCGTTTGCCAGTTGCTGTCGCGATTGCGTAAGCACGAGATCCGTGTTTGGATCAGTCTTGAGATCAAAATCGACGATCAGAGACGTTTGCGAACCATTAGTGGTGTTCACGGAATACATGTATTCCATGTTGTCCACACCGGTGACTTGCTGTTCGATCGGCGTAGCGACGGACTGCTCGAGAGTCTTTGCGTCGGCACCGGGGTAGTTAGCTTGCAACCAGATTTCCGGCGGCGCAATGTTTGGAAATTGTGCGATTGGCAAAAGCGCAATCGTGATCGCGCCAACGATGACGGTAAGGATCGCGATCACAATCGCGACGATGGGGCGTCGGATGAAAAAACTCGCCATAATCAGCGCTCCTCCGTTTCTTTGTAAGGTGTTGGGTACACCAGTTCGCCATTTCGTGCTCTCTCTGCGCCGGCGGCAACGACTCGTTCTCCCGGTTTAAGGCCGGATGTGATTACCCAAAGCGGGCCAACTCTCGGCCCGACCTCAACCGTACGGAGCTGTGCGCGATTGTCGGCGCCGACCACAGTCACCTGATAGCTTCCTTGCTGCTGATTCACCGCCGCCTGCGGCACCAGCAGCGCTCCAGCGATGTTTCCGGTCGGCGCCTGAATGCGCGCGTACTGGCCGGGTCGCAACAGATTCTTGGAATTGAGGAACTCGCCAACGATTTGAATGGTTCCGGTCTGCGTGTTTACTTGGCGATCCGCAAAGATGATTCTGCCGGGATGCGGGTACGTACTGCCGTCGGCTAGAGTCAACTGCAATGGGATTCGTGAAGCGTGCGCGATAAAGTCCACGCTCCCCGGAGCGCCGCCGTCTGCCATGCGCAGGTATTCCTGCTCGCTGATCGGAAAATAAACCTTGATTGGACTTACCTGCGAAACCGCGGTGAGGACCGTGGACGGTCCCACGAGGTTGCCCACCTGCACCGTGTTAATGCCGGCGATTCCGTTAACTAGCGAAACCACTTTGGTGTAGCCCAAATTCAGCTCGGCTTGTTCGACCGCCGCCTGGCCGGCCTCAACCGCCGCCTTCGCGCCGCGGAGCGACTGTGTGTCGGTATCGAGCTGACTGTGGGGAATCGCATGGGCTTCTGCTTCCGGAATGTCGCGCTTCACGTTCAGTTCGGCGTTCCCCATCTGCGCCTGAGCCTGCGTCAGTTGCGCTTTGGCCTGATCGAGCACCGCCTGAAATGGACGCGGGTCAATCTCAAATAGCACTTGACCCTTTTTGACGAATGCCCCTTCGTGATAATCCTGGCGAATGAGGTAACCGTTCACTTGCGGAGAGATCTGTGCGTTGACGTAGCCTTCGAGCGTTCCTATCCACTCGCCCTGAACCGGCACGTCTTTTTGAATGACCGGTGCGACTTCGACCTTAGCTGGTGGAGGACCGGTCGACGCTCGGACGCTGCTGTTGCTGCAGCCAAGCGAACTTGATAACAACGCTGCCCCAATGAATCCTGCAAAGATCTTCTTCTTCATCGTTCGTTTCCTCGCAATCGAGTTACTGACGCGCAAGAGCCAGAACACTTGCTTAGCTATGTGCCAATGCGGCACGAAGGGTCATTTCGCCGCCTTGTTACAGTGTTACAGATTATGTATAATATGTAACGATTCAAAAATATGCAGACAAAATCTCTTGACCGAGATGCAGCACGGCGGCGAGTCATCCTCGATGCTGCCCGCGACTGCATCCTCAAATTTGGCTATGCGAAGAGCTCGCTTGAAGACATCGCCAAACAGGCCGCCATATCGCGACCGCTGATCTACCGGAAATTCAAGAGCAAGGAAGAGATTTTTGGCGCCGTTCTGGAGGACCTTTTCGAAACACAGTATCGGGTCGCGGAACATGCTCTCGCAAAGCCGGGAAGCAGACGGGAAAAGCTTATGTCGCTCTATGAAGCTCTACTGCTTGACCCGTGGAAGGAGCTGATCGTGGATGCTCCGATGGGCACGGAATTCTATGGGGCATGCAAACGGGTCACGCCGGACATTAACGAAAGGCGCAGAAAGATTCAACTTAAGTACACGCAGGCAGTTCTAGGTGATAAAGAGGTCTCCGAGATCTTCATGCTGGCGGTAGACGGGTTCACTCAGGATCTACCAGCGCCAAAAGTTCTCCGCAGGAGACTCGAAGTCCTGATTGATCAATTCGTTCGCGACTAAAGCCACGGTGGATCCAGGTCGGGTGGCTACCTTTCGCATTCTGGCCTGTTAGTCGGCAATTGGTTTTTCGCTCGAAAATTCTAGCTCAAAGGTGTGGTGGGCGGTTCGTCGGCGAGCCTTTTCTAATCCTATTTCGGAAGCGAGTGTCTCCCCAATCAACAAAGATAGTTTTGGCCACTTTAGCGAGTCCAGCGAGTCGCCGTCAGTCTCTGTGCATTGCTCAGATCGTTCCCCTCGCGGTATTCTCATCCACCCTATGGAGGATCTATGTTTAGGTCTTTTGCTCGCACCTTTGCTTCGTCCGGGATCTTTCTTTTAGTCCCACTGTTCGTCGAGGCACAGGCTCTATCTTTTTCTGTCGGCACTGCCACTGCCGCTCCGGGCCAAAAATCAACGGGCTATTTGCAAGTCCCCGCTGGTGTCGACGCTGCTACCAATATTCCCGTCATCGTCATCAACGGCGAAAAGCGTGGTCCGGTCCTGGCTCTTGTGTCTGGTGCCCACGGTACGGAATACACCTCCATCATCGCGATTGAAAAACTCATCAACCTACTTGATCCCTCTCAAATCGCCGGCACCGTTATCCTTGTCCCCCTCGTCAACATTCAATCCTTCGAACAAAAGGTCCCCCACGTGAATCCCATCGATAACAAAAGCTTGAACCGCTTCTACCCTGGGAAAGCCGACGGGACACAAACTGAACGTGCGTCCGTTCTTATCACCAAACAAATCGTCGATCGATCCGATTATCTTATCGACTACCACGGGGGCGATCTCGACGAGAGCCTACGCCCTTACGCGTATTGGGCACCTACTGGCAGGGAGGCCCAAGACCGTATATCCAAAGAGATGGTCCTCGCCTTTGGACTCGATCACATAATTATATGGCGCGACCGTCCCACCGACCTCGGCGCCACTCGCTATCTCGACAACACCTCTACTGCTCGCGGCAAACCTTCCATCGTCGTCGAAGCTGGCTATGCAGGCATCGTCGAAGCGGATGACGTCGCCCTCCTCGTCGACGGAACAATCAGCACCATGCGCGCTCTCAAAATGCTTGCAGGAGACCCTCGGCCTGTCGAGAATGCCGTCTGGCTCGACAAAGTCGTGGATGTCTTGTCCGACGGCCCTGGCATTTGGTACCCGCTTGTGAAGCGTGGTACCTATGTTCAAGAGGGCATGAAAATCGGCTTTGTCACCGACTATTTCGGCAAAGTCATACTCGAAGCCCGTGCTCCCATCTCCGGTGTCATCTTGCACATCAACGCGGTCCCGTCCCTCAAAAAAGGCGACAACATTGCAGACATCGCTGCCATTGCCGCCCACGCCCCCTAGTAACGATTGCAGTTGCTGGAGGCGCGTGACACGTGGTCGGGGAGGGGGAGCAGCGAAAAAATTCGTCTTCAGCGTGCAATCTTCATAGATATCTTGCACCGTTTCTTCATAAATATTTTGCCCTCCAGGAATCCTGCGCGACCGTGCTCGCGGCAGCGACAAGCGTCACGGTGCAATTTATCGATCAAGATTACACGCGGGCGTAGCCGTAAATCATGGGTTCACTTTCGTGATGAATTATGAAACGTAAAGAGGCAAACTTTGATGCGGGTCTGAAAAACTTGCAGCATCCTTGATTTATGACAGAGCAGAGAGCAACCGGGGCCGGAAATAGCGACCTATTCTCGTTTCACTGCGATTGTAACAATATCGGATTTGCGCCGATGGTCACCGTATTTTGATGGGGCCAAACTCTTCCCATTAAATCAATCCAACCCCCGTTGTACTTCGTTGGCACGGTGTATGCAGTGTTCCCGCAAATAATTGGAGACGCCATCTGGGAGCAGTTCTGTCCGTACTTGGAATCCCAGACCAGCTCTACAGCCTCCCCATTGCTGCGAATCATGTCACAGGTATAAACCGTCCGCGTGTTCTCACAAAAGTCCTGATTTACGGGCACGCTGCCAACCAGCCAGCTCGTGGTCTGCTGCCAAGCGTCCGACTGCGGATGTACTAGCTTATTAGTATTATCATCGAACAATCCACCTGAGCCTGATGGCGCTTCGTCATAGGCATACCAGTAATTCAAATTCACCCCCGCCGCAGCATACAAGGCGAAGAACCGGGGAATGAACCCGGCCTGTGCGTAGGGGTCTTGCCAAATCACTGCCGGCTTTGATACATCGCCCCAGCTACCCTCTCCGTTAATCAGCGGCTTGCTCAAATCTACAGCATGCAATATATCGGTTGTTGCTGCAGGCAGTCGAGTCGTGAAATTTTCTTCCGGTGTAGTTGTCATTGCATACATGTGGTAGTTAATCCCATCCACCGCGTTGCTGCCTGCTGTACTTCCTTTCGGACATTGCGACCCTGTGGGCGGGCTCGCATTGCAATAGAGAAAGTTCTGAACTACACCTCTCGCAACTTTCGTTAACCCGCCACTTGGACTTGAAATCATTGCGGTGGGGTCAATCGCAGTCAGATTGCAGGGCGTCGGAGTTGCTTTGATGCCATTGTTATGAATCACGCCTTTCCCCGTGATGATGCATCTGGCGTCTTCCGTCAGTCGAACCATCTGCGCGAATGTGCCTTCAAAGGACAGATGCCCGCTATAAGCAGGGGATGCCAGAGTAGTTGAACGATGGAACTCATTCCATGGCTCCCACCACCGGATATGAGCGTATTTTGCAGGGTCTAAGTTTTTCACATGCGTGGCAATCGCGGTTACCCAATCCTTCCACATCTTATTGGTACCTGAGCCATCGGCATTCAGGTCAACGGGAACCAGGCACTGTCCGGGTTGGTCACCGGGCTGTTGTCTCCCCTGTAGGTAGAAATTACAATCCGTCCCCCTCTGTCCTGTGGGTTCGGAATTCAGATTCACCGCCCACCGGGGCGTGCGCGACAGGGTAAACAATACGTTTTGAATTCCCTGTTGACGTATAGCTGCCAGTTCTCCATCCAGCCCAGACCAATCAAAAGTCCCTTGAGACGTTTCAATAGTAGGCCATCCGGCAGCATCCCACCCCCTCCACTGTCCATAGGTGACCTGTATCGGGTAGGTACGGTTGGAAGTCATGCCAAAGAACTCTTTCGGAATCGCCTGCCCCGGAAAATACATACCGTCGTACTCCGGCGGAACTGACTGGGCGAAAACACTGGCAGCGGAAGCGGTCGCCATCCACGCACACCACAAAATCGACAGCAGTTTTTTCATAAATAATGCCTTTGTTGGACACTCACTCCCATGACCAAGCTTCTTGCCCATATATTCCCCTAAAAATTAATCCAGTTATACCATCATGATCGGGACCCATATCTCCGTTCGCACCCCCGTCTGGCTCCCCTGCTGGTCCGGGCGGAAACGATTGTAAGGCTTGTCATGTTGACCTCGTAACGCACCATCAGAGAATCGTGCCCAGAGCGAAAACGAGATGCTTCCGATCACGAAAACCATACTCGACGCCGAAGTCGCCGGGCCATGGTCGGACTGGCTTAGTTCGACGGCTGCGATCGTACTCCTCGTGAGCAAAATTGCAAGGGAATCTGTAGCGCGCCCTTCGGTTTTGTCCCTTTGAATGACGCCAGTGTATTGCTGTTGAAACATCTCTATCGTACCGAGATGGGGAGAGCTTGCGATCACAGATTTGAAAACCCCGTCCGGTTGAGCAATGGTTGGAATCGCTGAAGCTATCACCAAAAGGCCGCTCGCACGTTCGCGGCTTGTTACATAAGCTGTGGGCTTTCGCCATGTGGAGTGAGGTTGTTCCTGTACAGGCCAATCCAATGAGCTTGGTGACGGTCAGGGGCTCTTCCAGGCGACAGCAGGAACCGCGGAGCCTCACTGTGGAAGAGTTCCGTAAATTCGTGCGGCTGCTTGGGGAACCTTTCCGCACAATCGCTCTGATCGGGGTCTGCTTCGGCCTGCGAATCAGCGAATGCTTGGCCCTGAAGTGGTCCGATGTGGATTGGCTTTCTGGGAAACTGAGCATTGAAAGAGGTATCGTGCGCCAGAGACTTGACGATGTGAAAACCATCTACTCCGGGCGCGATATGTCCATAGATGCGGAGATGATCGGCGTGCTGAACGCTTGGAGACAATCCACACAGTTCGCTTCTGAGGACGACTGGGTGTTTGCTTCTCCCGTGAAACTCGGCAGACAGCCGTGGTCTTACGATCAGGTATGGCGTTCGTTCCTGAAGGCGGCTGAGTCAGGCGGGATCGGTAAGCTAGGCACTCACACGATGCGGCACACGTATCGTTCATGGCTTGACGCTGTGGGAACTCCGATTGCAGTACAGCAGAAGCTAATGCGCCACGGTGACATCAGAACCACGATGAACACGTATGGTGATGTTGTGACAGATGAGATGTCGCAAGCTCACAGCAAAATGGTGCGCCCGGCTCTTTCGCGGACAAACTGATTTCGGAGTGATTTCGTAGTCTGCAAGTTGTTGAAAAATGGCGGAAGCAGTGGGAGTCGAAACCGCTTCCAAACTGCAAACAAAGGACTTAACCGAGCACGGTCAGCATTTTAAGTCCACCTAAGTACTTGAAAAAACGAGAACTGATTTTAAGTGATTTGCGCATACCAAAACTCACAGCGTAGGTTAGGCGTCCACACGCTCTCGGCCGAGAACGGTCCTACCCCAGGATGCCCTCACCCATGCCATGCTGATTGCAGTGATCATGTGTGCGCGTACACAAGATGATCGCACTGTGTCGTAAGGCCGGCGCACAATCGCTTCCGAAGATCCGCGTCCGCCAAGTCTATGCCACGGTTTCATTGATATCGAACGTGGATCTATATCGAAGAGGCTGCCCAGCGGCTACGGCGTCCGTGAAACATGGGCGGATTTCTACGGGCAAATCTGTGCGCGATTCGCCGTCATACGCTTGGGTAGATCTTCGGCGGAGAAAACCAGCGGAAACACGCATAATGAGAGTGCGCCAGAGTTCATCTTGTTCCACGCGAAATTCCTAGTTTCTGCATTTGGGAGTAAAGCGTCGTACGTTTCACCCCAGAAGGGCAGCGGCGTCTCTTGGGCCGTCAATAATCCCATTGGTCTGCTTCAGCGTCCGGGATATAAGCGCGCGTTCAGTCTCCTCCAAGGTGGCGGTTTGTTCTGGCGGGCTCGAACCCGCGACCTCTGCCGTGACAGGGCAGCAACAACGAGTAAGTCATTGGAATCAAACGGTGTCGGCAGGTACAGTTTGGTACGGCAAGACATCCTGAGTCACTGTTATCGTCCCCTTAATGTACCCAGATCTGAGGCTCTGGTTCCTTGTCCGCGGTTGGCGAGCCGCTTCAAAGTGCGTCTCGTGCCACACTCCCGTGTTGGCCCGCCCCGTCGTTTTATGAGACTTCCTACGACCACTGCTGCATGGTGTGGTTACGGTGGTCCACGAGAGCCATGATTCTCTCGTGATGTACTATTCGACGGCCTCCTGGAACAGTGAACGTAATGGCCACGTCAATCTCTTCTATAGACCTGTGAGAAGGTGGAGGCTCTTTCCCGGCCATCCGTTCTCGCCATTTAATCGTCACGAACTCCATCGGATTGCGGCTCGGTTGCCAGCTCAGTGTTGCGACGTTGCGCGGTTCAATCGCTGGCCAGCCCTTTCTCGCCGGATCGGCGAGCTTGAGACCATCCTTCTCAAGCACAGTCTCGATAGGCCGGATCACCAACTCCGACTGGTTGCTAACGTAAAGGCGGTAATTCATCGAGTGTTGCAGAGTCATGAACCGGATAGAAATCGGCAACTGATCGACGGTGTCTGATGAACTGTGCGACTCGTTCAAAATGGTCTAGACCTGAGCGGCCGGGCGGCGGAGCGCAGATTTCGAAATTGCGTGAACTTGTGCCTACCGAACAAACTCAGGAGTATCCGGCTTCCACTTATTCAGGAACTCGAGCAACGCTTCCGGAGTGAGAGACCGCGCGTCCTCGAATTCGCCGTTCTTCTGGCTGACTACCAGCTTGCCGTCGCCCTCGAGCACCGCCAGGGCGGGAATGCCCTTCTCCAGCGGCACTTGAAATTCCTTCGCCAGGTCCGCATTCTTTTTCCCGTCCGGTCCAATATCCACGTGTACGACTTCATAGCCCGCCATAACCGGCACGAAATCGGGCCGATGAAACGCCAGATCGAGGACGTGACAGTCGTAGCACCAGTTCGCGCCAAAAACCAGCAAGATGCGCTGATGTTCTTTTGCGGTTGCCTCCTCGAGGGGTCGCATTTTAGTTTGACAAGTGTTAAGCTACGGGCTACAGTCTGCAGGTGAAAATACGGAACTTTGCGCATAAGGGCCTGAAGACGCTCTACGCGGAGGACATCGCGAAGGGCGTTCCGCCTAATACAGTGGCCAAGCTCCGCAAGATGCTGGCATTCCTCGATGACATGCAAGACCCCGAGGAATTACGCTCGCTCTCGGCGTGGAATGTGCACACACTCACCGGCGACCGCAAGGGCACATGGAGCATCAGCGTCACCGGCAACCGTCGCTTGACGTTCCGCATCGACATGGCAGACCGCGAAATCTGCGACGTAAATTTGGAAGACTACCACTAGATAAAAGGAGTAAACGCTATGCCTGTGAAGAACCCTCCCCATCCCGGAGATTTCATCCGCACGGAGATTATCGAGCCGGCGGGGCTGTCGGTAACGGCTGCTGCTGCCGCGCTGCACGTTTCGCGTCCCGCGCTCTCCAGCCTGCTTAACGGCAAGGCCGGCCTCTCCGGGGACATGGCGCTGCGCATTGAGAAAGCCTTCGGAGTGAAGATGGACACGCTCATGCGGATGCAGGCTTCCTACGACATCGCCCAAACCCGCAAGCGTGAGAAGCAAATCCATGTGCGGCGGATTCACCACGTAACCCCCGTTCACGCATGAAAACCCCTCGCATTTCCGAATGGGCCGGTGGCTCAGAGCCTACAGCGCTTCAGCGTCTGCAGAGATAAGCTTTAGAGTGACGCTACTTCGGGCACCTTCATCCAGCTGAACGTGTTCCCCGCGGCCTTCATACGCTTCCAGGAATCCGGGCTGGAAGTTATAGGAGCAACGGGAATCCGAAAAAGGCGTACTCTCGACAGTTGACGAAAACAGGCCATCACACGTTTTGACCGCTTTTCATTGAGTGTAATGCGACATTACGACCTCGGCCTGCTGAAATACTATGAACGTAAGGCGGCATAAGCAGGTGGTGGTCCCTGTTTGGGATATTAAGTCTGGGCACAGTTTGAATACTGGTCGCGGCTTGTGAGCGGCTTCCAATCAAGACCGACCCTGACCCATAACAATACTCTTCCGAGTAGTGCAGTCTGCGAACGACTTTTTTGACCATACGGGTAACGTTCCAAAGGGAGCATGTAACCCCTCATCGTTCGCTGGCGACGAATGTGAGTCCCTCGGACGCAAAGTGCCGCAACAGGCGACCCGCGGCGAGAGCCAAGTCACCAGGCAACTCCGCGGAGACGGGTTCGCTGGCTCGCACCAGATGTGTACGGAGCGCGCGGTCGATCCCCGTGATCTGAAACTCCACAGCCCCGACCAGTCGCGTCCCACCTTCAGACTCGAGATCCCACACGAGGAGCGTCGCGGCCAGGGCCGGAGCGCGGCCGACATCGACGAGGCGTATATCGGGATTCGATGCCACCTCGAGATGCAACGCCGTGTCCAAATATCGGTCAGGAGCAGACGACCATCGCCAGACGGAGTCTTCCGTCAACTCACCATTCGGTTGCTGGTGCAGCAAACGGCGACCGATGTGTTCGCGTGCTTGTGTATCGAGTAGCCGAACGGGGATGGCATTGGGAGCCTTCAACACCTGCTTCGCTGGCTCGGCCACTTGCGGCTCGAGCAATTGTGGCTCGATCATGCGGGCGGGCGTTATAGCGGGGCGGCGCAGCTGGCAACCCACTCCCCCAGCGCAGGCAATCGTGACGACGAGACAAGACCAGTATCGCAGCACACGAATCATCAGTGCTTCTCCTTTGATGATCGGCGACCATAAACCACCGATTCGGGCTCTTCCTCAAGCTGTCGCGCGAGTTCACGCATCTGTTCGAGCGAATCCCGAATGGCCGGCAGGGAGCGCCGGAGATCGTCTGCGGCAAGTCTGGAAGTGTCCGCCGAATCCCGCGCTGATTGGCTCGCGGCCCGTGCCTCTTCAGAGAACTTGACCAACGCGCCCTCGGTGCCGATCAACCCGTCCATCTCGGACCGGACCTGCTCGACCTGCGCACTTGTCGTGGTAAAGAATTTTCGCGAATCGGCGCTCAGAGCCGGCAGTTGGCTCTCCTGAACGATGCGCTCGACGTTGCTGAAGAATCTGTCGCTACGGTCAAGGCTATTGGGAATCCTGGAGACAATCTCCCTGAGGGTTTGCAGCGCCGCTTCCGCACGATCCAAAACCGCAGGCAGTCGATCCTGCACCGTGGCACGAATCGAAGGTACCGACGGCACGTAGAGCCGATTCGGTTTGAAATCAAGTGACATCGGTGGTGGGGGATTCTTCGGCAAATCGAGTAATAAGTACGCCTCTCCTGTTACCGGGTTGGGGACAATCTGGGCTCGAAGCTTGGGGGCTATGCCTCCAATATCGGCAAGCTTCTGGATTCGGCGAACGTTGAAGCCAATGGTGCTGAGGCGGTTGAGGAACACCTCGAAGTTGATTTCGACGGTGGTCTCACGTGGGTCTACCCGCAGGTCTGTGACGCGGCCCACTGGCACGCCTCTGTACCGAACTGGGCTCGAGATGTCCAGGCCACTGACGTTCTCGGTGGTGTAAGTGACCATACCGATTACGGCACGGTTCTTCATCCGTTGAATGAAGAGCACCGCTGTTGCGAGGACCACAACCAGTACTACTACCATGAAAAAGCCAAGTCGCGCGTAGCTCTTCTCGACCGCCATTGAATTACCCTCCCTGCCTCGCGGAAACGCCGGGCGACGACCGCGTGAAGAAATTGTGCACGAATGGGATCTCCGATGCGTCGCGCAATTTGCGCGGGTCGCCCCGCGCCACGATCCCTTTCGCGGCTTTGTCCAGCACGATGCACTGTGCGGCCACGAGAAAAATGCTGGGCAGCTCGTGGGTCACGATGACGACCGTAATGCCTAGGTCGCGGCTGAGTGTGAGGATGAGCTGGTCGAGCTCGACCGCCGAAATCGGGTCCAGCCCGGCAGACGGCTCATCAAAGAACAGGAGATCGGGCTCGAGCATCAGGGCGCGGGCGATGCCGGCGCGCTTCTTCATGCCACCTGAGATTTCGCCCGGCAGATGCTCGGCGAACGCACCGAGGCCCACAAGTTCAAGCTTGGCCTGGACGAGCTCCCGCACCATCGCACCCCGTATGGGGGTCCATGCGGTCAAGGGTAGCGCGAGGTTCTCCGCGAGCGTCATAGAGCCGAAGAGCGCGCCCGACTGAAAGAGCACACCAAAGATAGGCATGCCCTCGTAGCAGTGCGGCTCACCAATGCCGTCGATGTCGATCCGCCCGGCCTGGGGCTGTTCGAGTCCGATCAAATATCGCAGCAGCGAGCTCTTGCCGCACCCTGATCCGCCGAGGATGGTGAAGACCGTTCCGCGTTCAACTTGGAAGGTGACGTGCTCCAGGAGAACCCGTGCTCCCCAACCGATGCACAGATCGTCGACGGTGATGTGCGGCCTTGGTAGCGGCATGTTCAAATGCCCATGAGCGCGAAAAAGAACGTGAACAGGGCACTGATCACAGTCACGCTGAAGATGGCGAGCACGACGGCGGTGGTCGTCCGAGCACCAACAGCGGCGGCGCCGCCGCGTGCGAGTAACCCCTGACCACATGCAATCAATCCGATCGCGAGCCCCAGAAACGGACTCTTGACGAGACCTGCGACCAAGTGGTCGGGGGTAATTGCGTACATGGTCGCCTGGATATAGTTGCGCGCCGTCATGTGCGTGATGAGGACCGTCGCCCCCAGGCCGCCGATGAGGGCCAGCACGTCGCCCATCCAGGTCAAAAGCGGCACCGTAAGGGCGAGGGCGAGACAACGTGGCACGACCAGCCATCTCACCGGGTCGAACCCCATGGATCGCAAGACATCGATTTCCTCCGACACCTTCATCGTAGCGATCTCCGACGCGAGACCAGCACCTGATCGCCCGGCCACGACGATCGCGGTGACCAGCGGTCCGAGCTCCCGAAACTGCGCGACGACCACCAGCTCGGGAACATAGGCGACCGCACCGAAGCGCCCGAGTTGCGACACGCCGAGGAACCCGATGATGATTCCGACCAGCAGGTTGGCGGCGCTCGTGACCGGCAGCGCGTTTGCGCCGATCTCTTGCAACAAACTCGGCAGCGAACGCCAATCGACCGAATTGGGGGAGGTGGCTGCCTTCGGCAGTGCGACGGCACAGCGACCGGTAAAATCAAGTGCGTCGTTTGCCTTGCCCGGCACCTGAGCCGCAAGTCCGCCGATCCGTGCCAGCGGATTCATCGCGGGTGTCTGATGCGCTGGGCGGTCCACCCGGCGTTCGCGATAAAGCGCGATCAAGCGCGCAGCTTCGGGGTTGTGGCCTTCAACAACGTTCGCGCGGCGCCCATCCGCGTCCAGCCGATCAAGAAGCCGTGCCAGCAAGATTGCACCCGCACCGTCGATTCGATCGAGTTGCGTCAGGTCGACATCGACCGAAGAACACCCACGGAGATTCTCCTCGGCGCTCTCCAGTGCCCGCGCCCCCGCGATCGCATGGGCCAAGTCGAACGTACCGGTCAGTACCAGACTTGCGTGGTCTCCTTCCCGTTGGGCTTGGACGGTGACATTC
>Ga0210396_10004360_pt1 | contig 13880 bp, 12 predicted proteins | sample IncBWH17OmetaG_FD_155466 | JGI IMG/M metagenome (GOLD analysis project Ga0210396, IMG submission 155466) | Forest soil microbial communities from Barre Woods Harvard Forest LTER site, Petersham, Massachusetts, United States - Inc-BW-H-17-O ...
AATCTGCACCTCGCGCGGATCGAAATGCTGGCGGTGAATGCTCTGTGCACGGAAGATCAGCTCGGGAAACGGTAGGGCGAACAGCGCCCAGATCTCCTCGCGCGTCCAGTCATGGCGCGGCAAGCCGTCAAAGGCCGCATCTGTCGCGGGGGCATTCATTCTGTGGCCTCGTTTTGTGCTCGGAGCCCATGCCATTATATCGGCGACCCACAAGGTGCAAGGCCGTGTCCTCGCTCGACGAATTCGCCCGCGAAAAGCTTGCCGCGCTCGATGCCGCGCATCGCAGGCGCATACTCGCCGAAACGGCACGGGAGGACGGCATTTGGATCACGCGCGGCGGCAGGCGGCTTATTTCGTTCTCCTGCAACGATTACCTGAACCTCACGCATGATGAGCGCGTGAAACAGGCCGCGATGGAGGCGGTGGCGCGCTACGGCACGGGCGCGGGTGCCTCGCGATTGGTGACGGGCAATCATCCGCTGTTCGAGGCGTTGGAAACGCGGCTGGCGCGGCTGAAGGGAACGGAAGCAGCCTGCATTTTCGGCTCCGGCTATCTCGCGAATGCGGGGATTGTGCCGTCGCTGGTGGGCGAGGGTGATTTGCTGCTTGTCGATGCGCTTTCGCATGCATGCTTGTGGGCGGGGGCGAGGCTTTCGCAGGCGCATGTCGAAGTGTTCCGGCATAACGATGTGGCGCATATGGAGGAATTGCTTACCGCGCATCGCAAACACCATCGTCATGCTTTGATCGTCACCGATGGCGTGTTTTCGATGGATGGCGATCTTGCGCCATTGGTGAAATTTGGCGCACTGGCACGCAAACATGACACGTGGCTCATGTCCGATGACGCACATGTGCTCGCCTTCAAACCGGAGCCGCATGTCGATCTTCGCATGGGCACGCTGTCGAAAGCGCTCGGTTCCTATGGCGGATATTTGTGTGCGTCGCGCAGCGTGATCGATCTCGTGAAGACGCGCGCACGCACGCTTGTCTATTCGACCGGCCTGCCGCCCGCGAGTGCGGCCGCGGCGCTTGCTGCGCTCGATATTATTGAATCCGAACCCGATCTACTCGCGCGACCGCTCGCAAACGCACAGGCCTTCACGCGCGCCTGCAATCTGCCGCTCGTGCAAAGCGCCATCGTGCCGCTTGTGCTCGGTGACGAGCTTGCGGCGCTGGAAGCGTCCGAAATCCTCGAGAAGGAAGGCTTTCTCGTCACCGCGATCCGTCCGCCAACAGTTCCGCCGGGTACCGCGCGGCTGCGCTTTGCGTTCACGGCAGGTCACGCCGTTGAAGACAGCGAACGCCTCGCGAAAATCGTGCGCGAACGGATTCTCGCATGAGCGCCTATTTCGTCACGGCCACGGGCACCGATATCGGCAAGACTTTCGTCACCGCCGGTCTCGTCCGCCATTTGCGCAAAGAGGGCCGCGCCGCGTCTGCGCTTAAGCCGCTTGTCACGGGTTTCGATGTCGCGACATCGGCGCTCAGCGATCCGGGCCTGTTGCTCGAAGCGATGGACGAGAAGCTGACGACGGAAGCGTTCGACCGCATCTCGCCCTGGCGGTTCGCGGCGCCGCTTTCGCCCGACATGGCGGCTTCTCGCGAGGATCGCGTCATCGATTTCGATGCGCTCATCGCCTTCTGCCGCGAGGCGATGACAACGAAAGACACGCTGTTCATCGAAGGCGTGGGCGGCGCAATGGTGCCGCTCGACACACGCCACACTGTGCTCGACTGGATAGCGGCGCTCGATCTGCCCGTCATCGTCGTCGCGGGTTCCTATCTCGGCACGATCAGCCATACGCTCACAGCACTCGATGCGCTCACACGCCGCAAGCTCAATATCGCAGCCCTTGTGATTAACGACACGCCAAGCGACATCCCCAGCGCCGACACGATCGCCTCCATAAGCCGCTTCGCGACCGATGTTCCCATCGCCGCGATTCCGCGCGTCAAGCACTGGCTCGATGCGCGCGAGCAATTCGCGGCACTGTGGAAAATCCTTGCCTGACCGCTTGCGGCCCGCGCCGCAATGGTTTCTATAAGCAGCACGGCCAACGAGTAGCTCTATGCAGTATAATTGTGCGAAGTGCCCCGGCTATTGCTGTTCCTATCCGCTCATCCAGCTTGACAAGCGCGACGTCGAGAGGCTCGGCAAACATTTCGGCCTCGATTTCAAGAAGGCGCGCGTGAAATTCACGATCGAGCGCTGGGGCTACAAATACATCATGCGGCGCAAGAAGGATAAGCATTTCGGCCGCATCTGCCAGTTCTTCGATACGGAAGAGCGTCGCTGCACCGTCTATAAGGCGCGGCCCGGCGTGTGCCGTTCCTATCCGACCACCACACGCTGCGGTTATTACGATTTCCTGTCCTTCGAGCGCCGCCAGCAGGACGATCCCAAATTCGTGGCCACGACTACCGGCGATTAGGTTTGTTGACGGTCCGGCGCGCGTGGCTATGATCCCGCCGCCATTCGCTCGAATGCGAAGTGCCCCTGTGGCGGAATGGTAGACGCGGCAGACTCAAAATCTGTTGGTGGCGACATCGTGCTGGTTCGAGTCCGGCCAGGGGCACCATCCTCGAAAAATAGCTTTGATTTTGTTGGGTTTTTCGCCAATAAAGTCCCACCCTTCAAAAAAGTGGGACTATTTCCGTTCGGATTTTGTTTCGAAATTGATGAGTCCGATCGCATCTGCAGCTAATTTTCGTTGCTGAGCATGTTTGCGATAGTGCGCCGCCATTCGAGCAGTCTCCCATCCGAACACCGCCATCAGTTGCGCGTCGGTCGCACCGTTCTCGGCCGCAATTGTTGCTCCCGCTTTACGCATTCCATGACAAGTGCACTGAGGAAGGTTCGCTTCTCTGCACCAATCCTTGAATTTGTTACCGAAGCCATTGGCCGTGAAAGGCTTGCCAAACTCCGTGACAAGATATGTCAGGTGGTCCTTCGGCGCCGCGTCCAGTTCTGCTTTCAGTTCCGGTAATACAGGTAGCTCAACCCATTTGCCCGTTGTTTTTAGATTTTTGAGAGGCTGATAACGCAGAACGCCCCCTCGAAACATTTGCGGGCCAAGTCGAACAAGATCGATACGCCGCGGTCCTCCGGCCCAGAGTCCTAACGCTAATGCAAGTCGGGCCTTCGAACCTGAAGGATGTTTCGCCTGGTACTGAAGCACGTCCTCGGTGGTCCACGTGTAGTAGCCGTCTGTGGGACGATGAATTTTGTCAACTTCCCGTCCGGGGTTGCCGTGTTTGAAGTCGTCGAGCTCCTCGTTGGCCCATGTGAAGACGTTGCGGATCGCTTTGAGGCGGTTGTTCGCGCCCTCGGGGAATTCTTTCTTTCGGTCGCGGAGCACACGCACCGCTCTTTTGCCGAATGCTACAAGCGGCATATCACCGAACTTCAGATTGCTACCCGGCCTGGTCGGCTCCTCGAAGGTGGCTTCGAGACGCTGCCTCAACACAGTTTGATAGTGCGTGGGAGGATATTGGAAGCTGGCAAAGTACTTGCTGCAGAGCCAACGCCAAGTCTCGCTTTTGATCTCGGAACGAATATTTGCACTTTGGATTGCTATGCGATGCGCCGCATATTCCGCCATGAATTCCGCGCTCCAGACGTGCCCGCGAAGACGGACTTTCGGTTGGCCCCGTATCCGAAGATAGACCCGAACATTCCCGTGACGGTCAACGTCCTCAACACAATTCGGCGGTAAGCGGCGTGGCACTTGTTCCTCGAAAGTCATGCCTTCAGATCTTTCCACTGATCATCAGGCTGGGCGTCATGATTATCGGGCAACACGTCGAAGGCCAGGTCAAGTGCAAAACGATCCCACACCACTACGCCGTCCTGGCGTTTCGGCGAAGGCATCAGGCCTCGCAAAACCCAGTCATCAAATTTTGAGGGCGACACGCCGATATAAGCAGCTGCATCTAGGCGACGCAGCCCTCTCGGAGCACAGCGACCGGCTCGGTCCAAAAAAACGCGGCGGCCGGATTCTTCAACCATCGGACTTGGCCTAAGAAGGCGGAGTTGATGCGCCACCAGAGTAACTCTTTGAACAGTGCGTGACGGCCATGCGGGGCATGGCGTCCGACACCTAAACACAAACGGTACGGAATCGGTGGTCAACCGCCTCGGACCAATGTCTCGGGAATACTCGGTCGCCTGCGCCACTTTGATTTATTCTTCGGCTTGTTGCGGCCCGAAGATACCAACGCCCCACCAATGGCCTATTCGCAACAAAATAAGCGGCTTGCGAAACCCAATTTCCCGCTGATCGAAATAAATTTCCGGACACCCTGCATTTCGCAGACTTGCCTCGTCTCAGCAGGCGTAACCTTGGGCTTGCACCCTCAAAGAGGCAGGAACCTGTCGGGGGATGATCGAGACACCGGATACAGGTCGCGAAGGCGCTGAATTGCACCCACCGGGCGCGAGCGTGAGCGCGGCTGAAGTAATGGCGTGGTTCGTTCGTGAAGTGCTTCCTTTGGAGGTGATCTTGACGCATTTCTTGCGACAAAACCGGAAAAACAAATCCGACGTCGAAGATCTCCGTCAGGAAGTCTATTTGCGGGTATGCGAAGCAGCAAATAAGGGGATTCCGGAGAATACGAAACCCTTCGTCTTCACAACCGCCCGAAATTTGCTCATCGACCGGGTCCGGAAAGAACAAATCGTTCCAATTGAAGTTGTCTCCGATCTCGACGAGATGAAAATTACAAATGACACTATTGGGCCTGAGCGCACAGCAATCGCACGTGACGAATTAAGAAGACTTCAAGCGGCTATCGATTCTCTTCCACCGCGCTGCCGTGAAGTTGTTATTTTGGGTCGTGTCGAGGGGTTGACTGGACAAGAAATAGCAGCGCGCCTTGGGGTCACCCACCAGACTGTCTCCGAACATCTCGCAAACGGAATTAAGGCGCTTGCAGAGACTCTGCACGGCGAACAGCTGACCCTCCGGAGGAAGATGTGAGCGCTCATACGATCGACACTGCACCAAATGCGGCTTACGTCAATGATCAGGCTGCGCATTGGATTCAGCGGCGGGACTTCTGGAGTTGGGGTGAAGCCGAGCAGGCGTCGCTCGACGCGTGGCTGGCGGAGTCACTTGCAAATCGCATTGCATTTTTTCGACTCGATGCGGCTTGGTCACGAACCGAGAGATTGGCTGCACTGCGTTCGGGGCTCCGTCGAGCTGCAATCGCGCAGGATGGAATTGCAAAAGCGACGATCGTCAAGACGGCCGCTGCGATCGTGGTCGTTGGCGCAATGATGCTTTCCGGTTTTGCCTACTTTTCACGTCCTCTCGCCACAATTTACACAACAGCTATTGGCGAGCACAAAACCATTGCGCTTTCGGACGGATCGCGCATCGAGCTCAATACCAACACTGAATTGAGCGTGGGCGCGGACTCCAACCGTCGGGTCGCGACGCTTATCCGCGGGGAAGCCTATTTTCAGATAAGGCACGACGCTCGACACACGTTCGAGGTAATTGCTGGCGATCATCGCGTGACAGACATCGGAACAAAGTTTCTTGTCCGCTCCGATCGCGGCACCCTTGAGGTCGCTTTATTCGAGGGGCGAGCACAGTTCGATGCGCCCGACGGTCGCGTGCAATCGCCGATCCTGCTGATGCCTGGCGACCGCCTCGTAGTCGCAGATAATTTGATCCGAACAACTGCCGCGACGCCCGAAATTCTTGCAAACGAGTTGGGGTGGCGACGTGGAATGCTGATCTTCGAAAATGCGCCATTGAGTGCAGTGGCCGAAGAATTCAACCGGTACAATCGACATAAGGTTGTTGTTGCGGACGACGATGTTGCGAATGTCCGCATAACTGCATCGTTTCGCACGAGCGGTACCGAGGACTTCAAGCAACTCGCGCAAGCGATGCTTGGCCTGCGCGTAAGCCAAGTGAACGGCGACATGGTGATTTCGCGCTGAGACACACGAGTGTTTCCGAGTCGGGGTTCAAAAGGGGGTATTCGAATTGCACAGTCACATTAAGTCCGCGCTGCTGGGCGCGTGTTCACTAGCTTTCGTAGCGACTGGGGCAGCCGCAGAAAATTTCAACATCCCAAGCGGAGAGCTGAACGGAGCATTGGACGCATACATCAAGCAGGCCGGTATAACGCTCATGTATTTGCCGTCGGCTGTGAAAGGCATCCATTCGAACGGCGTTGCCGGTAATCTGTCTGCGGATCGGGCACTCTCAAAGATTCTTGCGGGAACCGGGTTCGCTATGCGGCGCACGGCGTCAGGTGCCATCGGTATTTATCGCGATCAATCCTCGGATGCGGATTCTCCAGCCACCGTTCAATTTGCCGAGGCTGTGCCAGTAAGCAAAGCAACGTTGGAGACAGTCACGGTGACCTCGTCGAAACTCGGCGGCGCAGATGTCCAATCTATTCCGATTGCAATCACGGCACTGTCTCAAGAGCAGCTTACGGCGACTCAAACTACTGGTGGCCCCGACCTCGTGAAACAGGTGCCGAATCTGACGTTTTCGAAGACAAATTTCACAGGATACAACATTCAGATTCGGGGGATCGGCACACAGGCGATTTCAGTAACGACCGACCCTGCTGTGGCAGTTGCTCTCAACGATATCCCCTTCATTCGGAATCATTTTTTCGAGCAAGAATTTTATGATTTGGGTCAGGCTGAAGTTCTGCGGGGACCGCAAGGAACACTCTATGGGCGCAATGCGACTGCTGGCGTTGTCAATTTGATCACCGCGAAACCGACGGATCAGTTCGAGGCTATGGCTTCAGGCGAGCTCGGAAACTACCACCAGCGCCGCTTCGAAGGCATGATAAACCTGCCAATTGTCGATGATCGGGTCGACATACGGATCGCGGGCGAATGGACAAAGCGGCAAGGATATTCATTCAATTCTCTCACGGATCAGAGGATCGATGGCCGCGACTTGTGGTCTGGCAGGGTTACGCTCGCATTTAGCCCCACAGAAAATCTGAAGACGACCTTCGTCTGGGAACATTTCTCAGAAGACGATGATCGCATGCGAACTGCGAAGCAGCTTTGCAAAACTGCGGTACCGCCTGCTTCTATCAACGGGCTACCGGTGCAACCTGGCCTCCTGGATCGAGGCGGTGCCCTTAATATCGGCGGTGGTGATTTCCTGAGCCAAGGTTGCGAGGCGACTTCGCTCTACTCCCCGGATGCTTTTGAAGTTCCTTACGGTTTCTCACTTCCCTACGCGATAGCTCTCGGAGACGCAGGTGGTGCCAATATTGGTATTGATCCATATGCAAGCACTACGCAATCGCGCAATCTTCGCGTGATCGAAACTCAACTCGAACCGCATTACCACGCCAAGAACGATGTCCTTGAACTGAACGGAGAATATGCAGTAACGCCTTCGCTGACCGTCACGTCCCAAACTGGCTACAGCCAGGACTTTCTGTCATCGACCGAGGATTATAACAGATTTGACACATCGCCTGGCATCTTTACGTACGTCAATGGCGATACGACGTTCTCGGATGAGGGCAGGATAATACCCGATCCAGCGGCAGGTACCGGAAGTATACCGCAGAATTCAGTCTTGTTCTGCGACCCGCAATTGGGTTGTAGCGACCGCATCGTAGCCGAAGATCTTTCGAACGAGCGCGCGTGGCAATTTAGCCAGGAATTACGCCTCTCTTCCAATTTTTCCGGTCCACTGAATTTCAGTTTCGGCGCAAACCTGCTCCATTACGAAACTGAGGAGAACTACTATGTGTTCATCAATGCGCTGTCGTACTACGCCTCGGTAAACAATATCGGAAATACCGGCGGCTCGATCGACAACAGCGATTGTTTGCAGCACAACGCATTTACCGGCGGCTTTCAGAATCCAAATCCCAAAATAGGTGGAGGCGAGCCGGAGACCGGCTGCGTGTATCTCGATCCCAATCCGCTTTCGAGCCTCAACAATTATGGCCACAACTATTTCCTGAGCCAAAATCCCTACACGCTGAACTCCTATGCGAGTTTCGGCGAAGTTTATTACGCCGTCACCAGTGACCTGAAGGCAACCGGTGGACTGCGATGGACTGAGGATCGCAAGCGTTTTACGGATATTCCCAGCGAAGTCGTTAATTGGGGTTATGGGTACCCAGTGACCGCGATCGTCGACCAACAGTGGGACGAACTGACCGGTCGCGCCGCCCTCAATTGGACTCCCAAGCTCAATTTTACGGATCAGACTCTGGTCTATGGATCATATTCGCGCGGTTACAAGGCCGGAGGTGCAAATCCGCCAGGCGCCGTTCTTGGCGGTGGAGCGGGTGGTCCCACGATCGCGGAGCCCGTTCACCCGCTCACTTTCAAACCCGAGTTTATCAATGCATTTGAGATGGGAACAAAGAATACGCTGCTGGACGGAACATTCACGCTCAACGGCGACATCTTCTACTACGATTACAAGGGTTATCAGATTTCCGAGATCGTCGACCGAACATCGATCAATCTGAATTTCGATGCCAAGGTCAAAGGAGCAGAGCTGGAAGCAAAGTGGGAGCCGCTTCCAGGATTACAATTCAATTTCGCGGGAGGTTACGAAGACACGCGGGTGGATAACGGTCAAGCAGCCGTGGATCTGATGGACAGGACCGATGCCGCGCACCACCCTGATTGGATTGTTGTGAAGCCGTGGGTAACGCAAGCGTCAAACTGCATCCTTCCGCTCTATGTCCTTCACGCCATCATGGAGGAAGACGGCGAAACTCCGTCCAACAATCTCAATGCGTATACGTGCAACATCGCTTACGTCCAAAATCTCGATCCAGCGACGCTGCAACCCTATATCGCTGGTCCGACAGGCAACGGAGGAGGTCTCGGCAGCAACACCTTTGCAATCCCCACAGATTATATAGGTTTTGATCCCACAAACCCGGCCATCAACAACGGCGAAGGCTTTGCCAAACCTTTAGGCGGCAACAGGCTCCCCAATGCGCCACCGTTCACAATCTCGTTCGGCGCCCAATATTCCGTACCTATCACTCCAAATTGGGCCGGCACGATTCGTGGAGACTACTACTGGCAGGACTATTCGTGGGCGCGCATATTCAATGACGATCCTTATGATCGGATCCGAGGATACACCAACCTTAACTTGACCCTGATTTTCACCAATCAAAACGGTTGGCAGGTAATGCTCTATGACAAGAACGTGTTCAATGAAACCGCAATTACCGGCGATTTCCTGAATAGTGACGACAGCGGATTAACCACCAACGTGTTTCTGACCGATCCGAAGCTGATCGGCATCCGCGTCACAAAGAACTGGTAGGGGGCGACTATGAATGAATTGCAAAACACGAAGTCGACACGGTCCATCACCCGCCAGACGTTGTTGAGTGCGGTCTCTGCCGCTGCGATGGTTCTTAATTCTGGTGCCTACGACCCGGTCAACGCCGCGGGCAGTGATGTGGACCGTCCCATCTTGTGGATTGAGCTTGGCGGTCAATTTGCGCATATCCAAGGCCAGGGCGACGCGTTTCCCGTTGGATTTCTCGCGGCGAATCCGACATCGCCAGTATTACAACCAACGACGCCGCTGCAGGCGGAGCGGCCAATTCCTTTCAGCTTCTCGGCGGACGCCAAACTCTCCCTCCAACCGTCGGGATCTGATTGGGCGTTCTCCGCGGCGGTCAACTATGGCCGATCCAATAACTTTAGACACGTCGATCATCAGACGACCGGAACTCACCCACTTGTCTTCTATAACGGGCTTCCCAGTGGTAATATTCGTGGCACGGATGATTTCGCGGATACCCAGGTTCATCACAGAGAAAGTCATGCAATCGTCGATTTCACCGCGGGCAAGGATGTTGGCTTGGGGATGTTCGGACGGGAAGCGACGTCGCAGTTCAATTTGGGTGTCCGATTTGCGCAATTTATCAGCAAGTCAACATTCGACGTTAGAGCGCGCCCCGATTTGGGGACGAAGTACCTCACCAATCCGACCGGAAACCGCAGAGTTCCTCTTCTGCATTTTCATACATACCATTTGACGGGCAATTCAGCGCGGTCGTTTCATGGCATTGGCCCTTCACTGTCGTGGAATGTCTCGGCGCCAGTCGCTGGCAGCCTCCATGACGGCGAAACAGCGATAGATTGGGGCATCAACGCCGCGATGTTATTCGGGAGGCAGAAGGCCTTTGTTCAGCACACAGACATCGCTCACTATCATACTCCGGCGGCCGGTTTACGCCCCAGCAATCCGTACGTGCTGATCTATCAGCATACTGGCGGCCACGTCACCACTCGATCTGTGGTCGTGCCAAATGTCGGTGCAAAAGTCGGCGCCACGTATCGCATTGAGAATTTCGAGGTTAGCGCTGGATATCGAGCCGACTTTTTCTTCGGCGCGGTAGACGGTGGGATCGACGCGCGCAAAACGGAAATGCTTGGCTTCTACGGCCCATTCGCCAAGGTCAGCGTGGGTTTCGGCGGATAGAAAGTGGGTTTGATCTAAACGCATCATGTTCGAAGAGGTTCAGCGGGAAGATCGTCGTCGCCCGCGCCGTCGCTCGACATCTTTGCCGGGCGTTTTGAATCGGCTTGCCGAAAACAAGAAGAAGAAACCCGAAACGTCGAAGCGATCGGGCGTCTTTCGAGCTTCGCTCCTGCGGACTCACAATCACCGCGAGGAAGCGCGATTGTACGCGAGCTGATGAAGAGTTTCGCAAAGCAAGTCTGCCTTCTTAGTATCGGCCATATCTTTCGCCGCAAGTATATTCTCTTATTTGTGAAATCCTTCATTGGCTAACCTGCTATTGACGGCGATAGACGCGTCACTCGTTGTTTTGAGTGGGGCGGGATGACTATGGCTCGCCGCCCCTGTCTGATTAGACAGGCTGACTCGTGTAAACAGTTGCGTCTCCATTGTGCATGCAACCGCGCTATGGAGATCGCAGTGCTTCAACTTATTACCCCCGCGTCGTACGACGCGTTCGCTGAACAGCTAGCGGAGATGTATCGCCTGCGGTATCGCGTTTTCAAAGACCGCCTGGGGTGGGATGTGCCTTCGTGCAATGATTTCGAGAAGGACGCGTTCGATACATACAAACCGACCTACCTCATTCTGATCGGTCACAGCGGCCGCGTGTATGGTTGCGTGCGGTTCTTGCCTACAACGGGGCCAACGATGCTTCGGGATGTCTTCCCGCAGCTGTTAGACGGCAAGGAAATGCCGGACTGCCCCTTGGTATGGGAGTGCAGCCGCTTTGCGGTCGATCACGATGAGCCTTCACCAACCCGAGTTGGTGGGATTTCCGCTGCTGCATATGAACTAATGGCAGGTATGGTCGAATTTGGCCTCTCGCAGGGAATGAAGGAGATCGTCACGGTTACCGATGTTCGTCTCGAAAAGATTTCGAGACGAGCGCAGTGGGGTCTGCGCCGCATTGGATCAGTACATGTCGTTGGTAATACGTCGGCAGTTGCCGGCTATCTCGACGTGTCTAAGCCTGCGCTTGTACGCTTGTTGGAAGGAGGCGGACTCAAAGGGCCAGTACTCTGGGCTCCGGTTGTGTCGGCGAAGGCGGCTTGAAATCGAGATGTCCAAACGCGAGCCGACGCCAGAACATCCGGACTGGGAAGTTGAAAGCGAATTTGACTACGCCGATACGCTGAGCATGCCGGAATGGGGGTGGGAATTTTTGCGCCGCAATCCCGACTACCAAAAAGCATGGGAGAGTTCGAAAAATGCCTTCTCTGCTGCGGGCGAATGTGGCTTAAGCGTTGTCATCCATACCACGGCATCGCGCAATGCATTGCAAGATTGGGGCTGTCTCTACTCTAGCCAGCCGACGCTCAACGCACGTCACGCGACGGTATTTTGGCGACCCGATTTAAATCCGAGAGCGCTCCGTATGACCGCGTTACCCGCGCCCGTCCCGCATCCTGCGGAGGTGTTTTCCTTGGCCGAAATGAAATGCTCGTCAGTGTTGCTCCATTGCCCTCGGGGAGAGCAGCATCTCCTGTTCCGCGACAACGGTCGTGGTCTACAGCTCGCGATAAATGGAACCGACCTCCGAAGCAAAGTACAACTCGTCATCGACGGAACGCCAGATCCGATCATCGCCCGAGGGCAGCTTTGGTCATACCGCTGTTTTGTCGATCTTCAATTAACCGGGAAACTTGTTCCTTCGCACTTCCAACGTGAGCCACTTTCGCCTCGACTAAAGCAGGTGTTGCGCGCGCTCATTGGCGCACAAGCGGGAGCGTCGCATCGGGAAATCGCCGGTATGCTATTTGGGCAAAACCGGACTTCAGCCGAGTGGAACGCGCGCGGAAGGCCACTGCGATATCGGGTTCGCCGAACCATCCATCGAGGTTTCGAGTTGATGGAGGGTGGCTATCGGAAATTGGTTCGCTGAAGGCGGATCCGTACGAAAACCGCGATTGGAAACGGTCACCGCGGAAGGCCGCTTTCTCGATCAGCGCGCTGGCTGTGCCGTGGTAACCAATTCATCGGGAAGTATGCGCGCATAAATATTGAGACAACGCCGGAGTACGCGCAGACTCATTTGGATCAAGGTGATCGCCCCAGACGCTCATATTTTGCGGGACACAATCTTACGCGAGGTCGACCGCCGCAACCTTCCCGCCGGCGCCGCTGTGTTAGTATTAGAAGACTTCGCGGATAGTCGAAAAAGCCGCAAGAACATTACTCGAAAATAGTTCGAGGGATTTGGCGCTCTGAACTGTTGTTATAGGTAAGGGCGGAAGCCGCAACCCTCTACAGGCGGACAGGCCGAGGGATGGCAGAGACACCAAAGAACGATCCTGAGGGACTGACGACGCCTGTTACGGGCGAAGCCGTTTGCATGGATGAGATCGAAGCTTGGTTCGTCCGAGAAGTGTTACCGCTGGAGGCCGTGTTGATTCAATATCTTAGCCGCGGCGGACGGAGCAGGGCCGATGTCGAGGATATGTGTCAGGACCTATACGAAAAAGTCTGCGCTGCCGCGCAAAACACGATCCCCAGTCCGACTAGGCCGTTCGTTTTCACGGTTGCTCGGAATCTACTCATCAACCGTGCAAAGCATGAACAGGTCGTATCATTTGAGTCTGTTGAAAATCTCGAGGAACTCTATCTCGCAATCGACGAGCCCGCGCCAGATCGCGTTGTTATCGCGCGTCAAGAATTGCGCAACCTTCAGGCTGCCCTCGACCAACTTTCCGATCGGCATCGCAACGCAATCGTGATGCGTAAGGTCCAGGGGCTTTCCGTGCGCGAAATTTCTCAGCGCGCGGGCGTTCCCGAGAAAAGCATCGAGCGGCATCTGACCGAAGGCATGCGTTTTTTGGCGGACATATTGCTACGGAATTCTTCCGAAGGGGGGGCAGCACGATGAGCGATACGCCTTCCCCGCGTATAGATACGTGCAGAGCGGACGCAATTAAAAAGCGCGCCTCCGAGTTCTTGCTAAGGCAATATGACCTTGGAGGGTGGACGGCTGCAGACAGCGCCGCTCTTGAGGTGTGGCTAGAGGAATCGCTGTCCCATCGAACGGCATATTGGCGATTGAAGGCCATTTGGATGCGCGCCGATCGGTTGGACGCGTTGCGGTCGATGTTGCCGCCGCGCCCGCCAAGTGGGCTCCGCGGAACGTTTTCCCGCTTCAAATTTGCGGCGGCGCTCGCTGTTGTTTGCGTATTTGGGGCCTCCGCTTGGATTTTAAAATCGCAGCCCGTTGAAACATTTACGACTGCAGTTGGGGAGCGGCGCAACCTTACCCTTCCTGATGGTTCGGAAATCGAACTGACGACTGATACGGAATTACGTCTTCGCGCCGGGTCCCATCAGCAGAATGCGTGGCTCGATAGGGGCGAAGCATATTTTAAGATTATT
>Ga0210396_10004363_pt1 | contig 13873 bp, 16 predicted proteins | sample IncBWH17OmetaG_FD_155466 | JGI IMG/M metagenome (GOLD analysis project Ga0210396, IMG submission 155466) | Forest soil microbial communities from Barre Woods Harvard Forest LTER site, Petersham, Massachusetts, United States - Inc-BW-H-17-O ...
CTCGGGCCCGATCTTGATCTTGCCCTTCCAGGCGCCAGGCTTGCGATCGCCGCGCTGGTCTTCGATGGCGACCAGCCGCACGACCGGCTTCTTCCCACGCGCGATCACGATCTCCTCACCCTTGCAAGCCTTCTCGATGAGCCGGGAAAGCTGCGTTTTGGCCTTGTGGATGGTGATGGTTTCCATTTTGCAGTGGTTAGCTAACCAATGTTAGCTAATCGAAACTCCCTAGTCAAGAGCCTAATTTCACCTTATCCGTTGGCTTTGATCATCTGCTCGGCGTGCTTGCGCGATGTATCTGTGAGCTTGGCCCCACTCAGCATGCGGGCCACTTCCTCGGTGCGCTCTTCGCCCACTACGGCGCGGATGCTGGTGCGGGTGCGGCCATTGCGGTCTTTCTTCTCGATTACAAAATGCTGATCGGCAAAGGTGGCGATCTGCGGGAGGTGAGTGACGCACAGTACCTGATTAGCGCGCGCCAGCGCTTTCAGCTTCTTTCCTACCGCTTCGGCCGCGCGGCCCCCGATGCCGGTATCGATTTCGTCGAAGACCATGGTGCGCTGGGCTGGTTCAGCTGCGCGCCGAACGGCAGGTGCTGCGGAGCCGGCTTTCGCGGGCGAAGGCGCCCGTGCCACATGAGTCGATGTCACACTCAGCTTCAGCGCCAGCATTACTCGCGACAATTCGCCGCCTGATGCAATGTGCTCCAACTGGCGCATGGGCTCGCCAGGATTTGTCGCAATCATGTAAACGACCTCATCGATTCCCGCAGCTGCCCAGTTCCCTTCTTCTTCGCTGGTCGTCATCTGAATGCGGAAAGTCGATTTCATGGCGAGATCGTTGATCTCGGCCTCTACCAGCTTCTCCAGCTTGCGCGCTGCGTCTTGGCGGGCTTTCGACAGCGCCCGCGCGGCACGCAAATAGTCCGCGCCGCTCTTCGCCAGCTCGGAGCGCAACTCGCGCAGGATCTCGTCTTTGTTTTCGATCTCCGAAAGCTTGCGCGCAACGTCTGCTCCGAAGCCGATCACGTCCTCGAGCGCCGGACCGTACTTGCGTTTCAGCCGGTCGAGCACAGCGAGCCGGTCTTCGACCTCTGCCAAATGTTCGGGGGAGGCGTGGATTCCGCCCGCGTAATCCCTGACCGTGGCTCCCACATCTTCCACGCTGATGCGCGCGGTTTCCAGTGCGGCAAGCGCCTCTTGAAACCTGGGCTCGTATCGCGCAAGTTCTTCAATCTGCTTCTGCGCGGCCCGCATCGATGCGGATGTGGAACCGTCTCCCTCATACAGCAAATCGAAAGCCTGCATGGCGGCGTTGTAAATCTTCTCGGCGTTGGCCAGAACGCCCTTTTCGGTTTCCAGGCGCTCGTCTTCGCCGGCTTGCAGCCGAGCTTCTTCGATCTCGCGATTCTGAAACGTCCACAGATCCACTAACCGCAAGCGGTCCTGTTCGTCCCGCTGCAGATCATCGATGCGGGCGCGAATTCCCTTCCACGCTTCGAACGCAGCCGCGACTTGATCGAGCCGGCTTCCGGCAAATCCGTCCAGTAATGCCAGGCGCGCCGGGGAATCAAAGGACAGGATCGATTCATTTTGCGCATGAATGGTTGCGAGATGCGGCGCGAGTTGCCGCAGCACCGCTACGGTGGCCGGCTGGTTGTTCACGAAGACGCGGCCTTTGCCCCCGGCAGCAATCTCACGACGCACGATCAGAGAGCCGTCGTCTGATTCGTCCAGACCGTTGTGCTCCAGCACTTTTTCGATGGCGTCTCCGCCGGCACCGTCGCAGCCGAAAACCGCAGAGACCACCGCGCGCTCCGCACCGGTGCGAATCACTTCACTCGACGCTTTTTCGCCGAGCAGCAGGGCCAGCGCATCAATCAGTATGGATTTGCCGGCGCCGGTTTCTCCCGTCAGCAGGTTCAGACCGGAGGCGAACTCCACCACCGCGTTGTCGATGACCGCGTAGTTCTCCAGTCGCAATTCAACCAGCACAGGCCGCCCTTGGTCGACGATCCAGCCGACATTGTCGAGGTTTTGCGCAGCATAGCATGAAAGGCGGTGGCCAGTGGCCAGTTGTCGGTTGCAGTTTGCGGAGGAACGGGTCGGCCTGCGCCGGGAAAATCGGGAAAATCTAGTCTGAAGCTATTCCGGACAACAAAATAGAAGAGCCACGGCCGAAGCCGTGGCTCCATAAAGGACCTCTTGACTAGCCGGCCTTCCGGTACTTATCCGCGCTTTCCTCGGTGGAACCTGTGGTAATCACCTGCTTGCGACGTTCCCTTAATCGGTCCTGGAATCTATCCCAGCGCGGACCGATCCCAACTGCGCTCTGGCTGATTACAACCGAATCGGTGCTGGCAGCGAAGCCGCCCTCGGTGAATGCCCCCGTCTCGACTTTACCGCCCGCAGATTCCGCGGCCCGGGCCGAAGGCGATTGCCCCGGCATCTGCTGTGTCGTGGGAGTGATGTTCCGGTCTGTCTCCGCCCGGTGCATCACGGGATTTGCCTCCCACTTGGATCGGTAACGCCCCTCATAATCCGACCACTGTTCATCGGATTCCAGATCTACTTCCTGGTAAGGCGGGAGGCTTTCCACCTGCTCCTTGGTAAGATCGGCGGAAAAATCATCTTGGTGATTGACGGACATCCGAAGCCGGTCCGCCGGCACAATAAACTTCTTGCTCGTCAACCATCCGCCGGTGTCGACCACTACGTAGTAAATGAGTCCTGTGAAGTGATCAAAGATCACATCGTCAATCTTGCCAAGCTTCTCATCGTTTATCCCGTACAACTTGGAGCCTCGAATGTCTTCTGTAGCATCCTTGAAGCGATAGTTTCCCAGTAGTCCGTGCTTAGCCATGATTTCCCCTCCTTCAGGCTTCCTTGACTGAGTTAAATGCTCCCCTTAGATGTCGGCCGCGAGGCTGGGGTATATCAGGAAAATAAATGTGAAGCGGGGACGCTTCAGGTCTTCATACACGTTATTCTTAGGATACGTCCCGCAAAGAAGCTCGCCACGATCATCTATAATCGCAACCAAGGTATCCTAAAACTACGATGCATCTTCCCTACTTTGCAGCTTTCGTCGGCGGCGAAATTGTCGAACTCGTTTCCAGTAGCGGCCCGGTCGCCAAGTTTGTCCTTCTGACCTTGCTGGCATTCAGTTTTATCTCCTGGGCCATCATTCTCACTAAATGGAACTTGCTGCGCCGCGCCCGCTGGCAGAGTGGACGCTTCCTGCGGGCTTTTCGCAAGGCGCAGCGGCTGCAGGATATTGCGACGGTCGCGGATCAGTTCCGGCCCAGCCCCCTGGTGGGCGTTTTCGAGGGTGGATTCCAGGAATATAAACGGCAGTTGTCGGCGCATGGAACTGCGCTGCGCAGCCTGACTGCGGTGCAGCGCGGCATGCAGATCGGAGCCTCGGAAGAAATCACGCGGCTTGAGCGCAACGTTCCCTGGCTCGCCATTACAGCAGCCGTTACGCCGTTCATCGGCTTGTTCGGCACGGTCTGGGGCATCATTGACGCCTTCCATGGCCTGGGCACGGCCGGCGGCGCCACGCTGCGCGCGGTTGCACCAGGTATATCGGAAGCTCTCATCACTACTGCCGCGGGACTGGCTACAGCCATCCCCGCCGTCATCGCTTACAACCTCATCGGCAGTTCCATTCGCACATTCGCCGCCAGGGGTGACGACTTTGGCCTGGAAGTGCTAAACGCCATCGAGAGCATTCAGCCGCAAGCCGCGCCAGAAGTGAGGCGTTGATGGCGTTCACTTCCTCCAACGGCCGCACGCAGACCGCTCTTGCCGACATCAACATCACCCCACTGGTGGACGTTGTTCTCGTGCTGCTCATCATCTTTATGGTGACCGCACCGGTTCTGCAATCGGGCATTGAAGTAAACGTGCCGAAGACCCGCACCGTCAAGGAAATCAGCGAGGAACGTCTGGTCCTCACCATTAACAAGGATCAGCGCGTGTTTCTGGGGAACGATACCATCAACATCAACCAGATTCCGGCCACGCTGCACCAGAAGATTCGCGATCCCCGCAACCAGTTCATTTTCATTCGCGCCGATGAAGATGTCCCATTCGGAGCATTCGCCACGGTTATGGATGCGGTGAAGCAAGCGGGCATCACCAACATCAGCATTGTCACCCAGCCTCTGGAAGAACATGGCGCAAAACGCTGAGATCTTCTTCGAGCACGACAACTGGGGGCGCGCCCTCGGGTGGTCGGCCGGTTTCCATTTCACGGTGACCGCATTGATCGTGCTCTATTCGGTAGCTTTTAGCAGAAGCAGTGGAGCGAACTGGGGCGCGGGCGGCGGAGGCAGCGCCATCGGCGTCACTTTGGTCAGCTCAGTTCCCTTGCCCGCCAACCCCACACAAAGCCAAAACGTTCTGGCGAACGAATCCAAGGGTCTTACCCAGTCTCAGCCCAAGGTTGAGGAGAAGGCACCCGACGCGATCGAAATCCAGGGCAAGAATTCCAAGATCAAACCGACGAAGCCTCCTACCCCGACCAAGGCGAAACCAGCAGCTCCACCGCAGGAAGAGACCAACCAGGTTGCTTATGGCGAAGGAGGGCCCGTCAGTGGTCCGTATGGCACGTTCTCTGCCGGCGGCGCGAAAGGAGGTTTCGGCGTCAACGGAGGTGGGGGCGATTTCGGCAGCCTTTATGCCTACTACGTCCGGGTCATCGACCAGAAGGTTTCGGAAAATTGGCTGAAGTACGAGGTCGATCCCGGAATTTCAACGGCGCAGCGGGTCTATGTCACTTTTGATATCGCGCGCGATGGTCATCCCGCCAATGTGCAGGTGGAGCAGTCCAGCGGTGTGCCCTCGCTCGATCAATCCGCGGTCCGCGCCGTACAGCGGATTGATACTTTCGGACCGTTGCCGCAGGATTATCCCGGAAACAAGGTCTCGGTGGAATTCTGGTTTGATTACAGCAAGAAATAAATTTGCCGCCTTAAAGCTGCCTCGGAGCATCCATAAAAGAAATGCCGGGACTCAATTCGTACAAACACAGCATCTACCTGAGTATTCCTGAAGTATGGATTTCATGATTATGATGGATCGTGGTCAAGCGTAACTTGCCAATGAGAACATATCGGGGTACGATATTGTCGTATGCAGTATCTTTTTGTCCGGGTTTCCGCACCGGCTCCGCACGGATGGACAACAGACACAGACGAGGCTTAGCCCGAACCGTCGCACAGATTCTGAGCGGCCTGCTCCTTCTGCTCGGTTCCCTCACTTCTTCCGCCTCGGCTCAGGATTGGGTCCGCACCGGCACTTCTCTGGGTGTGGAGAAAGTCCGCCTTGCGGTGCCTGATTTCAAGCCTTCTACCGGCGATCCTCAAAACACCGCGCTGCTGAAGACATTCAACGACACGTTCTGGAACGACCTGGATAATTCCGGCGTGGTCGAACTGGTGTCGAAGAGCTTCTATCCCCTGCAGGTTCCCGGGCAGCCCGCCGACGTCACCTTCAACCTGTGGAACGTGCCTCCGCCCAACGCCGCCATGCTGGCTTTTGGAAACCTGGGCGCCGCCACCGGCAAAATCACTGTCCAGGGCTGGCTGTATGACGTGAAGAACACCGGGTCTCCGCAGGTGCTGGGCAAGCAATACACGGACGTCGCTACCGATGAGGGGGCGCGCCTCATTGCCCACAAATTCGCTGATGAAATCATCCTGCGTCTGGGCGGCGGCGTACCTGGCATTGCAGAGAGCAAAATCTATTTCGTCAGCGACCGCTCGGGCCACAAGGAAATCTGGGTGATGGATTACGATGGCTCGAATCAGAGCCAACTCACTCATGTGGGATCCATTTCCCTTTCGCCGCGCATCTCCCCCGACGGTTCCCGGCTAGCCTTTAGTTCCTTGACCAAATCGGGCTGGGACATTCTGATGTACTCCATGGATCTCAACCGGCTGGTTGGCTTTCCCCATTTCGGGGGCACGAATCTGTCGCCCGCCTGGTCGCCCGACGCGACCCGGCTGGCTTTTTCATCTTCGCGCGGCGGGGATAACGAAATTTATATCTGTGATGCCAGCGGAGGCAACCTGCATCGCATGACGGCCAATAAAGGCCCGGATGTTTCACCGACCTGGAACCGCAAGACCGGGTCCCAGATCGCTTTCGTCAGCGGCCGCACCGGATTACCTCAGGTGTATACCATGGAGGCCGACGGGACCAACCAGCAGCGCATGACCGACCAGGGTTATGCGGTTTCGCCGAACTGGGCGCCCAACGGCCAGTTCCTTACGATGGCATGGACGCGGAAGTATGGTCCCGGCGATCCAGGCTCCTCCGATATTTACTTGATGGACATCGCCAGCAAGCAGTGGGTGCAGCTTACTCACGATGGCGGGCGCAACGATTTTCCTTTCTGGGCGCCGGACGGCCGCCACATCGTCTTTCAGTCGAGCCGGTCGGGGAAGGAAGAGATCTGGATGATGCTCGCCGATGGCACCAAGCTCCATCAGCTGACTTTTACGGGACGCAATACGCAACCGAACTGGAGTTGGAAATAAAACGCTTTCGTCGGAATTTGGAGATCGATTTTCCGGTCCGCAGGAGGATCTAAACGTGAAGAGGAAGAACATGAAGCATCAAAGCTGGAAGGTAATCGCAACCGTCATCGCTCTGGCCGCTATTCTTATGCTCGGTGCCTGCAAGAAGAAAACCGCGCCACCGCCGCCCCCACCACCGCCGCCTCCGGCATCGCCTACCGCTTCAATCTCGGTGAGTCCGGATACGATTCCGGCCGGTCAGTCTTCGACGCTGACATGGCAAACGTCCAATGCCACCGACGTTTCCATCGATGGCATCGGAGCCGTTCAAGCCAGCGGATCGCAGCCGGTCAGCCCGACCGATTCCACCACCTATCACCTGGTGGCCAAAGGTACAGGCGGAACGCAGGAGGCCACGACGCGCCTCACCGTCACTCAGCCGCCTCCGCCGATGGCAGCGACTCCATCGCCGACTGACGAGGATCTGTTTGGGCAGAATGTCAAGGACATCTATTTCGATTACGACAAGTCCAACATTCGTGCCGATCAGGAGGCTTCCGCGCAAGGCGACGCGCAGTTCCTCAGCCAACATCCCAACATCAATTTCACAATTGAGGGACACTGCGACGATCGCGGCTCAACCGAGTACAACCTCGCGCTGGGCGATCAGCGGGCCTCGACGGTGAAAAGCGCTCTGGTAGCGGCCGGGGTCAGCGCCAGCCGCATCAAAACCATCAGCTACGGCAAGGAGAAACCGTTCTGCCTGGAAGACAATGAAGCCTGTTGGCAGCAGAACCGCCGCGGCCATTTCGTCTATCCAAAGTAGCCGGAGATTTTTCCTCTCAGGGGTGGAGCAGTGCTCCGCCCCTGACTTTCTTTGTTCTCAACTATGTTCCCGAACATCTTCCCCGCCCATTGTGCCGCCAACCCGTCTAAAATAGATTGCAGGAACCTACGCCTATGACACTACGACGCAGCTCCATTCTTTTCGCCCTGCTTTCCGTGCTTTGGCTGGCTGTCACTCCGGCTTGGGGCGTCAGCAAAGAAATCATTGAACTGCAGACCCAGGTACAGCAACTGCAGGAGCAGATGACGGCCATGCAGCGCAGTTTCGACGAGCGCATGGGCGTCATGAAAAACCTGGTCGAGCAGGATACGGACGCCATCAACAAAGTCACAGGCTCCATCACTGCCCTGCAAGGCACGCTGCTAAAACAGCAGGGGGATCAATCCGCGCACGTCGACCAACTCTCGGGCCAGCTCCAATCGCTCAACGACACGCTCGACGAACTCAAAGCGCGTTTAGCCAAAGTCAGCAAGCAACTGGAGGACATGCAGTCGACGCAGCAAACCGCAGCCGCACAGCAGGCTCAGCAACAGGCGCAGGCGCAGGCCTTAGCGCAGGCGCCGCCGCCCGATGTGCTCTATAACAACGCGCTGCGCGATTACAACGGCGGCAACAACGACCTGGCCACGCAGGAATTCTCCCAATATCTAAAGTTTTATCCCAACACCGATCTCGCCGGGAATTGCTACTTCTATATGGGCGAGATTCAATTCCGCCAGGGAAATTATCAGCAGGCCGCGCAGAGCTACGACCAGGTGGTGCAGAACTTCCCCGCTGGAAACAAGACTGCTTCCGCTCAGTTGAAGAAGGGCCTATCGCTGATCGAACTGGGCAAGCAGGACGACGGGATCACTGAACTCCGCCACGTAATCCAGCGCTATCCCAAATCCAACGAAGCCCTGCAGGCCCGCGAGCGTCTTCGCAAGCTGGGAGTCGCACCTGCGCCCACAGGGCGGCCTGGTCAGTAGCTTCCTCGCCAGCAAGGACAATCATTATGAATAAAATCTCTGAGAACGATCCCGACCGCGCCAAAGGCGCCACGGAAGGCGAAGAACATAATCACGATGGGAACCTCGCACTCTCCGAGCAGCTCGGACACCGCGACCAGGATCCGCTGATTAAAGACGCTGACACCGACTTCCCCGAACCGGGGGACAGTCCTGAACATACAGGGGAATCCAGCAAGAAGAAGTGATGTTACTGGCCACTGGTCACCGATCACTGGCCACTGCTCTTAAATCGCCATTGCGCCGACTTCTTTTTCCACTTCAACGGTGTCGACCATTACGATGGCGTCCCAGGGGCAGCCGTCGAGAAAGCAGCCGTCCGGACCCTTGCTGAGGCACTTCTTGCAGCCGATACAGAGAATGGGATCGACGGCGATGCGGCCGAACGGGGTGCTGTCTTCATCCGCCACCCAGAACATGCAGTCTTCAACCGGACAATATTCCACGCACGCCGGAGAGCCGGCGCATCCCGTGCAGCATTCGGTGATGACCGCCAATTCCTTCGGTTTCTTTTTCCGAGGCGTGGTCAGGCCCTTCGACCTGGGCTCAGACTTCATCTCGTCGGGAACCATGCCGACAGCTTTGGTGGCGCCGGGTGCAGGAGGCATGCGGTGATTATAACGTGAACACGGCGGATTGCGAACTTACTTCCGCTTGAACGTCTCCGTCGATTCTGGCTTGAAAACTTTCTTGTTTTCGGCGAACTTGTGGCAGAACTTTTTCAGGTCTTTGGACAAGGCGGTCAGCGTCATCGGACGTTCGGGTATAAGCTGTTTGGGATCCTCGGGGAGGATTTTCAAGTGGACGGTTCCTGCCTGAAGCAACTCATTCAACCCGTCAGAATCAATCGGTGTGAGTGCAAGTGTGTCCTTATCGAATCGTGCCAAAAGGATCGTGTGCAGGGCGAGGCATGTAACACACACGTCCTCCGCCCTCGGCGAGACATCGAGAAAGTAGTAACTGTCGAGTTTCACCAGTCGAGCCTGCTGCCGAGTTTCCTTCCCGTGATCGCTGCACCCTTCTCCCTCCCCAACGGCTCGAAAGTCGTAGACCTCGTCCTTGGCCGCCGCGACGGTCAGGATCGTTGTGCATTTTTCGTCCGTCAGGCTCCATGAACCAGCCAGATCTTTGTCAATAACAATGTCGGGATCTCGGGGCGACACATCTTCATACAACGGATGGATCGACATCACACTGCATGCGGGCAGCGCGAGCAGCCCCGCGATAATTAGGAAAATCCCGACGCCCTTAAAGTGAACCCGAGTGCGGATGATAGGGTCGCAAGACATACTCGCCTCCACGAACGGAGCCTACGGCTGCCCAAAATGATACTCCGTCCTACACTTGTGACATTCCGCACCATTTCCACGCTTCCAGTTCTGCTATAGTGAACCCCTGCGAAGGAGCACCCCATGGCAGGAAAAAGTCTGAACCGGGTTCAACTGATCGGTAATCTCGGGAAAGATCCAGAGATCAAATACACGCCGCAGGGCACGCCCGTGGCCAAGCTGACCATCGCCACCAACGAGCGCTTCAAAGACAAGAGCGGCGAATGGCAGGACCGCACTGAGTGGCACAACGTCGTGCTCTGGCAGCGCCTCGCCGAGATTGCGGGCGAATATCTGAAGAAGGGCGGCAAGGTCTACATCGAAGGCCGCCTGCAAACCCGCTCCTGGGACGACAAGACCAGCGGACAGAAGAAGTACATGACCGAAGTCGTAGCCAGTGACCTGATCCTGCTCGGCGGACGCGGCGAAGGCGGCGGAGATTTCAAAGATAGTTCACGCGGCGCATCAGCCAGCAGCGGCGGCGGCAACAACTTCGACCAGCGGATGCCGGAGCCAGAGCACGCGACTGCAGGGTCCGGGCCGATCACGGATGAGGACATTCCGTTCTAGCTGGCAGCTCTGTTTTTGGGTGGCGCAGCGCTTCCAGCGCTGCGATCAGCCCGTCCATTGATGGGAGGCTTTAGCCTCTGAGGTTTCCTCGGCATCAGAACGACCAGTCACGCAGTGGAAGGTCTGCTCGCAGTCCTGCGGCGAGCACAGTAACGCAAGAGGCTATCCCGCGAAAGAATCGCGTCCGTTCTAACTCTCGGCGGCGTCTAATCAATCCGTGAGTCGTCCGCGAACGATTGCGCGTGTTCTTCGGGCTGCTGCTCTTGGAATTTCCGTTGCCTCCCTGGTCGTTGCAGCGCTCATCCAAATCGAGCAGCACGTCCTGCGTAGGCGCGCCGAGCGTTTGCTCGCGGACGTTCGATCTCTGGAAATCCGTCGTGCCACCCTTAGCGACGTTCAGAAGCTGAGCCGTAAGTGGGGGCATCTCGCGCACTACGAGGGCGATTGCACGGAGAATGCGTGTACTCTCGAAATCTCGTGGAACGATTTCTACCTTCGACATGCTGAATCCTTCTCCCGTTTTAACGTGCTTCATTTCTTTTTGCTGGCCGGCGGTCGCCCCGAACAGATTAAGGCACGTGTGACGGTGGACAACGGAGTCGCTTCGGGTAAGGGATTCTATGTTGTGGTTGGAGCTATCGGCGATTGGGCCCAGGGACGATGGTGGGATTACCCTCTAATGGGGAACGCGTACAGCCTGTCATCGTTTGCAGGAAACTACCGCCCGCCGGCTACGCACCCTGATTATATCGTCGGCAAGCCCGGCGGATGCGATGGCCCGTGCCGTGAGGTCCATTTCATCTTCTCCCCATCCGCGGATTCCGCCACCGTGAATCGCCTCATGCAGGTCAATCTCTCCTGCTTGACGAGGTGGATTCATCCATGCCGCGCGGAAGGTGACATTATGCCGTCCGCCTGGGCACAGTACGAATTGGATTACGGTCGTACAATAAACTGAGGAGCCCCATGACCGAACAACTAGCCGACAAGAAATGCGTCCCCTGCCGTGGCGGCGTGCCTCCGCTCAAGGGCAAGGAACTCGAGGCGCTGCACAAAATTGTTCCGCGGTGGAGCGTGGTCAACCAGCACCACATCACTCGCGCCTTCACCTTCCCCGACTTCAAGCAGGCGCTCGATTTCGTGAATCGCGTAGGAGCGCTCGCCGAAGAACAAGGTCATCATCCCGACATTTTGCTGGCCTGGGGCAAAGCCGAAATCACGCTCTGGACGCACAAGATCGACGGCCTCACCGAGAGCGACTTCATCATGGCCGCGAAGATTGACCGGCTGTTCGGGTAAGACCTCAGAGCGCTGAAGCCTGTGTCCTCCCGCCCTGAGTGGCCCGACTTTAGCTGCACTGCCTTCGAGAATCAGCATGGAGAAAGTTATGGCAAGAGATATCATTCGCACGCCCAACGCGCCGCCTCCCCCGCCGACATACAGCCAAGCGGTACGAGCAGCGGGTCTTGTGTTCGTCTCAGGCACGAGCCCACACGACCCAGTAACCGGGAAGATTGTTGGGGACACGATTCAGGAGCAGACCCGACGGTGCTTGGAGAATGTGTCTGCAATCCTCAAGGCGGCAGGCACTTCCCTCGACCGCGTCGTGAGTGCCACAGTCATTCTTCTTGAGGAAACAGACTTCGCCGGAATGAATGAAGAGTGGATTAAGTGGTTTCCATCAAACCCGCCTGCACGGCAAGGTGCGAAACTCCCCGTTAGAATCCCCGGCATGAGAGTCTCGATCGCGGCCATTGCCGAGGCCTAAGCGTTCAATCGAGAGCAAGCGAACCATGGGCTGGTCAAAGGCATAAATTAGAGTCGCGCCTTCCTGAGCCGTTCATCTGATCATTTTCAGGCTAACCACCTTCAGCCTGATCTCTTTCAATCGGATGGCATGGGCGTCTCTACTGTCCGTTCCATTCCAACCCGCATCGCCAGCGTCCACAACGTTGCCGGAATCAGCATCACCAACCCGGTGTAAGTCGCGACCGTGCGGGCAGCGATTCCCGCGTCGAGCAAGCGTCCACACAAGTAAGCGCCGGCAGCGATCGTCAGCATCGAAAAACCCAGGTCGGTCGAAAAGACTCGGCCACGGAAGCGGTCATCAGTATGAAGCTGCAAAAGCGTGGTGGAGAAAACCCAGACGGTTGATCCGCCCGCGTGCGCGAGCATGGCGCAAGCAGCGGCCATCCATACCGTGCGGCTGACCCCGAGCGCGCCGTATCCAACGGCGATGATGAGATAGCCATAGAGAATGCCGAGTTGCAGCCGGCGGTCGCTGCGGCCCGCCCAGCGCGCTGAGACCAGCGGGCCGACGAGTGCACCCAGGCCGCGTCCGCCGAGCAGGATGCTCATGCCGAGCATCGCTCCGCGTGCGGCATCGACGTTGCGCCAGTGCACGGCAAACTCATGCGCGCCGAGAACCGTAAAGATCACCCAGCTCGGCCCGATCATCAGTTCACCAGCTTTCGCAAAGACAGTTGGAAGCAGTGTGCGATGATTCCGCACGTAGCGAATGCCTTCGAGCACGGGAGAAAAGTCAACCAGATCGCGTGGACGAAGCGGACCCCCAGACTCGGCGTGCGGCTCGGCAAAATGCATCCCACCGATCAGCACGGCGGAAGCTAGGAACGACAGCGCGTTGAGAATGAACACAGCATCTCGTCCGAAGAAGGCCGCAACCACTCCGCCCACCGAAGCGCCAATCAACAGGTTAACTGACCATGTGGCCGAAGACAGGGTGTTGGCGATCAGCACTTCTCCGCGCGCAGCGATGTTTGGGATTACCGAGCTGCGCGCCGGTTCGAAGAACCCGGCCATGATGGTCTCCGCCAACAGCAGCGGATAGACAAGCCACACCGTGGACCGAGAGCGCACCAGAAGCATCGCCAGCACGACTAGGAAGCGGACCATGTCGGCGGCAATCATCACGTGCTTGCGGCGCAAGCGATCGTTCACTACTCCCGCCGCCGGACCGATAAAGGTCTGCGGCAGAACTTGCAGAACCAGCGCCAGCGCCACGGAACTGGCGCGCCCAGTTAACTGCAGCAGCAGAGTGTAAATCGAGAGCGTATAGAACCAGTCGCCGATCTCGCTCACGATCTGCGCCATCCAGAGCCGGCGAAAATTCCGGTTGCCGCGCAGCAACCGAAGGTAGGACCCGAGAGAAATGGACGGAGCCGCGAGCTCGGGTTGGGGTTCCATGCGAGTGGCTAGGTTAACAAAGATCGGGCTTCGGCTTTCGGGCTTCGGGCTTTGAGCTTTGATTCGTGCGTGCGGAACTCGCTGTCGGACGAGCTACGAGGCAGGGCGCAGTTTGCGCTTCAAGTCATCGGCGATCTGCTTGCCGTGGAAGCGGCCGTTCTCGATGAAGATTTCGTTGGTGCTGGAGCCGGCGACAATCACTCCGGCAACGTAGATCCCGGGCACATTGCTCTCGAGCGTCACCGGATCGCAGACCGGACGGCATTGTTCCTCAGAGAGTTCTATGCCCATGCTGCGCAAAAAGTCATAGTCGGGATGGTAGCCAATCAGGGCCAGCACGAAATCATTCTTCAGCCGAATGGGGCCGCGCGGCGTGACGATGACGACA
>Ga0210396_10004365_pt1 | contig 13871 bp, 7 predicted proteins | sample IncBWH17OmetaG_FD_155466 | JGI IMG/M metagenome (GOLD analysis project Ga0210396, IMG submission 155466) | Forest soil microbial communities from Barre Woods Harvard Forest LTER site, Petersham, Massachusetts, United States - Inc-BW-H-17-O ...
ACTTAGCCTTCGCGTATCTTGTGCCCGGACAAATTTCCCAACCCTTCGTAGGCAGCGTACTTATATGTTTCGCTCAGCGTCGGGTAATTAAAGACTTGTTCGATAAACTCGTCGATCGACAGGCCGTGGTCGAGAACCATCATTCCGATGTGGATCAACTCGGTGGCGCTCTCGCCGATGATGCTTATCCCGAGCAACTTCTTATCGGCGCGCGCGAAGATGAGTTTAAGCATTCCCGCAGTGTCGCCAATGATGTGGCCCCGGGCGTTGTTAGCATAAAGAGCCCGGCCGACACAGTAGTCGATCTTTTTCTCTCTGCATGATTCTTCCGTCTCGCCGGCGCTGGAAATTTCCGGAATGGTGTAAATGCCCATTGGCAGCATCGAAGCAACCCGCTGCTTGTATTTGAAGCCAAAGGCATGGCACGCGGCGACGCGTCCTTGCTCCATTGAAGTCGACGCCAGCGCGGGAAATCCGATGACGTCGCCAGCTGCGTAGATGTGTGGCACTGCAGTACGAAAATTTTCGTCGACGGTTATGTATCCGCGTTCGTTAATGCAGAGGCCAGCTTTCTCCAGAGACAGGCCGTCCACCGACGCGCGGCGTCCGGCAGCGAACAGCACCGCTTCGCTTTGCAACGTCTTGCCGCTCTTCATCGCGATTTGCACGCCTGAGGCCGAGGATTGCAGCTTCATCGGCCGTTCGTTGAACCAGAACTGCATTCCCAGAGCGGCGAGCCGTACGCGCAGTCTCTCGGAAATCTCCGAGTCGAGAAATGGCAGCAAGCGGTCCCGGCCATCGACCAGCGTGACGTTTACCCCGAGCGCGACAAAGATCGACGCATATTCGCAGCCGACAACGCCGCCGCCAATCACTGCCAGGCTTTTCGGAATGTGGTCCATCCGCAAGAACGTGTCAGAGTCAAAAACCCGAACGTGATCGAAAGTTATTTCTGAGGGACGGTGCGGCTTGCTGCCGGTGGAGATCAGAATTACTTCGCCCCGCAGTCGCCGTGTGCCATTCGCGGCGGAAACGGACACAATGTGAGCGTCCTCGAAAGCGGCCCGCCCATGGACGAGTTCAATGCGATGAAGTTCGAGGTTCTTCAGAATGCGCTGGCGCTCCCTCTCCACCACTTCCCGTTCATGGTGCATGAAATCACCGATGGTGAGATTCTCTTTGAGGGAATAGTCGATGCCGTACACACCGCGTTGCTTCAGGCCGGAAAAGTAAAGCGCGGATTCACGCAGCGTCTTGCTGGGGACGGTGCCGGTGTTGATGCAGCTTCCACCCACATACTCGGCACCCTCGATGATAGCGACGCGTTTGTCAAAGTAGGCGGCTTGCGCGCCGGCCTTTTCTCCAGCAGGGCCGCAGCCGATTACGATGAGATCAAAATCTTCCCTGGAAGTCATCAGTGGTCCGCCTTGGGCGGCTCATCGCTAACCGTGTACAGCTTCCCGTTGCGCAAATACATTCGTTGCATTTCCTGCAGATTGAAGGGACGCGCGCCGCGGCGTCCAAGCACCGCTAGTTGATTCCCGCTCTCATCCACACCGCGATCTCGGTCGATGCCTTTTGAAATGGCCAGCGCTGGTCCGCTGGTGCGGCGACTGGCAATCAATCTCGGCGTCGGGTGTGGGCTGAACCCGGAAAAGTTAGGATTGTCGCTGGGAGAAAATAACTGAACGACACGCAATCCATTTTTGCCGTCGGCCACGTAGGCGAATAGTTCGGATGAAACCATTCCGAGCTTCACATCATTCACGTCATTCATGACGCCGTTCGCGTTGAAGACCTGATCAAGCTTGGGCTGCTCCGGACGCTCGATGTCCACGATCGCCACGCCTTGCTTACCGGCAGAAACGTAGGCGTAAGTGCGGGCCACATAAATGTTGCGCGCGTCTTCAATGTGAACCGCGGGTCCGTCAACCGGCACCGGATGATCGAGGTGCGTGATATCCAAAACTTTCAATCCCCACCGATCGACGATAAACGCGTAACGAAACTGTACAGCGATTGCGTGCGGATCGATCAGAAATGGCGCACCTATCTGCGCAACCAGTTCCGGCTTGAGCGGGTTGTCGAGGTTCACCACTGCCAGGCCGGCATCGCAAAGAACGTAGGCATAGGTGCCAACGATGCTGATCCTGCGTGCGCCTTTAAGAGCACCGTTCGGATTAAATGCCAGCGCGCGTTTCAAGAAATTGTTGCTGGGATCGCCGTCCAGCAGTGTGCCCACACCCGGACTTCTGCTTTAGATCGGAGGATCGCCGATTACGACCAGGCCTTCCTGTTTGTCGGCTACGTAAAGGAAGCCATAAATAAGGTGGATCGGCTGCTCTTCGTTTTCTGGACGATGAGTGCGCAAGGGATCGACCCCCAAAGTTGTGGGAGTGGCTACCGCCATCGCGTACTTCGTGGGAACATAAAAATGCTGGCCCAACGGCGACACCGGCGCTGTGATCGTGCGCTGAGAAATATCTTTGTCGTCGATGTTGGCAATGTCATAGACGCGGAGCCCGCCCTTTCCCATTGCAGCATACAGATATTCGCCCCGAGCCTGAACGTCCAGAATTTCCGATCCTGCATGCCCATACGCTTCCTTCAACTCGCTGCGGTTGCTCACATGCTTCTTGTAGTCGCCCGGATACGCAAGCTTTTGCAGATCGCTTCCGATGACTGCAGGAGGTTCATCATGTTCGGTTACAGCGATTGCTTCGAATCCTTTCTTTCCCGTCGCTACATAAATATAGCGCCCCATGAAGTTCATATAGTTCGTTCCTAGAAGCAGCAACTGCGTCATCCATGAGTTGTTATCGCCGGCTTTGGAAACGTGGCAATCGGTGCAACCTTTGGTTTCTTTCGAACGGACAGTGTGAGGGACGAACGTGCTGAAAGCTTGTCCGCTGAAACCCTCCGCGGAGACGGTCTGCTGCTGATAGTAAATCCAGTCGCGGTTGTTATTTTGCGAACCCACCAATACCGCGCATGCCGAGCGCACCGGAGCGACGCGATGTCCGGTGACCGTTCCATCGATTGCCAGACTGAACACATCGTCGCGCAGAACCTGGAAGTCGTACGAAGTCCAATTACGCGTGGTCAGCCCCTCGTTGTGTAACATCGGCATTTTCTGGTTTGCGACCATAGGTAGATGGCAACCGTAGCAGGTTGGAGCCCACGAACTATGGCATGCATAACATGTCATCCGGCTGTTTTGGTGCGCCAATTGGGACTGGTCGCCGTTTCCGTCGCCCCAGGTAACGCCATCTTTTTGGATGGTCTTCGCCAGGCGCGACTTCTCGTTGTAATGGGGATTGCCCGGCGTGATTGAATCGAGTACCTGCACCACTTCCCACCGCTGATTTTGCTCGAGCATGGAACGTTGGAAGAGTTTGCCGCCATCCCAGTAAAAACGGCGTTCGCTCCAGGGAGTGCGAAGCCTTTCCAGGTCGGTGCCGCCGGCAGGCGCTGCTATCCCGGATGTTTTTAATGTTGCCCGTTGTTGAATGGTGCCGTGGCAATCGACACAATCGACTTCGATTGCGTTTCTGGTTTCTCCATATAGTTTTCCGTCGCCGTGGCTGTCCTGAACGAAATGGCAGTCGATGCAGTGCATCCCTTTTTCCAAATGGATGTCTTTCAGGTGAACCGCTTTCTTGAATTTATCCGGATCACTGAACGAGACCAGATTGTCATCTGCATCCAGCAGATTGCCCTTGCGATCATGTTTAAACACTGCGCGAAAAATCCATCCGTGACTATGGAAATCGGCGAACTGCGTTTGGTTCAGTTCGCCGTTGAATTCGGGTGTTCCGGTCTTCTCCAGGAAATTTACGTCTGCCCAATTTCCGCGAATGGCGGTTCTCTCTGGATCACGCGTCTGAACCTGCTGCTGTTGCTTTGGACTGGGATGCCGCTGCTCTTTCGGATACATCTTGTCGCCATCGATCTCGTTATCCCACCAGGTGTAGCCGAAATAAGTCGCAACCATGTTGGTGCCGGGGTGGATATGGCACACGATGCATTGGCTCGATGGAATTGAGCGGGTGAATTCATGTTTGATCGGATGCCCGGATTCGTGCTTGGGAACAGTCGGATCAGCAGTCGCACTTTGGCCAAGGTTTCCGTAAATGGCATAGTGTGCCGAATGTTCCGGAGAGCGATCGTTGGCGTAGATTACGTGGCAAGCGCTGCATCCACTGGCTCGGTAGTCTCCGGGCTGATCGTTCGTCCCCGGGAACGAAAGCAATGGATCTAGCAGCCGTGTCTTCTGCAAACCGAGAAAGGTGGGATCGGTGCGCAGCAACGTTCCGAAACCGCGCTCGCCGAGTTTCACATCGGGCTTGCCTGGTTCCTCTTCGAGGTTCGGAATTCCTACTTCAGGTTTCTTTTCGCCACCTCGCTCGAAGACGCGTAAGACGTTGCCGGGCTGAGAAACTTCCCAGCGTTGAATCGGCTCAAGAAACGGAAGCACACCTTTGGTGCGAGTTTCTTCCGCCGTGGGCGGCGGGAAAGTTTGCAATCTCTGCGGCGTGCCATCCGACGCGTAGCTCTCGCCGAAATGCGGATTCTTGAACGGGACGGCTCCGTTGTTGTACAGCGCTGCGCCCCACAGCATGGCGCCGTGGGTCATCATGCTGGTGCGGACGCGCTGCACTTCCGCGGTATGGCATCCCGAGCGTCCACAAGTTTGCTCCGCCACCCGGAGATCTCCGGGGTTCACAAACTTGATGTACTCCGAATCCTCCTTCAACCATTTGGTGTAGCCGCGAACTGGATTCGCGGAACTGTAGGCATCGTCGGCAAAACGAGGCCGCGGATGCGCTTGCCTCGTAATATCCTGGTATTGCGACGAGCCCGCCGCAACTCCGGTGGGCGGCGCGATCCCAGCATTTCCTCCATGACAGTCGGTGCAACCCAGACGCACGGTCCCGGTCGGGTGCATGGACGGGCTGTCCGTAGGGTTGTGGCAAGTTACACAACCAGTCGACTTTTGCGCCGCTTCTTCACCCGAGTCACCCAGACCAGGCGAACTTTGTAGGATGTTTCACTGCGGCGAAAATTCCGGCGGACGTTCTGACGCGATCGTTGTGCCGCGGGGGGCAAAAACCGCCAGCACCGCACAGACAAATGCCGAGAGCGCCAACACCTGCGCCAATCGTCGCCTAAAAGAACGCCTCATGTTCAAAACGTCAGCCGTATGGTTGTGAAGCCGGAGATTAACACCCGCTTGTCAAAAATCTCCTCAAAACCCGCCCCCGGAACTAGATTCGATATCCCGGACGTGATCACGATGTTTTCTGTTAACGGAGGACGATACTGAATCCCCAAGCCAGTGTCGGTACCGATGCTGTGCCGGATTCCCGGTTGAAACAGTAGAATTTGCAACGGCTCAGTTCGGTCAAACTGAAGATAGTTCGCATTTATAAAGGCGCGCAGCTTCGGTGTCAGGTTGAAATCAGCGCCTGCATTGAATATATAAATCCCTGGATTTACGAAATTGGCCTGGCCCTCTTCCTTGTTGCTGCGCAAGCTTACGAGTAGGCTTCCTGGATTAGTGAGCGCGATTCCTGTGCTGGTTAAGCGAATGCCCTGCTGGTCGAAGAAACTGAAAGCTCCTCCGGCAAAGTTGGTTTCGTCCACGATGGTGTCGAAACCGCGCGCGGTCGAACCGCGGCCGGCGAGTCCAAGCGCGTCAGACCGATTGCTGGGATCGCCGGAAGCCCAGAAGAACGAGGTACGAAACCGCGCCCAATCCTTGTCCACTGACAATTCCAGCGCAGCCATTCTGCCGTCGATGTCGACACGCCTGCCCGCGATCGGATTGAGAGTGTCATGGCCCAGCGCCTGATAGAACGCGTGACTTACATTCACGCGCCCGATGTGCCCGTTGCTCGCCCAGCCCAAGTAATAGGCGCGAATGCCATGCTGAAGGATGCCGTTATTCACCACTAGCCCGACAGGCGCGGGGCGGACGAGGAATCCATTGTCATCGAAGTGAATGGTGGGATCGTCACGGTTGTAGTGAAAACTGAATTCTGTGGTGTAGCCCTTGAAAAACGAATCCTGGATGTAGACGTTTCCGACATAAACCTGTTGATGGCGAGAATTGAAGGTGTTCAAGCCGCTGTTCGTGTTTTTTTCCAGAAAATAAAAGTACGCCAGGTTGTAATTGATCCGGTTCGAGCGCAGATTTCCGAACAGGCGTATTCCAGGCTGCTCCTCGGCGAAAATAAACCCGCGGAAATCGCTAACGAACTGCTGGATTCCTGCGCGGATGGAGATGAAATCAAAATTCGGACTCAAGTCGTGAATCTTGGCCTCGACAAATCCTTCTTGCAGGCCGGTGTGAGAGTCGAAACGATTGGTTCCGTCGCGCACATCAATATTCACCAGTCCTCGCTCACGGGTTTGCAGGAAATTGAGATTGAATTCCGGCGTGAAGCGAATTCTGAAATCAACTGGCCGAAAACTGGTGTCACCTTGGAACAGATCAAACGATAAACGAAAACTCTGCGAGGCGAACCCCTGTTCTCCGCGTCCGAAGAAGTCCGTGCTATCGGACTGCTCTGCGGAGACACCGCTTGGGACAGGCAATCGGCGGACATCCAGGCCGGTGACACTCGTGCCCGTGAAATCAAAAAACCAACCCTGCCCGAAGATGGGCTCGTCTCCCTTAATGCGGCTGCGATTGAACGGGTCATACCAATGATGCTGGGTGTAAGGGAATTCGCCGCGTTTTCCATAACGATCCCATGCCGGCATCGGAATATCCCACCGGTCGGGTTCTTTCGCGAAGCTGGCGGATTCGGGCGGCACTTGTTCGGGAGCGATTCCCAACGAACCGGGAGAAGAAAGCGCCTGCGAAGTTCGCAAGCCTGGATAAGGTTCAAGCGGCTGCTCCGGTGGGACAGAAGTCGACGGCGCAGAGCCGGGAATTCCAGATACACCTTTCCCCGGCAGATTCTCGCGCTCTTTTGGCTCTAACGTCAGGGCGACTGTTTCAGGCCCGCTGATTTGGACCGGCAGCTCCAGAGTCTGAAATCCTTCGATCCCGGCTTTGAGTTCATAGGATCCCGGTGCAAGGCCAATAAATCGGAAGATGCCTTCAGCGTTAGTTGATTTTTCGCCAGCGACAACGCCAGCTCGGAGCAAGCTGATCTTTACTCCCGGGATACCCAGATTAGTTTGCGTATTTCTTACGGTGCCTTGCAGCGATACGGTATTAGTGGACATGTGGCCCGGAATCTGCTGCGTGGAAGGTTGCCCCAATACCGATGCACTCCACAGGAGAAAGCACAGAATCGCAGTGGAAGAGGGGCGCGACTGCTGCATTAACAGTAATGCTCGCATCAGGTAGATCGTCATCGGCCAAAATCAAAATCGATTTCTAAATCAGAACCGGACGGGGCATAAGTCGTATCACAACCTCATCGCCGTATTCAAGCATTGCTTGCCTTTGTTCAGTCAAGGCATAATGAGCGGCGCATTAGAAATTTGGGAGACCGTTATCAGTTTTCATCGGCGGCCAAACGAGCCTGAGTTCGCCATGGACAAAACTCAAATTAAACTGATTGAGACCAAGAAGTGTTGTCTCTTATGGCTCTGGGTTGTTTTGTTGTGTGCAGCTTTGCTGTGCCTATCCTGTGGCGGAGCAGGTAGTAGCGGATCATCATCTCCGGACGCGACTGATCCTCCATCGACAGCAACTCCCCTGAGCGTGACCGACGTAAGTAATGTTGTGCAGAATGCGATTATGTCTGTGAATGCGCCCATGGTGGTTGCAGTTGCGGACCGCGCCGGAAATATTCTGGCCGTGTTCAAAACGTCCGGAGCGCCAACAACCTCGATTGGGAATTTTGATCAAACCGTGCCGGCGGACGAACTGGCAGTCGGTCTCGCCCGCACTGCGGCATTCTTCAGCAACGATCAGGCCCCGCTCTCTTCGCGCACGGTGCGATTCATCAGCGGCATTCATTTTCCTCCTGGAGTGGCCGCCGCTCCCAATGCCGATCTATACGGAATCGAAAACACGAATCGCGGCTGTACCCTGAGCACCCATTTCTTACCAGGACAGACGTTGAGCCCGGCACGTTCGATTGATGGTAGTCATCCCGGTCTGGGCGTCATAACTGGCAAAGCAGATACGAACGATAGCAACCCGCTCGCGGTTAATCCCGGTGGCGTACCCCTGTTCAATGGTGGGGCAGTTGGCGGCATTGGCGTGGTGAGCACATCGCCGGCGATTGCAGAATACGCAGCGTATTCCGGTGCGAAGAATTCTGGATTTCTTCCCACCCCGGCTCAGCTCCCGCCGCCCGGAGTAGTAATAATCGGCGGCGTTGCATTGCCTTTCGTAGACCAGACAACGCAGCCCGCCGGAACATCCGCCGGCACTTTAACTGGCACATACACCGTTGCCCCAACTGCGGGCACGCTGCCTCCGGACGGATATTTGATTGGTCCGAATGCTGGCAGCACACTGTCACAAAGTGATGTCGATGAAATCATCATGAATGCCGTCGCGACGGCTAACACAACGCGCGCGGTCATCCGCCTTCCACCCGGCTCCAGAGCAAGAATGACGATTGCCGTTTCCGACCTCGACGGCACGCTGCTTGGTCTCTATCGCATGCCGGACGGAACTGTATTCAGCGCAGACGTAGCGGCCACCAAGGCACGCAACGTAATCTGGTTCAGTACCACGGGTGTGCGAGACTTGCCGAGAGTTCCCGCTGGAACGGCTGTCACCAATCGCACCATCGGCTTCGGAACTCAGCCATTGTTTCCGCCGGGAATCGACGGCTCGGGCAATGGACCGTTTTTTCAGCTGTATCTCAACGACACCACCAATCCTTGTACGCAGGGATCGGAGCCGGGGCCAGCAAACACTGGCAATAAGAGCGGAATCGTCTTTTTTCCCGGAAGCCTGCCGCTCTATCGGAATGGCGTGCTGGTTGGCGGGTTGGGCGTTAGCGGAGACGGCGTCGATGAAGATGACTTCGTTACCGCAGGAGCAGTGAACGCCGCGTGTGGCGCGGGTGGTCCGTGTGGAGTACCTGATTTTCAGGCACCGCCAAATATCAGAGCCGATCAAGTCGTAATCCAAAACGTGCGCTTGCCCTATCTTAAGTTTCCCCGAAACCCTACCGAGTGAGAAGCGGTAGCGATAAGCGACCAAATAACGTCTGAAAACCGCCGAAAACTTAAAGCCATCATCTTTTCTGGATGACGGCCTTGATTGTGAATCTTTTCTGGGCTATATCATCCGCTGGCTCCAGGTGTTACAGCTACGCCTGCGATAATAGTACGGCCAGGTTGAAGCGCGGGCTTTCCAATATTCGCAAGCACGTACCCATCCCAAAGAAGAAGAGAACAGCGGCGTAGTCTTTGCTTTCGACGATGAACCTGAGTCGCACGACGAACTGGACGACTGATTGGAATGTTCGCGAAGTTAGCTGAAGAACGCGAGATGTATCTTGCCGCATGTGACGCTGTAATCACACTGGACGGGAGTAGCGGTCAACATGCGGCTGCTCGGCTACTCTCAAAAGAGTCAGTTCGAGGATGCCAAGCCTGCTCACCTTTGTCCAACGCCTCAATCAGTTCTTGAATCAGCGAGCTGAGCCTCGCGGAATCGTCTTCATGTATGACCGCAATACATAGTTCGCGCCAACCTTTTTGGTTGCGTTCAGGCATGCTGCGCCTCCAAGAATGAGCGGATATGTTCCATTGATACTAAGCATGTCCGTTGCCAAATTGGTAAGTGGTTGTGTTACTGGGAGACGGTGTGAGCCTGCCTGTAATTTTGTCCTACATCATGGAACAAATGCTCTGGTTGGAGAACTATAGCATTCGCAGTATTTATCGCAGTGTCAAATTTGCTTTTGAATCATTCGTAGAACGCTGGGCTGAACTAAACCTCGGCAAGCAAAGTTAATTCGGCTGAGCTTGTAAGGTTTTTAACAGCCACGGAATAATTACCTGTTTGAAAATCAGCGGATCAGGCCAAACTCCCACTTGCCGGCCAAGATGTCCCCCGTGAGGATTGATCCAGGCTTCTTTTGGCACGTCGCCTTTGCTCAGCAGCAGATATTCGTCATCAATGGGAACCTGGGTGTCGAGAACTCCCGCGAGGATTAACATAGGAGCCATCGGCTTGCCCAGCAATCCCTGATGCACCAACGACAATTTTGGCAGATAGTCGCCCATCTCATCCAGAGTGTGTACGCCCTCCAGAATATTCATGAGGGCCGGCACCTGGTCGAACAGATACTCGCGGTTACCCAGTAGCGAGTTCATCAGAAAATCCTTTTGAAAAAACTTGTCTACTGGCGGAGACTGCGCACTCGCTCCGCGCAACCGCGCGCGCTCGACAATCGCCATCTTCGTCGCCCAATACGCGCCCCAACTTACACCGTGCATCGCGATGCGGTTCTTATCGATCTCCGGCCGCGACTGCGCATAGTCGAGAACGCGCGACAGCACGCGATCCGCTGTTTCACTTACTTTGATTGGATTCTGTCCGGTTCCGGGGCCGTCAACCGCAAGATAACCGACTCCAAAGGGAAGAATGGCGCCGAAGCTTTCTGCGAGATCTTCTTTACGGCTGTCCAGTCCATTCACCGCAATTACCAGGGGCACCGGTCCTTTAGCATTCTTCGGCAGGCGCAGGTAGGCAATGATCTGCTTGCCTTCGAAAGGAATCTGGACAACCTCGAGTGGCGGATCGAAGAACTTCGCGTGATCGAGAAATGCTTCGATAGCTTTTTCGTACGAGCGCTGCTTCCCCGGAGAGGCGGGAATCGGCCAGCGTCCGAAGGAATAAAGCCGCCACGCGCGAATGTAATCGGCATTCGCCTTTACCGGATCGGTCTTCTCCAATGATTTCGCTTCGTTGAAGTAGCGATCGGCAACGTGCATGAAAGCCGCGGCCCATTCGTCTTTATCGCTGGTATGAATGCTCTCAAAAGCTTCCTTCACGTCTGTGGGATCAAGCCCGATCAGCGGATACTGGCCGACCTCGGCGCGGTGAATAGCTTCCACCCTGATCTCGTCGATGGTGCGTTCGCGCCGCTCTTCCTTTTGGGCAAGCGCGTCACCAGCAATAAATGCGAGCAACAACAATAAGAAAACCGGCAAGGAAAAATGATTTTGTCTATTCATAACTTGGCCCATTCTTTCTGACGTCCGAACCGCACAAGCCGTCTACGAAGAAAAAGCCGGACGGAATTGCGTCCGGCGTCCTGCGTATACAAACTTCATACACAACTAGAACGTGAACTTCAACCCCAACTGCACGGCACGGCTGCCACCCGAGCCGATGACCGGATTCGCCGCCGCCACGTCGGGCGTCGCACAACCACAACCGAACGGCTGCACCGAAGGATCGTTCAGCCCAAACCCGTTTTGTCCGCCATACGGATTTGCGAAGTTCGGATGGTTAAGCACGTTGAAGAACTCGGCGCGGAACTGGGCGTGGACGCGTTCACCCAAGTGCCAGTTCTTGGCAATCGAAAGATCGAAATCCTTGAAACCTGAGTCAGGGAATAGATTGCGTGGCATGGTTCCGAATTCTCCCAGCGGAGGCGGAATCATGATGGAGTTGCCCTTGGCATAGCAACCGAACGAGGTCAGAGACGCCATTGACTTTCCAGGAGTTCCACCGTCCGCGGCCAGCGCTTGAGCTGCACAGGCAGAGTTCGACGCTTTCGGGAAAAACGGAATCGGCGTCGGGCCTGACTGAAAGTCGGAAGGGTTGCCATAAAAATCCCAGCGCGCCATCTCGAAAGCCGGCGGACTTACGGGCAGCGGGCCGGTCCCCGCGACATCAGTTCCGAGATCAATCGGGCCCCAGAATTGCGGGCTTTGCAGCGTCACGATTGAATTCAGTTCCCAGCCTTGTAACATCTGTGCGTAGCCGCTGCGTCCGGGGATGGCATAGGTAAGCGAGAGCGTAAAACGATGCCGCATGTCAAAGTCGCTGTTCCCGTATTCACGTCCGACGTTGTAAGAATCCTGTGGCAGCCCCGCACCGTATCCAAAATCCCAGTTCGCGCTCACGTCATCCAGCGAGTGGGAATAGGTGTAACCGGCTACCATGCTGAGGCCGTGGAAGTTTCTCGAGTTCAGCGTGATTTGCAAGCCATCATAATTTGACCGGTAGATGTTTCCCATCTGAAAAATATTGCTTAGGTAAGGAAACTTCGCATTGTACGGACGCGCATCCTGATCGCAGTTTGGATCGGTCGCGCAGGCTGGGGAATAGTCCGTGCCAACTGGCGGCTGGTTGATATCCCGGATGCCAGTCAAGTTCGAGCCGTGATTGCCAACGTAAGCAACTTCCAAGGAAACATTGTTCGAGAAGGCGTGTTGCAGGTTCAAGGTCCAGGTCCAGATGTAGGGAGTGGTTATGTTGCGATCCACGCTCATGATGGGGCAGGGATTGTTGAAGCAATTGGGCGTGCTAGTGCTGACATTGGCGCCATACAAGGGGACACCACTATCCCATTGTGGAAGGACCGGAGGGATCGCCAGATTGCTCGCCGCAATTGTTCCTCCCGCAGTGCCGCCTGCGGCGTTGATAATCGCGCCCGTGGGAACGTTGGAGAGGCCAAAAGCGTTGTTGAAGGCAAGAAGGGCCTCCCAATTGACCGTTTCGTAGACCATGCTGGCTCCGCCTCTCAGCACAGTGTCACCTCTGCCCGTCATATCCCATGCGAAGCCCAAGCGGGGGGCAAAATTTTTATGATCGGGATTGTAGGGACCATTCACACCGTTCATTCCTGCCTGAATCAGGCCAGTCGGCGAATTGGGATCGAAATTGCCGAGGAGATTATTCGATTCCTTGATCACTGAACTAAATTCATAACGCAATCCGTAGTTGAGCGTGAAATTTTTTGTGACTCTCCAGTCGTCTTGCAAGAAGGCTCCATAGGCCCAGTTGTGGATTTGCCGATCGGGATTGCCAACTTGCACCGATGCCTTGAAAGGATCGCCGGCGAAGAAATCCTCCAAGGGAGTAGACGCAGCCAGAGCTACGCCGCCCAGGAAAGTGATACTGCCTCTGGCATTGCCGAAAGCGCCGCCGGTAACTTCGTTCCGGTGTAGTTCGCCCCCGAACTTGATCGCGTGTTTGCCGACGGTGTAGGAAACGTGGTCGATAAACTGAAGGATCGAGTCTGGGCCCTGGAATTTCGGCCACTTGAAGCCACCCAAGCCGGGAACAAAGGCTCCGGCAAAGCTGATACGCGGCAGTCCTCCGGTGAAGGGCCCGCTTACCCCGGTGTCGATACCGTAGCCTGAGGCGGGTGTGCTGAGATCACCAGGAAGTGTGGGCTGGTAAAGGCGGTTGTAGCCGACTCTGGCTTCATTAACCCATCGAGCGCTGGGGGTCCAAACCCAGTTCCCTCCTACGACCTGCGCACGCGTGTGGATGACGGATCGCCATTTGGATTGCAACTCGGGAAAATCCTCCACCGTTCCGTTGTTGTTTCCATAGAAATACATTCCGCTGATTGTGTTGTGCGGATTGATGCTGAAATCCACTTTGCCGAGCGCGTTGTCGACGCCCACGTTGTTGGGAAATCCCTGCACGACATTGATGCCTTGCGTGTTGTTTAAAGGGAAGCCCGTTCCGTTGCAGGTTACAGTTCCACTTGCTGACACAGTGCAGCCCGAGATCAGCTGGCTGGCTGGACTGATACAAGGTCCGGTGCAGGGCCCGTTGGTCCCGACGGTGTAGCCGTTTGCCAAAAGATCGGCAATCGCATTAGGAATACTGCCATTGCAGTCGAGTCCGGCGAGGCCTGGCGCTGTGCAATTTGGCGCCGCGCCGGGCGCAAGTGTTAGCGGCTGCATGGACGGCG
>Ga0210396_10004367_pt1 | contig 13866 bp, 9 predicted proteins | sample IncBWH17OmetaG_FD_155466 | JGI IMG/M metagenome (GOLD analysis project Ga0210396, IMG submission 155466) | Forest soil microbial communities from Barre Woods Harvard Forest LTER site, Petersham, Massachusetts, United States - Inc-BW-H-17-O ...
ATTCAGCTGCGCCGGAACCAGGGAATCGCGACGAATAGTCGTCTGGATGCCGCCGCTGAAACTTACAACGTTTGCCCCAAGATGGACCGTCGGATTGAGCCCAAAATTCAACGTGTAATCGGTGGTGTCACGATTCTCGATTGAATTTGTAGCGGGAATCGAGATATCTCCGCGCTGGTTGCGCACTTGAAAAAATCCGCCCGGATCGGGAAGTCTTCCAAGGTGGAGATGGAAGGCATTCGTCAATTGAGTCTGCAGGGAAGAGCGGGGCGGGGGAAGCAGGGAAGTATCGGAGGGCGGAACGGCGAACGGTGCGTCAAGTTTCGAGTCAAGTACATAAACTGTTGAATCTTCAAACACGGGCTCCATCACGAAGTCGGAGAGCACACTGACCTTGGGGGTGACGCGCAAACCTTCATTCGCGCCAGCCTCAAGCAGGCTGGTTGTCGCGGTCTGCTCTTCACCCTCGGCATCCGCTGCTTGTGCGAACGATGTAAGAGCCTGCACGTTGTGGTGCTCCTGACGGTAGACGTTCGCCTGGGCAAGGAGGTACTCGTAATCGGGAGCGCCGTCAGCTTCGACCTTGATGGCTGCAAGTTCGGCATTGGCCTTAGTTGTTTCTCCAAGAGCAAGGTAGTTGTTTGCAAGGCCGATACGAACCTGGGTGTCGGGTGCCCCGGAAGATCGTGCATGTTGTATGTAAGTCTGCGACAACCGATAGTCGTGTATCGAACGGAAGATGTCGGCAGCCTCGATGTATTGGCCGCCATTGGGAGGCAATGAGTCGCCGGCTGCGGATTCCATCACAGCAAGTGCAACTTCTCTCTGCGCGTCGTCGTCGTGTCCTTGCTGTGCCATGGTCTGCGCAATGGCGAGTCGCACGCTGACACGGTCGCTCTGCGGAATCTCCAGTGCCTTGCGGAAGCGATCCATTGCGGCCTTTTGTTCGCCAAGTGTGCCCAGCGCTTCTCCGGTTGAGACGAACGTTGCGCCCTGTATTGATTCCCCAAACGGTCCCTGCGGCGGCGGCGCAGACTGCGCCTGCTGTTCAGCGAGTTGAACATAATGAAATGTCTGATCGCGATCGCCAAGGTCTGCATAGGAACGCGCCAGCATCGCGGAGATGCCGGGATCCCTGGGTGAATAACGTTCTGCTGTCTGCAATTCGCCAATCGCTTCATGGTAGCGCCGTGCTGAAAACAGGATGTTGGCGAGCCCAAGATGAAGCGCCGGATCATCCGGTGTGAAGGCTAGAGCGGCTTTGTATTCGTCGGCCGCCTTGGCCAGCATGTCTTCCCGACCGTATGCCGTCGCGCGAATAACATGGACATTCTTTGAGTTACCCATCACCTGTTCCGCCAGGTCGGCGTGGCGAATGGCTGCGGAAGGCTTGTGGAGGTCGAGGTCGGCATATGCGAGCCCCAACTGAGCCTCGCCATCTTTGGGATCTCTTTTCAACGCCGCCTCAAAGTCGGACGCGGCTGCGTCAGGCTTGTGTAAGTCGTTCAGCATATAGCCGCGGTTGACATACGCCGTGACGACATTGGGATCGCGTTTGAGCGTTTCGGTGAAGTCCTGCTCAGCTTCTTCAGACTGATTCTGGTGTTTGTGAACATAGCCCAACAGAAGAGGAATATCGGGCTCCCGGGGAAGAACATTCTCATACTGGCGTGTGAGAGCCTGTAATTCATCCCACTTTCCAAGATTAAGCAGATCGTAGCCAAGATAGACCACGACATCGCGGTCGCGCGGCATCGCTTTCAAAGCTTGCTGGCCGATTTGCTCCGATTGCTGGTAGTCGCCTTTGAATGTCAGATAGCGCTCCTCTTCGCGGAGTAGGAGCGGCTCGTAGGACATTTCGGGCGTGGCGCGGTCTAGCCATTTTCCCGCGAGGGCAAGATTATGAGCTTCAATCGCTGCATTCATTCCGCCGGCTACAACAAGAGCATTCTTCGGAGCCAGTTCGTACGCCTTCGCGTAAGATTCCTCGGCGAGTGTGAAACGGCGGCGAGCAGTATACAAATCACCAAGTGCGAGATATGGGACGAATAGGTTGGGGTCGACCTGGGCAAGACGCTGGAAGTACTTCTCGGCGTCGGCGTCGCGACCCGCAGCGCGAGATGCATAACCAAGAGAGGTCAGCGCAAATCGATTCCCAGAATCAATTGCGAGGATCTTCTTGTAAGTCGCAATTGCCTCTTCAGGACGTCCGAGCTTCATCAAGACATCGCCATTAAGCTGGAGCCCATTGGGATCATGAGCATCGATCGATAGGGCGCCTTTCACATCCGCAAGTGCACCATCGAAATCGCCCGATGCCAATTTGATTTGAGCGCGAAGACGGAGGAACGGCGCGCGGCTCGGACCCTGCTCACTGATCTTGCCGATCTGCTCTTGTGATATCTCAACCTGATGCTTCGCCGCCTGGTCGTCTCGTTGCGCGCGATATAGTGCCGACAGCTCCATGTGGAGCTCAATCCCATAGAGAGGGCCTTCGGCAGGTTCCGCGGGCAGGCTCGCAATCGCCATGTTGTACTCGTGCACAGCAACAGCATCGTGATTCTGAGCGCGGGCGATCTCTCCGCGAATTGCGTGGAGGCTGTAATAGTTCGCGTCGATTTCTGCAGCGCGCTTCAGAAACGGCTCAGCCTGGTCAATCGAGCCGGCTGCAACCTGAGCTTGAGCGGCTGATAACTGAAGAGGCATGTCTTTCGGCGCCTCGTCCGCTGCTTGCTTATACAAGCGAGCGGATTCGTCGAGCTTGCCGTCGAGTTGATAGGTAAATGCAAGCTCCGCGGTTATGTCAGGTTTAGGATGTCGTATGGACTTTAGAGCCGCAATCGCCTCGGGATATTTACCGCTTTCCCGGAAGAATCCGGCTAAAGATCGCTGGACCTCGGGATTGTCGGGTGCTCGTTTCTTAGCAGCCTCAAGGTATTCATTTGCCCGGTCCAGCTTCTTTTCATGCTCGTAGCAAACGGCCATCAGCAGTTCCGATCGCGCGTCAGGGTGATAACGTTCTGCGCGGCCGAGCGCATCGAGCGCGGAGTTGTAATCACCGGCCCGCATATCGAGATCGCCAAGCACCAGAGCATCATTTGCGCGTTTGGGATCAGCGGCAAGAACCTGCTTGAGAAGGCGCACTGCGTCATCATTTCGTCCCATTGCGCTGTAGGTTTGGGCGAGGCCCGAAAGCCCGTCGAGGGAAGAGGGGCTGAGCTTTAGGCCATGCGAATATGCGTCTATGGATAGTTGGTACTTCGCATTGAGACGTGCAGCGTACCCGAGCAGGAACCACAGCTGCGGATCGTTCGGAGCCGACTGCGATGCACTCTGAGCGTAGTCTAATGCTTGAGCACGTTCGCCGCGTTGAAGAGCCTGTTGCGCTGCGCGGGCAAGGCGCGCATTCTCAATATTCGAACCCCATCCAAGATTGGGCTGCTGCGCTTTACTCGGTTGATTCTGCGATGGCGTGGATGTTTCAGGTCCAATTTGATAGGTTTGCGCGTGCGTTGCGCAAGTCCCTGCGATGATTGCCATCAGGCAAGCAATATTTACACACCTATATATGTGGTTCAAGAAATCACCAGTCCGCTCGTTACTGCAAGAGTTCACACAGCCCGCGAACTCACGATGGTTGGTTTGATTCCGGAATCCTGCCTCACGTTGGCTGACTGTTGATGCTGAGCACTTAGCTTGCCAGAAGTGTCGCAATTCGAAGCTCATTTTCAAGAACAAATGCAACCGACACTTACTGTTTTTGAATCAAAACCCCTTGAACGATTCACATATGCCGGAGCTTGCATTCGCGCATTAATTGCAGCCAGGTGTTTCCGAATGGACAAAAATCTTGAGAGGAACCTGTGCAGAAGTCTGACTTGATCTCACAATCACAATCCAGACGGCCGATCCCCCTTACACTCATACTTCTGGCAGTGATGATGGTTCACTTGCCCTTGTTGTTAATGAAACTGCCGCTGAAGTCGTACGACACGAACCAACATATTCTCTTTGCCTCACACTACGTTCATCACTGGTTTGATCCGTGGAATACGAAATGGTATGCGGGGTTTTCGCAGACCACCTATCCGCCGCTGCCTCAGCAGTGGGTGGCCTTGTTTTCGCATGTTCTAGGACTGGATTTTGCGTATATGGCGGTGCAGTTTTTAGCCATATTGCTGCTCGCGGTGGGCATCTATCGATTCTCCTTGTTGTGGGTAACACCGCGTCCGGCGTCATTCGCGGCTCTTGCGAGCGTGTTCCTTGGCTCCGAGAGCTTCCTTGTCTATTCCGCCGGACAGCTGGGTACGACTGCTGCCGCACCGATTTATCTGAATGCCCTTCCATTCCTGTATGAGTGGATTCGCTTCGGCAGGTGGCGAGCCTTTATCAAAGCAAGCATATTGTTCACCGCTGCCGCTGCCGCCCACCATGCGACATTGCTGTTTGGTTCCTTCTTTTTTGCCATTCCAGTGGTTGCGCTGGCGATGCTGGATCGGCACGAGGGCGAGGAGTCTTCCACCGCGGGACTGGTGACGCGGACAGTGGCGATCGTAGTAGTCGTAGGAGCACTGATTGGAGCCGTTTTGCTCCCGTTTTGGATTGCGCTGTTCCACTACCCCGTTACGCAAGCCCCCATTCCTCACTCCAGCCGCGCCAATTACATCCTGAGCCCACAGTCGGGTCTCAATTATTTTGTCGTCCCGTACGGTGCGCTGGTGTTGGCGCTTCCGTTCATTTTTCTGCGCGGATCAGCAGTGGTGAGGCTCCGTCCTCTCCTTCTTGGATTCTGGGTTGCGTTTCTTGTCGGACTCGGTGGCACGACTCCTGTGGGTCACATCCTGCTAGGGCGCGCATTTGAGGTCCTCACGATGGAGCGTTTTAGCTACTGGGCTACGTTGCTCGCATTGCCATTTGTGGGGCTGCTCGCTGCCGAGCTTGTCGAACGATTCAAAACTCCAGCGATTGTGGGTCTAAGTATTCTGGCCGCGTTTTCATGCGCGCTGGCGGTAGGGTGGGCAACTTACCGTCCGGCTGACGCCGAGGACTTCAAAGTGGATTCGGTGGCGGCTTGGCTCAACCGTGACGGGCACAACCAATATCGTTATGTGACACTCGGATTTGGTAACAAGATTGCGCGTCTCGCAATGATGACGGATGCCGGCAGCGTTGATGGCGAATGGAATTCGGGTCGTATGCTTCCGGAATTGACCAAGAATGGTGCCGGTGCACTTACGAGTTCGAAGTACTTCGGAAAGAACGGGATAGATGCACTGCGCGCGATTCTTCAACACGCAGACCATTATGGTTTGAAGTGGATCTTCGTTCGCGATCATTACTACGATCCGTTGTTGTCGTTTGCTGGTTGGCGTCCGGTAGATAGCCTGGAAGACAGCACGATTACCGTTTGGAGCAAGGATGGGGTGCCTCCGGCGACGCCGCTGAATGCTCCCCAGATCCCTCCGCAGTGGCAAGGCATGATGTGGGGCATTCTGCCGATCGGCAGCAGCATACTCGCGATGTTGGTGCTGCTGATTCCGGAGAGAAGGCCGTTGGAGAGTCGTGTCTCTTACCCTTCTCCAGCGGGGGAAGAACTTATGCCGGGGAGGTTAGCCTCGTGAGTAACGGACGCTTGCTTGCGCTTTCACTTGCCGGAGCAACGGTCGCCTTGGTGGCGATCGGGACCGTTTGGCCAAATGCATCAGCTGCGGCGTATGCGAGCGGCGAGAACTTTGTCCAGGCTTCTTCAACTCCGGAAGCGGCCGTTCAAAACCTCGGAGACGAGATTCGCGCGCAAGCGTGGGATAAGGCCTATTCGAGCCTAGCCAATAAGGCGCAATTTACCGAACCTCAATTCCAGCGCGATCTGACGAGCTATTATCCTGACCTGCGAACTTATGCAACGCTCAGCAGCTTTGATATCCAACCGCTACATGCCTCCGACTCGGACGCAAATGTTCAGCTCAAAATGCATTGGTCGACTGTTGTCGGACCATCTGTCAGTGCGCGCGATCTGCATGTCGTGAGAAACGGCGGGGAGTGGCAGGTGGAATGGCCGCTGCAGAAGGAAGCTATCGTGCCGCCGCAGGTAATTCCTGTGAACTATCTGCGCTGGGACGTAATCAATCGCACTGCTGGCGACGACTGGGGCGCGCAGGATGTCGAAGCGCCTCACGTTCGCATCGTCGATATGCGTCCAGTGCAGAGAGCTGACGGGCTCGTTCTTCTGGGCGAACTTCTTAATGAAGATGTTGTTCCAGCATATGTCTCGGTCTCTGCAACCCTGCTTACGAAGGACCAGAAGCCAATCGAGACTGAAGGGAGCTTCGACGAAATCTCACATCAGCTCCTGCCGAAGCAGATCACGCCATTTCTAATCCGCTTCCCGAACGTGTCGCTTTCTGATGTCGGGAGCGTGCGGATGAATCCCTTTTCGACGCTGGTACCGGCATCGGCCGACCCGGTTATTGAGATTGAGAACGAAAAGCTGAATTCGGCGCCGGACGCCTCACTCACCGGCCAGCTCACCAACCAGAGCGGTCAAATCGCCAATGTGGCGCACGTGCTCGGGACGTTTTACGACAAATCGGGACAAGTGGTTTGGGTCGGCGATCAGTATGTCGACCATGCACTACTGCCGCAAACGCCGGTCGCATTCAACATCCACATCCCCGAGGACCTTGCAAGAAAGGTGAGTAGCGAGAGGACTGTGGTTTCGACTTACACCTTTGGGGGAGCCCAATGAACGCAGGACTATTGTTGGTGCTGGGTGGAGGAGCGCTAGCTGCAGCTTCAGCCCTCGCGCAAAACGGCGATCTAAGTGTTCCTAAAAACCTTGAGGCCGGGTCTGCGTTCTCCATACAAGCCGGCGGGAATGGAAAAGGCACGATCTACATTGTCGGACCAAGCCAGGTGATCAAGCGCGATGTGCAACTGGGCGAGACAGCTTGGTTCCCGGCGGGTTCGCTTTACAACGCGGGTCACTACGTAGTCATCGTTGCGTCGGCTTCCACAAGCCAGACCGGCTCGGTCGATGTTCTGCCCGCAAAAAAGCCGGCAGACCTGACATTCATCGCGAAACCATCGCGACTTCCGGTGGCCACGCATGATGGGATCACCGGGACAGCCTATGTCTTCGACAGCTATCAAAATCTGATCACAACACCGATGTCGGTGTCATTTGAACTGTCGAGTCCGTCATCTCCGGGGCAAACGCGTACGGTCGAGACGCGCAACGGAGCGGCATGGGCACAGCTGGATTCGACACTTCACGAGGCGAAAGATCAGTTTGTTGCGCACACTGGCGACATTTCGAGCACGCGGGTTGTCGGTCAGGTGCCAGGTGATCCTTGCAGCTTGAAGATGAACGCCAAAACGGCGGGAAATAAAGTCCAATTACAAACTGATCCTGTGCGCGATTGCAATGGAAACGCTGTTCCTGACGGTACAATCGTGACTTTCACAGAATCGTACGACGACCAAAAATCGACGGTCGACGTGCCGCTCAAACAAGGCGTAGCAGAGGTTGAAATGCCCGCACGCCGAGGCGCGACAATCTCTGTCGCGAGCGGTGTGGTGCTCGGGAACCAGATTCGGTGGGCGCAATGAAAATGCTGAAGTCAATCGTGCTGATCTCCGCTATTGGAACTGCAATTTCAGCACATGCGGAAGGCCAGCCGTCGGTACGCATGGAGCCCTCCAATCTGCAAGGGCCGCGGCAATTGCAGGAGCAGACTGCAAGAGCCGCAATTCGGGATTACCTTGATTCATGGGCGACTCTCAGCAATGCTCTACAGCAAAATCGGCCTGATCTGCTAGACCGGGACTTCGTCGGGGCCGCCAGAGACAAGCTTGCGAACACCATCAAAGCGCAGAATGCAACCGGGATTCGCAGTATTTATCACGATCGCTCGCACGACGTGCAGATTCTCTTTTATTCGCCCGAGGGCCTGTCAATCGAATTAGCCGATACCGTTGAATATGATGTGCAAGTGCTCGATCACGATAAGTCGATCGGAACCGAGCAGGTCCACATACGGTACATTGTCGTTTTGACGCCGACCGAAACTCGTTGGCGGGTGCGCATTTTCCAGTCACAGGCCGAATGAGGAGAAGATCCACGCATCTAAGTATGTGGAGGTTCAATGTTCTGCGCTGTTCGAATTAGAACGAGAAAGAGAAAGGAGAACCACCGAATGCGAAGTTTCAGGAGCTGAATATGATCTCAATAGTTATACCGATCTATAACGAAGAGGAGTTGATTGAACAGCTGAACGAATCGGTCGCAACCGCGTTAAGTGGGGTTGTGGATGATTGGGAGGTGGTTTATGTCAATGATGGCTCTACTGATTCCTCTCTCGATCTGTTGAAGGGTTTGCAAGCTGTAGATTCGCATGTGGTGGTGGTTGAGCTGTCGCGCAACTGGGGGCACATGGGAGCAATTTCAGCTGGCCTGCAAAGCGCCCGGGGACGGGCCGTTGTGCTGATGGATGGCGATTTTCAAGATCCGCCGCAAGTACTTCCGCGCATGATTGACGCCTGGCGCAAAGGCGCTGAAGTTGTGGTGGGAGTGAGGCGCAGCCGTCAGGAAAGCCGCAAACTCCTTGCCGCACTATTTCCCATGTTCTATCGCGTACTCGGAACGCTTTCCGATTATCCGATTCCATTGAATGCGGGGATCTTCAGCCTTATGGATCGTAAGGCAGTGGATGCCATCGTGGCTTTACGGGAGAAGAATCGCTACCTACCGGGCCTTCGCGCATGGGTAGGATACAAGAACTCGATCGTCTATTACGATCGACAGGATCGCGCAGGAGGCGATGGAAAGCTGTCGTTTCTGAGCCGAATAAAGTATGCAATGGATGCAATTACAAGTTTTAGCTACAAGCCACTCAGGCTTAGCTTTGGCCTTTTCGGATTCGCGACGTTTATGGCTGTGTTTCTGGCTTTGTGCATGATTCCCACGACAAGCGTCGTTGCGACCACAGGGTTTGGGCTGGCGAGTGCAGTTTTCTTCGTTGGGGGTCTTCTCCTGCTCTCCGTAGGGATCCTTGGCGAATATCTTGGACGGGTCTATGATGAAGTGCGAAACCGGCCACTTTCGCTGATCAGCCACATTCATCGGCCGCAGGTCACGATTGAGACGGAAACCGGAACGATCGAAGTGCCCGTTGGCAGTTATGGAGTTCCAAGCGGAAGCCTCGCGATTCAAGCGGCCAATTACCAAGAACAGGACGCCGCCTAGGATAAGCGCGCGTACTAGTGTTAAGCTCCCCACCGCTTGCGATGGGGAGCCCACTTATCGGCTTCGAAACGAGTCAGGTCTCCGAGTCGCGACTAATGCCGTTGAGGAGGGGCGGGCGCGGATGCCGATGCGGTTGTCGGAACAGGCTCTTTATCTTTGCCGCAATTGGCGATTCCCCGCTCGATTGCTGTTCCTTCTTCGTAGTCGTTCCAAGTTTCAAGCATCACGAATGGCGGAGGTTGGTCGGGAGGGAGTTCTTTTCTCCAGTAAGTGAAGGTATCGGTAAAAGTCTGGCCGCAACGTGCAGCAATGTGCCGGTTGAGCCCCCAGGACGCTTTGCTGTCGTCCATTCTGGCCCATGCGCCGCCAACAATGAGTTTGTCGGGGTACTTGGTCTTGATCGTGTCGTAAAAGTCTTTTAGGTATTGCTCGCCCCAGTTACTGCCGTCCGGTGTCCAGCCCTTTTCGCCAGGATTGATCCAGGCGTAAAAGCCGTCGAAATCATTTGCATACTGGCCCGGAAGATTCTCCTGGATAAGGAGCGGAGCGGGACTCCATTTGTTAACCACCGCGCGCACTTTGTCCCAGTCGGTATGGCCACCCTTCGGGAAGATGAAGATTACGGGGCGCCCATCGAACGACAGGTATGCCTGATGCCCTTCTGCTTTCGACGACAAATAAGTCTCGTGGAACATGGTGAAGTCTGCAATCGCCTCGTCGGTCGCGTCATCCTCCTGGTTCGTCTCGTCGTACATCATGGCGACCTGGAAGTTGTTCTTGGACGCCGCCTTCTGCATTTCTGCATAGCTGCGGTCGATAAACGGTTCCCGGTCGCCGTACCAATCTACGACAAAAGCGGTAATTCCCATTGTTTTTGCGGCCTTGATCTGGCGCTCAATGACATCTGGATCTTGCGAGGAATACCCAACCGAAATGTGTCTTGGGTGCCCGAACCAGGCTTCATACAAAGCGATGACTTGCGGTGAAGTTCCGGTTGCACGATATTTCAGTCGTGCTGGTGCATCTGCCGGGGAATCCAAACAGCCATGTGGAGCGAAGAGAAAGAAAAGAAGTGAAATAGCGAAGCGATTCATCATCAATACTTGAATTAGAAGCTTTAATCCGCCTACCGGTTGTCGGAATGTCCCCCGAGCAGCCATGACGTTGTTTGTCGCATCGGACTAATGGTGGCTTTCCAAAAACTTAACCTGCAAAGCCCGCTTGGAAAACTAGCCTTCGCTTAAAGTTCATTGGAGATTGATTCATAGTGGTGACTTCTGTTGTTCCAACCAGGAAGACTTTGCAGGCCCGCATTGTTTCCGGGAGCATTGTTCTGCTTTCGGGATCGGGATTGAACACCGCGATCAATCTCGCTTATAACATAGCCGTTGCGCGTTACCTGGGGCCAAAGGGCTTTGGACATGCAACGGTAATCTACACCATCCTGGTTCTGCTTTCTGCAGTGACCTTGTCGTTTCAGATCATTGCCGCAAAATTTATCGCGCAACAGGAGTCGCGCGTACACAAGACAGCTGTTTATCGCTTTTTCCACCGTTTCTCATGGGCATGCGGTGTCGTTGTAGCGATGCTGCTTGTGGCGTTTCAGGGCGGTATCTCGGATTACCTGAACCTGGCGGATCCTAAACTGGTTGGCCTGATTGCGATTGGCGCCGCATTCTACGTTCCGCTGGGAGCACGCAGGGGATTTATCCAGGGAACATGTGGTTTCCGGAGCCTCGCCATCAATCTTGTGATCGAGCAGGCGGTGAGATTGGGTGGGTCGCTTGCTCTGATCGGCTTGGGATGGGGGCTGTATGGAGTGATAGCAGCAAATTCAGCTGCAATTGCCATCGCTTATTACACCGCGCGCGTGAAGCTTAGCGGCCATATTCCGAATCCTCTTCGCTTCTCGAACGCCATTCATGAGATGTTTCAAGCAACGATCTTCTTTGCGGGCCAGATGATTATTAATAACTGCGGAATCGTTCTGGTGAATCACTTCTTCCTGGCTCGTGAGGCTGGATACTACGCCGCGGTCGCGATGGTCGGAAGAGTGATCTTTTCCTTTTCGCAGGCCGTTGTGAATTCAACCTTCCCGCTGGTTGCCGGGACCAGCAACGAAGAGAGAAGGGACTTGCGCGTTATCGCTACATCGCTTGTGATGGTGCTGGGCGTTGGTGCTGCCATATCGGTTGGGTTGTGTATAGCCCCAGCAGAACTTTGGACGCATCTGTTTGGAGCAGACTTTGCGATCGCGGGGAAATATAACCTTCCTTACCTGCTCGCGCTCTATGCGCTTGCAACTGTGATTTACTCCCTTGCCGGGGTCATTATCACCTTCGAAATGTCTTACAAGATCGCAAACGCTAGCTGGGTTCAACTGGCATTCAGCGGTGTTCTCATTGGAGCAATCTGCGAGTTCCACTCTTCGCTGCGCGAGGTGGTGCTGGTTCAGCTCGTGCTGATGGGATTATTGCTTGTCTTTGTCGCAGTGCCATTCCTGATCAATTCGCTTACTGATCCCAAAGACATTTTTCTATGCGGCGGCAATCGCCCGATTCGCCTTATCCACGGGATCACAGAAGATGTGGCCGTCGCCGAGTTTTTGAAGAGCGACTTCCATGGTCCGGCATTTCGCGAATATCAGAGTAGCCTCAGCGAAATCGTCAACACTCCGAACTTCGAAGATCCGGAAGAGAATGCCAAGCGACGCGCGCTTTTCTTCATCCGTCATCTCTATCTGTGGCGGGAAATTCCGCCCGACACAGAATGGTATGAGGCTGAGGTAACCGCGGAGGACCTCGCAAACATACGCATGTTTCCGCGGGCGCAATGGCGCAAGGTCGCGAATGGAAGGTTTTCGACGCTTGAGATTGCCGATGGAATACGCAAGAGAAAAGACCAGCTCGATAGCGCATTCGTTTCAAAGATTCAGGCGATCGGCCGGCGCTTCGATAGCGAAAATTCCGAACTTGGGGCGGTCCTGCTGATCGGGGTAAGCGAGTCAGACCCGCTCACCGTTCTCGATGGAAATCATCGCTTGATGGCAGCAATGTTGCGTTCGCCGCACGCCATCCAAAAGCTTCGGTTCATTTGCGGACTCTCTCCGCGCATGACCGAGTGTTGCTGGTATAGAACCAATCTCATGACCCTCTTTCGCTATGCGAAGAATGTTCTCACACATTCCACGCGCAACCCTGCTGCAGAACTTGCACGGCTGCTTTAGGCACAACTCGATTGCTTCCTGTGCTTGTTTGACGGGCTTTGGCTTTAGACATAGACCAGTGTGAGACGGACGAACGTATTCGACAGGAAAAGGATTAGAGACGATGAAGAATCACAAACAATCCATTGCGATAAGAACGCTGCCAGAGAAGCTCGACGTAAGTCATCAGAGGGCTTTCTATCTTGAGCTCGAGAGCTGCATCAATATCGATCGACCGGCCGTGGTGTTCGATTGCTCCGCGGTTCGTCAGTTGGACAATGGTATAACTCATTTCCTCCTGTGTTGTCTGGAAGAAGCCATTAAACGCAATGGCGACGTACGCCTTGCCGCTTTGCGCCCAGAAGTGAATGGAACATTCCAGTCTAGGGGACTCGGTCATCTGTTCCAAACCTTCGACAGCGTCGGTGAGGCGGTTGAAAGTTTTCACGTGCCAGCGATCAGCCTGGTACGACAAGGGAATTCCGCTGGGAAGCATCAGCACGCACCCGGCAATGCGGCCCAGGACAATGCAGCTTAGATCTGAGGAATCGTTATGTCAATAGAACGAAGCAGTAGCACCGCCCAAAGTCGGCGCGGGATCGTTTGGGCATACGGCACTCGATCCGTCGCACGCGGTTTGATAGCACTTCTGATGCTTCAAGGGGCGATGGCCGCAGATGCTCAACAGCAGCCAGCACAGCAACAACAGCCCTCCACGCCGCCGCAATCACGGGCGTCAAATGCGGAACAGACAAGCGCTCCACCGATGATGCCTGGTGAAACACCGGCAAATAGGGCGGAGGATTCGTTGCCATCTGCGCCCGTGCCACAAGCTTCCCAGCAACAAGCGCCGGCGCAGGCGGCAGGTCAGCAGCAACCAGTGGGCACCGCCGCCGCGCCTTACGAGAAACCGACAGGTGTTCCGGGTTCCCGGCCCGCCGGTGCTGTTATCGCGCCGGCGAAGCAGCGGCGTGTGCGCGCCATTGTTATCAGTATCGGCATCGTCCTTGCAGCAGGGGCAGCCGTAGGTGCCGTTGTAGGTCTTTCAAAGGCGAGTCACAGTCAGCCGCAATAAGGTGTATTCCCTGAACCAGCGGAGAGAAGAGATGCGCAGTTCGCACGAGATCAAGCGGGCGCGGGTCGTGAGTTTCTCAGGCGTCGATGGCGCCGGTAAGAGCACGCAGATCGAGCGGTTGTTTGAACGACTCAAGGAACGCGGCCTGCGGGTCCAGATCATCCGTTTCTGGGACGACATCGCACAGCTGAAGACGATCCGTGAGGGAGCGGGGCACAAGCTCTTCAAAGGCGACAAGGGCATCGGCAGTCCCGAGACGCCAATCAATCGTCGAGATAAAAATGTGGGCGGTTGGCCGATGACGTGCTTCCGTTACTTTCTTTACTTGATGGACGCGATTTC
>Ga0210396_10004369_pt1 | contig 13862 bp, 12 predicted proteins | sample IncBWH17OmetaG_FD_155466 | JGI IMG/M metagenome (GOLD analysis project Ga0210396, IMG submission 155466) | Forest soil microbial communities from Barre Woods Harvard Forest LTER site, Petersham, Massachusetts, United States - Inc-BW-H-17-O ...
CCGCCGCTTGGGCCGCCTCCACCAACAAGAAGCGCAACAAGGAGTTACCCTGCTTGCTGATGTGCCCCAGTCGCTGCTTGCCGCGTTGCAAACGTTGCCAAGTTCCAATGATCAGCACGAAGGCCAGCGCCGTAAGTGGGCCCACGCCAGGATGGGTCATCAGTCGCAACACCTCGGGTCGCTTCCTGGCTTCCCGCTCTACGGCTGCGGTTAACTCTTCGATGGTCGGATTCATGCGGTCCAGCAGCTCCAACAACTCCTGCCGGCGCCGATTGGCCCAGGGAGCTAACGAGAGCTTCTCTAACTGTGCTCGCCCTTGTTCGCTGAATAGTCTTTTCTTCCAACGATAGCCCCTCGTTTATCGCCAGCGCCTGCAGTTGATTCATGATTCGCGTGCGCATCTGCACCAACCGATGCCGGTGCCATAACCGTTGTCGCAGATCCCGATTTTCCGGATCCGGGACCCAGATTCGAGGAAAGTTATCTTGCCGCATCAGCCTCAGCAGGAGTCGGGCATCTTCGCGGTCGGTCTTCTGCTTCTTGACTCGCTTGGTCTTGATCTCCGCGGGATCCCCGATCCATACCTCGAACCCCAACTCTGCCAGCAGTCGCTCGAACCAGCGTGAATATCCGGTAGCCTCCATGCCTACCCGCACGCAGATTCCTCGCTGCTTCAGGTCTCGATAAAATTTCTCTGTTTGTCCATCACCGTGGTTCAGTTCCTGTTCACTACACTCACTAGTCTCTTCCATGAAAAAGGCAATCGTCTGAAAGCTCGGGTGGTAATCTACGCCTATCAACATCATGTCCGACTCCTTCCTCCAAGCCCTTGGTCGTTATGCAACCAAAGTTTACTCGAGTCGAGGGAGTCGGCATTGTTATGCAATCAAGTAGAGCCCTGGTACGGCAAGTTTCCGGTAACCCGACGCAATTAGGAGTTAGCCGACCAGCTAAGCAACGGTCAGGGTTGGCCGAATTTGTGATGATTTCTGTATACCTTTAGACCGTGCCTGTACGATTTGCTTTCTGGTTACTATCCGTATTAACTTGCCTCCTCACTTGAAGCTTGGCGTTTGCTGCCGTGTACCCATTCCAAGAAGGAAATGCGTCCCGACAGGTGGCGCTTGGTTTCCGAATCGGGGGGCGGTGTGTCGTGCAAGTCGTGTGGGTCAGTCAACCAGCAGCAATTCAGCGCGGAGATGGGCATCCATTTCCCCCATATTGACAAGCCCGTCGTGTGGTTATTTCCGGAGCTTGTTGTCTGTTCGGATTGTGGCACCGCGGAATTTGCTGTTCCTGAAGCTGAACTGCGTCAACTCGCAAAGGGAGACGCCGCCGCGGCAGGTTAACCTAGAATTGAGTCTTACTTCTCACTGAGAATAAACGGCTGAGTGTTCCGCTCAGATGCTCTGGAAAACGTGCTCGTCTTCCTCGTCATGAAAGCTGCTCAACGGATATGCGCACAGGATATCTACCTCGTATGTTTTGGCTAGGTCGTTTCCGAGTTGTTCAAACCGAATCGCCGCATCCGCTTTGCCCTCGGCCTGCAAGAGAGCCACGGCTTCACCGAACACAACAACCTGAGGTTGCTCTGATTTTGCTACTTTGGCTGCTGCCTCAATGAAGCCACCAATGCCCCGGAAAAATCGAACTGGGTCAGGCAAACCATTCACCATGATTGTTGAGAGCGTTTCGGCGGCATCTAATGAAATGTAGGTGCCCTGTTGAAGGGCGCCATCTGTATCCACACCCCCTGCCTTCAATCTCTGAAGAAGACTATCCCGGTGTGATTTCGTAGCGAGCACAATCGCCGCGTTACCGGCCCCTAGGGCGGCAGCAATGAAGCGAGTAACGTTATCTAGAAGAACCGTGTCATCAGAATAGAACAGAACCTCATGGTGGTGAGGGGCTTTCTCTACAGAGGTGTCGGAGAACTCGTTGCCGTTTGAGCGGCTACTGACAAATTGCCTCCACGAAGAACTGCGTCCACGGCAGGCAGTAGTTCCCTTCGGGCATCTGTCTTATGAACGTAACCCAGGGCGCCCGTGCTCAAAGCTGCCCGCACGACCTCCAGATTCTTGTTCAGACTTAGGAAGACTATTTTGGAGCTAGGGGAGAGTTGTCGTATCTGTCGAGCGGCTTCGATTCCGTTTAGCCTTGGAAGGCCGATGTCCAGCAGAATTAAGTCCGGTTTCAGTTCTTCGGCCTTCTGAACGGCTTCTGCTCCGTCCGACGCCTCCGCGATGATTTGCGATTGTGGTCGTGCCTGAAGTAGCAAACGGATTTGGCGTCGCCAATCTTCGAAGTCGTCCGCTACCAGGATGCGAATTGGTGACAACCGTTGCTCCCCCGACAACTACTATCTCATCTCACGTTTCTAAAGCAATGCGGTTACACTCTGGCGCATAGCCAGGTTGGTCAAGGCACACAAGTTATCCGTAAGCGGCCTGACCAGTTGAGATGAGAAGGCCGATCTCCGCGGGATGCGATAGGGGGCAGGGCGAATACGACGTTATGTTTGGTTCGATCTTTAAACAACTAGGTGAATCCCCAGCGAGTGATGGAGGACCAGATTCGCTTCGCAATTGGGCCAAGTCCCGATTAACGCGGTGCATTCGACAGGTCGATGCAACACCATCTGATGTAAGGCTGCTCTCTAAAGGTGGTGTGATATGAGGCCAGGACAACGGTTTGGACTTTCTGCGATCGAGAAGAACGAAATCTGGCGTCGTTGGAAGGCCGGGCAGACGCTGCATGAGATCGGGCGCGCCTTTGACAAGCCACCTAGCTGCATTCGCTCGGTGTTGTTGCCTCGCGGCGGCATTCCTCCCGCCGCTCGTCGCCGTTCGCGGCTGGCGCTCACGCTAGCGAAGCGAGAGGACATCTCCCGAGGAATCGCTTCCGATTCGCCGCTTCGGGAGATAGCCCGACGACTGGATCGAGCGGCCTCCACACTGAGCCGGGAGATTTCTCGCCACGGTGGCCGTCCGGCCTATCGCGCCCATGATGCGGATCGTCGAGCTTGGGACTCGGCCTCGCGACCGAAGAGGTGTCTGCTGGCCTTCCACCGCAAGTTGCGGGACATCGTTGCGAGTAAACTGATCCTGGACTGGTCGCCCGAGCAGATTTCCGGATGGCTGAAGACCCAGTATCCTGATGACGAGAGCCTGCGCGTGCCCACGAAACCATCTATCGCAGCCTGTTCATTCAGGCCCGTGGAGTGCTGAAAAAAGAGCTGCTGGACCAGCTTCGGTCGAAGCGGCGTATGCGTCGTTCGCGCCATGCCAGTGCTCGCGGACAATCACGAGGACAGATCGTCGATGCCGTCTCCATCCGCGAAAGACCTGCGGAGGTAGAAGACCGAGCGGTTCCCGGCCACTGGGAAGGGGACCTGCTGGCCGGTGCCAAGAACACCTACATGGCGACTCTGGTGGAGCGCCATTCGCGCTTTGCCATGCTGATCAAGGTGCCCAGCAAAAACACGGAGGTGGTCGTTGCCGCATTGAGCCAACATGTTCGCAAACTCCCCGCTACGCTGAAACGCTCGCTGACCTGGGATCGCGGACTAGAGATGGCCAAGCACAAAGACTTCACGGTAGCGACGGATGTTAAGATCTACTTCTGCGATCCGCAAAGTCCCTGGCAACGCGGCACCAACGAAAACACGAATCTACTGTTGCGGCAATACTTCCCGCGAGGCACCGACCTGTCTGTCCATTCGCAAGTACAGCTCGACCAGATCGCGCTGCGCTTGAATCAGCGTCCCAGAAAGACTTTAGGATTTCAAACTCCTGCGAGTAGACTTCAACGAAGTGTTGCATCGACCGTCTGAGCCGGCAGCGGTTACCGGAGAAGTCCTGGTACGAAGCACTGTAAGAAATGACAGTTGGGTCCTCGCGAACCATCCACCATTCTGGCGTTCCAACGAAAATAGGTGAGTTCCAGGAAAGCTATGTGCATCATGGACAATTCGAGCCGTATTGCCGGCTCATTTTTTATCTCTGTCCCAGTGCGTTTGGCTTGGCTCAGCCTGATCGTCCTGATTTGCAGCTCTCCCACTCCGGCACAAACGGAACAATCACCTGCCCGTCTGGTTGTGGAGAACAGTCCACCCAATTCCCCCACACCAGAGATGGCTATCGACGCGCCGGAAGATCTGCAGAAAGTACCCGGAACTATTACCGGAAGCGTGGTTGGCCAGGATGGAATAGCTGTGGCCGGAGCCCATGTGCAGCTCTCGCAAGAGGGTCAGTCGGTCAGCTGGGAAGTTACGTCCAACGAAGAGGGGCAATTCACGTTTACGAAGGTTGCGCCCGGATCGTTTCAGCTGGTGATCACCTCGGAGGGCTTCGCAGCCCATACTTCCACAGGGGAACTGCACTCTGGGGAAAACTTCACGGTGCCGCAGGTCTCGATGGTTCTTGCGACAAACGCTACTGAAGTTCGTGTCGAAGTCTCGGTCATCGAAATCGCGCAAGAACAGTTGAAGGATGAAGAGAAGCAGCGCGTGCTGGGCGTCATTCCGAACTTTTATGTCACCTACGTCCCTAACGCGGCACCACTCACGCCCAAACAAAAATATAATCTGGCCTGGAGACTGAATATCGATCCCGTCTCATTCCTCTTGGCTGGACAGACAGCGGGAATTCAGCAAGCGCAAAATGAATTCAGTGGATATGGACAAGGCGCAGAAGGTTATGCAAAACGCTATGCGGCAACCTACGCGAACTTCACCATCAGCAACTTCCTGGGCAGCGCGGTGTTCCCCTCCATTTTCAAACAAGACCCCCGTTATTTCTACAAGGGCATAGGTACAACGAAATCTCGAGTCCTATACGCGCTAGCGAATGCGGTGATTTGCAAAGGCGACAGCGGTCACTGGCAGGTGAATTATTCAGGCATCATCGGGAGCCTGGCATCGGGCGGCATCTCCAATCTGTTCTACCCGGCAAGCGATCGCAATGGGCCCGCATTAACATTCGAAAATACCGCGATGAGCGTCGGGAGTACCGCAATTTTCAATCTAATGCAGGAATTTGTGCTGCGGAAGCTAACGCTCAAAGCTCGGAACACCCCCAACCCCACGAATCCGAACTTACCGTAAATTTGTAATTGTTTGGCGAAGGGATGATGATGATGAAAACAAGTGAGGCGCGATCCTACTTTGTTTGCGGGAGGCAAGCTAAATAACCGAGGTACTGTTGAGCTTCGGCTACGCGGAAGTTATCCCGAAACCGCGTTCGAGGAAGTAATCGAAGCAAACCGTCGTGGCACTTGGACGATTAACGCGCCAACCGGCGAAGTGGGAATCGGGCCAACCAGTGATACAGCACCAATCAACGGCACCACGCTCGGATAATTCTTACTGACTTCGCTTAGCTCCCCTAGTTTCTGCAACGCTGATTTCATTTGTTTTCCTTTATCTGATCCTGCGGCGCCAAAAAGGGAAGGCAACAGCTATCCTCCAGCCAGAAGCTGCTGGGGAGTACTGCGGGGACATTGAGCGGTTCCGGGGCTGTTCCAGTGTGGCGCTTGAACTGCGAATGCCAATTGGACGGACAAGGAGAGTATTTACCCCATCATGCGCTGTCTCTGACTTTCATCCGTTCCTAGTCCGAACCTTTAGAGCACTCTCCCGCGAAGATTTGCCCAAAGAACGATCACAGACCTAGGCTCCGCCCGATACGTGTGGCCTGAAACCGAGGGTGCTTCTTGCCATGGCACGATGTCCTGGGGCGTCTCTAGAAAAGTGTCGATCCAGCGCCTCCAGGATCCTCCCTCGCTCCCCTGTAGCCGCGGCAGCTGAAACTCGAGAGGCTCCCAATAAGCATTGAAGATGAAGTCCACGAGAAGACCCGCTCTTTTTAGCTCGACACTGAACGCGACACTGTGCGATTGATCGCTCCAGTCAGGTTGATGGAGTTTCGTTCCATGCCAGTTTTTGGTCGCCCCGCTGATCAACTGAGTCAAAGTCATCCGCCGACGCTCGGGGCCGGTATCTCGCAACAGTCGTCTCGCGATGAGCAATTTCACAAACCGATGCACATCCGCGTTCTTTGTGACGAGAGACCAATCGAACCAATTGGATTCGTTGTCCTGACAGTAGGGGTTGTTATTGCCGTGTTGCGTTCGCCGAACTTCATCGCCCATTGCAAACATCGGCAAACCGAGAGAGAGCATTGTGACGGTGAAGAAATTCTTCACCTGACGGTTTCGGAGTTTCTCAATTCCAGGATCATTGGTTGGCCCCTCGATACCACAGTTCCAGCTTCGATTGTCGTCTGTGCCGTCGCGGTTGCCTTCGCCGTTGGCCTCGTTGTGTTTTTCGTTGTAAGAGACTAGGTCGTTGAGCGTGAATCCGTCATGACATGTTACGAAGTTCACGCTCTGTTCCGCCTCGCGTTCCTTGTGACGATAGATCTCGTGGCTGCCGAGCATTCTGTCAGCGAAGTGCGCCAACGAGCCGTCTTCAGCATGGAAAAAACTTCTCACGTCGTCGCGAAACTTCCCGTTCCACTCTTTCCAGCTGTCGCCAACGAAGCTCCCCACCTGGTACAGTCCAGCTGCGTCCCATGCTTCGGCAATCAACTTGGTCCCGGCCAGAACTGGATCCGACTCGATGTCCCACAGCACGGGGGGATTCGACATCACGCGGCCGCTAGAATCGCGCGTGAGGATCGAAGCGAGATCAAAACGGAAACCATCCACATGCATCTCTTCCACCCAATAGCGGATGCTATCCAGGACCATGCGGCGAACAATGGGATGATTGGCATTGAGCGTGTTTCCGGTACCACTGTAGTTGGAGTAGCGCGAGCGGTCCTGTTCCAGGATGTAGTAAGCGTTGTTGTCAAGTCCCCGAAAACTGAGCGTTGGTCCGGAGTGATTGCCTTCGGCCGTGTGATTGAAGACAACGTCAAGGATTACCTCGATTCCGGCTCGATGCAGAGCCTTGACCATGTCGCGAAACTCGTCCACAGGCCCCTGGGAATCTTGCCGAGAGCTGTACGCTTGATGCGGTGCAAAGAACGAGATCGGTGCGTAACCCCAGTAGTTAACACGCCCTGGCGGGCAATCCTGGGGATCAAACTGGAACACCGGAAGAAGTTCGACCGCCGAAATGCCTAGGTCCTTGAGGTAGGGAATCTTCTCGCTGAGTCCGCGAAAAGTGCCACGTGTCTCCGCTGAGACGCCCGAGCTCGGATGCCGGGTAAATCCTCTGGCGTGCATTTCATACACGATCGATTGAAATGATGGTCGGGCAAGCGGTGTGTCGCCTTCCCAGTCGTAGGTGCGTGGATCTACAATCACGCTCTTCATCGCCGTCGCGGCGTTATCGCCTCCTTCTTCGGCTGCCTTACGAGAGTAGTTCTTAGGGACGACGACCCCGCGACCATATGGGTCGAGCAAGACTTTAGCAGCGTCAAATCGCATCCCTTTGATGGGATCAAGCGGCCCATGAACCCGATATCCATAAAGCTGCCCTGCCTGCACGCCGGGAACGAAGACATGCCAGTAGTGGTAAGTACGGTTGACGGATGGATCCAAAGCGATCACACGGGCGGCTCGCCCGTCGTCTTCACGGTCGAAAAACAGCAGTTCGATCCCCGAAGCATCCCGTGAGTACAAACTGAAATTTACGCCACCGCACACGACAGTTGAGCCAAGGGGAGCGCTTCGGCCTATATTCGAGGCTAGAGCCCTGACCGCCTGGTGGATTCGTTGCATGGCACTTCTTTGTGATCCTTTCCCCGGCTGATGATCAATCACTGGCTGACGAATCAACGAGCAGCTGCCTTCAGCACGGCCTTGGAGCTAATCTGAGTCATCAGCTCATCCCACGACTTCACGAACGACTTGGCTCCTTCCTCTTGGAGCCGAGCAGCCAGGGTATCGACGTTGACACCAGCGTCAGCGAACCGCGACAGCACCACTTCACAGTCGCCGCCATCAGCTGGCAGAATCGATCCAAGTTCTTTGTGATTGGCAAGCGCTTTCAGGGTTGTCTCGGGCATTGTGTTTACAGTGAAAGGTGCCGCGAGCGCTTTGACGTAGAGAATGTCGGATATCGTGGCGTCTTTTGTCCCCGTGCTGGCCCACAACAGCCGCTGTGGATAGGCGCCAGCATTGTAGATACGGTGCCAGCGTGGCGAGCTGAGCAAGTCGCGCGCTGCCTTATACGTTCGCATTGCGATAGCAATCCCAAGTTTATGATTCAATGCTCGGGGGACTTTTCCCGTGACAGCGGCGTCCCAGCGGCTGACAAAGACCGATGCCACCGAGCCGACATTTGGCTTGAACCCAGCTTCTATGCGTCGCTCGATTCCCCGAAGGAACGCTTCGGCCGTCGCCAGATAGTGATCGCTCGAAAATAAGAGTGTAACGTTGATAGGAATTCCGGCGAAGATTGCCTCCTCGATCGCAGGCAGTCCTTCCTTGGTGCCAGGGATTTTGATGAGAAGGTTCGGGCGGGCGGCGCACGCATGCAGTTCTCTAGCAGCTGCCAAAGTCTTGGCTGTATCGTAGGCAAGCAACGGCGACACTTCAAGCGATACCCATCCGTCCACACCATTTGTTCGGTCGAAGATCGGGCGAAGCAGGTCAGCGGCGCGGGTCAGGTCTTCCAACGCCAGCTCAAAAAACAGCGGTTCTCCGGACTTACCTTCTGCGAACTTCTGGCGGATGGCTGCACCGTAAGCCGAACTGTTTTTGATGGCATGATTGAAGATCGTGGGATTCGAAGTGAGTCCTGTCACTGACAGTTCATCGATGTAGCGCTTGAGCGTGCCGCTGTCGAGTAAATCGCGCGTGATATTGTCGAGCCAGATGCTCTGTCCCAAATTGTGCAGTAATTGTGTCGCTCTCATTTATCACCTCCAGAAAACTCGTTACGATGCAGCCTTCACAGTCTTCGCAGCATGCAAATTCTGTGGCACGCGCACACGAGAGGAGGATGCCGTCAGATCCCGGAGTTGCTGGAAAACCGGGCTGTTCAGCATGTCCTCCGTCAAGCGCCAACACCAGTTTGCTTTGGCTGAACCGGGCAAATTCATCCGTGCCTCGGATCCCAGGCTGAGTAAGTCTTGGAAGGGAGCGATCGCGAGCGCAGCTGAAGAACACCAGGCGACGCGGACCAATTCTCCGGCGATTTTGCTACTATCGCAATCGGCTCGATTCAAATAGCCTCGGATTTTCCCTCGTTCCGCTTCGGAAAGGGCTTCGAACCATCCGCGAGTTGTATCGTTATCATGCGTACCTGTATACACCACTGTGTTGGTCGGATAGTTCGCGGGGAGATGAGGGTTATCCGCACTTCCATCAAAAGCGAACTGAAGCACTCTTGTTCCAGGGATGTGTAACTCATCGCGCAGAGCACAAACATCAGGCGTGATCAAACCGAGATCTTCCGCGATGAATGGCTGCGCTTGTAGTTCCTGTCGGACCGCATGGAAAAACTCCACGCCCGGACCCGGCATCCAGTGGCCTGTTCGCGCGGTCTGTGCATCGGCAGGGATGTGCCATGCCGCAACGAATGCGCGGAAATGATCCAATCGAACCACATCCACATGAGCGAGAAGAGCGCGCAAACGATCTATGAAAAATCGGAAGCCAGTGCGGCGGAGGACATCCCAGTCATACACGGGGTTGCCCCACAGTTGTCCGTTCTCACTGAAGTAGTCAGGCGGCACCCCCGCGACAAATCGCGGACGGAATCCTTCGTCAAGCAGGAACAGTTCAGGGTGCGCCCACACATCGCTTGAATCCGGCGAAATGAAAAATGGAAGGTCTCCGATCAATCGAACTCCCCGGGAATGTGCATACTCCTTGAGTTGCTGCGCTTGCTGAAATATCAAGAATTGGGCGAAACGCACCTTATCGATGAGCTTCGACAGCTCTCGCCGAGCATTTGTCATAGCCGCAGGAACTCGCTGAACCAATTCCGCCGGCCAATCGCGGTAAGAGGCTCCGTGGTACTTTTCTTTTAGTGCGCGGAAAAGGGCATAATCTTCCAGCCAGTGCGCCTGCAGGTGGCAAAACCGCTCGTAAGGAGCGCGCAGGTCTCTTCGGATGCCAGCGCTGAAGTTACCCCATACCTGGTCGAGCAATCGGTGCTTGAACTGAATTACCGCACCATAATCGACAACGCCTGACGGAAATGACGAATCTTCGCACGCGTTCTCATGTAGCAGTCCATCTTTTAGCAAAAGCTCTGGGCTGATGAGCAACCCGTTGCTGCCAAAGGATGACAGCGCTTGGTAGGGAGAGTCGCCATACCCAGTCGGGCCAAACGGCAGGGCTTGCCACCAGCTCTGACCGGCTTCGTGCAGACGATCAATCCAAGAAAATGCTCCTGGTCCCATATCGCCAATGCCAAATCGCGAAGGCAGGGAAGTGACATGTAGCAACACCCCAGACGCTCGGTAGTCCGGCGGGAAGGGTGGAAGGTCTATCGGTTGAGTTTGGTCTGTCATATTCTCTCTTTCTCTGTGCCAGCAACGAGCACTACGATAATGTGTTGTCCACGATTAGCGTTGGAGTAGCGCCACATCCACCAACATCTCTTTCGGCGTCAATTTTCCAGCGCGAGGGAGATCGCCCTTTTTCTCTTCAGTTCACCGATTAAGATTTCGCGCTTACGATACCGGACATGGTTCCGCTTTCCATATGTCGCTCGCGTACTCCTTGATCGTCCGGTCGCTCGAAAACTTGCCCGAGCCCCCAACATTTAAGATAGCTGTGCGAGCCCAACTGTCCGGATTGGCATACAATTCGCACAACTGCTGGTCTGCCTCGAGATAAGACCGGAGGTCCGCCAGGTGCATGTAGTGGTCTCCGCCCGTTAGCAGCGTTTCGCGTAGGGGTTCAAAGACACCGGGCTCATTGCGGCTGAAGTGGTCGGAGAAAATCAGATCCAGAGCCGCGCGCGTTTCCGGTTCATTTTCGTAGTGCCAGCGTGGATTGTACCAACCGCGGCTATCGGCCACTTGCGCTGCGGTTAGGCCGAATAAGAAGAAATTCTCCTCGCCGCCTTCCTCCGCCATTTCGATGGTCGCTCCGTCTCTCGTGCCGATTGTCAGCGCGCCATTCATCATGAACTTCATGTTGCTGGTGCCGCTGGCTTCATAGCCGGCAGTGGAAATTTGATTGGACACGTCGGTGGCGGGAATCAGCCGCTCTGCGAGGGATACGCAGTAATCTGGCAGAAACAGCACCTTAAGACGGCCGCGCACTGCCGCGTCACCATCAATCGTGCCGGCAAGATTGTTGATGAGCTTGATGATCAGCTTGGCGAGCCGATAGGCAGGTGCCGCCTTGCCGGCGAACAGGAACGTACGAGGGGGCATCTCCAGGTTGGGGTTTTCCCTCAGCCGGTTGTAAAACACGACGACTCGCAGGGCGTTGAGTAGTTGCCGCTTATACTCGTGGATGCGCTTGACCTGGCAATCAATGATGGTGTCCGGGTCCACAGCCTGGCGCGTCGCGACCTTGAGCCAATCGGCAAACTGTACTTTGGCTTTGCGTTTTGCTCGACGGAACGCGTCGCGAAAACCCGGATCGTCCGCAAGCCGCTTGAGTTTGCTCAATTGAGCGAGATCAGTGATCCAACTATCGCCAATGACTTCGGTGATGGTAGCAGCGAGCGAAGGATTAGCGAGAAGTAGCCACCGCCGCGGCGTCACGCCGTTCGTCTTATTGTTGAAACGCTCAGGAAACATCTCGGCTAGGTCCTTGACGGTTGTCGCGCGCAGCAGTCCGGAGTGAATCGCAGCGACGCCGTTGGTGCTGTGCGAGCCGATGATCGCCAGATTAGCCATGCGAATGTTGCGCTGCGGGCCTTCTTCTATGAGACTCATGCGCGCGATGCGCCCTTCGTCGCCGGGAAAGCGGTCTCGAACTGAATCAAGGAAACGACGATTTATCTCGTAAATGATTTCCAGGTGGCGCGGCAGCATGGTCTCGAACCATTCGACAGGCCACTTCTCAAGAGCCTCAGGGAGTAGCGTGTGGTTCGTGTAAGCGAACGTCTGCTGCGTGAGATCCCATGCCTGGGCCCATTCAAGGTGCGCTTCATCTAATAGGATGCGCATCAGTTCCGGGATCGCCAGGGTCGGGTGGGTATCATTCAGCTGGATGGCGACTTTTTCAGGCAACGCGCTCCAATCTGAGTTGCTGCGGCGGAAACGCCGCACGAGGTCTGCGAGCGAACATGCCACGAGGAGATACTGCTGGACTAGGCGCAAGGCGCGGCCCATGCTCGTACTGTCGTCGGGATAGAGGACTCGCGTTAGACTGTCAGCGGCAAGAGTCTCGGTAAGAGCAGCAACAAAGTCGCCGCTGCTAAACTTCTGGAAATCAAAATAATCTGGACTGGATGCGGCCCACAACCGGAGAGTGTTCACGGTCTTACCATCATAGCCGACGATAGGACGATCGAAAGGGACACCATACAACGTGGACGACTTTCCGCGAACCGGACGCAAAGTCCCCCCATGCAGCTCGAAGGAACAGTTCAACTTGATTTCCACTCTCTCATGTGGACGAGCGACTTCCCACGGATCCGGCTGCCGCAGCCAGTTATCCGGCTGCTCGTATTGCCAGCCGTCCTGGATAAGCTGCTTAAAAATGCCATATTCGTATCGCAGGCCGTAGCCCATGGCTGGAAGCTGAATCGTAGCCATGGAGTCAAGGAAGCATGCTGCCAGCCGTCCCAGTCCTCCGTTTCCCAACCCAGCGTCGGGTTCTTGCTCCAGCAAGGCGAGCAAATCAACGTCCTGCTGTTTCGCTGTTTGCGTTACGAGCGGATCAAGCAGAAGGTTGGTGACGTTATTGGCCAACGAGCGGCCGAGGAGAAACTCCATGGAAAGGTAGTAGACGCGCTTAGGATTTTTTTGTTCATATGTCTCCTCGGTCAGCACCCATCGCTGCGAAAGGACATCTCGGATGGATCGCGTAACTGCTTCAAAGCGTTCTCGCGGGCCAATCGACTTTTCGTCGATGACATTGTCGAAGAGAAGATGCCGTTCGTACAGCCCGTCCGTTCCCGTAAACTGAATGGGGCCGCACCCATATTGTTTGAGAAGTTTGGATGGATCTTCTTGCGCTGCTTTTGCCCCGCTTGCCGCGATACCCTTTGTACTCATCGGAGTCTTCCTCTCTGAACTTGAGCTGCCATCTACACTGGATTCCTTTGAGGCGCGATCCTCACGGACTGGCGTGCGTCGCTACTGCGGGCTCATCCACGTGGCGAGTGTCGTTCCAGAAACGGATCACCGGTCGGGAGAGATCGTTTTCGTAGCCCAAGGCACTGAGGCTCGCCGTGCTCAACATAAAATATCTGCTGTTGGCCGTCGGCTCGAGCCCGAGCCAGCGCGACGCCATTACCCGCATGAAATGCCCGCTCGTGAAAACTAGTACGTCTCCCGAAATCGCGCGCACTCGGCTAACGACGTGGTCCGCACGAGCGCTGACTTGCTGAGGCGTTTCGCCTCCGGGGCAGCCGTCGCGGAACAAGTTCCAGTCCGGGCACTCCGCGCGGATTTCGGCGCCCCGGCGACCTTCATATTTGCCATAGTCCCACTCGACGAGGTCAGCATCGATCTTGGCCACGGGGCCAAACCCCGCCAGTTCGCAAGTCTGGCGTGCGCGCTGCAATGGACTGGTGAACACCTTTGCGAAAGTCAGCCCTTGCAGACGTTCACCGAGTCGCCGAGCGCTGCGCTCGCCATTTTCGGTGAGCGGGAGGTCAGTAAGCCCGGTATGCTGGCCCGACAAGGTCCATGCGGTTTCACCATGTCTCGCCAGATAGACGATGGGAAGATCGTTTTTCAACGCGTCATCTCCCCAACTCCGGAGTTCTCGGC
>Ga0210396_10004370_pt1 | contig 13862 bp, 10 predicted proteins | sample IncBWH17OmetaG_FD_155466 | JGI IMG/M metagenome (GOLD analysis project Ga0210396, IMG submission 155466) | Forest soil microbial communities from Barre Woods Harvard Forest LTER site, Petersham, Massachusetts, United States - Inc-BW-H-17-O ...
AGTTCTAGCGAGCCGTGTCCCGGTAGATCACTGAAGCGACGATACCAGGATTGAAGTTGAACGCGGCTCACCGAAAGTGACGTTGTGCCGATCAAGCACACGTTGAAGCCGGCTTTCATCAGTACCAAAGGTGCCAAAGCAAATCGATGGAAGTGAGGAACTGCGACAACTGCTCCGTTCGTTGCAATGTTCTTTAGGCGATCCGCTCCGGTGCATTTGATATGAGCTCCGAGCCAGGAATCGATCCTCTTCTCGCTTCGCTGCAACAGAAATTCGGGATCAAGCTTGGTCCGCCGTAGATAGCGCCGGTGCTCCTTTTGAATATTGTGCACAGCCGAAGGTGCATAGTCCTCGAAAATGCCTGCGATGTTCGCATCGGATGTACGTAGCTGCGCCCCAATTCGCTTCCGATTGCCGGCGTATCGGATCCAGAACAGCGCTCCCGCGATCCAACTTATTGGCAACGCTACGTACGCAACCCGCTCCAGAACAATCCGAACATACTGCTTGTATATGAATCGTGCGAATGTGGTCGGGGTAATCTCCCGGGAGGAGACACGGACGCCATCCACCGTTCGCACCAGGTTGGCATCCGCAAGAACCCGCACCAAGCGTAGGAGCGAGGGAGCAGCAGAGAGCTCGTTCTTTACCTGCAGGAGCCTACCGACCTCATGGAGTGAACGCCGATGCAGCAGCCGAATGGCAGCAATGCCGGAGGCGTGGGTCGAAATCATAGACTTGCCTCCCCATCGGGTTACGAAGTAGCTGTCACCACGCTTCGATACGTGGATTCGGTGCAGCCTCACCACGCTCGATTCAGTCAGTGACACGACGGTTCACCTCTTGCAGGATGTCAGGCAACGGCCACATCGCGCTTTTGCTGCAGTTCGCTCACTCTCTTGGCAATCGCGTCCAGCGACAGAAGCTCGGGATAGTCGGCGTCAGGAATCATGATTTTGAAGCGCTGTTCCAGCGCCATTGCAATCTCCAGCATCGTCAACGAGTCGGCGGGCAGCTCTCGCCCAAGCTGTGCATCATCGTTGATCTGGGATTGTGGCAGATTCGTGATGCGGCTGATGATCGAGCGGATGATTTCCTTGTTGTCGTCATACTCGCCTGGCATAAACCTCTCCTAGAAAGGTCGCAGTATGCGTCTGCGGTCTTACGCTGTCAATCCGCCAGAACGTTTCATCCTTATGACCGTATTCATCCGGCGGGATTGACATCTCTTCGTAAGGCGAGTACTCCTCATCGCTAACTTGTCACCACTTAGTATCGGAGACGCACTTAGCGTCTCGCATGGGTCTTACACCGTCTTACCTACTCGACTATGACGCTTTTGTTCCCCTAGCAATAGGGCATCTCAATGAAAGGAGGCAACACCATGAACAACGAGAGCACTCGGAATGAAGTTCCTCAGGACGAAGTGATGGAAATCGAAGCCATTGACCTCGGTACGCTGGAATGTCTCGAAGAAGACATCGTGCCTTGCACTTGTTGCGGAAACAGCTGCTCGTGCTAGATGTGTTCAGCTACCACTCCAGACTCATCCGGGGGTTACCTCAAGGGTGGGTCTGGAAACCATAATGTCACTAGCGCAGCAGATATCCGGAAGAGGCGGTTCATGGGAACGTATTCGAACTATATTGACCACTTTCGCCAACTTGATCTTGCATTCTTTCCGCTTGACAACCCCGAAGTGATCTTCTGCCCGGACACACTGCAAATCTTCTCTGCGCGAGGACGGGCCGGCGCTCTCCTGCAGGAACTGCGCTGCACTCCGGCAGTGGAGGCATTTCTCCATCAGCATGCCGGCGACTTGCCGGCGATATGCGGGCTGATAAAGCGCATCATCGACTCCGTCGGGCCTGAATCGCCCGCTTTGCCCCATGCGTTTCCAGAGATCGCTCACGGAGAACATCTGCCGAAACTCGTGCTCATTGTGAACAACTATTGCAATCTCAAGTGCGTGTACTGTTATGAGCACGACACGATGTTTCGTTGGCCCGCCCACTCGATGACGCCTGAGCTCGCCGAGTTCACGGTCGAGAAGTTCTATACCACCTTCGGGTCCCTCGGGAAGCTTATGTTTATCGGTGGAGAGCCTACCCTCAACACCGGGGTCATTGAAGCGGCGTGCGCGCGCGCATTGACTTTGGCCGAGACGCTCAATGTCGCCCCACCCGCTTTTTCTATGATAAGCAATGGATACAAACTGGACGACTCTACTCTAGCCTTGTTAGATAGATACCGAATCCAGACGACGTTTAGCATCGATGGCCCGAAAAAGGTAAACGACCTCGTTAGGATTTCGGGTTCAGGGGAAGGAAGCTACGATCGGATCGCCTCCAACATAAGGCGATTCAGGGCCAAGGTAAACGCCGTGCCTGGTGTTGAATGCACAATCACCAAGGTACATCAGGACACAGGGATCACGATCGGGGATCTGCTCGGCTTTGTTGCGGAAGAAATAGGAGTGCAGGCTCCTCACATTGCCCCGGCGGGAGTGCCGGCACACAGCTCCCTATATCCGTACGGCGGAGATCGACAGGCATTGCTTCGGGAATATCGCGAAGCCGCAGCGATCAGTGTCGACAACGCGTTGGCGCGGGTCACGGGATCCAACGATCGCGCCTGTCCTGCGTTGGATTCCGTTATGTCGATGCTTTCGACTCTAATCAAACGAAAAGGCACTAACGGAATGTGTCCCGCTGGAACGACGCAGCTGTCTGTAGATTGCCATGGCGATGTATACCCCTGCTGGATGTTTGCTGGCGTCGCTGAATACCGGATGGGAAACGTTCGCGCCGATGACATATTCAATGAGATGGCGGTTTCGGTGTTGAAGAAGATCGCGTTAAATACCAAGCAAGCCAATGCGCAATGCTCGAAGTGTTTTGCCCGATATCTCTGTAATGCCTGCGTGGGAAATAATCACAACACGACCGGCCGATTTGACCAGATGGATGAGGGGTTTTGTGATGTCGTGCGAGCAACAGCAGAAACAGTAATCGTCAAGACCGCTCAGCTGCACGATGACCCTGAACGCTGGGAACGTCTGCGCGGGCTTGCCAAGAGTGTCCGTCATAGTAAGGCCGAGGCTTGTTTGTAGAGTCCGTCGGACTCAAGCGGCATGGAGTCGATCGCTTGCAAGAGGCAATCACAGGTGCGTCTGTCGGCGGACGTTCGGTCGTTCGGCCGGCTCTGATTGACGATATCGGCACGTGGCCACTGTTTCCGGCCACCTCTTCTTCCGAAGCTGTGCACATCGTTGGAAATAAGAAGCTTAACCGCTTTCTCACGGTGGGAGATGCACTCCTTCCAGTAGTGCAACAGGCGCTGAGGATGTTCGACGGCAGCTGTACTCTGGCGCAGATCGAAGGGCAACTTCGAGACGACTACGGTCTTCGCGTTGACCTCACGAAGCTGTACCGTCAATTGGCTGCGTCAGGCCTGCTTCGCGGCTCCGAGACACAAGCGCAAATGTCCGATGTGGACAGGATGACGCTATGCCTTGTGGATATACCGGTCGAACGCCTCTCGCCCGCCTTCTATCGGGTTCTGAAAACAGTATCCACGATCGTCTTTCCAGCCACCGTCGCCTTCCTGCTCATATTCTTACTTGCACTTGGCTTTGGATGGTTGGGGCATGCCACTCCGGTTCGTGGCGGAAGCGGACAGATGGGGCTGTTGTGGCTGGCAGTGCTTTTTGTCTCGGTCGGAGTGCACGAGTTATCGCATGCCATGGCCGCCGCGCACTTTGGAATCACGATCCTTCGATTCCGTATTTCCGTATATCTCGGATTTATCCCGTTCGTGTACCTGCAATTGAGCGGTTTATACACGCTCAGCCGTGCCAGGCGAATCATCGTATGGCTTGCGGGCCTCTACAGTAATCTCGTGCTTGGCTGTGTCCTCATCATTCTCGATCACTATCAGTGGCAGCCGACCGTACAAATGATTCTCCACAACGCCGCTGCCTTAAACCTGTTCCTTGCCGCGGCTAATCTTGTACCTTTCCTTCCTACAGACGGCTACTACGTTCTCTCGACGCTACTTAGAAGACACAACGTACGCTCGCATGCATGGGTTCTGTTGCGCTCAGTGTTGCGTGGCCGCCCGAGTGGAAGTATGGCATTCTTCCCTGCCGCATACTTGGTCACTTCCATTGGAGTGATGTTGTCCTTGCTTTATGTCGAGATAGAAATGGTTGTCGAATCGCCGCAAGCCAGGCATTTGCCGGTCGCTTTGTCCGTAATCGTAATGGTTCTTCTCGCCTTGACGGTTAACTGGTACCACCGACGAGGGTTAATCAATTCTCGTCTTCTAGTCATTGCAGTCAATTGGGTGGCAATGGGCGGCATGTTGTACATCGCAGGATTGCTGCCGCCACTCAAAGCAGTTCTAAGACCTTTTTCGTAAATCCGAATCGGGCGTGACACGTTACCGGAGAGAAGGAATGCTTCAAGAGAACCCAGCCACCCGAGACGTCCAGCCATCGAACCAGCGATATAGGCTTGCGCCCGTTGTCCGGTACTCCGGAGGACGCGATACGGTTCTTCTTTATTCGCAGTTCAGTGGGCTTGTGCGAACGGTTCCTTCCAATACCGCGGAGAAGCTATTAGCGTGTACGACATTCCTGACTCTGGACCAACATGCCAGGAACCTGCAGGGCCGATGCAATGCTGCCTTGGATGTGATTCGCGATGAGCTCTGCTCCTACGTCGCCGACGGCCTGTTCATCTCGGAATCGGAACTTTTGTCGGAAAAGAGTTCCGGATCGAACGTAGTGCGAAGTAATGACATTAGTAGTATTGGAATCCCCACTCGCAACCGGCCGGAACTTTTGCTACGGGCAACGAAAAGTTACCTGGAAAACCTTCAGCAGCATCAGCGCCGATGCCGACTGGTGATTGCCGATGGCTCCGATGAGAATGAAGCCCGACGCGAGACTGAGAATCGCCTGAGCGCCCTTCCACCTGATCAGAAGCGCAGCGTCTACTACGCCGGCCTATTGCAAAAGCAACGTTATGCTGAGCTTCTGGTAAGCGCAGGGATACCGCAAGAGGTAGTCACCTTTGCGCTCTTTGGACATCCAGCGATCAGCAGCACGATCGGTGCCAATCGTAATGCGATTTTGCTCGAGACGGTCGGCGAGTTGGCCTTAAGTGTTGATGACGACAGCTTGTGCCGCATCTCTGCGCCACTTGGCGAATCCGAGCAGATCCGCTTGGCGCCGGATAATGACGCAGTTCATGTGCGTTTCTTTCCGGACCGGGAGACCCTACTGGCGTCCTCCGTGTTTGTCGATGAGTCCGTGCTGTCGGCGCACGAACGGTTGCTTGGCCGTACTTTGAACGAGTTGGCCTCTGCTGCCGACGAAAACCTCAAGATCGATGGCGCATGCACCCATTTGTTGTCGAGTCTGCAAAAGGGCCAGGCAACAATCATCGCCTCGTACCTGGGAATTTGCGGAGATGCGGGGATGGGCTCCCCTCTGGCTTTCATAATGGACTCGCGGGCTCAACGACAGAAGCTATTCGACTCCGACTCTGACTTCCGCTGCGCCCTGTCCAGCCGTGAAATCATTCTGATGGCCCGGCAGCCCACAATCTCTCATGCCGGGCCCTGGCTCGGAAACGGCCTTGCCGCCGATAATCGTTGCTTGCTGCCGCCATTCCCGCCGAATCTGCGTGGCGAGGACACAGTGTTCGGTCATCTCTTGTCGACTTGTTTTTCAGACTCCTATTTTGCGCATCTGCCGCGCACCCTGCTGCACGACCCGCCGACGCAGAGATCCTATCCAGTCAAACCTGCGATGGGATTTAGCGACGTACTCGCCGCGTTCATCGGCGCGGTTCCGGCCTGGCATCGAGGTGGCAGCCCAGACCGAGTGTTGCGTCAACTTGGAACCTACCTCATCGAAGTGAGTTCTCCCTCGCAAAAAGCATTTGACGATGAGTTGCGAAAACTCGTCTTGCGGCAGGTCAGTTTCATGTTATCGATGATGGAGCGCGACGCTTCCAGGTACAACGGCATTGCTCCTTTGTGGGCGACGGAAATGAATAATGTTCGAGAATCTCTGCTGCGAAGCGTCACAGACGATCAAATCGTGCCAGCAGAATTGCTCAATCTCTTTCCGCGCCCGGAAGCCGGGGCTTTGACTCGGGATCTTGTAGCGGGATTCGGAAAACTGCTCTCTTGGTGGCCAGATATGATCCAAGCCTCACGCTGGCTGCAATCCAGAGATCAACGCCTGGCGCAACCCCTCAGTCAGATTCGCCATTTGGAGGGCAATTGCAACATGGCGGCGACCGTTTCAGTAGGAGACGAGTTTGGCGGCTAATACGCTGTGTGACGCCAGCACTCCTACGACGCTATTTTGGCATTCTGTGAAACAACTGCCATTTGCGTTGGATGGATAGCTTTATCGTTGGAAGGTTTCGCGTATGCGTGCCCAAGCTCTGTAATTGCCGTTATTGCAAGTTGGGTCCGATTTTCCACAGAGAACTTCAGAAACAGCGACCGCAAGTACTGCTTGACCGTAGCACAAGAAATTCGCATATTCTTTGCGATCTCCTTGTTGCTTTGCCCTTGCAACAGAAGCTTCAGGAGTTCACCTTCCCGCGGAGACAAGTTCAACCCCATAACCAGTCCTCTGCCTTCCTTAGGCGGCTACTCTGAATCGCCACCAGATCTCGTCCGCTGCCGGGCCTAACCACGATTCCCACACAGCAACAGCCAACTTCTTGCGGATGTACATTGAGTCGATGAGTAGACGACAGACTGTACTCTCAAGCTGTTGGCTCTGCTGCTGGATCGTCAACGCTTGCGAGACTGCAGCAAACGACGCTAATCCAGGAGCTCGAATCGATTAATACCGAAAGAAACATCTGTTTTTCGTGGCAGTATGCTTTTACGCCAAGGTCGACCCCATGACCAGGCGCGGTAGACAAATAGCAGAATAGAGTCAGAGAACTTCCCCTAGGTTGTTCAATACTCGCAATGTATACGTGAGCCGTCCAGTCCTAACAGGATACTCCTCAGATTTACAAAATCGGAACAGCTCCCGACGTATTCTCCTCATATGATTGACACTTGATCTCTTCTTTGTAACAGACTCTCGGTTGCTGTGTCTCTTAACCTCCGTTCGCAATTTGTAACACAGACCCGCCACAATCGTCCGCCGCGGGCTTAGACCCGACGAGGCGCGCCTTCGGAGCGGCCATGATCCTATCAGCTGCAATTGGATCGAAGAAAACTCTTTTTCCAGTGACCAATGGAATACATTCTTTAGGTGGATTGATTCCGCACAGTCAGTTCTATAACATCTCTGGCCTTGTCATCGCGCCTTTCGTCGAACGCCGAGAGCATTCGGAGGCTAACGTGGAGTCTAGATCAGCAAACGGTCGCACTCTACTCGTTGTTACAGTTGTCATCGCTTTACTGATTGGCGTGGTAGTCGTTCGCCGATCTCGTGCGCGAGCTGCCGCTGCCCATGAATTACGAATCCAAAAGGTTGAAAACGGATTACTCGTTGACCCCTTCGTCGTCACCGGCGTGCCGCCACAGACTCAGTCCGTGGTGGACGCTATGCGCGACGAGCATATCCCGGCGTTAAGCCTGGCAGTCGTAGACAACAACAGAGTCGCATGGGCGCGGGCATATGGAGTCACCCAACTCGGTCATGGAGTTCCGGTGACAATCCACACGCAATTCAGCGCAGGAAGTCTTACCAAGTTCGTTTCAGCGCTCGCGGTATTAACACTTGTCGACCAAGGGAAGCTGGAGTTGGACCGTGACATCCGCTCGTATCTCGTGTCCTGGCAGCTTCCTGATCCACAAGCGGTAGTCACCCTTCGCGAGTTACTAAGCCATTCGTCAGGGTTGTCCCAGCACTTTCCCCATAGTTATCCGCTGGGCGATCCGGCCCCGAGTACGGGCGAGATCCTCAGCGGAAAGCTGCCAGCCCGTACTACAAGGATCGAGTTCGATGGGAAGCCCGGCGAGAAGTTTGACTATTCCAGCGCCGGTTTCGAAGTGATACAGAAGGTGCTCGAAGATGTGACGGCAAAAACTTTCCCACAGGTGATTCAAGAGCAGGTATTCACACCTGCTGGAATGACCGAAAGTACCTTCGAGCAGCCCGGTCCTTCGAACTATGACGTGCGCGCCGTTGGTCACGTCGAGGACGACTCCGGGAAACTCAAACCCGAGCCAGCGATGTTTCCGGAACTGGCTTCTTCCGGCATGTGGACCACACCTTCCGATCTCGCTCGGCTACTTGTCCGCTTACAGGCAGAACCCCGTTTTTTGTCCGACGCTTCCTTCAAAGCGATGATCACCCCGGTTCGTGAGAACGCTGGCTTGGGCGTATTCCTGGTCGGTCAAGGTGACTCATTGAGATTCCGGGCGCGCACTTCGGACGGCCGCCCTGAAGACGGTTTCACCGGCTGGTTGACCAGCTATGCCTCCCAGGGAAAGGCAGCCGTTCTCATGGCCAATTCGCATACCGCATTCGGCAAGGGTTTCGCGGTGCTACGGGCAGTTGCCCGAGAGTATGAATGGCCCGGATATTTGGATATTCTTCCCAAACCTCAGTACTCCCGGGGTGTAGAGGCATACGTTGGTACTTATAAAATGGATGAGCCTCTGAGCATCTCCGACAGGGGCGGTTCGCTTGTAGTGTCTTATTCCGAGCTCAAGAATTTGCCACTCCTGCCCTCTGGCGAGGATTCTTTCGTGGTGAATTTCGAACCGGTGTCGGATTTCGTGTTGAAGTTCCATATCGGGGCTGATGGCAAAGCTGACCGTTTGAACCTGACAACCGGCTTTCGTCATTTTGAGGCGCCAAGAATTGGCGACCGGGGGACTGTGGCGAACTGACCAGAAAGCGATCAGGCTGAGGTCCGCTCCCACCTTCGAAACACATATGGAATTTCGCAAACTGCTCATTCATGCCGACGATTTCGGTATGTGCAGATCGGTAAACTCCGCCGTTGCGGAGAGTTTCGAGCGCCACGCAATTACTTCGGCCAGCATCATGATGCCCTGTCCGGCAGCCGCGGAGGCGGTGCAACTTTCGCTACTCCATCCTGAGTGGGACATCGGAATACACCTGACGCTGACGAGTGAATGGAAGGGGCTCCGCTGGGGACCAGTCGCTCCACCTTCGCTGGTTCCAAGTTTGCTCGATGAAGACGGCTATTTCTGGAAAAACATTGACCTATTTACCGCTCACGCCGTTCCGGATGAAGTTTCCATTGAGGTGGACGCCCAACTAAACATGGCTCATGCGATGGGACTCCAGCCCAGTCACATCGACTGTCACATGTACAGTCTCTTCCGCAACAGTACCTTGTTCAAACTTTATGCAAAAGCCGCAGAACGGTGGAATCTGGGCGCGCTGGGTCAGCGGAAGCCTGCCGCTCCGTCCAAGTGTTTCGCATTGCAGGCAGAGTCTCGAATTGACGATTTCCTCTCTCTTTACAAGGGAATCCTGTTGCGGAACTGGCCAGATGTAGCCCAACTTACGGTTCACCCTGGTCTCGACACACCCGAATTGCGCTCCATCACTCGCGAGACGCGGCCATGGGGTGCCGAGTGGAGGCAGGCAGACTTTGCCGTCGTATCCAGTGAGGAATTTCGTAACACGATCTTCGATGCCGGAATTCCTCTCGTACACTGGTCTGCCGCTTAAAAAGGATCGCCCTTGTCAGGAAAACAGACTCGGTCCAAGATAGAGCAACAGATCTTCAACCTCCTGCCTCCTGCTGCCGGCAGTGCGCATCTCGAGAGGTACTGATATGGGCAAGAACAATCTCGACAGGCCTGTACCTGAATATTTCAGCACGATTGCCAAGGAGTTTGTCTACGGAATTCGATCGCTTATCAGAAATCCTTCGTTTGCGATTGTTAGCGTTCTCACTCTCGCTCTCGGAGTGGCGGCGAACACGACCATCTTTAGCGTCGTGAACGCCGTGCTCGTACGCAAGCCACCGGTGAACGATCCAGACAGGGTTACCGTCCTGCTGTCGCGGCATTTCACGGAAGAATCGGCCGACAGTCCAGGAGAACCCGCTTCGTTGCCTGATCTCCAGTTTTGGCGAGCGCAGAATCAATCTTTTGACGAAATTGCGACGGTCCGTCCCGCCCAGGATTTCACTCTTAGCGGGTTCGGATCTCCTGAGAATCTTGCAGTCAGCAAGGTATCTACCAACTTCTTTCACGTCGTTGGTGTCCCGGCATCCCTCGGCAGAACTTTCGTCCCTCGCGAAGAAACGCCCGGTGAGAATCGCGTCGCGATTATCAGCGATGGTCTTTGGAGGAGTCACTTCGGATCTGACCCAGCCGTACTCCAGAAGATTGTCCGCCTGGATTCCGAGCCATACACGGTAATCGGGGTGATGCCTCCAAAGTTCAAGCTGGGAAGCTTTCCTGCAGACATTTGGATTCCACTGCCCGTCGATCCGGTGAACCCGCTTCCAGAGCAGGCCCAGTCCCGCTCTTTCTATGCAATTGCACGGCTTGCGGAACACTCGACGTTAGAACGAGCGCAGAGTGAAATGTCGACCATCGCCCAGCAGTTGGAAAAACAAGTTCCTGCTGATAAGGGTTGGGGCGTGAGGATTCTCAGCCTCCAGGAATTCCAGATACGGGACATGAACAGCCGTAAGCCGCTCCTGATTCTTATGTTGGCCGTCGGCTTAGTTTTGATTATCTCTTGCGCCAATGTAGCTGGCTTGTTACTGGCGCGAGCGGCCGCGCGAGAACAGGAATTTTCCATGCGGACGGCCCTTGGGGCCCGAAGGCGTCGCCTTATTCGGCAGCTTCTGGTTGAGTTGCTGCCCCTCGCTCTTTTGGGATCGGGAAGCGGACTTGCGCTGGGAGCCGCAGGTGTTTCCGTTCTTCGTAAAGCGATTGCTTACAACGATCAATTGGCGGCAATACAGCTCGAGGTCGACTGGCGGGTTGTGGTTTTTACCATAGCAGTTTCTGTCCTTTGCGTATTACTGTTTGGCCTGGTTCCTACACTTCAGTTGTCCAAATCTCAAGCCATCGCCGGGAACGTACGGACGATCACATCCGGGCGGCGCCGGCGCTGGAAACGGCGAGTGCTGTTGACCTCACAAATCGCCCTGTCGCTGATCTTGTCGACGGGCGCGAGCCTCGCGATCCTTGCGTTGCTTGATGAGATGCAATCGCCTTTGGGTTTCAATCCCAATCATGTCCTGGTTGCGGGAGTGACGTTACCCCAGAAGAAGTACGTTACCACCGAGCAGCAGGCGGCCTTCTACGAGCGGGTTCTTGAACAACTGCAGAGCACGCCCGGAGTAAAGTCCGCGAGTGTCTCAGAAGCAATTCCCGCTGCTGCCGAGGCTCCATCGGTCGAAGTTCGAATCGAAGGTCAGGAGCAACTTTCAAAGACGGGTGGCTTCCAGTCTCGCTTGTATGTGGTCTCTCAAGGATACTTCGCAACCATGGAGATACCCTTGATTCAGGGACGACTCTTTGCCTCGTCCGATAATTCCAAGGCTCCGCCCGTGGTTCTAGTCAACAGCGCCTTCGTGAAGCGATTCTTCCCGGACGAGAATGCCATCGGACACTTCGTATCCATCGTCGAAGGAGCAAGCCCACCTACCTGGCGTCAGATCATCGGCACTGTCGGCAATGTCGCCGATTCAGTCGGACTCCAGGCAGTTCGCCCACAGATTTATGAGAATTATTCGCAGGCCCCCACGGAGACCATGACGATCGCGGTCCGCGCAGAGAGAGAGTCAGAACAACTTCCCTCTTTGGTCCGTCAGACGATATGGAGCCTCGACCCAGATTTGGCATTGAAGGACGTCATGAGTATGTCTGAAGTGATCGATGTCAAGGGTGGGAAAGCGGGGGACCGTCTGCTTGCGGAATTACTGACTACTTTCGCCTTAGTCGCGGTCATTCTGACCACCGTCGGAGTTTACGGTGTCGTGCTGAGTGCAGCCAACCAGCGCACGAGAGAAATTGGGGTCAGAATTGCTCTCGGAGCCGACAAGTTTCACGTTGCCTGCATGATTCTCGCCGAGGGAGGTATTGCAGCGGGCATTGGTCTCGCTCTGGGTTGCCTCGTCGCTTTCCCCCTACCCTCTCTCTTTTCCAATCTCTTCGAGGGCTTTCACGCAACAGCAGCGCCAATCATTTTGGTCGTGTCTCTGCTATTGACTGGCGTGACATTTGCAGCTTCGGTTGTTCCCATGCGCATGGCGACTCGGGTCGATCCTGCCAGCGTGCTGCGGCAGGATTAACGTTTGAAATCGAGTCTGAGCTTATGAAACTAGCTCTGCGAACCGCGATCGCCGAAACCGGCAGCAGACCTCGATGGTTGCGACGAGCCCTGATCCTCCAGGGAATGTTTTTGCTGAATCTGCATCTTTTGTTGTTCGCGCAACAACCCTCTGGAGAAGCCGTATACAGGAACCGGTGCGCGCGGTGCCACGATCATGCCATGGAAACCAAGGCTCTGCCCCGTTCCCTCATTCGCCTCATGACACCGGTCCAGATTCGCGCTGTGCTCGAGAGCGGGCGAATGAAAGATCAAGGGTCGAAGATGACTCCTGCTGAACGGCAGGCGGTCGCCCGATTCCTTTCGAGCAGCACACATCATTCCCGAAATACGACCCCGTGATTGCAGTGACAAGGCTTGAAGATGCCGCTCCTGATTCTGAACGCCTTAATGCACCGCGATGGGCTCTTTCAACCGCGTCTTCTCCCATTACGCCGCAATGCTCTGGATGCTGAGAAATTGCTGGAATGGATTGTTCTGTAACGCTTGCACAAGTTACCAATTCGATGGAATTGGCAAAGATCGATCTGACACTGGGCTGCAAGAGGACATTGTCCCTTCGCTGACTCGTTAGATCACGCTGGTGGCGCTACGCCATTTCTCATTCGGATCGCTCCAGACATCGTGGTCGCGCGCAACGGCAATCGATCACCTGACAGGTCAAAACATCCCGGAAGCGCCACGCCTAATCTGGGACATCAGCGGCACTCTGGCCGGCTGCCTTTCAGTCTTCGTGTACGCAGCGAGTTTGAAAACGTCGGACGCAAACCTCTCGGCAACGGCTTCACGGCTGCTCCAGTAAGAGAATTGCGGATCGCTGTCCTGCGTTCTTTTCGCGACGGCAAGATGGATCTAGGCCTGAATTGGCTCATCGCCGTGCCGATCCTTAGTTATATGTGTCGAAACCTACGAACTTTCGTGCTATCAGGGTGCCGCCGAACTGACCGTAGTCAGCGCCGCGGGCTTCGGCGACCCGCTCCGGACGGAGGAAAATCGGCCTTCGGATGTTGCGACGGCCAAGCCAAGGCTCCCTGTCCAGACGGCGTCCGAGCCGGGCAGTTTTCGAGCCCTCGGCGGTGGGCCAAGGTGAAGGAATGACTCACTATCGGTCAGCGCGATAGCTTGGCACATTAGGGGTACGAAGGATCCGATGTGCAACCTGTATGCAGCTATTACGAGCACCGAGTCATAACCGATATTAAGAATGAACCGCAACTCGTAGACTGATACCACTGATACCGGTTTATGCCGGACTCCAGCCAGCGAATAGCAGAAACTATAGACACTGTAGCTAATGATCGTGTTCGCTTGTAAACCGCTTCGCTACTAGGCAGCGTATTGTCACCGAAGTGCAGGGATCACAGTCAGATAGCAAAATGGCGGCAATAGAATCCCTCCCTCTCCGCCATGTTTCCCCAGGGACAAGGAAATTGATGTCCTGTTCTCGCCCTTAGCATAGGCTGAGAGAATTCGGCTGTGTCCGAGGAGGGCCCCTTTCGCGTTAACAATAGTCTGCGCTCTGCTGAGTTACGCCGGT
>Ga0210396_10004372_pt1 | contig 13856 bp, 9 predicted proteins | sample IncBWH17OmetaG_FD_155466 | JGI IMG/M metagenome (GOLD analysis project Ga0210396, IMG submission 155466) | Forest soil microbial communities from Barre Woods Harvard Forest LTER site, Petersham, Massachusetts, United States - Inc-BW-H-17-O ...
CAGGAGCAGCGAAAAATCCAGGGCACCCAATCGAGCACTGCGCTCCGAGGGCTGAAGATGCGGCCGAAGCAACAGGCCAGCTAAGATTGGGACGCCCGCCATGAATAAGAGCGCATCGGCGGAAAACATCTCCGGCATTTGTTTCTGCAGCACAAGATCGAAAACAATCCACAGCAGCTGGTCAGTCAGCCAGAGTCCCCACCCAGCGGCTTGAAGTATCCAGAACACGCGCATCCGCCCTTTGCTCAATATTCCGTTCAAACTAGTGACCATCAGCACGGAAAGCATCAGGAGAGCACAGACAATGTCGCTAAAAGCTGCACGAACAAGACCGCGCGGGAGCAGGGCGAAGGCAACCGCCAGCACCGCCGTGAGGAAGACAAGCGTGAGGATCCAGATTTTTGAAAGCAGACGCAATTTCGGTGGCACTCCGTGCGATTCTAAAACTGCGCTATTGACTCCCCTAGGTTACCGAAGTTACATGCCAGCTGGCTGCGTTCTTCGAATGACGGGCATCCGGAAGTCAGTTGACGAAATCAGGCGTGGCTGTTGAAAAAGGAACCAATACAGTAATTTCGTCCGATTCTCCACGATTTCGCGAACGAAGTCTCAATCACTTACGAACAGATTTTTGGGCGATTTCTACTCAAAAATAGTTTTTCAACAGCCACAGGCGATTTCACAAGCTTGCGCCGTTTGTTCGCCAAAATCCGTGTCAGTGAGCGTAGTCGAGATGTTTCGACACAACGACCGTCGAGGCGCCAATACAAAAAAGGAGCAGCCCGAAGGCTGCCCCAGACTTCGCTATCTTCAAATTATGTGCAGGGTGGCCCAGCGTCTGTCAGGAACGTGCCGTTGTCGGAAAACCATCCGTTCACGCCGACGGAACGTGAGGTGTAAAACCACGAGAAGAACGCCAACTCTTGCAGGTGGTAAGTGAATCCGTTCGGCATTGCGATCCGTGGCGCTTCTGTGCCGGTCAAGGGATCGCCCACCTCCAAATTGTTCTGACACGCCCCGACCTGTCCGGTGTGACCCCATGCCGGTGTCGGGTTGTTGCCAAACGGGTCGTTCATCCATTCAGCGACCTCATGGGAAGCAACTGCCGTATCCATACCCGAAACGCCGAAAAGACCCGTGGAGTCGAAATCCAGAGGCGAGTAGGTCTGCGTAGGGTCCGCGTTCCCGGTGCCGTGATAGCCGAGAACGCAGCAATTGGCGAGGTTCGTAGGGTCGCCGATCGACATGACCACATTGTGGAGAAAGAAGATCGGGAACGTACCGTGGTTAACGCCGCGCGCGGCGAGCGCTGGCAGAACGTTGTTGTTCAGAACCAGGTCGAAGAGGTTGATGTCGATGATGCCCATCGGCGCACAAAAAGCAGGAGGGCCGAGGGCAGTGGTTGCAAGAGCAAGCCCGCTCGCTGCAGGGATGTCGATCACGATCCGATCGAACGGAGTGACGGGACCAAGGGTCACATGGTAACTTCCACGATTGATGACCCTCCAGAAATTTGCCCGCTGGAATGCATCGGTCGTCTGCGTTGTCCCCACATCGGTGCCCCCATAGTTGAAGTCAGCGGGCTGCACCAATGGCGATTGCAAAAACAGCCGGAACGGATTGTTGTTTCTTGATCCGAGACAAGCCCGGTCGGACTGCGTTGGATTAAATGTGCTGTTGCCAGATGTGGTTGTAATAATCCCCTGCGCGTTAACAGCAGTTCCCACGGTGTGGGTTCTGATCACAATTGGCACCACTTGAGTTGCGACGCTGGTCTGTCCAGATCCCCCGTCAAACGGATTGGTGCCCACCATCACGCCGGTGTATTCGTTACCGTCTCGATTCGACTCCACGTTGAAGGTCCAGAGAGGAAGGCCGGGCGTTGCCGCCGCTGCCGGTCCTGCCGAGGTTGCAGCTGCCGCGTTGGTTTGAGTGTGGGCGGGCTTGACGGTGTGCTTGGCCTGCAGTCTAGGCATTTGCGCGCTGGATTGCGCTTGTGCGAACGTCGCTGCCAAAGCGCCGCACACGATAACCACCACAGAAAAAAGAAAAAGAGGTTTCTCACGCTTCATTCGTCATCCTCCTTGCCGGCTGCCCAATCAACTCAGAGCAGGGCAACAAAACACCGAGGGCCTTTGCTGGCGCGCGATTGTATGTGAACCGCGCACCTGTTTCAATGTTTTGTTTATTCCCAAGCCCTGAAAACGCTTGCTGGGCGCGGCATTCACGCAGAAAGCGAGCGACCGGTCGGCTTGGTGCACGCGTGTAGGCTCCTGAAGGTAGGGGATATGCCAAGTCTCGAGCGTAGCCGAGCGCGGGGGCATCCTGTCTCGGCCGAGGAGAGGTTTTAGGCGCGCCGACGATCCTTCTTCAAGGCAGGGCCTGCCGGAGATATCCAGCCACGTCGCTAACGAAGCGATGCACCGACACTTCCGCAATTCGGTGGCCGATGATCGCGTTCATGGTTCTTCCCACGGCGCCGAAAGGTGGTTCATAAAATCCGGAGAAATCCAACTGCGTTTCGGTCGAGGTCAGCGGGTATACGGAAAGCTCGCCCTTCATGAGCGGAAATAATCCCGGCACGGTTGCGGCCTCCCATTCCAGCGACAACCGTGTGGTAGGAGTTGAGGTGGCATCAACGATCTTTTCCTCAATGTTCTTTATGGAAATATTGATGTCGGTCTTCAGCCCAATCCCGCCAAAGTCGACGTGCAGTTCAGCGGCGATCGATTGCGCTCGGGAAGCAGCCGCCTTCGTTGCCGATCGGAACACCGTGAGTGCGTTCTGCGTCAACGCATCGCGAACGCGCTCGTAGGGACGGTTCACGTAGTCGTAGCTGCGAATCTCAAATCCTGTACTCATCGTTCCGTCCAGCTCGACGGCGAGTCTTCAGATTGACGTTGACGAAAACTGTACCATAGGGCGTTCGAAACGGAGTTCGTTTGCGCGTGCGGCTCCCTTGCTTTCGGGGCATCGTTGCTCCGCCTTTGACTGAGGCATCATTTCCGAAAGCAATGACATTGAATTTGCCTGTATCATGGCAACCGCTCGTACTCAGTCGCAATCAGGCCAGCGCTTGATAGCGTCAGCACGAACGCGTCAGGAGGCTCCATGTCTCAGATTGACGTCCCACTATCGCGTGGGAGTTTCGGGCAGACTCAGCGAGCCGACAATTGGTGGGTACAGCCGCTCGTTGTATTTCTTGGTTTGTCGGCATTCATCGTCTACTCCACGTGGGCTGCTCTGCAGGGCCAGCATTACAGGTTCGGACCATATCTCTCGCCATTTTATTCGCCCGAATTGTTCGGCCCCGCCCATGAGGGTTGGTTTGGTTCAAACCCAAGCTGGATGCCTGCTTGGGTTACAGGCGCGATGCTCATTTTGTGGGCGCCGGGTGGGTTTCGAGTGACGTGCTACTACTATCGCGGGGCGTATTACAAGGCTTTTTGGGCCGATCCGCCTTCCTGCACCGTGGGCGAGCCGCGGAAGACATACCTCGGCGAACGATCGTTCCCTTTAATCCTGCAAAACGTCCACCGGTATTTTCTTTATCTGGCTCTGGTATTTCTCGTAATTCTGGGGCGCGACGTCTGGGACGCTTTCTGGTTCGACGGCCGGTTCGGCATCGGCGTCGGCACTCTCGTCTTATTGACGAACCTGCTGCTGCTGAGCTCCTACACTTTCGGGTGCCACTCCTTGCGTCATCTGGTTGGCGGTTTTCGCGATCGGTTGGCGGGGGCGCCGGCTCGCAAGCGAGTTTACGATTGTGTGAGTTGCCTGAACCGGCGCCACATGCTGTTTGCCTGGTGCAGTCTCTTCTCCGTAGCGTTTTCCGATTTGTATGTGCGGATGTGCTCGATGGGTATCTGGACGGATTGGAGGATCGTCTAGTGAGCGAGTACATCACGCATGAGCACGACGTTCTGATCATCGGAGCCGGGGGCGCTGGTCTGCGGGCAGCCATCGAGGTCTCGGCCGCCGGTCTAAAGGTTGCGGTCATTACGAAATCTCTTCTCGGCAAAGCGCACACCGTCATGGCCGAAGGTGGCGTAGCGGCAGCGATGGGAAATGTGGACGACCGAGACAGCTGGCGTGTTCATTTTGCCGACACCATGCGTGGCGGTCAGTACCTGAATGACTGGCGGATGGCGGAGCTGCACGCCAAGGAAGCTCCGGCGCGCGTGCGTGAACTGGAGGCTTGGGGCGCGCTTTTTGATCGCACCAGTGACGGACGAATTCTGCAGCGGAATTTTGGCGGCCACCGGTATCCTCGACTCGCGCATGTGGGCGACCGCACTGGCCTGGAGATGATCCGCACCCTTCAGGACCATGGAATCCATCTGGGTCTCGACGTGTTCATGGAATACACAGTCATCACCCTGTTGAAGGACGGCGGTCGCATCGCGGGTGCCTTTGGATATGATCGCGAGCGCGGCCGATTTCACCTTTTCCGCGCCAAGGCCGTGGTGCTGGCGACCGGAGGAATTGGAAGGGCTTACAAGATCACCAGCAACAGTTGGGAATATACGGGTGACGGCCATTCGCTCGCCTACCATGCCGGTGCGGCGCTGATGGACATGGAATTTGTGCAGTTCCATCCTACGGGAATGATTTGGCCTCCAAGCGTGCGCGGCATTCTGGTCACAGAAGGAGTGCGCGGCGAGGGAGGAGTGCTCCGTAATCGGAATGGCGAGAGGTTCGTGTTCAAAGATATTCCGCCGCTTTACGCCAACCAGACCGCCGACACCGAAGAAGAAGGCTGGCGGTACACCCAGGGGGATAAGAACGCGAGACGCCCGCCCGAGCTACTGACCCGCGACCACGTGGCCCGCTGCATCCGGCGGGAGGTGCGAGAAGGGCGGGGCAGTCCTCACGGCGGCGTGTTCCTGGACATTGCCTGGATCAAGGGGAGAATTCCGAACGCGGCCGAGCATATAAAGAAGAAGCTGCCCAGCATGTATCACCAGTTCAAGCAGCTTGCCGACATTGACATTACCCAGGAGCCGATGGAAGTGGGCCCCACAACCCACTACATGATGGGAGGCGTCAAGGTCGACGCGAATTCCCAAATGTCAGACGTGGCTGGCCTGTTTGCAGCGGGAGAGTGTGCGGCTGGTCTGCATGGCGCCAACCGGCTCGGCGGGAATTCACTTTCCGATTTATTGGTCTTCGGCAAGCGAGCCGGAGAACATGCCGCGGCCTATGCAAAAGAGAACCCGCTGAGCGCGGTGAATAGGGATGAACTAGGGTCAGCGGAACGATGGGCGCTGCAGCCCTTCGAGCATAAGGGCTCCGACAATCCATACGCTGTACAACACACGTTGCAGGACGTGATGCAGGAACTGGTGGGGATCGTGCGCCAGGAACAGGAGATGCTGCAAGCGCTCGAACGCATTCGAGAGTTGAAAGCTGCCAGCGAACGGGTCAGCGTGGATGGAAACCGGGAATACAATGCGGGCTGGCACACTGCGCTTGACCTGCACAGCCTGCTGACCGTATCGGAAATTGTTACCCGGACCGCGCTGGAGCGGAAGGAGAGTCGCGGGGCACATTTCCGCGATGATTTTCCCGCCAAGGACAAGCAGTACGACGGCTTCAACATTGTGGTGCGAAAAGGCGCCGGTGGAGAAATGCAGCTCACGCATGAGCGGATTCCCCCGATGCGAGAGGATCTGCAGCAAATCGTCCAGGAGATGAAGTAATGGCGACGGCCACGTTTCGCGTCTGGCGCGGGGAAAAAGGCCAGGGGAAATTCCGGGACTACACTGCAGAGGTTTCCGGCGGCATGGTGGTCCTTGATGCCGTGCATCAGATACAAGCGGAACAGGCCGGCGATCTCGCGGTGCGATGGAACTGCAAGGCGGGGAAGTGCGGCTCGTGCTCGGCGGAAATTAATGGCGTACCGAAATTGATGTGCATGACGCGGCTGAACTCCCTCCCGTTAGATAAGCCTGTGACCGTCGAACCTATGAAAGCATTTCCGCACATGAAAGACCTGGTCACGGACGTATCCTGGAATTACGACGTAAAAAAGCGCATCCCAAAGTTCCAGCCGCGGCAGCCCGACGCGCCTGATGGGACCTGGCGCATTGCCCAGGAGGACGTCGAACGAGTGCAGGAGTTTCGCAAGTGCATCGAGTGCTATCTCTGCCAGGATGTCTGCCACGTCTTGCGCGATCATCACATGCACGAACAATTCATCGGCCCACGATTTTTGGTGTATACGGCCGCGCTCGAGATGCATCCGTTGGACGTAGGCGATCGCGTTGAAGAGCTGAGAAAGCAATTCGGTATAGGCCTGTGCAACATCACAAAGTGCTGTACCAAAGTCTGTCCCGAGAACATCACGATCACCGACAACGCGATCATCCCGCTGAAGGAGCGCGTTGTGGACCGGTTCTTCGACCCGCTGTCGAAACTGTTCCGGGTATTCAGCAATTCGGAAAGATAGGAGATTGTTATGCATTTCGAACTGAAATCCATTTCCGAGCAGAGTATTCCCGAAGCGCTGGCGAAAGTGGAGCGCTACCGATTGTTAAATGAACCCAGCCTGGCCGAGAGCATATGCCTCGATATTCTTGCCATCGTGCCCGACCATCAGCAGGCGCTAATTTCGCTTCTGCTCGCCCGAACCGACCAATTCCCGTCGCATATGGATGCGAAGAGCGCACAGGAGGTTCTTGCACGAATAAAGGGCGCCTACGAGCGGGCTTACTACGAGGGCATCATCTGGGAGCGTCTGGGGAACGCGCGCTTCCGCCTCGGCGGCGCTGGAGCTGGCCCATCTGCATATCACGCGCTGCGAGAAGCAATGGATCGTTATGAGAAAGCCATGAATTTTGCGACGCCTGGAAACGACGATGCCATTCTGCGTTGGAACACCTGCGCGCGTGTGATCACGCAGAATCCCCACATCCGGCCGGCCCCCGAGAGCGAACTTTTAGAGGCGTGGGAGTACGACGAAGCCGGCTCCAAAATCGCAGACGCTTAGCGTCAGGCGATCGACCCATTTCTTGAGGTATTCCGCTCTGCCGCAACTCTGGCCTTAAAGGCCCGGTGGGTGTACGGATTCTGTTGCTCTTTTAAGCAAGTGACCGAGCGAGCGGCCTTATCGTAAGCAAGCCTGTCAGGTAACCCGGGAATCCAGTCCATCTCTCGGGGCCGTGCAGATTGAGCACTAGCCCTCCGCGTTGCGTTCCCGGCATGCACGAGGAGGATACTTGTCGCTCGGTCGCAGACACCATCCGGCTTTCTCCATCTCTCTTATTTCTCTGCAGGATCGTCGTGTTTTTGCACGGTCCGGTTGGACGCTCCTCAGCACGCACAAGGAGGCACGATGAAATTTGCGGACCCGGTTGAACTGGTATTGCAGAACAAAGGTCGACACAGAGTCCTCTCGGTTACACCGGAGCAGTCCATCTACGAAGCGATTGAAAAGATGGCAAAGGAAGGTGTGGGGGCCTTGCTGGTCATTTCTCACGATCAGCTGGTCGGCATCCTTTCAGAGCGCGACTACGCTCGCAAGGTTGTCCTGCAGGGCCGTTCGTCCAAAGACACGCCCGTCCAGCAGATTATGACCACTCCGGTCGTGTTCGTCACCCGCCAACACACGGTGGACGAGTGTATGGCCATCATGACCGATCATCACTTTCGCCATCTCCCGGTCGTAAAGGATGGAACCGTGGTTGGTGTGATTTCGATCGGCGATCTGGTGAAGTGGATCATGAGCGGCCAGGCGCAAGTCATCCAGGAACTGGAAGGTTATATCGCGGGCAGGTATCCCGGCTAGGAGAACGCATATGAAGCAGACTTTCACGATTGGGATCGGTGGCGCGGCCGGACAAGGGGTCGCCACACCGGGCGACATCTTCGCGAAGATCTTCAGCCGGCGCGGCCTGCACTTGAATGCCTACAATGCCTACCAGTCGATCATTCGCGGCGGCCACACGTTTCTCACGATTCGCACCGGTCCTGAAAAAGTCAGCAACATGGGCGATCGTCTTGATTTGCTGATTCCTCTGAATCAAGACGCCATGGATCGTCACCTCGGACTGCTTCGAAGCGGGGCCGCTTGTATTTACAACGCGGATACGATCAAGTCCGGCGTTGCGGCCGAAGGAACAGCACTATGCCCACTTCCCGTCTCAAAGTTGGCTGACATCAGTCGAAACAAGGTCGCCCAGAATACGCTGGCCGTTGGCGCGGGTCTCAACATGATGGGAATCGGTTTCCAGGCGTTGGAGGAGGTTCTCACCGAGCAGTTCAAGAAGAAGGGCCCCGCCATGGTCGCGGAAAATGTCGACATCGCGCGTGCCGGTTACGACTACGCTGCCGCCAACTTCAAACCCTTCGCCTGGCCGCTTCCCATGACCAACAACCGCTATGCGGTGCTCAGCGGCAATATCGCGATGGCCATGGGCGGCGCTGCCGCCGGGGTGAAATTTTATTGTGCTTACCCGATGAGTCCCTCGACGGGCGTTCTGCACTGGATGGCGGCTCATGCCCGCAAAGCCAACATCATGGTCCGCCAGGTGGAAGACGAAATCGGTGTAGTGAATATGGCGATTGGCGCCGCCCATGCCGGGGTTCGCTCGATGTGTGCGACCTCGGGCGGCGGTTTTGCTCTCATGACCGAGGGTCTCGGGCTATCGGCCATGATGGAAACTCCCGTAGTGGTGATCGACTGCCAGCGCGCTGGACCGTCCACGGGGGTACCGACAAAAACCGAACAAGGCGACCTGTGGCAAATGTTGGGCGCAGGCTTTGGAGACTATCCGCGGGCCATCGCGGCTCCTCTCGACATTGGAGACTGCTTCAAGATCATTCCCGAGATTTTCAATCTTGCGGACCGCTATCAATGCCCGGGTATCGTGCTCTGCGATCTCTTGCTGTCGGAAGGGCGGCTGAGCGTCGATCCGAAAGATCTCGACTTCGCCCCGGTTGTCGATCGCGGAGAACTGATCACCGAGGCTCCGTCAACAGCAGGAACAAACGGCGACGCTGTCTATAAGCGCTACAAGATCACCGAGAGCGGCATCTCACCGCGAGCCGTTCCGGGCGTTCCCGGCTACACCCACACCGCGGCAAGCGATGAACACGATGAGGATGGCGTCCTGATTAGCGACGAATTCACCAATCCGACCAAGCGCCGCGCCATGATGGAGAAACGCATGCGCAAAGTCGGCGGGATTGAGGCGGCCGTTCCCCCTCCGGAGCTGTGGGGGCCGCACAACGCAGAAGTCACTCTGATCGGTTGGGGCTCCACCAAGGGCGTGATCGAAGAAGCCTGCGAGATCCTCAACGAGCAAGGAATTTCGGCGAATCAACTGCAAATCCGCTGGCTGGTGCCACTGCACGGTGACGCGATCCTCGACATTCTGAAAGGCGCGCGCCACACCATCATCGTGGAAAACAATTACAGCGGCCAGTTCGCGCGTTACCTCCGAAGCGAAACGAGCTTTGTCCCGAACGGATACATCCGGAAATACGATGGTGAACCGTTTATGCCGCACCACATCGTCGAAGCGGTCAAGGAACAGATGAGCGGCAAGTCCAGACTGACCGTTCCCGCGCACGAAATTCTGGTTTAGGAGAACTGAAAATGGCGACCGCGTTAGTCGATAGCAAGCGTTTGGCAATGACAGACTTTAAGGGTAAGGTGGACCCGGACTGGTGTCCCGGATGCGGCGATTTCGGGGTGCTGGCCGCAGTCCAGAAAGCATTGGTCGACCTTCAGATCCCCAACCACAGTGTGGTCACCATCAGCGGTATTGGGTGTTCGTCGAACTTTCCGGGTTTTATCAACACCTACGGCATGCACACGTTACACGGCCGGGCCCTTGCGGTGGCCACGGGAGTGAAGCTTGCCAATCACGACCTCACAGTCTTAGTGACTGGCGGAGACGGCGATGGCTTCGGGATCGGCGGCAATCACTTTATGCATACCATGCGCCGCAACGTCGATCTCCTCTACATCGTGATGGACAACCAGATCTATGGCCTCACGACAGGTCAGACATCGCCAACCAGCCGCGTCGGCATGAAGACCAAGAGCATGCCTTTTGGCAACATCGAAGCGCCAGTCAATCCGATTTCTCTCGCACTGGCCGCGGGTGCTACCTTCGTAGCGCGTGGTTTCAGCGCCGAGCAGAAGCACCTCACCGAGTTGATCAAGCAGGGCATCCAGCACAAGGGCTTTTCGTTCCTCGACGTCTTCAGCCCATGCGTCACTTACAACCTCGACAATACCTATCAATGGTTCCGGCCGCGCGTGAAAAAGCTCGAGGACGACACTGCTTACGATCCCACCAACTGGCTGGCCGCGATGGAGAAATCCGTGCTTTGGGGTGACGAGATCCCAATCGGAAAGTTCTTTGAACGCACCGACGTTCCGACCTTGCATGGGGCCGAGCCGATATTGAACGCGGGGCCGCTTCTGCACGGGGACGTGCGGATACCGCCCGATGTGGCTCGTTCCTTCGTTGAGGAGTTAATGTAGCGCGCGGCCGGAAGTTATCATTAGCCGTCGGGTAAGTCCCGATAGATGCGCTGCTGGGTCAATGGGCTGAGAGAAATCCGGAGACCTCGAAAAGATTGAAGACGGTGCGGGTGCGTGCCGCAGTCTTCCCAAGCTGCGTGACGGGCTCTCCCCCAGGTCCGTCCAGCGCCGCACCGCCCCAAACGTGCGAGCGGCACAGTAGTCCCAAACAGGCCGCCTGTCGGTCGCCATCACACCAACGATGTCGATAGTTCTGAAATGTTCAGTCCAAGCGCCCGGCCCTCTTAGAACCAGAGGGACAAATAACAAGTAATCGAGTCCGACGCTGTCAGCGGGCCCGCGAGTTCCCATCCGCATACTTCAAACGAAATGGTTAATTCGTCTCCTGCGTTGACACAACATCAGACACGTGATGAAACCGCAAAACTGTTATGAGTCCGTTATCTCATAGCTGTCAGACACTCATCTATGTTTTCCGGTATCACATTCACTGCGTCACCCATCACCTTCCAGAAAATACGTTCAGTTAGCCCGCAATGTTTTGGAGTGTTAGTTGCCTTTCTCATAGCGGGCGCGCAAGTGCTCTCCGCGCTTGACGTATGGTGACAGAATCGCTTCAACAGTGCTCGGTCAGTGTTCTGTTATCGCCCAACTTCACCGTTTCTGTTCAGGAGAGATTGTATGAATCGATGCGTATCTATGTTAAGAACGACGTTATTTGCGCTCGTTTCGTTAGCGATCGTTGTCTCTGGGGCGACCGGGGCCTTTGCCCAGGCAATCAGCGGCAATCTGGTCGGAACCGTCCTCGATTCCTCGTCGGCGGTTGTACCCGGGGCAACTGTCTCAGCCACCAAGATCGACACAGGCGTTGTCACCACCACTACCTCGAATAGTACCGGCGCCTACCATTTCGAAAATCTTCCGGTTGGAACCTACCGGATCGCCGTGACCAGTCGTAGCTTCAAAACGGCCGTTCAGCAGGTCGATGTCGTCCTCAACCAGACCGGAACTCTCAACATCACCCTGACGCCGGGCGCTACGACCGAGACTATCGAAGTCTCCGGTGTGGCCGCGACGATCGACACGACATCCGCCCAATTGCAATCCACGTATGACAATCGGTATTCGCAAGATCTGGGCATCACGTCCGCCGGCGGAACCGGCTCGGGCGTCCTGAATCTGTCTCTCCTGAGCCCCGGAGTGGCTCAAGTCAGTTCGATGGGAATCGGCGTGGGTCCGTCTGTCGGTGGTCAGCGCCCCTACAACAACAACTTCACGGTCGAGGGCGTCGACAACAATAACAAGGCCGTCACCGGCAACCTGATCTCGGTTCCTAACGATGCGGTCGACAACTTCACCTTGCTGACAAACCAGTTCAACACTGAATTTGGTCACTCGTCGGGAGGCCAGTTCAACACCACCATTAAGAGCGGGACCAACAGCTTTCACGGTTCGCTGTATGAGTATTTCCGCAATCGCAATCTGAACGCCGTTGACAACGCCTTCGTGCTGCAGGGCTTCACGTCGAACCCGCGCTTTGACAGCAACCGCTATGGCGGGACTTTCGGCGGGCCGATTATCAAGAACAAGCTTTTCTTCTTCACCAATTTCGAACGCCAGGGAATCTCGCTCACCGCCACCGCCGGTGGCCAGGTATTGACGCCGACGGCTGCTGGCTTAGCCGCGATCGCTACCGACCCCAACCTCAGTGCAAACAACTTCGGTGTCTTTAAACAATATGCGCCCGTCGCCGCTACAGGGAGTGACTGTCTTCCTTATGCAGGAGCTCCGGCAGCCGGGAGTTGCGCCGCCGGATTCGTTCCGATTGGCCCGGTTACCGTGGCGGCGCCCGCGTGGCAGAACTACACGAATTTCGTGCAGAGCGTCGACTACAACATCTCCACCCGCGATCAACTTCGTGGCCGCTACATTTACAATAAGGTAGACAAGATTGATCAGAGCGCGAACCTGGCAGCCTTCTATACGGTTGAGCCTTTCCGCTACCATCTCTTCACCCTCGGTGAATATCACTCGTTCAGTTCTTCGGTCCTTAACGAGTTCCGCATCGGCTACAACCGCTACTACAACATCTTGCCCGACGGTGGTTTTAAGTATCCGGGACTGGACGCGTTCCCTAATATTCAGTTGTTCGATCTGGGCGGCAACGGTCTGCAACTCGGCCCCGATTCCCAGGCCCCCCAGTTCACGATTCAGAACACGTATCAGTTTGTCGACAACATCAGCTGGACCAGGGGTGCTCACACATTTAAGTTCGGCGGGGAGTACCGCTGGTACATTTCGCCGCAGAGCTTCACCCAGCGTCAGCGCGGCGACTATGAATACAACTCTACGAAGCTCTTCCTGGACGACCTTTCACCGGATAACGTTGGCGAGCGTAGCCAGGGTTCCCTCACATACTACGGAAACCAGAAGGCAATCTACTGGTATGCGAACGACAACTGGAAGGTGAAACCGAATCTTACTTTCGATCTGGGAATTCGTTACGAATACACCACGATCTCCAGCAGCGAAGCGCATCAGACGCTGAACACGATCTCCAATACACCGAGCATCATCATTGGCGGGGCCGTGAATCAGCCTCTGTTGTTCAACGCGCCGCAAGCTCCAAAGAACAACTGGGCTCCTCGCGTAGGCATCGCCTACTCTCCGGGAAGCAGCGGTCGGACCTCGATTCGCGGAGGTTTCGGCTTAGCCTACGACGTGCTCTACGACAACATCGGCATCCTCGCCGTGCCCCCGCAGATCGGTGCAACGAACGATGTTGACCTGACCACGCAAACACCTAAGTTTCTTGCCAACGGCGGCTTGCCCGGAGGCGGATCAGGAATTCAAGTTCTTCCCGAGGCCGCCGCTCGCGCCAGCACTTCGAACTGGATTCCACCGAACGTCAAATTCCCTTACTCGGTTAATTGGAATTTGGGCGTGCAGCATTCGTTCGGCAGGGATTTCGTCGCCGAAGTTCGCTATGTCGGGAGTCGGGGCAATCACCTCGATGTGCAGGATAGAATCAATCGGCGAGCCCTGGTAACTCCGCAGTCCTTCCTGCCCACCTACCTCCAACAGCCATCACAGGCTCAGTTGGACGCGCTCACCAACACGTTGACTAGTCTCAAGGCGCCGGGGTCGTTCATCCCGGCCTTCGTCAATGCCGGATTCGGCTCGAACATCGTGGCCGATTCCCCGGATGGTTGGTCCATGTATCACGGGCTTCAGACTTCACTCACCCGACGCTTTACGAACGGTCTGACGTTCCTGGCGTCCTACACGTTCAGCCGTACCATCGACAACAGCACGGCCGACTTCTTTTCCACCAGCCTCACGCCTCGCCGTCCGCAGG